>Ga0116182_1000847_pt1 | contig 32840 bp, 19 predicted proteins | sample AD_UKC077_MetaG_FD_89805 | JGI IMG/M metagenome (GOLD analysis project Ga0116182, IMG submission 89805) | Active sludge microbial communities of municipal wastewater-treating anaerobic digesters from USA - AD_UKC077_MetaG | ecosystem: Engineered > Bioreactor > Anaerobic > Digestate | place: USA...
ATATGCAGTGAATTTAAGTAAGAATATAGAGGAAGCAGGTACTGTATCGGGTGGTGGAAATAAAGAGTATGGTAGTCAAGTGACTGTGATTGCTGAAACTAATGCAGGATATACATTTATTGGATGGTATGAAGGAGAGGATATTGTTTCTGAAAAGGCAAACTACTCATTTACAATGGGAGACGTAGTTAGAAACTTGCAGGCAAGATGGAGTGTTAACAGATATACAATTAGCTTTAATAGTAACGGCGGAAGTCAAGTCACTGCAATAATTCAAGACTACAAAACTGCTGTTACAAAGCCAGATAATCCAACTAAAACTGGACATACCTTTGGTGGCTGGTATTCGGATGTAAATTTAGGGAATGATTTTGCCTTTGATTTCACTAATTTGACAATGCCAGCAAATGATACAAACTTATACGCAAAATGGACAAAGAATAAATACAACATAAACACATTTAAAAACCCATCTGCAGCAGGAACAGTGACAGATGCTATTCAAGATGTAGAGTATGATACCGCTGTAGCCGTGGTAGCAACAACAAATACTGGGTATGCATTTATGGGCTGGTATGAGAATAACAAAGTTGTTTCCACAGAGTTAAGTTATCAATTCAATGTGCCAGCAAATGATAGAAACCTTACAGCGACTTGGCAAAAAGCTTCTAGTAAAGTTAACTTTGATGTAAATGGAGGAAATGAATCACTTTACCCAGTAACTATTATGGCTGGAGATAACATTAATTTCCCAGTGCCTACGCACACGGATACGAGTTTAGCTTTTGCTGGTTGGTACACAAGTTTAGATTTTGATTATACAGAACGTCTAACGAACGAAGACGGAATTGGCTATGAATCCTGGCTTGCTGACGAACCAAACAAAACTGTGTATGCAAGATGGATGTCGGCAACTTTAAGGTATAGAAGGGTTAATAATGCAGGCGAAGACGCTGAAGATGGTGACTTTATCCTATTTGGTGAATGGCCACAAACGATAAAAGATAATTCCGTTGTAATATTGCATCAAGTTGAGCCAAGAGGCGACAACCTTTATGTAAACAATGCTTGGGATGCGGGTATATATTATTTAGGTAGCGATGATGAGTACTATGTAAAGGAAACAATAGATTGGGACGTAGTTAGTGGATTAAAGTTCTCCAACGGTACGGTTATTGAAAGCAATAAAGAATATTTTTTCAAAGTTGAGCCTATAAAATGGAGAATACTTAAAGAAGAAAACGGTAGTGTTCTTCTGCTATGCGATAGCGCAATAGAAAGGCGAGAGTATGGGTGGTACTCTGTGGTTAATTTCCAAAATAGCGATATAAGGAAATGGTTAAACAGCAGTTATGATAATCCTGAACTCGACTTCGGGTTATATACAGAAGCATTTACTTCTTCACAAAGAGAGTTAATTGAAGCAAGGTGGGTGGATAACAGTACAAGTGCATCCCAATCTGAATATGCGTGCGACAACACGCTGGACAAGGTTTTCTTGCCTAGTTATTCAGATTTATTAAATGAGGAGTATGGATTTTCTACTGATGCAGGGGCAAGTTCATCAAGACAAAAAAAGCCAACTGATTTAGCTTTAGCATATGGGGCTTTTTATGAGAAAAATACTTCTAATCCTGGTTATGGCTATACTCAGTGGTGGACTCGCTCGATTCGCCAACAATATACTTATGGCTCTATGCCAGCGACCGTTTGTGTGGACGGAAGTCTTGGATGGGACGACAGGAATAGCCCATATATGTGCGTAGCTCCTGCATTATGGATGAGTTTGATAAAAGCTAATCCTTATGTAGTAACAGTTGATAAAAACATAGAAAGAGCAGGGACTGTTATGGGTGCTGGACACTACTTCTCTGGAGACAGCGTGACGCTAGAAGCCTTAACTAATCCAGGCTATACCTTCTATGGATGGTATGATGGAGAAACAAAAATTTCTACAGACGAAAGTTGGTCATTTACAATAACTGAGAATAAAGATTATGAAGCAAGATGGCTACCATATCAAAGAGTAGATGCAAATAGTATGCCTGATTCAAATGGTGGATATATATTATTTGGCGAATGGCCGCAAACAGAAGAATTAAACCCAGAGGAAAACGTATCTAACAATATTATTGGGAATCTAGGAGCGAGCAGTGAATTTACAGAGTACTACGTAGGCACAGATGGTACAACACGTTATGTCAAGGTAGATGATTCATACTTCAAGGTCGAGCCGATTAAATGGAGAATACTAAACTGGGACACCGATAACGGAGTAATAACAGGTGATGGAAATAAAGTGTTCTTACTTTGCGAAGACATGATCACTCGAATATATAATAGTTCCGGAAACAAATATAGCACGAGTAGCATACGTAATTGGTTAATAAATAAGTTTTATAACACCGCATTTATAACCCTTCAACAGCAGCTGATTCAAGTGACGACCGTTAACAATAGTGCAGCTAGCACAGGAGATCCTACTAACCCGCATTACTGCGCAAACACAACCGATAAAGTATTCTTACTTAGTAATGTGGAGGCAAATAGCTGTGATGTGGAAACAAGAAAGAAAAAGCCTACTGATTATGCTTTCAAAAAAGGTGTTACAAAAGATGCTGACGGATATGGTTCTTGGTGGTTGCGCTCTCCTTACAATTTAGACTTTGACAGTCATATACAAACAGTTGAGCCCTCTGGTGATGTAGGGGCAGGTAAGAATATTTATACTACAACTATTGGCGCTGTACCTGCGTTATGGTTGAGTTTACCAGTTGAAAATCAAGTATTTTTAAATAAAAACATTGCAACCGCTGGGACTGTAGCAGGTGGTGGCACTAAATACATTGGTAACAGCGTAACTATTACAGCGACAACTAAAGATGGGTACGAGTGGGATGGCTGGTATGATGAAAATAACACAAAAGTTTCGGATGGGACAAACCGAACTTACGCATTTATTATGCAAACAGGCAATAGAACATTCCAGGCAAGATGGAAGGTTTTGTTAACTGTGAATAAAAGCATAGATGCGGCAGGTACGGTTACTGGTGGTGGATATAAAATCCTTGGTGATAACGTAACGGTACAGGTGACAGGCACTAACTTGGGTTATACCTTTGCTGGCTGGTATAACAATGGGGTAAGAGTTTATGGAAATGAGAATTATTCATTTACTATGCCATCATCCCCACTAACACTTGAAGCAAGATGGTATCCATATCAAAAGATAAATGAAGGTGGTGTAGACTATGTATTATTTGGAGAATGGCCACGCACCCGCGTGAAAAACCCAGAATTATCTACCGATCCTCGCCAAACAGTGACTATAGGTGAGTTTACATATGTGTATGGAGCTGATGGGGTAACACGCTATTTAGAGGCGCAAGGTAGTCCAAAAGATGCTTGGACGACGTTCAAAGATGGAGACGTTATAGAAGGTGGAACAACTTACTATTTCAAAGTCGAGCCTATTAAATGGAGGATATTAAAAGAAGAAAATGGGAGTGCAATTGTGCTTTGCGAAGAGGTTGTAGCTTCTGGAAGATATAATGAATATTACGAAGGCATTCAAGATGGAGTTTATGCAAATAACTATAAAGAGAGTGAAATAAGGGCATGGTTAAAGAATGTGTTTTATAACACTGCATTTAGTTCGCTAGAAAAAGAATTAATAGACACAATACTTGTAGATAATAGCCCTGAAAGTTTTGGTCAAACTCAAAGCAAATATGCCTGTGAGGATACAAGGGATGAGATTTTCCTACTTAGTTATAGCGAAGCAGGAGACACGGCATACGGGTTTGGTGCTCCCACGCTCGCAGAGTCGCGGAGAAGAACTTTATCTGATTATTCAAAAGCAATAGGTGCAAGAAGCTATGGTGAGTATTCCGGTGGGTTTGGTGGAAACTGGTGGTTACGTTCGCCTGTTCATTATGATTCGCCGCATGTCTATACATATTATATAGCGGCCAGCGGAGCGGATATGTTTGGTGATGTATCTCTCAACACTATACATACTGGAATATTGCCAGCACTAAGTATTTCTTTAAAGAACTCTACTCAATATATGGTAAGTTTAAGCACTGACACCAATAGAGCGGGAACTTTATCAGGTGGGGGAAATCATAGCGTTGGTAATACTGTAACACTAGATGTAAATATTACCGATACTGGATACAAATTTGTTGGTTGGTATGAAGGCGATACGTTAAAGTCTAGCTCCGCTAATTATTCATTCCCTATGCCAGCAAAGCATCTAAGATACGAAGCAAGATGGGGGCTTAATAGTTATGCCCTTGCGGTAAACAAAAACATAGATGCAGCAGGCACTGTAACGGGAGCAGGTAATTATGAGTATAAGAGTGAAGTAACTGTAAGTGTATCTAAAACTAACACAGGTTACGAGTTTGACGGATGGTATGATGGAGAGACTTTCAAGACTGCAGACACAAGTTATACATTTACCATGCCCTCACACCCAACAACATGTCAAGCAAGATGGAAGGTACTACTAACTGTTAATAAAAACATAGATGCAGCAGGCACAGTCACAGGTGCTGGATATGTAAAGTACGGAGAGGAAGCAACGGTAACTATGACAGGGACTAACTCGGGGCACACATTCGCTGGTTGGTATGATAGCGATGGTGTGAGAGTTTCTGGTGAGGCAAGTCATACCATACTAAGTATGCCAAACACTCCATTGACTGTTGAAGCAAGATGGTATCCATATCAACGGGTCCAAAGCGATTATACTACGCCTGATCCAGAGAGTGGCACTCATATTATATTCGGCGAATGGCCACAATCAGCAAAGGCTGCAGATGTAACAATCCAAAACGAAGAAACTCCTGTAGCTACTGGTCAATACGCAGGCTACTATGAAGGATATAAAGGTGGTGTTTTTGAAGGATATTATGCCAAAGTAACTGTAAAGAATACGCCTTATTACTACAAAGTTGAGCCTTTAAAGTGGAAGATATTGAAAGTAACCGAAGATGTAGCATTCATTTTATGTGAAAACATAATTGCAAACGGGGCATATGATATAGATACAGACGGGGATGGAGAATTAGACACGGAAAGTAATAACTATAAGTTAAGCACTATAAGGAAATGGCTAAATAATCAATTCTATACCTCCGCATTTAGTTCATTACAACAGCAATTAATCGAAGCGACGTTAGTAGATAATAGCGCTGCAAGCACTGGTTTTGATGACAACCAGTATAGTTGCGAGGATACACAAGATAACATTTTCTTACTCAGTTATACAGAAGTGACAAATGCAACATATGGTCTTAATAACGAAGCTTCTAGAATAAAACTAGTAACGGATTATAGCAAAAAGACAAGAGAGAGAGAGGGTCAGTATACAGGTGACTACGGTATATGGTGGTTGCGTTCGCCTCATAATACTGGCGCTACTAATTTGCGTGGCGTCTATTACGATGGCGCTGTCTATCGCTACTATTGTACTAATCACGCCTTCATTGGCATGGTGCCAGCTTTAAGGATAGCATTAAAGAATTCTACTCAGTATATGGTGAGTATATATAATGATACTAACGTAGCAGGGACTGTATCTGGTGGTGGAAACAAAACTGCAGAGGCTGGTGTCAGTTTATCGGCTATGGCTAATGTAGGATATACTTTTTTAGGTTGGTTTGAAGAAGGAGCAACAACTGCTACATCAACAGCTAATCCCTGGAACTTTAATATGCCAGCAAATCATTTAAGGTATGAGGCAAGGTGGCAGGTTAACAGTTATAACGTTGAGGTTAGCACAAATATAGGGGGTAACGGCACTGTAACAGGCGCAGGATCTTATGATTATAACACTAAGGTAATTCTAGTAGCGTCTGCTAATTCAGGCTATGAGTTTGAGGGCTGGTATGATGGAGACAACAAAAAATCCTCATCGACAACCTACGAATTTAATATGCCAGCAAGCCATAAGACATATGTTGCTAAATGGAAGGCTTATTTAACTATTAATAACAGTTTACCAGAAGCAGGTACAGTTTCAGCGAGCGGGTATGTAACTTGCGGCTCTAATACATCTGCAGTAGCAACAGCTAACACGGGATACACATTCGCTGGTTGGTATAATAACGGGAATTGGGTTTCTGGCGCTTCAACCTACAATTTTGGAATGCCAACGAACTCATTTACACTAGAAGCAAGATGGTATCCATATCAAAGAGTCAATGCAGATTATTCTACTCCCAACCCAGAGAGTGGCGGTTATATCTTATTTGGCGAATGGCCACAAACAGCAAAGGCAGAAGATGTAACAATCCAAAACGAAGAAACTCCTGTAGCTACTGGTCAATACGCAGGCTACTATGAAGGATATAAAGGAGATGTTTTTGAAGGATATTATGCAAAAATCGGTACAGATTATTACTACAAAGTTGAGCCTCTAAAGTGGAAAATATTAAATGTAACCGAAGATGTAGCATTGATTTTATGTGAAAATCTTATTGCAATGCAGAGATATAGTTCGGGTTCAGTTAGTAACAATATATACAAGACTAGCACTATAAGAAGATGGCTCAATAGTAAAACGGTTGACGGGGAAGAACTAGATTATGGGCTGTACAAAATAGCCTTTTCTACAATGCAAAAAGAACTGATTGAACCGACGCTAGTAGATAATAGTGCTGCAAGCACTGGCATTAGTAACAATCAGTATAGTTGCGAGGATACGAAAGATAACATTTTCTTACTTAGTTATTTAGAATCTATTAATAACGCATATGGTTTTGACTCCGGCCCTAGTAGCGAGGATCCTGCACGACAAAAAAAGGTAACTGATTATGCTGCTAAACAAGGGGTTGCAAAAAATGCTGGTGGATATGGTGGATGGTGGTCGCGCTCGCCTAGAACATACGTGTATACGTCGGTATGTTACTTCCAGTCTAGTGGCGCAACAAGTACTATAAATAATGATGATTTCTCCCTCGGTACACTACCGGCATTAAGGCTAGCATTAAAAAATTCTACTCAATATATGGTTAGTATATATAACACATCAAATGAAGCAGGGACTGTTTCTGGTGGCGGAAATAAAACTGTCGGAAACACAGTAGAATTAAAGGCTACGGTGGTTGATGATGGATATAGTTTCGCAGGTTGGTTTGAAGAAGGAGCTGAAAATGCTACATCAACAGATAACCCCTGGAACTTTACTATGCAAGAAAATCATGTAAGATATGAAGCGAGATGGAAGGCTAATAGTTATAACGTTACGGTTAACAAAAATATAGGAGAGGCAGGCAGTGTAACAGGCGCTGGACTTCATGACTATAAAACCACGGTAACCCTAGTAGCATCTGCCAGTGCAGACTATGAGTTTATAGGTTGGTACGAAGGAAGTGAGCAAAAATCCACAGCAACAACATGGGAATTTAATATGCCAGCAAGTGATAAGACATATGAAGCTAGATGGAAGGTTCTTTTAACTGTTAATAAAAACATAGATGTAGCAGGTACTGTTACTGGTGGTGGATATAAAATCATTGGTGATAACGTAACGGTACAGGTGACAGGAACTAACTCGGGATATACATTTGATGGTTGGTATAATAATGGTTTAAAAGTTTCTGGAGATATAACTTATGTAATACCAGCTATGCCAAGCAGTCCATTAACATTAGAAGCAAGATGGTATCCATACCAAAGAGTTGAGGCAGATTATACTACACCTAACCCAACTGCCGGAACTCATATTATATTCGGCGAATGGCCACAATCAGCAAAAGGTGCAAGTGTAACAATACCAGAAAGTGCCACTCCTATATCCACAGGTAGATATGCGGGCTACTATGAGGGATTTTCGGGCGAAATCCTGGAAGGATATTATGCAAAAGTAACTACCGATGCAGATTATTACTTCAAAGTTGAACCTTTAAAGTGGAAGATATTAAATATAACTGAAGATGTAGCATTAATTTTATGTGAAAGCATAATTGCCAATCAGGAATATGATATAGATACGGATGGAGGTGGTCCAGACACGCTTAGTAACAAATATGATGCGAGTCAGATTCGAGCTTGGCTAAACAATCAATTCTATACTTCCGCATTTAGCTCGTTACAACAACAATTAATTGCATCGACACTAGTAGATAATAGTGACACGAGTACTGGAGTCGCTGGAAACGCATACGCTTGTGACGATACGAAAGATAATGTTTTCCTACTCAGTTTTGCAGAGGCAATAAGTGAAGCATATGGTTTTTCATCGTCTGATGACGAAACCAGGAAGCGAAAGCCAACTGCATATAGTATCGCAACGGGGGCAGACAGTGATGCATCGGGCAATGGTGTATGGTGGTTACGTTCGCCTAGCGAAACATTCGGTGATTACGGGCGAACAGTTAAGAGTTCAGGCGAAACATATTATGGTCTAGTCTCAGAACAATCGTATGGCGTCCTGCCAGCATTAAGAATAGAATTAAGAAATTCTAGTCAGTATATGCTGAGTTTAGGGAAAGATTCAAATGTAGCAGGAACGGTATCTGGTGGCGGAAATAAGACTGCTACGAATTCCGTAACAATAACAGCTACAACTAATTTTGGATATTTCTTTGATGGCTGGTATGAAGGTGAAACTAGGGCCTCAACTGAGGCAAGCTGGACATTTGATATGCCAGCAGCACATAAAAGATATGAAGCAAGATGGACAGTATATCAAAGAGTAAATGGAGAAGGAAATCGTTCCGATAACGGCGAATATATCTTATTTGGCTACTATCCACAAACCTATGATTCAAGCGCAGTAGTGTCAGGGGACACCGAAACTGTTGGTGAGTTAACATATTGCCTAGGGACAGACGGTAAAACGCGCTACGTAAAAGTTAATTCAGGTGGTACAGATTATTACTACAAGGTTGAGCCTATAAAGTGGAGGATACTAAATCATAGTACGTTAGAAACAGATGCGAATAAAGCCCTTATCTTATCTGAAAAGGTATTAACAAAGCATGTGTGGGACCCAGACCCAGATGGAGCAGGCCCGGGTGAGCCTAGTAACAACTATGAGCTAAGCGCGATACGAGACTGGTTAAACGATGGTTTTTATAACTCTACCTTCACCTCGCTACAAAAGGGATTAATAGAAAAAGCAACGGTAGACAACAGTTGGGGAAGTACTGGGTATGGAGGTAGTAATCCACCCTGTTCAGACACGCAGGATTACATATTCATACCGAGTTATAGCCAAGTAAGTACTGCTGCTTACGGTTTCCCTAATAATGATGATAATTCAAGAAAAAAAGTACTAACAGATTATAGCAGGAAGATAGGCACTGTAGAGAAGACAGAGCAGAATGGGGAGGCAAAGTTTGCTAGGTGGTGGTTGCGTTCGCCTTACTATGATAATACCACTCAAGTGCGCTTCATAACCGAAAACGGCTGGCGTGTAGATGGTAGCTCTGCCTCTACTCCTAATTATGGTGTTGTGCCTGGCTTGGTAATTGACTTGTCGTAAGGAAAGTTAGTGTCCATAATTTTTAAATGTTTTGCTAGAGTGAGGGTGGTAGTTTTACTACCCTCACGGAGATATGATGAGATAATAGATGTTTTAAAGTGGTTGGGATTTAAAACAAGCTACAATGTAAATTAAAAAGTGAACTTAGGTTATACTTAATAAAGGTATAGGACGATGATGGTTTCATCATTTTTATTGTGTAGCCTGAAATGAAAGTATAGGATTAAAAACAAGGATATAAAGATAGCTAACCATATAAATAGTGTAGTTAATAATCATTGGTGGTAGGAGTTTCAAGTTGAAAAGAATAGGGCTGGTTTTACTTTGTATAATACTTATTTGTCTACTACTAGTTGGTTGTGACCCTGGTAGGCCTGCGGTAGAGCCAGAGCCTACGCCTAACGGTGAAGAACAGGAAACACCTGTAGAGAAAAACTATGTAGATGGCACATATACTTTAATGATATATATGTGCGGGAGTAACTTAGAAACGAAAGGGGGCCATGCTAGTAGAAATATAACAGAAATGCTTTCAGCAGAACTTCCTGAAGATACTAAAGTTATTATTCAAACAGGAGGATCTAATACCTGGCGAAAATATGACATCTCATCTGTATTTAGCAGTCGTTATGAAATAAAAGATAATACCCTTAACTTAATCGAGCAAAATAGTAATGTAAACATGGGAAATCCTAAATCTCTATCTGATTTTTTATTATGGGGAGATGAGCATTATCCTGCCGAACATCGAAGTGTCATACTTTGGGACCATGGTGGAGGAAGTATGAAGGGGGTTTGTAATGACGAGCAGTTCGGTTTCGATGCAATCTCATTGCCAGAACTTGATTTGGCATTTTCTACAGCATATACAAAAAGTAAAAGAAAATATGATTTTGTTGGATTTGATGCCTGCTTAATGGCTACATATGATGTAGCTTGCTTAGTGCAAACCTATGCCGATTATATGATTGCTTCTGAAGAATTAGAGCCTGCATCTGGCTGGTCGTATAAAGGGCTTTTAGAAAATTTAGGAAAAGATGGTTTTTATACTACAGTACTAAACGCTTATGCCGAAAAACAATCTTCAAAAACAACTTATACGCTATCGGCGATTAAACTATCCGAACTGTCTCGTGTGGATACAATTATTGACGGGATTATTGCTCTATTTAATGATGATTTATCGTATGTGGGATATGCGCTCTCCATAGGGAAAGAGTTTGGCGTAAAAGGCATGGGGGATGGCACTAATTTATTTGATTTAGGATTGCTTGCTGAAGCTTTATTTATTGAATATGACTTTTCAGATTTTATAACCAATGTAAATGGTCCAGCACATGCTACTGCAACGGGCTTAAGTATATATTTCCCCACCGAACAACAAGCACTTCTTGACGAGTATTCTGAAATATGCAAAAACCAAAGATATAAAGACTTTCTTGTGGGATATTTTAATTATAGACCCGTTAGAACAATTTGGTTTTCAGATCCCGGGTTTACAGATGATAATATACATACAAAATTTCTACTGGTGGAACAGTCTAAAAAATATGTGCAAACAGTCGGTTATGAACTACATAGTTATGCAGGCTCAGAAGAGACGCAGAGGTTATATGTGGTTGGTACGGATAACGATTACTCCATAGACGAAAACGGCGCATATGTTATTGATTTTGAAGGAAGGTGGGTGTATATAAACGATATGCTACTTCACTGTGATGTGTACGAGGAAAAGCCTACTCATACATTATTTGCTGCTCCAGTCCTTATTAATGACGAGCTTTCATACATTATATTTGCTTATTTTGAGTCCATTAAAAAAATCAAAATCGAAGGTTATGTGCTCGCAGACGATATCACTTCTCGAGTCAATGAACTTACCGTGGGTATGGAGGTTACCATAATTTATAAAGACCCCATTCCAGTTGACGATATTCTTTACTATGAAGAAGGTACAGTTATTTGGGAGGAAGGTACTGAAATAGTTATTAAAAACCTCGATGCTGAAAGATATCAATACATCCCGTTTGTTATCGATATCTATGGTGATATTTATTATGCAAATACCGCCACATTGTATTTCGATGGAACAACATGCACCATAGAGGAGATCGCCGCAGGTTAATGTTAAACATATGACTGGGAATAGGTGTAGATACCGTAAAGATGGTTCTTCTACTAACACCATAGCATTATAATTTGACGGAACGTACTATAGAGGAGATTGCCCAGGCCAATAATGCCGTCAGACTATACTTAAGGCTTGGGTTTCAAAAGTTAATATAAAAGGAACCTAAAATCTACAGTAAATGTAAGAATTACAAGCGTTTTAAACTTAAGGTCCACCTCAGTTTTTATGAAGTTTGATGGTAAAAGGTAGTGTTCGGTTGAGTGTGAAAATATGAGACAAAAATGGATGTGCAGTCCAAAATATAAATGGTATTGATATCTTAAGTAATAGTGCTATAATTAACAAAACATAATTATGTTAACTAAATAACAATAGGTAATAAAAGAGGTAGGATATGAGAAAAACAATTTTTACATTAGTACTAGTATTAGTTTTTGCTTTGGTGGCTTGTACTTTAATTGGTTGTGGAGAAGCAAACAAAACTCCATCAGATACGGCATACTGGTTTTCTTCATCGGATAAAAAATTTGTGGCATATAATGAAACAACTAACAACATTGATGAAGCAGGTAGTTATTGGTATTTTACATCTGCAAAAGATGTTACCACCACACTAAGCGTGAGGATAAATGTCGATGCTTTTTCAACTGCTTATCTGTACGTTAACGACAAACAGGTTAAAAGCGAAGTTGATACCGGAATTTTTTCGATGGTTTACAAACTATCTTTAAAAACTGGTGACAAAATAAAGCTACATGCATTTTGGGTAAATTCGCTGGCAACAAACGATACTGGATTTGAAATACAAATGCTAGTTATGTCCGAAAATGGCAATGACTATGTATTAACAGAGTTTGATAAATCAACTAGAAGTTAGTCGCTAAGATTAATCGGGCTATCGGGTTTAGCTTAAGTGTAGAAAGGCTGTTAAAAATTTAAGGTTTTTAATAGCCTTTTTGATGTATTACACTTTTTCCTATCATCTTGTGTCCAAGCCTTAGATGTTTGATAGACGGCGGGCTATAAGAAAAGTTTTTGACTGTTAATTCTTAAGTTAATTACACTGGGCTTGGCGGTTTTCGTGCCTTAAGCGCCTTGCTGCTCTACTTACTATGACAGCTGGCTTGGTTTTCTGCCGTTAGCTCTCAAATTAATTACACTTAATTTGGGAGGTTTTGTGTCTTAAGCGCATTGCTGCTCTACTTGCCACGAGACAGGGCTTTCTGCTGTTAACTCCTGGGTTAATTGTACTTGGTTTATGGAAATTCGGGTCTTAAGGGGCTTGCCTCGTTACATGTTATGATAACTAACTTGAGGTTCTAGCAAAATATAGATAGTATGGACAGTGTAAAAAATAGATATTTACGCGTGCGTGTGATATAATAATTTAACTTTATAACCAAAGGCATACTTGTTGCGATATAATAGAAATTAGAGTAATCGTATGGACATTAGAGTGAGTAAAAATGATCAAAATTGTAGCGACAAACAAAAAGGCATATCATGACTACTTCATAGAAGATAGCTATGAAGCTGGTATTGAGCTACAAGGAAGTGAGGTAAAAAGCATACGAAATGGGGCTATTAACTTAAAAGATAGCTATGTACAAATCAAAGACGGTGAAGCTATGCTAATAAATACACACATCTCACCATATTCAAAAGGAAGTCATTTTAATCCAGAACCTAGAAGAACAAGACGTCTGCTTCTTCATAAGTACGAAATAAGAAAACTAAGACAAAAGGTGCTGGAAAAGGGATACACGATTGTTCCGACTAAAGTATATCTAAAACAGGGGCTAGTAAAAATTGAAATATCACTCGCAAAAGGAAAAGATGCCCCAGATAAAAGGCGAACTATTATGGAAAGAGAAGTAAAGCGCGAAATGGAAAGGCATTTAAAAGAAAGAGACAGGTAGGCAATACAATAAACTGACTGGAAATAAATTACTGCGCATATGCGAAAAAGTAATAGTATATATAAAATTAATAAGAGGCGTAAAGATGGAAAGTAAAGAAACACAATGTGTGCAAGCAGGGTATACTCCTGGGAATGGTGAGGAAAGAGTACCTTCGATAGTACTATCGACAACATATGCATATAACTCTCCCGAAGAGTTAGCTGGCATATTTGATTTAACGACACCAGGATATATGTATAACCGCATATCAAATCCTACTTGTACATGCTTAGAAGAAAAAATAACTGCATTAGAAGGTGGAGTGGGTGCACTAAGCCTTGCATCTGGAATGTCTGCGATTAATGTTGCAATGCTTGCTCTTTGTAATGAAGGTGATAACTTCTTAGCTCCTTCTGCATTATATGGCGGAACATATAACTTGTTTGCAGTAACATATAAAAGACAAGGAATTGATTGTAGGTTTTATGATCTAGATGCTAGTAGTGAGGAAATAGAAAAACTAATTGACGATAAAACAAAGGTCATATTTGTGGAAACTATTGCAAATCCTGCAGGCACTATAGCAGACTTTGATAAGCTCGCAAAACTAGCTAAAAAGTATAGTATTGTCTTTATGGTAGATAACACCATAGCTTCACCATATCTATGTAGACCGATTGAGTTTGGTGCAAATATAGTAGTACATTCATCTAGTAAATATTTAGACGGTCATGCAATAGCGCTTGGTGGTTTAATCATTGATGGTGGAAATTTTGAGTATCTGGGGAACAAGAGATATCCAGACTTTAATAAGCCAGATGACAGTTACCACGGACTTGTGTTTGGCAAAGATTTTGGTAAGTTAGGATATATAACTAGAGCAAGAATGGTTGTAAATAGGGATATAGGGGCAGTAATGTCGCCAATGACAGCGTTTTTGACGTTTAATGGAATGACAACCCTTCATTTAAGAATGGAAAAACACTCTCAAAATACTATAGCTCTTGCAAAAGTTATGGAAAAGCATCCCGCAGTTAAATGGATTAAATTTGCGGGGCTAAAAAGCGATAAAGATTACGAAAAAGCGCAAAAATATTTATACAAGGGCTATGCAGCAGGAATGCTTTCATTTGGTATACAAGGTGGAAGAGAAGCCGCTGTTAAATTCCAAAAAGCATTGAAATTAATTAGGATAGCAGTGCATATTGCAGACGCTAGAAGTTGCATATTACATCCAGCGTCAACCACACATAGACAACTTTCCGATGAGGCTTTAGTAGCTGCAGGAGTAGCTCCAGAGATGATAAGACTATCAATAGGCATCGAGTCCGAACAAGACATAATTAACGACGTATTACAAGCGCTAGATGCATCACAGAAATAACATACAAAGACTATTAGTTAATCGGATGGCTTTTCAAATAGAGTTGAACTAGACATAATTAACGAAGTGTTACAAGCCCTAGATGCATCACAGAGGTAATATACAAAGATTAGTAGCTAAAAAGACACGGGTGCAGAAAATATATCAAAGTTAATGTGTTTTGAGACATGAGATTATCAATCGGTATCAAGTCAATGAATACATGATTAATGATGATTAAGGGCATTGTGAAAATAAAAGCTAAACAATCGAAATTTGTTAGAAGGCGTGAAAATGGCTTCTAAAATATTTAAAAAAGACACCGAAACTTATAACAACTGGGCTAGATATGTAGTAGTGAAACATAAAATAAAATATATAAAGTAGTGTTGCTAACCATTTCTGGTTAAATTTCAACAACATTATTAGACGAGGAATGTATGCCAATAGTAATACCTAAAGAAATACCAGCATTTGGCGTGTTAAAAAAAGAAAACATCGTCGTAATGACACCTAAACGAGCTATCACACAGGATATACGACCAATTGAAATTGCAATTGTTAACTTGATGCCTACAAAGATTGAAACAGAAGTTCAGCTTATGAGACTTCTTTCAAACTCTCCTTTGCAGGTTAATATTACGCTAATTGCGATGGAGTCATACGAAAGTAAAAATACAAGCCACGACCATCTTGAAAAGTTTTATAAAACCTTTTCAGAAGTTAAAAACATGAAGTTTGACGGCATGATAGTTACAGGAGCTCCTGTAGAAACTTTAGCTTTTAAAGAAGTAAAATACTGGCAAGAGTTGACTGCAATACTAAACTATACCGAGAAAAATGTAACATCTACAGTATTCATTTGTTGGGGCGCACAAGCTGCTATTAAGCATTTTTATGATATTGATAAAGAGACGCTTCCAAAAAAAATGTTTGGAGTTTTTCCAAATAAAGCAGTACCAAAACATGAGTTACTCTTAAAAGGGTTAGATGATACTTTTTATATTCCACATTCAAGGCATACAAAGGTGCTTGAAGATGAGGTAAGAAAGCATCCACAACTGCGGGTGCTCGCCGAAGGTAAAGAGTGTGGGCTGTCGATTGTGAAATCCAAGGATAATAAGAAACTCTTTTTCTTTGGTCATTCGGAGTATGATAGAGATTCACTTCAAAAAGAATATATTCGAGACATCAATAAAGGAATGGATATCGATATGCCTGCAAACTATTTTATAGATGGCGATGTAAACAATATAGATATGCGTTGGATTAGTACAGCTAACTTGCTTTTCTATAACTGGCTAAATCACTATGTATATCAAACAACTCCATATGATATATCGGAGATAAAATAATCTAAAAAAGACAAGGAACCAGATGATAGTAGACAGAATAATTTTAAAAAATTTTTTAAGTTATGGAGTGGTGGATATGACTCCAGGTCCTGGTATTAACCTAATTACTGGCGGTAATGCTGCTGGAAAGACCAACTTAATAGACAGTATATATTTGTCTGCTGTAGGAAAGGGCTCTAGGAATCGAGACAATAAAGAATATATAAAATGGGGTTCTACGGGTGGTGCAGAAATCTGTATTGTCGTTAAGAAAAAATATAGTAGACACGTTATACAAACCCACATAGATGAAAACGGTGGGAAAAGGATGTTTATCGACGGTATGCCACTAACAAGAATGGGAGATCTTATGGGCATATTACAAGTCATATTTTTTGCCCCTACAGAACTTAACTTGATCAAAGGTGGCCCTTCGGAAAGAAGAAGATTTTTAGATATTAGTATATGCCAGCAATCTAAAACGTATTTTTATACCTTACTAAGATTAGAATCACAAATTGAGCAAAGAAATAAGGTTTTAAAAGAATATAAAAATAAGCCCACTCAAAGAAGCATAATAGAGTCTATGGACGATGATTTCTTAAGAAGTGCAGCATTCATAATAGATGAAAGAAGAAAATTCATAGAAGAAATAGCGCCGATTGCTGCAAGGATACATAAGGAATTAACACTTGGCGAAGAAGAATTAACTATAGCATATGAAACAGAGCCCATTCATGGTGAAACCTTTGAAGAGTTAAAAAGACTAACTCGAGATGTATATGATAGGGATGTAGAAAACGGATACACTAATGTTGGACCGCATAGGGATGACCTTAAGGTTGTAGCAAATGGCATAGACTTAAGAAGATTTGGCTCTCAGGGGCAACAAAGAACTGCAGTACTCTCACTAAAGCTCGCATCAGCAGAGATAATGGGTGGCAGGAATAAAGAAAGTCCAGTATTTTTACTTGATGATGTTATGGGTGAACTTGACGATGATAGAAAAAAAGCTTTACTCAAAACACTAGATGGGAAGCAAGTTTTTATAACAGATGCAACCCAACCAGAAGGATTAGGTAAAAAGGTAAAGGTGTTTAAAATTCAAGAAACAGAAGTAAAAACCAAAGATCAGAAATAACATTGGATGGAAACTAGGCTTTTATAAATATTAAATACGTAGCACAACCAGAAGGACTGGGAAAAAAGTAAAAATATTCAAAATCCAAGAAACTGAAGTGAAAACTAAAGATCAAAAATAACATTGGATAGGAACTGGACTTTTAATAACATACGGAACGCACCTGGAAGGACTAGGGAAAAAAGTGAAAGTGTTTAAAATCCAATGAACTGAAGTGAAAACTAAAGAGCAAAAATAACATAGGAAAAAGTTTGTTATGAGAGATAAAAAAAGAGAAGTTGTAGAATTCATAGAAATAGAAGGGATAGATAAAGAGGCTATATACGAGTTGATTGTTAGGCCTCAAGATTTATCTAAGGGCGATTATGCTTTACCTTGTTTTAGATTTGCAAAAGAGTTGAGAAAATCTCCAGTAATAATAGCTGAAGAGCTTAAGAATAAGATTTTAGAAAAGGTACATCCTTTTGAAAGCGTGGAAGCTGTTAACGGATATTTAAATTTCAAGTTTGATAAGAAAAAAGAGTCGCTACTTTTAATCGAAAACATAAGAAAACAAGGTTCAAAGTATGGGGCTTCTGACGAAGGTAAAGACAAAACTGTTTGTATAGACTATAGCTCTATTAACATTGCAAAACCCTTTCATATAGGGCATTTAATGACGACTGTCTTAGGTGGTGCTTTATATCGGATATACAAAAAGAGGGGATATAATGCAGTAGGCATAAATCACTTAGGAGATTGGGGTACGCAGTTTGGAAAACTAATCGTTGCGTACAAAATGTGGGGAGACGAAGAAACCATTCGCGCTACTGGTGTAATGGGGCTTAATGATTTGTATGTAAGATATCATAAAGAAGCCGAATTAGATAAGAGTTTAGATGACCAAGCAAGAGCATGGTTTAAAAAGATAGAAGATGGAGACAAAGAAGCATTAAAGTTGTTTGAGCTTTTTAAAGAACTCACTTTAGTTGAAGTTGAGAAGATATATAAAAGGCTAAACATCAAATTTGATAGTTATGCTGGCGAATCTTTTTATAACGATAAAATGGAGCCAATTTTAAATGAACTTAGAGAAAAAGGCTTAATAGAAGTTTCAGAAGGGGCAGAGATAGTCAATCTAGATGAATACAATATGCCACCATGTTTACTTGTCAGATCTGATGGAGCTACTTTATATGCAACACGGGATTTGGCTGCAGCATTCTATAGAAAGAATGCTTATGACTTTTGGAAGAACCTATATGTAGTTGCATACCAGCAAAATCTACACTTCAAGCAAGTTTTTAAAGTAATTGAGTTGATGGGATATGAATGGGCAAAAGATTTAATCCATGTTCCATTTGGTATGGTTTCACTTGAGAGTGGTTCAATGTCAACTAGAGCAGGTAATGTTGTATGGTTGAAAGATGTTTTAGACAAGTCAGAAGAACAAAGCTTAGATATTATAAAAGCTAAATCGCCACATTTAAAAAACAAAGAAAAGGTAGCCAAACAGGTCGGTGTGGGTGCCGTAATTTTCTTTGCACTGAGTAGTGGTAGAATTAAAGATACTGTTTTTTCATACGATGAAGTATTAAATTTTGATGGTGAAACTGGTCCGTATGTGCAGTATACAAATGCAAGATGTAATAGTGTTTTAAGAAAGGCAGAAGTGGATATTCACGCCCTTCCATTATCTGAAATCGAAGCTGATTTTAATAGTATTGAAAATGAATCTAGTTACTCACTGATTTCCAGTTTAGAGCAATTTGGGGAGATACTATCTAGCAGTTTAGATAAATACGAACCAAGCATGCTAACCAGGTATTTAATTGATGTAGCGAAAGCATTTAACAAGTTCTATCTTGAAAATAGAATAATAGATGGAAAGCTTGGTGTCAGCAACGCAAGGCTTGCATTAGTCTACGCAACCTCAATTGTATTAAAGGAAGGGTTATCACTTCTCGGCATCGAAGCCCCCGAAGAAATGTAATAATAGGAATTTTATTATCATAAGGAAGATTATCGCTCCTCGGGTTTGAATGTCTAGAAGAAATGTAACAAATATATTTTCTCCTTCATCATTTGCAATTTAAGACTTACATCAGCCTGCGCAACAGCCATTGTTTTAAAGAAAAATTCATCACCCCTCGGTGTAGAAACTTAGAAATGCAGTGGTGAATTGATAACTAACATCTGGTACTAGTAGTTGTACTATGTTTTCATCCTAACCTTCATTTGTATTAGCAGAAATTGTTATTTCGTTTTGTAGAATTTGCCATTACAGCCTGGCACTGTTCAGGAGTGTGTTATATATAGCTTCTCAACATTTTATCCTCAATATTAGACTGTTAAGGTAGCATAAAAATTTAGGTTTTACAGAATATATATGTTATTTGTGGTATGATGGACTTAGGTGATTGATGGCAGGATGGCAAGCAAGTAAAGATAGGAGGTTTATATGGCAAGGAAGACTTTAAAAAAAGGCATATATTCGTTAGTTGTGGCGATATTAGTTACGATGATTTTTTTAGGACTATATGGTTGTGAGAATCCAGGAATCGAATATACCGTGGGCTTTTCGGGACTTGCTAGTTTTGGCAGTAAAGAAAATGCGGATGGTGGTATTACTTATGGCTTGACAAAAATAATCAAAAGCGTAGAAGAATTAAAAGCAACATGTGAGGAATGGAACAATTCCGCGTACGATAAAACTAGTGATGACTATTCAAGTGAACTCAGTCAAACAATACGAAGATATGATGAAAAATTTTTTGAGACCAATGCTTTAATTGTTAATTCTTCTGTACAATACAATTCAGCAAGAGAGCCAGAAGTTGAAAAAGTAATGACTAAAGGGAATGAGTTAATTGTACAAATCAGCTCAAGGAGCGGAACGTATGAAGATATCGCCGAAAGTTGGATTTTTATCATTGAGATTAATAAAGCCAGTATTAACGGCGTAACAGGTGTAACAATAAAAAACACAACAAGGTCAAAATAATATAGATAATAGAAAAAATGAAAACAAAACCTTTGTCATTTAAGTCAATATTAGTCTATCTGCATTTTTGACAATCAAATTACAATTGGCGCAATAACCGGCAGGCTCGCGTAACAAATAAGCGCTAGAGGGCATTTTTTTGTAATATTACAAGTGTTTGGCGTAATAACTGGCGTAATAAAAAGGCATCGAGGTTGCTTTTTCGTGCAATATTTTAGGTGTTGAGGTTGCTTTTTCGTGCAAAATCGCAAGATTTGAGGTTGCTTTTTCGTGATTTAGGTGGTATTATATCCTCACAGTATATAGTGTTGGAGAGATGAAGCATGAAACGAAAAATTTATAATCAATTGCTTGAGTGGAAAAATGCAAGCAAAGGGAGAGCTGCTTTACTGATTGACGGAGCACGTCGAGTAGGTAAAAGCTACATAGCAAAGCAATTTGCAACAAAAGAATATAAAAGTCACATTATTATAGATTTTGGAAATGCGCCACAAGACGTCCTAAATTTGTTTATTAATGAGAGTCATAACCTAGATATGTTTTTTGCTAAGCTATCAGCATTTTACTCTACAATTCTTTACTATAGAGAATCACTTATTGTTTTTGATGAGGTGCAACAATTTCCGCGAGCAAGACAATTAATAAAGTATTTGGTTGCCGATGGTAGGTATGATTATTTAGAAACTGGTTCTTTGATAAGGCTTAAGAAAAATACCGAAAACATAATAATTCCATCTGAAGAGGATCACATAGAGATGTTTCCAATGGACTTTGAAGAGTTTCTTTGGGCGATAGGCGATGAGGCAACCATACCTTTTGTTCAAAAATGTTTTAATGACAAAAAACCCCTGGGACCTGAATTGCATAGGAAGGTTATGAATGATTTTAGGCAATATATGTTAGTTGGCGGCATGCCTCAAGCAATACTTGCATATAGAGATCAAAAAGATTTTATGGCTGCAGATATTGCAAAAAGAAAAATATTAAAGTTATACCGCGAAGATGTTTCAAAGTTCGCCGAAGGATATGAAGAAAAGGTTTATGATGTTTTTGATGCGATTCCAGGGCAACTTGCAAAAAAAGAAAAAAAATATCAACTCTCAACCATTGATAAAAATGCACGTTTTCGCTCATACGAAGACACCTTTATTTGGCTGAATGAGGCTATGATTGTAAATACTTGTTACAATTCTACAGATCCTAATGTTGGACTGGCACTTAGTTCCGATTACCGCACTCAAAAATGTTACATGGCTGATACAGGTTTATTGGTCACACATGCGTTTATGGATAGATCTTTTACAGAAAACAGCTTATATAAAGCCATATTATTTGATAAGTTATACATCAATGAAGGTATGATTATGGAAAATATAGTAGCACAAATGCTGAGAAGAAATGGACATAAGCTCTACTTTTATTCCAGAAGCGATGCAATTAATCGCGAAAATCACATAGAGATTGATTTTTTAATTAGAGAAAATAACAAAATATCTCCAATTGAAGTCAAGTCAGCTAACTATCGCACTCATGTTTCATTAGATAAGTTCAAGAAAAAGTTTGCAAAGAAAGTCGGCAATTCATATATCCTCTATCCTAAAGACGTTATGGAAAAAGATGGTATCATTCACCTTCCAATATACATGGCAATGTTCCTTTGATAGCATTTTGCTAAATATGGTTATCAATAGTTTGTTAAAGCCTATAAAAACACTAGTGTGTTGCCATTCCAAAAATAGATAGTAAAGTATGAGAAGACGCAAGTAATGATATAGTTATTTTTCTTGCCTGCTACAGTGAGATGCTATTCTAAAGCGCAAAAGTGTAAAATAAAAAGACGCAAAAGTGTTAAATGAAACACCTCAAAACATAACAACAAAACGCCTCAAATCATAACAAAAGCTTGGAAAACAGGTCGACTGTACGGTTTATTTGTTAGGACGAATTACTAAAAAAAGAGGTTAGAATTAGAGTTGGAGTCATTTGGCGCGACACTAACTATGGGACGAGCGGCAGTTAGTTAAATACTGTAAAACATACAAAGTATATAAATTCGGATTTACTTAAAATGGAGAGGATTAATTATTTACCTTCTAATATACAGAAAAAGGTTTCTTTGATATTATAGAAATAGTTTATTATTTTGATAGACAAAAGGAAGAATACAAATGGTTGATTCACATTCGCATTCAAAACTATCCCATGATGGGAAGGTAAAGATGGAGGAGTTAAGAAATCGTGCCGAGGAACTTGGCATGACATATTTTGCTATAACAGAGCACCTTGATAGAGACTATAAATTCGGGGTCAAGGAAAAGTTTGTTAGGCAATTAAATCTACCAAAATACAAATTGGTGTATAAGTATGTAAAAGAAAAATATAAGCATTCACCTATGTATTTTGCCTTTGGCGTAGAAGCAGGGTTTTGTCCTAAAGCTGTTCCTATATACGAAAGGGAACTTAAACACTTTAACTTTGATGTAATAATCAATTCCATTCATACAGTAGATGGTGGAGATGCGTATTTTGCTAGCTTTTTCAAAAATAAAAATCAAGTTGATGTATACAATAGATACCTAGATTTGTTAATTGAAAGTTTAGATGTTCCATATGCATACAATATAATAGGGCATATTGGATATATTACTCGTTATGCTCCATATGAAAATCCCAGTTTATGGCAACCTGAATATAAAGAAAAAATCGATATACTTCTCAAAAAAATTATTGAAAAAGATAAGACAATTGAGATAAATACTCATATACGAGATAATCCCCTTAAGTTTTTACCAGAAATACCAATTTTACAAAGGTATTATGATTTAGGGGGACGAAAAATAGTTTTTTCTTCTGATGCACATCGTCTTGAAGAAGTAGGTTCTAGGTACGATCTTGTTTTGGAAGAGATGAAAAAAATAGGATTTACTCATTGGACAGTATATAAAAAACAACAACCATTTGAAGTTCCATTTTAAATAATTGCAAGTTATCGAGTAGGAAACCTCTAGCCTTAGTTAGAGGTGGTTTTTGGTTGCAAAACATTTTACGTAACATTAGTAATTTAGTGACATCTTGATATTTTATATCATAGTGCGAGCATTTATGCATAACGCCATAAAACGAGTTGCCGAGAAATGCTCGGCAACTGTTTTTGATGAACATATTATTAGATTTTATTTTACTCGCATATATTCACTGTAGCATTTCTACAAACTTTGTATATTACAGACTAACCATTGTTAACCGCATCAAGTATAATTAATAAGACAATGTAAAAGGAATAGAACTATCGGATTAGCAATACGGTTTTTGATGTAAACTCAACAGAAATCCTTGGTGGAGATGCCTTTTGCACATACGCTACCTTAAAACAAAGGAACCGTCATGGAACGGAGGTTGAAAACTAAAGTATTTGATTATTCACTTATATGCAGATAAAATATATAATTAAAGAAATAAGGTTTACTAGAATTATTTCTTGTAAGGTAAATGACAATATAGTTTAGACATTCTATGCGCATAGGTAAGAAGTGAAGCTTGTCTAGAGGTGTGTTGTTTTTAAAATATGTTGTTTAAGTTGAAAAGAACGGGAGGTCTTTATGAAAAAAGTAGTGGTTTTTTATTTGTGTTTTGGTAGTTTTACTATCTGTAATATTTGTAGCATGCAAAGATAAATCTGTGTCAGTATCTTTTGTTGTTGATGGTGAGGTTGTTCATGTTGCCAATAAGGATAATCAAACGCTTCCAGAAAACCCAACAAAAGAAGGATATACATTTGCAGGTTGGGCCTTAAAAGGCACTTCCGAAGTTCTAACACAAGAGGCGCTAGCCAGCACCTTAGGAACGCTATCGGACAAAAAAGCGGATAGTGTGGAATTAGAAGCAATTTGGACTCAAAATGAAGAGCAAAATGATGGGCCGATTAAATACACCATAACGTTTGATTCAAGGGGAGGAAGTGGTGTGTCCTCTATTACTCAAGAGGCAGATACGACCATCATAAAACCGTCGGATCCAACTAAAGTAGGGCATACGTTCAAGGGATGGTATATAAATGAAGAGTGTTCTGGAACAGAATATCAATTTAATAAGATGCCGGATGAAAATATCACGATATATGCAAATTGGAAAATTAATCAATATACATATACATTCTATGAAGATGACGAAACCACTATTTTAAAACAGAAGACTGTGGATTATGGTTCGGCTATAGAAATTCCAAATAACCCATCTAAGAATGCTACAGCGCAACACGTATACACATTTGCGGGATGGGACAAGGTTGTTCCTGAAACTATTGAAGAAAATATAACATTTAAAGCTACATATACTGAGGGAGTAAGATTGTATGAAGTAAAAATACAATCTTCAAATACAACATATGGGAAAGCAAATGCCTCAAGTGTGGGCGTACCATACGGTACAGTTTTAACTGTAGATGCTAATAAAGTGCGGATTGGGAATACGGAGGTTACTGCAACGCCAACAACTGCTACCGCTGAACATACATATATATTTGATAGCTGGACTAATGGAACGGCAACGGTAACTGAAGATCTGACAGTAACTGCCAATTTCAGCAGGAAAATTAATTCATATACAGTTCAAATAGTTCCATCTCACGCTGATCGTGGCAGTGTTGATGTGTCGAGCGTAGCTAATGTGCCATACGGTACGGTTTTAACCGCAGTTGCTAATAAAGTGCGGATTGGAAATACAGAGGTTACTGCAACTGCAAATGCTAAAACTGGCTATTATACATATGCATTTGTAGATTGGGCTAATGGTACGGCGACAGTGATGGGTAACTTAACGGTTACAGCTAACTTTTCAAGTACGGCAGATTGCTTTGTTATTAAATGGGCAAATTATGACGGAACTATTATTAAAACAGAGGAAGTGGAATATGGAAAGCTCCCTAGTTACACTGGAGATGCGCCCGCAAAAGATCCTACCCCTCAATATGAGTATATACACAGTGGTTGGACTCCAACCATAGTAGAAGTGACGGAAACTGCACTGTATACTGCAACATATACTGAATCATTAAGGAAATTTACAGTAACAGTTAAATCTTCAAACAAAAGCTGGGGAAGGGTTGCGGGATCTGGTATAGGCAATGTGGAGTATGGGACGGTCTTAAGGGTAGAGGGTAGCAAGCTCTATGTTAAGACTACAGCATTCCCCGCGACGCCAACAACTGCGACAGCAGAATATACATATGTATTCGATGGTTGGACCAACGGAACTGCAACAGTGGAAGGCGATCTTACAGTTACTGCAAACTTTAGTAGAATTGCAAATGAATATAAAGTCACGTTTGTAACAGGTGAGGGTGGAACGGTAATCCCTGAACAGGATGTAAGATATGGTGAAGCTATTACAAAACCAAGCGATCCCGTAAAAGCTGGGCACGAGTTTGATGGTTGGTACTCGAATAGTGAATGTACTGAAATATTTACCACCTGGATAATGCCAGCAAATAACATCAGCATCTATGCTAAATGGAAAGCAGCATAAATCATGTAAAAATCGACTATTGAGGAAGTATAAAAGCTTATAAAAGAAGAATTTGACGCATTTTGGAAAAGTCTTGGTGTTTAGTATAAGTAAATAGATTGATGGTGTCAAAAATGGAGGCCTAAATTGTACATGGTCATATATGAGTTTAGTAGTCTTGTAGATGTAAATGCACAGCTTACAGCATTAAACCATCAAGAACCTTAAGCCATGCATCTAGAAAGGAGTGGTAAGTGTAATTAAATTCCATTAAGTAGTGGCAAATAGTGAGTATAGTCTTTATTTAGTTTAAACGTGGAGCTTTTCTTTTTAGAGAGGAGTGGTAAGTGTAGTGGAATTTTATTTAGTAGTGGCATAACATTAAGTGAAATCTTTTGTCTAGTTGGAATTAGAGTTTATCTGCTAAAGAGTCTGTGTTGTAATTATCCTAGGCTTTAATAATAGGCAAATTGTTTTATAGAATACGATGATTGGGTGTATAATATATTTACATCAAAAGGTAAGACAATATTTTTAAATTTCCCACGGTATAGAGAAGATATTTTATGAAAATAGTGAGCTTGGTTGATAATGTATCTAATAGAGAAAGTCTAGGCAGTGAGCATGGGCTGAGCTTATATATTGAAACTAAAAAGCACAAACTACTTTTTGATACAGGGGCAAGCTCTCTATTTATGGAGAATGCTAAAGCACTTGGTGTGGACTTAAAAAAAGTCGATATCGTTATTTTATCCCACGGGCATTACGATCACGGTGGTGGATTAAAGGCATTTTTAGATATAAATGACAAGGCAAACATATATGTAAAAAAAGAAGCTTTCGGGGACTATTATTCTGAACGTCCATCGGGAATTGAGTATATTGGACTTGATAAATCATTATCTAAAAACCCTCAAATTAAACTTGTAGATGGAGATTTGGTTATTGATGATGAATTAAGGCTATTTTCTAGTGTTAAAATAATAGACGAAAGGTTTTCAACAAATAAAAGATTAAAACTACTTGTTGGACAAGAATATAAAGAAGATAATTTTATACACGAACAAAACCTAGTAATATCCTTAAATTATGTAAAAATACTAATAGCCGGGTGCGCTCATAATGGTATTACAAACATAATTAAAAGGTTTATAGGCATTGTAGGAAAAGAGCCTGATTATGTAATTAGTGGGTTTCATTTATCTGGCTTAGGTAGTGGTAAAGATGAAGACACTTCTATACTTTACGAGTTAGGGGCAAAACTCAATAAATACCATTCAAAATACTATACTTGCCATTGTACTGGCATTGAACCATATGAAAAACTAAAAGAAGTTTTAAATAATAAATTAGAGTATTTCGCTACTGGCGATATGCTGAATGTAAAATAAAAGGAGTGAAAGATGAGTAAAGAATGCGATCATAATTGTCAAGATTGTAAGGAAGAATGTGAAGAAAGAGATTTTATGGAAAAGCCAAATGCACTAAGTAAAATTAAAAAAGTTATTGGCGTTGTAAGTGGTAAAGGTGGCGTAGGTAAGTCTATAGTAACTTCTATGCTTGCTGTACTTGCTCAGCGTGAAGGGTTGAATGTAGGTATTTTAGATGCCGATATCACAGGACCGTCTATTCCCAAAGCGTTTGGTATTGAGGGAACTGTTTCAGCATGTGATTTAGGGATATTCCCAGCTCAAAGTCACATGGGAATTAAAGTAATGTCAATAAATTTACTACTTGAAAATACTACAGATCCAGTTGTTTGGAGGGGACCAATACTGGCTGGCACCGTAAAGCAATTTTGGACAGATGTTATTTGGGACAAAATAGATGTTATGTTTATAGATATGCCTCCAGGAACAGGAGATGTACCTTTAACCGTTTTCCAATCCATCCCAGTTGATGGTATTGTCGTAGTAACATCACCACAAGAACTTGTTTCTATGATTGTTGCTAAAGCTGTTAAAATGGCAAATCTTATGAATATACCCGTCCTTGGAATAGTCGAAAATATGAGCTATGTAGCTTGTCCCGATTGTGGTAAAGAAATAAAAGTGTTTGGTGATAGTAAACTAGAGGATGTTGCAAAAGAATATAAATTAGATATTTTAGGAAGGATACCACTTGACGCAAGTCTAGCAACTGCTTGTGACAGGGGGATGATAGAACTATTTAATGGAAATTGGCTTGATAAAGCTATGGAGAAAATAAACGCTATTAAAAAAGATTAGCAGGAGAATATATTGAAAGGCTGGCTAGTAGCCTAGAGCCAACAGGTGTCAATACAAAAGGATTAGTGGGAGATATGTTGAAAGGGTGGTTAGTAGTTAATTGCTTTATTAACTTACAAAAATTTAATGAAGTATATGAGATGCTAAAACGTAGTGCAAATGCATTAGGCGTTGAGCTTCAAATAATGCCATCTGACAAAATACTATGTAAAAACTTTAAAGATAATGTAGATTTAGCTCTCCCTGACTTTGTGTTGTTTTGGGATAAAGATGTAGTTTTAGCCAAGAAGTTAGAGATGGAAGGGATTAAGGTTTTTAACTCTTCTAAAGCCATTAAAATATGTGATAATAAAAAGCTAACAGCACTGTGTATGGAAGCAAATAATGTACCTATGCCTAAAACTATTTGCGCTCCTATGACCTTTGAAGCATTTGGGTATAATAAGCTTGAGTTTTTAGATTATGTAATAAAAACGCTCTCTTTCCCATTCGTTATTAAAGAAGCATATGGCTCTTTTGGGCAACAGGTTTGTCTTATTGAGTCGCCTGAAGAAGCTAAAGAAGTTATTACTAGAGCAGGATATAAAGAATTAATATTTCAAGAGTTTGTTTCCTCAAGTTGCGGCAAAGACATTCGTATTAATGTAGTGGGTGGTAAAGTGGTCGCATCAATGCTAAGATTCAATGAACGCGATTTTAGGTCTAATATAACAAATGGTGGACAAATGCAAAGGGTAGATATAACTGAAGCCCAGGAAGAAATAGCTATCCAGGCTTGTTCTGCAGCAGGTCTAGATTTTGCAGGGGTGGATGTGTTATTCGGTCCAAACAATACTCCAATTTTGTGTGAAATAAATTCTAATCCACACTTTAAAACCACACTTGAATGCACTGGCATTGATATGAGTAAATACATTATGGACTATGTAGTTTCAAAACTACGCTAATATAATTTAAAATGATTGTGTAAGTAGAAATTATAGAGTTAGCTTATAAACACAGAAAACAAGTCGGTTTTGGTACTGACTATAATATACAAGGATTGAAAGAACGGAATATGATTGGATGGCTTATATATGATAATGAAGGAGCAAAACGGAATGAATGGTTTATAAACCATATCTTAACTCTGTCTAAAAAACATAATTTACAAATAGACTTTAAAATTATAGAAAGTGCCCATTCTATTCCAAATGTTAATTTTCCAGATTTTGCAATTATTAGAACAATAAATCCAAGTTTAACTGCTGCATTAGAAGCAAGAGGCATAAGATGTTTTAACAATACAAAGACATCATTTATCGCAAATGATAAATACAAAACCTATTTATTTTGTAAAAGCCTAGGCGTACATGTTATGCCAACTGAAAAAATAGTAAACGACATGCCACCATCATTTACTCCGCCATATGTACTTAAATCAGTTGAAGGACACGGGGGAAGTGAAGTTTTTCTAGTCAACAACAATCAAGATTTTTCAAGTATCAATAAAAAACTGGAAGGTAAACCCAGTATTGCCCAGCCACTATGTTCGATTCCAGGAATGGATATGCGAGTGTATGTACTAGGAGGAGAAGTTATATTAAGCGCGCTAAGACGGTCGGAAAAAGACTTTAGAAGTAACTTTTCTTTAGGTGGGACTGCCAGTATTGTCGAGTGTACACCATATCAAAAAGAGGTTATCAATAAATTATATAAAGCCTTGAATTTTGATTTTGTAGGTATTGATTTTATACTACACGATGACGGGGAATGGATTTTAAACGAAATAGAAGATGTGGTCGGATCTAGGATGATATATAACTGTACCAATATCGACATAGTTGATAAATGGCTAGGATATATAAGCAAAACCATGAATAAAGAATAAAGTGGTGTGATTGCACCTCTATTCAATATGTTGTCAACTTTGATTGAAATATTAGTGGCATTTTAGTCAGCAGATATCGGTTCTTACAGCAATTACAATGAAGATTTATCTACCAAGAGTTCAGCTTTGAAAGTGATTTTAGTGGTAGTTTACTCAGCACGATGTTAGTTTTATAGGAAAATAGTGGTGACTTAGTGTTGCACAGACTGTGATAACTGACGCTCAATTTTTAATGAGTTTTGAGCGTGGAATAAAGGTTTGTATAAAAGCAAAAACAATGATATAATCATTTTGCCTTAAAGCTTTAAGCATTTTTCCCAAAACCCTCGAGAACATGGGGGTGTCACGGATTCGACTTGCGGCGTTGAGGGGTAGTAAGCATACAGAAGGCTCGTCTTCTATAAAACGGAAAAATCAATTTAACTGACGATCAATACGATTTACAGTTTGCAGCGTGCTAAACGCTGCCGTTGGACCTGAGACCTACGATCAGAGTTCCGGCGTGGTTTAGTAGGGAACCGATACATGTTGTGCCTCGAGCATGGAACGGAATTTAGGGGCTTGGCTGATACAAAAGTTTGTTTGTTGACTTTGTAGAGGCGAGATTCAATAACAAAATAAGTATGTAGAAAGCTATTCGGCAATCCGTCTGGACAGGGGTTCGACTCCCCTCACCTCCACCATATTGAAAGCATAGGTTTGATACAATGTTATCAAGCCTTTTTTCTTTGGCAGAAAGGGAAAAAACTCCTATCCGCCAGTTTTCTAGAGATCTGTAGTAGTCTGATTTCAGGATATTTATAGGTCTCTTTTTCTTTTTCTAATCAACTTTTTAACGATTACCTAAGAATTTAACGATTAGGCTACTTTTTAACGATTACCCTAGTTTTTAACGATTTGAAAAAAATGGCATATTTTCATGAATAAATAACGGAAACATAGACAAATTTGATAAAAAGTGCTATAATTTGAAATAAAATGATTTATCGCAAAAAGTGGAGACTAATATATGGAAAACTTATATCCAAGTGCTATTAGAAGACTTAGAGCTAAATTGAATATTTCTCAAACGGAATTAGCAGCTTTGATGGGAGTTTCTTTTACCTCTGTTAATAGATGGGAGTCAGGAAAATATAAACCAACAACGAAAACAAAGAGGAAATTGGCACCTCTTTTTGAAAAATATAATATCGAGGTAGGTGATGAAAATGAATGATAAAGAGGTAAAGGCACGTATCAAAATTAACAAACTATTAGAGGAATCTGGATGGCGTTTTTTTGATTTTGAACTCGGTCCTGCTAATATATGTCTTGAACCAAACATAAAATCACTCAAAAAGATATTGACGATTTGGGTGAAGATTTTGAGAAAGTAAAAAATGGTTATGTTGATTATCTCTTATTGGATGAAAAGAATAATCCGTTGATAGTTTTAGAAGCCAAAAAAGAAGGAATCAATCCTCTTTATGGAAAAGAACAGGCAAGGAAGTATGCTAACACTTTAAGAGCAAAATATGTAATTTTGTCTAATGGGGAGATTCATTATTTTTGGAATTTATCAAAAGGTAATCCATAAAGAAACCATAATATTGATACGAAAAATATCGGTATTATGGCTTTTTTATTGCCTAAATAGGGTTATTTTTCCCTTTTTCATAGGTTTTATAGCAAAAATGTTGGCTTGTTTGGATGTTTTTCGTCTTGCAAGCCTTTTTGTTTTTATCGGTCAAAAAGCAAATCGTTCATTTTATACCACTTTCGTTCAATTTATGGGGTATCGTTCATTTTATGTCTTTTTATAATTTTTTCTCTTTTTTTACTCTAAAGCTATTGAAATATTTTCTAAAAAGGTGTATAATAAGTATGCCAAGCAAATTTAATAGTAGAATTAGCGGTATCTTTTTCTTTATGGGATAATTATACCCTTTTTTCGCCATAATCATTTTTAGAATTTGGTAAAAGCACAAATTACGAATAGTGATTATGGTAGAGATACTCTAATTCTATTAAATTTGTTTGGCGACAATCGGAGTTTGCGTTTTTCGGTGCGTTAACTTCGGTTGCCGCACTTTTTGTTTTATTAAATTTTTGGAGGTATACTTATGAAAAAACTACTGTCAACTTTACTCGCATTGTGTATGTGCATTTCTTTGTCTTTTACTTTATCGGGATGTTTTGATGTTATGGGTGAAGATCCTTTGGACGGAATGGCAGATAGACCTAATACAAACTCGTATTATTTAGGAGAAACTGCTGATATAGGAAATGGTGTCAAGTTTGTTGTAAATTCCGTTCGTGATACAAATAAAATTGGATACAACGAAACAGAAAATAATTATATAGTTATCACATATACAATAAAGAATGAGAGTAAAGAGCCTTGGAGTCAAAACCCTAATGATATAACATTATTGTTAGATAATACTGAATTTGAATATTCTTCTGCAACATATTCACTGGAAAATTCGGCGTCGGGATTTGATGAAATAAATCCAGGATTATCGAAAAAATTTAGTATAGCATTTGAAACCGCTTACAAAAGTACCGAGAAAACATATAAAATTAAATTTTCCGAGTTTGTACTTTATGGGGAAAGTAGCGTTTCTATATTCTTGTGTGAAAGTCCTAATTAATCGTGCGATTGTGTAAAGAGATCAGAAAATAGGTGCAAAGCCTTTCACCGAAATGCACCCATAACTCTAAATTTTGCACTCACCCGAAAATTGTATTAAAATTTTAGATTACTCACATATTGAATACATAGGTTTGACATAAAGTCAGACCTTTTTTATTTGTTGGCAGAAAGGGGAAAATCTCCTATTCGCCAGTTTTGTAGAGACCTGTAGTAGTCAATTTTTAGGCTATTATTAGGTCTCTTTTTTATTTTC
>Ga0116182_1000851_pt1 | contig 32767 bp, 28 predicted proteins | sample AD_UKC077_MetaG_FD_89805 | JGI IMG/M metagenome (GOLD analysis project Ga0116182, IMG submission 89805) | Active sludge microbial communities of municipal wastewater-treating anaerobic digesters from USA - AD_UKC077_MetaG | ecosystem: Engineered > Bioreactor > Anaerobic > Digestate | place: USA...
CCTGCGCTCGGCGGTGGTGAGGAGAGCTGTCCAATCACGATTCAGTTTAATTCGGTAGTGATCCTGTCCCAGATAGCGGAATTCAAGACTGCCGCGATTCCCCGCCAAGCCCTTCCCATCCAGAGACAGACTTTTTAGCAGATTTCTCAGAATTTCTGGAAGACTTTCATGCCCGGCATCGACAAGTCGCTGATTCAGACGTCGCAGGGAGAGATCCAGCCAGCCCTCGGCATCCGGTTCTGATTCCTGCATCAACTTGAGCATTGCCTGTTCCAGGGTACAGACCTTGTCAAAGCGCAGACGGGAATGATCACCGACCTTGTATCGGATAAAGGCGTTCAAGAGAACACCCTGCTTAATCAACCCTGCTTCGGTCATTTCATGAAGAACCCGCAGTACCGTCTTTGTATCGCCGGCAACAGTTCGTTGCTCCGGGGTCTCCCCTGCTTGCGCTTTGAATTCAGGCAACTCCGCCAATTCGTCAGCACTCATCCCTTCATCTTTTCGAGCGTTAAACAACGCGCTTAGAACCGCAAGCCACTGTTTCTTTTTTGATGAAGAAAGATTCAGAGAAGAAATCTTCGTCTCTGCTTCTTCTAAATTTCTGACTAAAGGCTGTCCCTGAAATACCCGGGTATTGTTCTGGTTACGCTCAACCAAGCCGGCCCGCTCCAGCCAGGCAATAGCCGTTTTTACCTTGGTATCGGCCATTTGGTCTTCTGTTGTGAAACCAGTATGCACCTGTTCATCCCGCAGCAACTCCCCGGCAGTTATGACAATCTCGTTGTCCTTACCGCGTTTCGCCCGACGCAATCCACGAAGGATTTGACTGATATCGTGTTGGCTGAGTTGCGACATGGCACCAAGCTGGAACTGGGTCTCAATATCCTGCTCACTGTACAGGAGAACGCACTCAGCGTCCTTTGTATCCCTTCCTGCTCGGCCAGCCTCCTGTATGTAGTTCTCAAGCGAACCAGAAATATTTGCATGGATCACCAACCGGACATTGTCCTTGTCAATTCCCATTCCGAAGGCATTGGTAGCGCAGATAACCTGTGTCTTACCATTGATGAAATCATCCTGAACCCTGCGTTTTTCTGGTGCCTCCAAACCGGCGTGATAAGCCTCAACCGGCCAGTTTTTCTTAAGCAGAAAATCCCTAGTTTTCTCCGTTTCCTTCCTCGTTGCTGTGTAGATTACCGCAGTGCCCATCTCAGGTTGCGGAAGCCGCTCAGCAAGGATTTCATGGATACGTTCATACTTTTCTGCACCTTGAATGAGCTGGATCTCGAAAGAAAGATTTTGACGCTCTACGCCACCTTCGAAAACCACCAGTTCCTGCCCCAGTTCTCGTTGGAAATGGTCGGTGATTTCTTCCATAACGTCACGTTTGGCAGTCGCAGTAAAACAGGCAATGGGCGGAATGGGAGTCTGCTGTCGTTGGGAAAACTCACGGATAAAACGGGCGGCGTAAAGATAATCCGGTCGGAAGTCGTGGCCCCATTTCGACAAACAGTGGGCCTCGTCAAAGACCCAGCAGCCGATTTCGCGCTGACTTATGGCATCGGCCAGAGATTTGTTTCGCAACTGCTCAGGCGATACATAGAGAATAGCTATATCACCCAGCCTCACCCGCTCAAGTATTTCACCACGTTCAGGCGGTGTAAGCATACCGTAAATGGCAGCGGAAAACATGGTGCCAGTCTTCGACGCCAGTCCATCGACCTGATCCTTCATCAACGCTTGTAAGGGGGAGATGACAATTGTAAGGACGCCCCGCCGGAAATTACGCGCCAAGGCCGGTATCTGGTAGCAAAGGGATTTGCCGCCTCCCGTGGGGAGGATTGCAAGCTGGGGTTTGTCGCTCATGCCAAAGCGAACAATCGCCTCTTGCAGGCTTGTGCCTTCAGCGGTTGCAGGGGTTGCACGATAGGCAGGGTAGCCGAAAAACTTTTGCAACTGCTGAGCCGGATTATGAATGTTTCGGCACCAACTACAAGAAGGATCATTACAGGGCACATCCCGTAACTCGCGAAGAATAGGTACGACATCATTAAAACGGTGCCGAACCCATGGAGGAAGGACGGAGTTGTGGCCTGCAACTGTCAACCAAGCAAGACAGTACGCCAGTGCCGGTCGTTTGTCCGGATGCAGGAGATACTTGAAAGAGACCATGGATACAGCCGTTTCACATGCTCTACCGTCCGTAAACTTCTGAAAGATGCCAAAAGCATCGTTCTCGGTAATTTGCGATGCACTCAATGCGGTGAAAACATCTTTCAACCCGTTGCTGTGGAGGGAGGAATTGCTGTTTTCTTCAAAGCAGTAACGATAAAACGAGAGAATATCTCCGCAGGCTTTCCCGAGGGTTATGAAGCTTTCCCATTGGTCGCCTAAGACCAAGGCAGCCAGGCGTGCATCGGCAACCGGATCGTTTATTGAATCCCGAACCAACTTGTAGTCTTTTACCAGGCGATGATAGGGGTTTTCAGGGAATGCCAGGGGGGAGAGATAAAGCGTATCGACAACCGGTTTGTGCAGAAGGTGGAGATCAGGTGCCAGCGACTCAAGGACAGGAAAATCATGCCCCAGGAGATTGTGTCCGAGTACATACTTTGCAGCAGAGGCAAATGTGTCCAGATCTTTCAGTGCAGTTCGGAGGTTGAAATGTCCTTTTCGTTCAAATGTCTGTCCAGAATAAACAGCACCGATGTGATAGAGTTTGCTGCCATCGGTCTCTAGGTCTAGTAACAGACATTTATCCAGAAAGTCTTTTTCAGTCAAGATCTCTCCAATCTGCTAATCTGATTTAACGTGATGAGATTAATTGTGCTCCAGGTGTGCTTTGCTCATGTATCTATCGGGTAAATAATCAGTCAGAACCCTGCTAATCTGTTTGGCAACCAGAAGCTATCAAATATTCTGTTCGTAAATCTGCAAGCCACTTATCATTCAGGGTTTTCCAGCTGGTCCACCCATTAACAGTGTTTCTGGTGCTTCCTGCCTTTTGAATACAATACAGTGCTGCATAACTTGGTGCGGAATATGACCGTCCATCAACCACAATGGCGCCGTCTTCCATGACTGTAGCTGTGTAATTCTGCCTTGCGGAAGCGCCTCTTGGCTTATAACTCATAACCAATTCCTGACCGGGAGTCAGCAGTTTTTCCTCAAGTAGATCACTCAAGCTGACATCGTAAAATGTGGCGATCTGATTGTTATCAGGCTCTTCGGTGGTGTCGAAAACGGGGCGGAAGTCATCAGGAATTTCGTAAAGAATTGCTGTAGGATCTTTAAAATCGACAAGTTTCCGGACAATCCACAATTTTACTTCATTTTTAAGGGTTTGCGCCCACTCCCGGAGGTCAGTCGACACATGATCAATCGGTATTCCGACAATCGGTCTGGTCTCCATAATCTCAGTTAGAACCTTGCGGATATCAATTTCGGCAATCCCCATCTCATCAATGCGATCTTTCAATAGCTGGTCATCTCTCAACCGATTGATGACAACCTCGATAAGATGCTTCCTGGAGGCGGGCTGTTGAGCTGCAACTATTTGTTTGGATACTTGGGGAGCAATATGGCCCCATACGGAATGAGCACTCAATTCTGCTTCCACGATGAACCATCGCCGGCTGGCAAAATCGATAGCATATCCATCCGGGATAGTCCCAGAACCGTCGGCACTTCTTATCAAGGATTTGGGCAGCATGATTGAATCTGGTCCGAAAATATATTCGGCATTTTCCAGTACAACGCGCTCGATTTCATCTTCGTTAGCAAATGATGCGGCAATATACTTTCGGTTATTAACAATGATCATGCTTGCCCCTTCTTTTCAATAACGGTTACAGCTGTCCCAGCAGTACCAGCGCATCAGCCAACTTGTGTGCCCCGTCGATCGGTTTGTTTTCGAACACCATGAAGTAGCGGAACTGCCGTCCCGCCTGTTTCTCCCAGGCATTGCTCAGCTTCAGTTTACGGACGGAATCCGAGTTGTCCCGGTCGTCACCCTTGGTTTCCAGAATGATGATCTTGCCGGAAATTGTTCGGATGATGAAATCCGGGTAGTGGTTGATGAAGCCGTTGATCCTGAACCCGCTCTTTTCGATGTTGCGGTGCCAGAACTGGATATTCGGCAGGTTGGCAATGTCGTTGATTACCCGCTCTTCAAAGCCGTTGGCCTTTTTCTCTGACATATACAGGCTGTTGGCAATGGTCGGCCCCATCAGGTTCGGAGCGATAAACTCGGGAAGCTTGAAGCTGGGGGAGGTGATGATCTTCTCGGTTGTCAGCCAATCACCGAACACCTTCTCGCAGTAGTCCGTGGACAGCTCGCTGATCTTCTGCTTGATCTTGGCGACGTAGCTGTAATCCCGCTCAAGGCAGTCGTGCAGCTGCTCTGCCGTCAACCCTTCCATAATCCGCTTGATGTAGGCCAGAATCTCCCGGTCGGCGATGGGATACATGTTGCCAATCATCTCGGCCAGCCGGGCCGCCATGTTCTTCACCTGCGAATCGCGCGGCAGGGAAAGAATGTGCGCATTCAGCAGCGCCTTCTGGCGGCTGTCGATCTTCTTGAAGCTGGGGCGGTAGTCATCCTTGCCGGTCTGTTCCAGATCGACCCGGTACGCTTCCGCGTCGATCCCTTCAAAGTTAAGCGAGGTATCGCAGGTGCTGAGGCGGAAATCCTTCAGCAGGTTTTCCTTCTCCAGCAGGGCCAGCTTCTCCGCTTCATCGAAGAAGCCTCCGGCAGGCACCTGTATAAAGAACTGCGGTATGGCAATCGCCCTGGCCTCTTCGAGGTAAATATTCTTGATCGGGTATCGGTTCATTCTGGCTTCCAAGTCCGGCGAAAGTGATGAATCTGCATCCTTGGCTTTTTCGGTGAATTCCTGATTGGCTTCCTTGGCGTGGGCGGTCAGTTGTTCCAGCATCGTATCCGGTTCGACAGCAGGCTGTCCGGCTGATTCGCTCTCTGTTGTCCCGCCATCAGCAACACATCCCTGTAGCCGTTCGACATCTATCTCTTCTTCTGCCGTCGGATATTCAGTCGTTGCCGGTGCTTCCGGAACAGCAGGGGGCGGCGGTGCGAACAGGTCCGGGTGCGCGGAGTCGGGAGCTTTCGATTCCACGGCAGATTCCAGCACCGCCCGGTAATCCCGGTCACTGAAACCGGCCCTGTTCAGCCCTTTGACCACTTTATCGAGCGTATCCACGAAACGGTTGGAGGCGGTGAAAACGTAGCTCATATTCAGCAGCGGTTCCTGGTGGGCAACGACGTGGGGCTGGCGCAGCACCCTGCCGACAACCTGTTCCACATCGACGGCAGACGACTTATCAGCCAGCGACGCCAGGATATAGGCGAACGGGCAATCCCACCCTTCCTTCAGTGCATTGACCGTAATGATATAGCGCACCGGACAATCACGGCTCATCAGATCCACACCCTTCAGCTCATTGACATCCGCTGTCTTGATGGCGATTTGCGCTTCGGGGATCTTCAGCTTGACCAGCGTGGCCTTGATCTTCTGGAAGGTCTCCTTCTCCTCGCCGGTTTTCGGTTCGGCCTGGAAAAGGATAATCGGACGGATGTACTTGCCGGTGATCTTCTCCTCCGCAATAGCCAGCGTTTCCAGCTTGCGCCGCAGCTGCAAGGCGTTGTTGACCACCTCGGTCTTGTCGGGCCGGTTGTAAACAATGACCGGCAGCTTGACCATAAACTCTTTCTTGAGCGCCAGGGCGTCCACGAAGCTGACGACGTTACTGTTGTTGCGCGGGGTAGCGGTCAGATCGAGGATAAAGCTGGGTTTAAGGTTTACCAGCATTTCAACGGAAAGGTCGGATTCGGCATTATGGCTCTCATCCACAACCACCACCGGCCTCAGTGCACGGATAACATTGATCAGGGCGGTCGGGTCGGCGCTCTCAAGCAGGTCGGCATCCAGCATATCGAAAGTTGCCAGGTTGCCGTTTTCCTGGAAAATCTTGCGATCATCCTTATTGCGGGCTCGCAAGCTGTCAAAGCTCATCAGGATCAGGGACAGCTGCCCCTGGATGGCGTCGGGAGAGAACCCGGCCCCCTGCAACAGCGACTTCTTGCCGTAAATTTCGACCCGCCCCTTGAAATGGGTATTTAGCCGTTGCCGGTAAGGATGGGTCGGGTCGGCGAAGTTGCGTTCCGTCTGTTCCAGGATCGTCAGCGACGGCACCAGCCAGACCACCACGCGGGGCTGACCGGTCGATTCCGGTACCACAACGTCGAAGATCGGCTTGAGGGCATTGGCGGCCAGGAAGGTCTTGCCACCGGCGGTCGGCACCTTGACGCAGACATGGGGAACACCTGGGACATTATTCTTGTATGCTTCCATCCTGGTTGCGCCACGGTCGTCCCAATAGGTGCGGAAGGCGTCCCGGATATCCTTAAGTTCGTCAAGGTAGCCGAGGAAGTCAGTGAGGTCCTTGATGACGCGGCTTTGATAGTCTTTCAGTTCCATGGCTGTCCCGTCAAAACCGCGTAATGTCACGCGGGATTTTTTTGAAGATAATGCCGTGCTTGCGCAGCTGATCCTGCGACAGCAGACAGTTGTCGGCATAAACTACCAGTGTTGTCGGTCGTGCACTCTCTGTGAACCGGAGGCTGTTCAGAAATTCATAATCCAGCGCCGTTGCCCGGTCCGGTTCGTAATGAAAGAGGTATGCAGCATCATTGGCGTGGCCGATATAGTACGGTGACATCCCGGAAAGCCCGTACTCCACCCCTTCCGTATAGGCCACATAGCGCCTGATCTCTTCGAGCGGAACAGCCTCGTTGAGATTACCGTCCTCATCGAACAGGGCCTCGCCGATGGTGTAATACTCAAAACTGCCACCCAGTCCGGCAACAGCCTTCTTGTCCTCGCCATAACCGTTCATCACCCGGCGTACCCTCTCGGCAGTAATGGTTTCGGCATAATCCATCATCTCGGTCAGGATGAAACGGCGATTCCCGCTATCCTGGGCATTGAGTTTTAGTACGGCATGGGCAGTGGTGCCTGAACCGGCGAAGGAATCGAGTACGATAGAATCCTTGTCCGTGACCTGACTTACAAGTTCTGCTATCAAGTCAGACGGTTTTGGAAAATCAAATAGCTGTGAACCGAAGATAGCACGAATTTCTGCTGTCCCATCGGCTGTATAAATGCCATCGATTGTGCTCGGATACCCCGCAGCACTCATTTGTAGCTCTGCAAGAAAAACCTTTTCACGTGGTCTGCCGGTCGGCCTTTTGGGGAATATGATTCTTCCTTCTGATATTTTAGTTCCCATTGTATCGGTACTATAACGCCATCCTGTTTCAGGGGCACATGGGTAGGAAATATTTGTCTTTGGGTCAATGAGCTCATAATGCAAATTTGGCCGTTGAGCTTTTGTAGCAAGACCAAGCATGCTTCTACTCATCCATGGCCCTCGTGGATCTTCATCTGGATTGGAGTACTTTGATTCGTCTCTGCTCTTACCAGCGAATATACGTCCCTGGGTCTTTGAATAAACCAGAACATATTCATGGTCATTTGAAACACCTGTTACAGAGCGACTATCCAAATGTTGACGTGCCTTCCAAACAAGCTGTGATACAAATCGGAATCGTCCAAAAATTTCGTCCAAAACCAAACGTATATTGTTAACCTCGACATCATCAATGCTAACCAACAACACCCCATCCGCCGCCAGCAGCCGATGCAGCAGTTTCAAACGCGGATACATCATGCATAGCCACTTGTCATGCCGCGACAGGTCTTCGCCTTCCTTGCCGACCACCTGATGCAGCCACTTCTGAATGCGCGGGTCATTGACGTTGTCGTTGTACACCCAGCCTTCATTGCCGGTGTTGTAGGGAGGATCGATGTAGATGCACTTCACCCGCCCCTCGAACTCGGGCAGCAGCGCTTTCAACGCTTCCAGGTTGTCACCGTGAATAATCCGATTACCGGTTGAATTTTCAGGTGTCCCTTCAGGCGCATTATGCACATATTCCCGCCGCAGGGTCTTGAACGGAACCTCATGGTGGTGTTTGACGACTTTATCTTTTCCTATCCAGTGCAGGGTTGGCATGCGTTTCCTTCTTTGTGTGTCGGTTCAAATCAGACAGGCTATTCCGGCAGCTTCTTCTTTCCCGGCGGCAGGAAATTCTCCCCGGTGACAACACTCCTGCCGGTCTTATCCTCAAGATCCCGGCGAGCCTTGCGAGCGATGCCGCCCCCCCTTTTTCCGGCAACCTTGTTCTCATCCATGCCGGTGGCGTTCATGGTCTCGGCAATCTGGCGGGTTGAAAGCTCTGCCAGTGCGGTAAAGATCAGCTCCGCCTCGCTCATGTGGTCACGCAGGTTCTGGCTCTTGAGCCCCTTGAGCGCCTTGTGCTCCTGTACCTTCAACCCGGCCCATTCCCGGTGAATGATGTCGGTCAGGATGGCAAATTCCGAGTCTTTCTTGATCTCATGCTCTTTCCAGTAGTCGGTCAGCTTGTTGCGGGTTTCCTGGCCGGTCATCCGCTGTTGAATCCACTTTTCGCTTCTACCGTGCTGCTGCCAATACTCACGGGCGCGGTCCAGCGAGCGGGACGGGTCAGCCATGTCCTGCATCCGCTCATAACCGACCTTGGCCAGCCAGAGCTTAATCGGCTCAGCCTTGGGGCTGGGAACCGACTGAATCAGCCGAAGCAGTACTTCGGGACTGGCGACGTCGGTCAACCGCATTTTCCCGTCTTCGGCTGGCAGTTTCAACCGGTTACAATTTGTAACCGTTTCACTTCCTTCCTTGTTAAGCCTGTTCTTCAGAACTTTCCAGTAGTTTCTGGCTGCTTGAAAATCGGGCTGTTGCAAGAGTGCCCGGATAATATCAACGACGGAAAAAAACCAGGTTTCGGTCTTCTCATCGTAAACCCTGCGAATGTCGTAATCGTCAAACTGAACTGGAATTATATTCATAAGTTATGCAAATTTCTCAAGGTCATGTTCGTCACCAATCAGAAAGAGTTTCGGTTCATTCATTATACGGTTTGTAAATTGTTCGCCGGTTGACAGCTTGGCAGAAAACTGTTCATAGGGCATGACGACCGGTTTGATTTCACGGCCAATTCTCTGGTGCATATCCGCCAGGGCCACCACCACATCGGTGAAGGATGCCGTCCCGATGACACAGACATCCACATCGCTGGCCGCCTTCTCTGCCCCTTTGGCTACGGAACCAAAAATAAAAGCCGCTTTGATCGCCGGAGATAACGGCTGCAAGGCGGCTTGGATAATATCTGCCAGTCCGCATGTTTTTCGGAAGATACCGGCCAGTTCGTGAAATATCGGACAATCGCGGTTGGCCTGGTAGCGTACCTGATTCCCTGCAGAATGTCGTGACAACAGCCCGGCATCGGTGATCAGCTTCAACTCACGGTGCATGGACCCGGACGGAACCCCCGTCAGCCTGGAAATTTCCCTGACATGAAAATGCTCGTCGGGGCGCAACAGCAACAACGACAGGATACGCCGCCGGTAGTCGCTGAACAGTGTCTCAGCAAGGCCTGCCGATTTTTTCTGTTCTTTCTTTTGCGCCGTTCTCATAATGATTGTGTTTGTAATCTAATTGAGAACAGTGTGCAACACTTAATTGAGTGAGGCTCTTGCAAAAAGATTGTCATCCCCGAATGGTTCTGTCGGGGATCCATTCTTTTCAATAGGTTAAAAGCTGGATTTCGGCCAGAAACCTGCCGGAATGACACTTATGTGGCTTTTGCAAGAAGCTCGAGTTACAAAATTTATCTTGAAAATGGTTGCAGCATTTTGCGAAGGCCCTGACACTTAACTTGATTAACGCAATTTGTAGTCGAATTCCTCCACCTGTTTTGGGTTTGCTGTAACGATATCTGCTGCTGTGACGACATAAAAAAACCGCTAAAACCCTAACGGACTCTAGCGGTCGAAACAACCGATAACTGCTTGTAATCTAATACAATATCAACAAATATAAACCATACTCAACAACCCTCAAAAGGCCTATGTGAGATTCCAGATGAACATTTCAAGCATGTCTTTCGGGCTTTTGCCGATTTCTTCCACCACGCTTGGTTCAAAACCGCAGTGCATCATGCATTGCGAACAGCGCGGGTCCTTGCCGACGCCGTATTTGTTCCAGTCGGTTTTCTCCATCATTTCCCTGTAGGTCGGATAGTGGGCATCGGTAATCAGGTAACAGGGGGCCTTCCAGCCGCGCGGGTTGCGGGTCGGGTTGCCCCAGGGGGTGCATTCCAGCTTTTTTTCACCCTTGAGGAAACGCAGATACATGGGGGTGGAGAAGAAGCGGTGGCGCTTGCTCATCTCGTAGACCTCTGCAAATTTGCGTTCGATATCGCGACGCTCCAGGAACAGCTTTTCACCGACAGCTTCGTAGTCAAAGCCGGGGGCGACCAGCATGCCGTCCACGCCCATCTCTTCCAGGCGGGAAAACAGCATTTCGATCTCCACCAGGTCGGTTTCCTTGAAGATGGTGGTATTGGTACAGACACGCAGGCCCTTCTTTTTGGCCTTGGCAATGGCGTCGATAGCGATCTTGAAGGCGCCTTTGCGGTTGAGGGCGCGGTCGTGGGTCTCCTCAAGTCCGTCCATATGGATGTTGAGAATGAAGTTGGGATGGGCCGGCAGCAGGTCAACGTGTTTATCAAGCAGCAGGGCGTTGGTGCAGAGGTAAATGTGCTTGCCGCGCTGCAATACCCCCTTGATCAGCTCATGTATCTCCGGGTAGAGGAATGGCTCGCCTCCGGTAATGGTAACAACCGGCGCCGGGCATTCATCGACTGATTTCAGACAATCTTCCAGTGTCATCATATCCTTGAGCGTGTCTGCATATTCGCGGATGCGCCCGCAACCGGGACAGGCCAGGTTGCAGAGGTGGGTTGGTTCCAGCATCAGCACCAGCGGGTATTTGTCGATTTTCTTCATCTTGTTGCTGATGATGTACTTTGTCAGGTCATAATTGAGACGCATGGGAAAACGCATTTTGTAGACTTCCTTTCGTTTGCCACAGGGTGCAGAGATATTCAAAAAACTGGAGATAAAGCATTTTTGTCTTTCTCTGAAAACACTGTGACTATGTGGCTATTGTTATTTTTGATTTTTTAAAAAGATCTCCGCCGATGCGGCAATGCCGTCAGCGTCAATGCCCATATCCTTGCGCAGTTGGACCTGACTGCCATGTTCTACAAACTGGTCAGGTATGCCCAGCCGTTTTACGCGCACATCCTGCATGTTGTTATCGTAGAGCAGTTCCAGTACTGCGCTGCCGAATCCTCCCTGCAGAAGGTTTTCCTCAACGGTGAGGATGTGGCCGGTTTTACGGGCGGCGGCCAGTATCAACCCGGCATCAAGCGGTTTGACAAAGCGGGCATTGATCACTCCGGCGCTGATGTCTTTGGCCATGAGCTGCTCGGCGGCCATGCAGGCTGGCTGCACGGTGGCGCCGATGGCGATGATGCACAGGTCGGTGCCATCGATGAGCTGTTCGCCTCGACCGATTTCCAGTGTTTGCAGTTTGTGATCCATCTCAACGCCGTAACCGTTGCCACGGGGGTAGCGTACGACAATCGGCCCGTCATGGCAGATGGCCGTTTTCAGCATGTGTCGCAGTTCGTTTTCGTCCTTGGGCGCCATCAAAGTGATGCCGGGCAGGTGACGCAGATAGGAGAAGTCCATCACACCGTGGTGGGTGGGGCCGTCATCCCCCACCAGTCCGGCCCGGTCCATGGCGATGGTGACCGGCAGCTTCTGCAGGCAGATGTCGTGAAAAACCTGGTCGTAAGCACGCTGCACAAAGGTGGAGTAGATGGCGGTTACCGGTCTGAAGCCATCTACCGCCAGTCCGGCGGCGAAGGTCATGGCGTGCTGTTCGGCGATGCCCACGTCGAAAAATCTGTCCGGGAAACGTTCTGAGAACTTCTTCAGGCCGGTTCCCTCGGGCATGGCGGCGGTGATAGCCACGATCTTGGGGTCCTTTTCTGCCAGTTCAAGCATGGTTTCGCTGAATACATCTGTATAGGTCCTGGCAGCTGCCTTGGGTGCGCTCTTGCCCGTGGTAATGTCGAAAGCGCCTACGCCGTGGAATTTGTCCGGGGTTTCTTCGGCCGGTGTGTAGCCTTTGCCTTTGGTGGTCATGACGTGCAGCAGCAGCGGTCCTTCCAGCTGACTGGCGCTGTTGAGGACATTGATCAGCTGCGGCAGGTCGTGGCCATTGATCGGTCCGACGTAGTCTAACCCCAACGCCTCAAAGAGTGCGCCAGGTGTCAGGAAGCTCTTCAGTGAGTTCTCCGCACGACGGGCAAAGTGGAGGATGTCAGAGCCAATGGCTGGTATGTGGCTTAGCAGCCCCTGCATCTCCTTTTTCAGATCTCGGTAGTATTTTCCGCTCATTTTTCGGGAAATGAAGGAGGAAAAGGCGCCCACATTTTTTGAAATCGACATCTCGTTGTCGTTCAAGATTACGATCAGATTCTTCTTGAGATGGCCGGCCTGGTTGAGCGCCTCGAAGGCCATGCCTCCAGTCAGTGATCCGTCGCCAATCACAGCGATGGCGTGGTTACTGCTGTTGGCCAGGCTGGCTGCGGTAGCCATGCCCAGGCCTGCCGAGATGGATGTGGAGGAATGCCCCACGCCAAATGCGTCGTGTTCGGATTCGCATCGCTTGGGGAATCCGGAAAGCCCCTTGTATTGCCGCTGGGTGTGGAAACTGTCCCGCCGACCGGTCAATATCTTGTGGGTGTAAGCCTGGTGTCCCACATCCCAGATGATCTTGTCATTTGGTGAGTCGAAACAGTAGTGCAATGCGATGGTCAGTTCAACCACACCCAGGTTGGAGGCCAGGTGCCCTCCAGTGGTGGACACAGTTTCCAGCAGGAACTGGCGCACCTCACCGGCAAGCTGGGGAAGTTGTTCCGGCTTCAGTTTCTTCAGGTCGGCCGGGCTGTTTATGGTTTTTAGTAACATTTAAACCTCTGTCTGGTGGTGCAAGTTTTCAGGCTCATGGAACACCGATGCATCAGGAACTCTCGTGGACGATCCTTATGCATAACCGTTGGCTCTGAACCAGGCCACGGCGTTTTCCAGGGCGCTGCTGACCGGTGTCTGTGGCAGGCCCAGTTCGCGCACAGCCTTGGATGGGTCGAAGAACATGAACTTGGCCGCCATTTGCACGCCTGTCAGCGGTATGAGCGGTTCCCGTCCGGTAATCTTGGATAGCGCCTCATTGACATAGGCGGCCAGCAGGATCGGGGTATAGGGCAGCCTGACTTTTGGTGCCGGCAGGCCGGTGATTTCCTGCAGGATGTCAAAGATCGCCCGCATGGTCAGGTTGGTGTTGCCCAGGATGTATTTCTCGCCCGTGCGACCTTTGTGCTCCGCCAGGATGTGGCCACGGGCGCAGTCCTCGACGGCGATGATGTTCAGTCCGGTATCCAGATAGGCCGGCATTTTGCGATTGAGAAAATCAACAATGATCTTGCCGGTCGGTGTTGGCTTGATATCCATTGGACCGATCGGGGTGGACGGATTGACGATGACCAGTGGCAGACCTCGGGCAACGAATTTATCGGCCTCTCTTTCAGCGAGAAACTTGCTTTTCTTGTAGTGCCCGACCATGTCGGACAGCCCAACGGGCATGTCTTCCCGGCCGGGAGTGCCGTCACCCGGATTCCCCAGCGTGCCGACGCTGCTGGTATAGACCACCCGTTTCAGATTGTTCTCCAGTGCGGATTCCAGGATAGCAGCCGTGCCGTCCACGTTGATGCGGTACATCTCCTGTGGGTCGCGGGTCCAGAGGCGATAGTCGGCTGCTGCGTGGTAGAGTACGTCACAGCCTTTCAGCCCGTCCTTCAGGCTCTTGCTGTCACGCAGGTCGCCCTTCCAGAGCTCGATGTCCAGACCGGTCAGATTGGAGGTGTCCGACCCCTTCCTCACCAGGGCGCGTACCTCCCGGCCGTCCCTGAGCAGTTCTCTGACGATGCTTGCACCTATGAATCCGGTCGCGCCGGTTATGAATGTTTTCATGTTGGAAGGCTTCTCGATAAATATTTCAATTCTGCGGTAACCGTCACCCATGACAGGGTATGGAAACCGGTTATATCAAAAAAAGGTGAAAGCCCCGGCTTGACTGAAACCGGGGCTTTCCCGCAGTTTGGACTGCATCTGCTGCCAAAGTTCTAGTGCTTTTTGCCCTGTTCGATGCCCAACCTTCTGTACCTGCCCAATGCGGTAAGCGGGAAACAGTTGCGGTAGATGTGGTACTTGATCATGAAAAACTTTGGGAAACCGGTGCCAGTGAATGCCTCTTCGTCCCAGGTGCCGTCTTCATTCTGGGTCGCCAGCAGGTATTCTATCCCGCGTACAACCGCCTTGGAGTCGACCTCTCCGGCAGCCATCAGAGACAGCAGTGCCCAGCCGGTCTGGGAGGCGGTACTGGGGCCGCTGCCCATCAGGGAACGGTCGTAATAGGACTCGCAGACCTCGCCCCAGCCCCCGTCGATGTTCTGTGTGGATTTAAGCCAGTTGACGGCCTTTCTGATATAAGGGCTGTTCATGTCTTCGCCGATGGCCTCCAGACCGCAGAGAACCGACCAGGTGCCGTAGAGATAGTTGACGCCCCAGCGTCCGAACCAGGGGCCTTCCGGCTCCTGCTCCTGTTTGAGAAATTCCAGGGCGCGGGCGGCTATGGGGTGGCTGATCGGATAGTTGAAGTTTCCCATCAGCTCCAGCATGCGACCGGTCAGATCGGCTGTGGGCGGATCAATCAGGGCCTCCAGGTCGGCGAATGGAATCTTGTTGAGGATGTGTTTGGTGTTGTCCTTGTCAAAGGCACCCCAGCCGCCGTTCTCGCTCTGCATGCCCAGACACCAGGATATGCCGCGCTTGATGGCCTGTTCCTTGTGTTTGCGGTCGCGTACCTTGATGTCCTTGATGGACATGATCACAAAGCCCGAGTCATCCACATCCGGATACCAGTCGTTGATGAACTCGAAGGCCCAGCCGCCCGGCTCCAGGTCGGGTGATTTTATGGACCAGTCCCCTTTGCGGCGTACCTCCAGATCCAGCAGCCATTGGGCGGCCTTGATCAGCGCCGGGTGGTCGGTCGGCACGCCGGCTTCCTGCATGGCGACCAGGGCCAGGGCGGTGTCCCATACCGGAGAGATGCAGGACTGCAGTACTATGCTGTCTTCGTCCTCGATACAGAAATTGGCCATTGCCTCCAGCCCCTTGACAACGGCAGGGTGGTCGTTTGCATAGCCCAGGCAGTGCAACGCCAGGATCGAGTTGAGCATGGCCGGCTGGATGCCTCCCCAGTCGCCGGTCGCTTCCTGATGTTCCAGTATCCACTGCTCAGCCATGGCTGTGGCCCGCTTCTTGAACGGTCTGATCGGGCTGGATTCATAAACCTTGAGCAAATGGTCAACCCCGATAAAGAAGTTCTTCCAGGTGATGATACCGTGCTCTTTGGTGAAGGTGTAGTCGGTTGGTCGCGGCGGTCGGACGTACAGCTCCTGTACACGCGCCCGGGGGGGCAGTTTGCGCACCGGCTGCTCGGCCATGACGATTGCAAGCGGTATGATGGTGGCACGGGCCCAGCTGGAAAATTCATAAATATTCAGATAAGCCCAGTCCGGCAGCAGCATCAGTTCAATCGGCATGGAAGGAACCCCGAACCAGGCAAATTCTCCGAACAGTGCCAGAAAGGTTTTGGTAAATACGCGCGACTTGATGATGCCGCCGTTTGCCAGGATGAAGACCCGTGCCTTGACCATGGCCTCGTGGTCGGCCGGGTATCCGGCCAGTTTGAGGGCGAAGTAAGCTTCGATGGTGGTGGAGAGGTCACCCGGCCCGTTGTGCCAGATGGTCCAGTATCCCTCTGGGGTCTGCTTGCTGAGTATGTAGTTGGCCAGTTTGCGTTCGCGGATCTTGTCCACCATGCCAAGGAAGTGAAACAGCATGATGTACTCGGCGGTAATGGTGACGTTGGATTCCAGCTCTGCCCACCAGTATCCGTCCGGCAGTTGCTCGCGGAAGAAAAAGTCCCTGGCGCGTTCGATGGATTTGTCCAGCGGGCTCTTGGGAGTGTCTACCATCTTCTTCCAGATCGAGGGGGGCAGGTGGTGTACCTTTGCAGCGTTTTTTCTGGCAGGATCCTTCGAAACTGGGAGCGGTTCCTGGTTGAAGGATGTCAAAGCCGGTGAGATCGAATTTTTACCTGGATGCATGCAGCAAACCTCCTGAAGGCCGCAAGATGCGGCGTAGTCTTAAGGCTATTCAATAGCAAAATTGTATTTTTGTATCACAAATGTCAATTGATGTATATGCGTTTTTTAGCTGACGCAGCGGCACGGCAGTAATATAGCTTGTGAGGGAAGAGGGTCGATTCCGCTTTGACAGCCTTCGGCGATATGCTATACAGTCCGGGCTGTTTATGACATGAAACGGGAGATAGATGTATGTTGACGGGAAAACAGAAACGTTGTTTGCGCGCCCTGGGGCACAGCCTCAAACCGGTGATTCAGATTGGCAAAAAGGAAATCGAGGAGTCGCTGATCAATGAGGCCAGCGTGGCCCTGGATCACCACGAGTTGATCAAGGTCAAGCTGCTGGAAAGCTGCTCGCTTGACAAACATGCAGCAGCCGGGATGCTGGCCGATGCATGCGGGGCTGAAGTGGCCCAGGTGCTTGGCCGGACCTTTCTACTTTACCGCCCGGCCGAAAAGCCGGTGATTGAACTGCCGCCGGGCGATAAAAAGGACTGATGCCGTCTCTGTCGGTTGGTTCCGGATGGCAGGGTGGTTAATCCTGTTTGGGCTCGATGATGACCTTGAGTGTGCCGGTCGGTTCTGCTGCGATGCGGAAGGCCTCGCCGATCCGATCAATTGGCAGGCGGTGGGTGACCATGTCGGATACGTCGACTGCGCCGCAGCGCAGCAGCTCCATGGCCTGTCGATTGTCACGCGGAGCAGCGCCGTAACATGTCTTGAAGCTGATGTCGTTGCGCCAGAAGGGGTTGAAGTCCACAGCGATGGTCTCACCTGGCTGGGCCACGGCAAAGAAAAGCACGGTGCCGCCACGGTCGACGCTGCTTAGTGCTGCTTTGGCCGCCGGCAGGGCGCCGGTGCTGATTACGACCTTGTCGGCCAGCCGTCCGGTATGCTGCTGCAGAAAGGCCGTCACGTCATCGGCGGCATTTACCGTGAAATCTGCGCCGGCACGGCTGGCGACTGTCAGTCTGTATTCGTTTACGTCTGCCACTGTGACCCGACCAGCGCCAAGGGCCTTTGCCAGTTTGACAAACAGCAGCCCGGCCAGACCGGCGCCAAAGATCATCACGCTGTCGCCGGGAGTGATGCCCATGGTTCGGCAGCCGCGCACGACTGTGGCCAACGGTTCGATGAATGTGCCGGTTTCGTAGGATAGTTCGTCCGGCAGCACCAGCAGTCCGGTGCGCACGCTGCGCCCCGATACACGCAGGTATTGGGCAAATCCGCCTGGAGTGAAGTTGTTTTTCTCCTGGAAGGTCAGACAGGCGGTCTCGTGCCCCTGCAGGCAGTAGATGCATTCGTCGCAGGGCACATGGTGGGTGGCGAATACCCGCTGCCCGATTGTGACGTGCTCTATGCCAGGGCCGACCTGAACAATCTGGCCGGTCAGTTCGTGCCCCAGCACCAGCGGTGCCTTTTTGATGCGGTACCACTCCATCAGGTCGCTGCCGCAGATGCCGCTGGCCATGACCTTGATCAGTACGTCGCCCGCACCTGCCTCTGGTATGGGTTGTTCTTCAACCCGCACGTCGCTGTTACGGTAGTACATGCCGACTTTCATTGGTTTGCAAGCTCCTGGAAAAACTGGTAGGCATGTTCAGCGGACATGTTTTCATGGACGACCTTGCGCACGGCCTTGATCATGGCCACCGGCGCATCAGACTGGAAGATGTTGCGTCCCATGTCCACGCCCGCGGCACCGGCATCGATGGCGTTGCGGGCCATCTGCAGGGCTTCCAGTTCGGGCAGTTTTTTGCCGCCGGCGATCACGATCGGTACCGGGCAGGATGCCACCACCGTCTCAAAGTCAGGCACATAGTAGGTTTTGACAAAGGCTGCACCCAGCTCGGCCAGCATGCGGACCGCCAGGCTGATATAGCGTGCGTCGCGGGTCAGCTCCGTGCCTACTGCAGTTACGCCCAGCACTGGCATGCCGTAGCGGTTGCAGCTGTCGATCAGCCTGGTCATATTGTGAATGGTCTGGGTTTCGCAGGCACCACCCACGAAAACCTGCACTGCCATGGCGCTCACGTTCATGCGCAGGGCGTCTTCCACGTTCACCGCTATCTGTTCGTTGGAGAGATCTTTCAGTATGCTGGGTCCACCGCTGGCCCGCATCACCACTGATTTCTGGGCAGATGGGTCGATCACGGAACGCAGGATGCCCCGCGTGCACATCAGGGCGTCGGCGTAAGGTACCAGAGGATTAATGGTCAGATCCACGCGTTCCAGGCCGGTGGTGGGCCCCTGGAAATAGCCGTGATCAAAGGCCAGCATGACGGTCTTGCCCGATTCCGGGTTGAAGATGCGCGCCAGGCGGTTTTTCATGCCCCAATCATAGCAGTTGGAGCCTTTCAGGAAGAAAGGCTGGCTCTGCTGTGGGATATCCAGGTGATACTGCTTCTGTTTGTCGGACAGGTCGTGTTCGGCCATTGCAAGCTCCTTGCTGATGAATTGTCGGTCAAGATATCACCCGCAACCTATACAAGTCAATCCGGATTGGGGGATGGGGCTGCGCGGATTCTGGTGTTTGATAAGCCTGATAGCGGGCTTGCCGGCTTAATAATTTTTGACCCTCCGGGTATGATCGTGCTAATGTTTTGGCCACTTTGGTCCGGATGGGCCACAGCTTGCGGAGACAATCATGCGTGCAGTTTGCGACAACAGGGGCATCGGGGATCAGGGTGAACAACTGGCGGCTGTTTTTCTGGCCGGTAAGGGCTTTCGCATCCTGGAACGCAATTTTAGATGCAAGGGTGGCGAGGTGGATATCATCGCCTTTGATTCCAAAGCCGACAGCCATGTCTTTGTCGAGGTGAAGACGCGGCGTGATCTTTCCTACGGCGTCCCGCAACTGGCGGTGACCCCCTTCAAGCAGCGGCAGATATCCAAGGCGGCCCTGACCTACCTGTCAAAAAACAGGTTGCATGACCGCAATGCACGCTTTGATGTGGTTGCGATTCTGTTGTCGCAGAATGGCCGGCATCGGATAGAGCATATTGTCAATGCCTTTGAGCTGGCTTATTAAGGCTGGCGCCAGGGGAACAACAAAATAGATTCAACAAATCAAGAGGTTGGGTGATACATTCATGACTATGGCAATTATTGCAATCGTTGCCGGTCTGGCGCTGCTGGTCTGGAGCGCTGACCGTTTCGTGGAAGGGGCCGCTTCCACGGCCCGCCATTTCGGTATGCCGCCGCTCTTGATCGGCATGGTGATTGTCGGTTTTGGCACATCGGCACCGGAGATGGTTGTTTCGGCTATTTCAGCTTCCCAGGGGAATCCGGGTATTGCCCTGGGCAACGCCTATGGTTCCAATATTACCAATATCGCCTTGATACTGGGTGTTACTGCGCTGATCAGCCCAATCATTGTGCACTCCCAGGTGCTGCGCAAGGAACTGCCGATACTGACTGCTGTTACTGCCCTGGCAGTCTGGCAGCTGAGGGATGGAAAGCTGAGCCGTATGGATGCTGTGCTGCTGCTGGCTGTTTTTGGTGGACTGATGGTCTGGACGATTTACAGCGGCCTGCGGACCAGGGCGGACGACTTTGGCCGTGAAGTCGAGGATGAACTGCAGCAGCACGCCATGCCGCTAAAGGTGGCGTTAGGCTGGCTTGGCGCTGGTCTGCTGATGCTGATTGTCAGTTCGCGCATCCTGGTCTGGGGGGCGGTGGAGATCGCCCACAGTCTGGGGGTTAGTGACCTGGTAATCGGCCTGACTATCGTTGCGGTCGGCACCTCGCTGCCGGAACTGGCCTCTTCGGTGATTGCCGCCCGCAAGGGGGAACATGATATCGCGCTGGGCAATATTCTTGGCTCCAATCTGTTCAATACGCTGGCGGTAGTCGGCATTGCCGGCTGCATCCAACCGATGCCGGTCGGTATGGATATACTTTCCCGGGATATGCTGACCATGGGGGCGCTGACGGTATCGCTATTTTTTTTCAGCTACGGTTTCCGGGGCACCGGCCGTATCAACCGCGTGGAGGGGGGCATCCTGCTGGCCTGCTATGCCGGTTATACTGTTTATCTGCTGGCGACAACCATCGGGCAGTGATTGTGCTGCACGAGCGGTCATGTGGCGTTGCTTGAACCAAGATATGCTTTGGATAAGTATGACGGAGGGATTATGTCGGATGTGAACGTGGTTCTGGCGCAGATCAAGCCCAGGCTGGGCTGTGTGGCGGAAAACCTGGCCCTGATCGAGGCCGAGGTTGAACAGGCCCAGGCATCGGGGGCGGATCTAATTGTATTCCCTGAGCTGGCGCTGACCGGTTACCTGCTCAAGGATCTGGTGCCCGAGGTGGCGCTGCGGCTGGATGCGCCCGAGATTGTCCGGCTTCAGGAGCTTTCGCGTCGCATATCGATTGTGGTCGGCATGGTGGAGGTCACGGACGGCTACAGTTTCTTTAACGCCGCACTTTATCTGGAGGGGGGGCGCATCCTTCATCTGCATCGCAAGGTCTACCTCCCCACCTACGGTCTCTTTGACGAGCAGCGCTATCTGGCTCGGGGAGAAGCCTTCCGTGCCTTTGATACCCGTTTTGGCCGGATGGGCATGCTGATCTGCGAGGATATGTGGCATCTCTCCGCTTCCTATATCCTGGCCATGGACGGCGCTGCTACGCTGATCTGTCTTTCCAGCAGTCCGGCCCGCGGTGTGGAGGGGGAATGTCTGGGGTCGGCCCGTGCCTGGCAGCAGCTTGCCGCTACCACCGCCATGTTCCTGAACTGCCATGTGCTCTATTGTAACCGGGTTGGTTTTGAAGACGGTGTCGGTTTCTGGGGCGGTTCGGAGTATGTGGGTCCGTCTGGGGTTTCCGTTGCCCGCGGGTTTCTGTTCGAAGAAGATCGTGTCTCGGCCCGCCTGGAGGAAGGCTGGCTCAGGCGAGAACGCATCTTCTCGCCCATGCTGCGTGACGAAAATCTGTTTGTTACCATGCGAGAACTAAGGCGCATTGAACGGGAAAGGGGGCTGTGATGTCTGCCCTGTCAGTGAATACAGATTTGCTGCGGCGCATGCTGGTAAGCTTTGTGCGCGACGAGGTGCGCAAGGTCGGGATCAGTCGCGCGGTACTGGGGTTGTCGGGGGGGATAGATTCGGCACTGGTGGCGTTTATCGCCGCCGAGGCCCTGGGGCCGGAAAACGTGCATGCCATCTGTATGCCATACAAGACCAGCAACCCGGAGAGCGAGGCCCATGCCCGTCTGGTCGCCGCAGCCTGCGGCGTGAATTTTAAACTGGTACAGATTACCCCGATGGTGGATGCCTACTTCGGGATGTTCCCCGATGCTGATAATATGCGGCGTGGCAACAAAATGGCCCGTGAGAGGATGACAGTGCTTTTTGATCATTCTGCACTGCTTCCGGCACTGGTATTGGGCACCAGCAACAAAACCGAACTTCTGCTGGGCTACGGCACCCTGTACGGTGACATGGCCAGTGCGCTCAACCCGATCGGTGATCTGTATAAAACCCAGGTCTGGCAGTTGTCCGAGGCGATGGGGGTGCCGTCCGAGGTTATCAACAAGCAGCCGTCAGCGGATCTTTGGGCCGGTCAGACCGACGAAGAGGAACTGGGTTTCACCTACCGCCAGGTGGACGAACTGCTGTACGCCATGGTCGATCAGCGCATGACAAGGACAGAGCTGATCGGGGCCGGCTTTGCCCCGGAGTTTGTTGCAACGGTCTATGGGCGGGTCCAGAATTCCCACTTCAAGCGTCGTTTGCCGGTGATCGCCAAGGTCTCCAACCGCACAATCGACCGGGATTTCCGTTATTCCCGTGACTGGGGCAAGTAGCCGCATGCGCTGCTGAACAGTGGTGGCGGCTGCTTTGGAACTGCAGGCCTGGAAAGGAATGGTTATGAGCAGGGGTGAAGATCGCGTGCTGGTGTACTCTTCCGATGGCGGACGGGTCAAGCCGGAGCGGCGAAAAATTGTGCCGCAGACCTCCAGTTTTTCTGACGGAACGGTCAGGCTGCAGCGTCAGGTTAAAGGGCGTAGCGGCGGCACCGTGATCGTGATCAACGGTGTACCGCTGGCCGGTGCCGCACTTAAGGATCTGGCCTCGGCTCTCAAGAAGAAGTGCGGCTGCGGCGGCACACTCAAGGATGGTCTGATTGAGATACAGGGAGACCACCGCGAATTATTGGCCAGGGAGCTGGAGCTGCTCGGTTATCGGGTCAAGCTTGCCGGTGGGTGACCAATAAAATTTCTTGACCGTCAGAAGTTTTTCACATATTTTTGATTATTCTGTACCATGCAGGCGGACACATGTATGCGAGAGTGGCGGAATTGGCAGACGCACCAGACTTAGGATCTGGCACCGCAAGGTATAGGAGTTCAAGTCTCCTCTCTCGCACCATTTTTTATATGTCTGCGGGTGGCATTGTCACCGGTGCTGTCCTCATGGCGGATGCAGATATTTCCATTCGGAAGGCTGATTCATACCGATTTTCCCTCTCCGCCTTTATGACATTCCCGAAATGACGTTTGCAGGCAGATTATTTGCCCGATAGCTTGATCAGTATTCAACATAAAATTCAATCAGTGTGAGGTTTCCGTAATGCAGGTACAAGTCGAGACGATAAACTCTGTTACCAAGAAGCTTAATATCGAGGTCCCTGTAGAACAGGTCAATAGCGAGATCGAAAAATCGTATGCCGCTATCCAGAAACGCGCCAAACTGCAGGGCTTCCGTCCGGGCAAGGCGCCCATGTCGCTTGTCAGGCGCACATACAGCGATGCCATGCGTGACGATGTTATGCGTCGGTTGTACGAGAAAACGCTTTTCAAGGCGCTTGACGAAAACAAGATTGAACCGCTTGATCCTCCCTCCATAGAAAGCGATATGCTGGCCGAGGGTGAACCATTCAAATACAGCGCTACCGTGGAAGTTATGCCGGAAGTTAAGGTTAAGGGATATAAGGGACTGGAACTGACAAAGGAAAAATATGTCCCCAGCCCCGAGAGCGTTGAAGGTGAGATCGTTCGCATGCGCGAAAACATGGCCCAACTGGTGCCGGTTGAGGAAGGTGCGGCAGTTGAAAATGGCCATGTGGTAATACTGGACTATACCTTCAGTGTGGATGGCTTCCCCGAAGAGACACAGAACGCCGATGAGGCTGAAGTTCAGGTGGGTGCCAATCTGCTGATGCCTGGCTTTGAGGAACAGCTGGTAGGTATGAAGGTCGGTGAAGAGCGCGCAATCAGGATTACCTTGCCGGAAGGGTACCGCAATCCGGAAGCTGCCGGAAAGGAAGGGGTCTTCCAGGTCACGCTCAAGGAAATCAAGCGCAAGGAACTGCCAGAGCTGGACGACGAGTTTGCCCAGCAATTCGGTGAATACGAAAACATGGAGCAGTTGCGTGCCAAGCTGACCGAATATCGGGAACAGCATGAGCTTGACCGTATTGATATGGCGCTCAAGGATATGGTGATTGAGAAACTGATCGAGAAGAACCCGCTGGACGTGCCCCAGGCCATGGTCAACCGTCAGCTGGAGTTCATGCTTAACAATCTCAAGAACCGTCTCAAGGTGCAGCAGATGACACTTGAAATGATGGGGCTTAATGATGATATTTTCAAGGTGCGCTTCTGTGATATGGCGGTCAGCAAGGTCAAGGGTGGCCTGCTGCTGATGGCGCTGGTCGAGAAGGAAAAGATCGAGGCCGGTGACGATGAACTGGAAAAACGCTACGAGCAGATGGCTTCCGGTAACGCAGACCTGCTGGAGAAGATCCGCCAGTATCATGCTACCAACCAGAGTGCCAGGGAACGGCTGATTTCTGAAATCAAGGATGAAAAGGCAATCCAGTTCCTGCTGGATAATGCAAAAATCACCGAGGTTGAAGCGCCGGCAAAGCAGGGTGAATAGTGTTCAGCCGGCTGGCTGCCGGTTTAACGGTTGATTTGTGTCAGGACTGCGCTGCGGTCTGCAGAGGAAAGGTGCATATGTATATCCCAATGGTGGTTGAACAGAGCGGTCGTGGAGAACGGGCCTATGATATTTATTCCCGGTTGCTCAAGGAACGGATCGTATTTCTGGGCGGAGGCGTGGACGATCAGGTTGCCAACCTGATTATAGCCCAGTTGCTGTTTTTGGAGGCAGAAGATCCGGACAAGGATATTCATTTCTATATCAATTCGCCTGGTGGTGTGGTAACGGCCGGTATGGCGATCTTTGACACGATGCACTACATCAAAGCGCCGGTTTCCACTATCTGTGTCGGGCAGGCCGCCTCCATGGGGGCTTTGCTGTTGGCAGCCGGTGAAAAGGGCAAGCGTTACAGTCTGGCCCATTCCCGGATCATGATCCACCAGCCGCTGGGCGGTTTCCAGGGGCAGGCAACTGATATCAGTATCCATGCCAGGGAAATCCTGCGCATGAAGGAAGAACTTAACAGTATTCTTGCCAGCACGACCGGGCAGCCCAAGGAAAAGATCGAGGCGGACACCGAGCGTGATTATTTCATGTCTGCCGAGGAGGCCAAGGAATACGGCCTGATTGATGCCATTTTTGTCCGCAAGCCGGAGGAGGGGGGCACACAATGAGCAGCAGACGCGACAAGAACCAGGAAAACCTGACCTGTTCCTTCTGTGGCAAGAACCAGGAGGAAGTCAGGAAACTGATCGCCGGACCGGCGGTTTATATCTGTGATGAGTGTATCGAGCTTTGCAATGACATAGTTGCTGAAGAGCTTAAGATGGAGCAGACCCTTGGTCCCGATGTCAAGAAACTGCCCAAGCCCAAGGAAATCAAGGATGTGCTCGACGAGTATGTGATCGGGCAGGATCGTGCCAAGAAGGTGCTGTCAGTAGCGGTATACAACCATTACAAACGCATTGAAACCATCGCCAAACCGGGTGATGTGGAGATGCAGAAGAGCAATATTCTGCTGCTCGGCCCAACCGGTTCAGGCAAGACCCTGTTGGCCCAGACCCTGGCCAGGATTCTGAAGGTGCCGTTTGCCATGGCAGATGCCACCAACCTGACTGAGGCCGGGTATGTGGGCGAGGATGTGGAAAACATCATCCTCAGCTTGCTGCAGGCCGCTGATTATGATGTGGAACGGGCTCAGAAAGGGATCATCTATATCGATGAAATCGACAAGATTGCCCGTAAGAGTGATTCTCCGTCCCTGACCAGGGACGTGTCGGGCGAGGGTGTGCAGCAGGCACTGCTCAAGATCATCGAGGGAACCGTAGCCAGTATTCCTCCCAAGGGGGGGCGTAAGCATCCCCAGCAGGAGTTTATGAAGGTTGATACAACCAACATCCTGTTTATCTGTGGTGGCGCTTTTGCCGGTCTGGACAGCGTTATTCAGCAGCGTATCGGCAAGAAGAGCCTCGGTTTTGGCGCCGATGTAAAAAAGCGGTCTGAGAAGAAGATGGGTGAACTGCTCAATAATGTGACGCCTGATGACCTGCTGAAATTTGGATATATTCCCGAGTTTGTGGGACGACTGCCGATGCTGGCCACCCTGAGCGAGCTGGATGAGGAAGCTATGGTGCAGATCCTCAAGGAACCGAAAAATTCGCTGGTCAAGCAGTACCAGAAATTGTTCGATATGGAAAGCATCCGCCTCAGGTTTACCGACGGTTCACTGGTGGCGATCGCCAAAGAAGCCCTCAAGCGCAACACCGGCGCGCGTGGCCTGCGTTCGATCCTTGAGAATTCCATGCTGGACATCATGTATGATGTCCCCTCGCAGCCAAACGTCAAGGAGGTTGTGATCAACGAGGACGTAATTCTGCACAAGGAAAAACCAATCGTGGTCTATGAACAGCAGGTTAGTGACGCTGCCTGATCTGGACCGGTTATGGGTGTTTTTGGAACAGTTGGTCTGCAATGGCTGTCCTGTGTGGTGAAAAAATGGTAAAAAGTCTCTGATAGCCCATAAAATGCATGTTTGCGAGATATTTTCCTTGACAGTACAGAAGTAAATCTGTTAAACACAACTTCGCTTTTACTTCTCATATATTTCAGGAGGTGTGTCGTGACAAAAGCTGAACTGATTAGTGCAGTAGCAGAGAACTCCGGGCTGAAGAAGGTTGAAGCAGAGAAAGCCGTTGCAGCATTTATTTCCTGCGTAACAGCAGCACTGAAAAAGGGTGACAAACTCAGTCTGGTTGGTTTCGGCACCTTCTGTACCGCCAAGCGCGCTGCCCGTAAAGGTCAGAATCCGCAGACCGGCAAGAAGATCAACATTCCTGCTGCCACTGTACCCAAGTTCAAGCCTGGCAAAACCCTGAAGGATGCAGTTAATAAATAGTTTCAAGCAGTACTGATTTTGCGGGGTTGTAGCTCAGTCGGTTAGAGTGCCAGCCTGTCACGCTGGAAGTCGCGGGTTCGAGCCCCGTCAACCCCGCCATAAAATCATGGGTGAATAGCTCAGCTGGGAGAGCGCCAGCCTTACAAGCTGGATGTCGGGGGTTCGATCCCCTCTTCACCCACCAATTACATCAGGGGAATTTCTTCCCCTGTTTTTTTCGATGGATGCAGTCTGTCCTGGGGTTGTAGCTCAGTCGGTTAGAGTGCCAGCCTGTCACGCTGGAAGTCGCGGGTTCGAGCCCCGTCAACCCCGCCATTCAATAAACGGCACCCGCTATCAGGCGGGTGCCGTTTTGTGTTTCAGAATCAAAACAGTCAGGCACAGAGAGGTGCGCAATGTTCGCAGATGTTTATGCAAGACCGATTGAGAGGGACGGTGCCATACCCTTTGAACTGCCGGGATGGATTGCTTTGGCGCCGTTCGAGGAGTACCTGGGCATGCGCATCGATGCGGCCAGCGATGGGAGTGCCGTGCTTTCCATGCCTTTTAAGGGGGCGCATTGTCAGGGTAAGGGATTGATGCATGGCGGTGCGGTGGTAGCGTTGGCTGATACCGCACTGGCAATAGCGATCAAGACGCTGCTGCCCGAAAATACGCACTTTGCAACGATTGCGATGGCGCTCGAGTTCCATGCGCCGATTCGTTGGGGTCGGGTAACGGCCAAGGCTGTTGCCGGAGATCGTCGGGATCGGGATATTGCGGGGGAGGTTGCGGTTGAAACCGAGGAGGGGATACGGGCGGCGACCTTTCGTGCCACCTTCCGTGTCAAACGGGGAATAAAAGAGTGTTCTGGCTGTTGTGATGGTTGATCCGGACAGTATAAATCCCATCTGCAAGAGCTATTTGTCAGGCTGTTCAAAATCACCCAGCTTGAGCCTTTTCATCTTCTCCACCAGTGTTGTCCGGTTGATTCCCAACAGTTGGGCCGCGCGTGCCTTGACACCATTCCCCAGAGCCAGGGCCTGATCAATCAGGTCGCTTTCGATTGCAGCGATGGTGTTAACCATGTCGATACCGCTGCTGGTCACCTTCAGCCGGGATGGCGATTGGTTTCCTTGCGTGGCAGACATGCTGCTGGGCAGATCCTCGGTGTTGATAACATCGCTCTCTGTCAGGGCCACCAGCCGCTCCACCAGATTCTCCAATTCGCGTACGTTGCCGGGCCAGGCATACAACTCCAGTCTTTCCAGTGCCTGTTTACTGATGGTCATCTGGTGGCGTCCCATCAGTTGGCAGTATTTCTCGAGAAATTTCCAGACCAGCGCCATGATGTCCTGTTTGCGTTCCCTGAGTGGCGGCAGATGCAGTGGAATCACGTTCAGGCGGTAGAACAGATCCTCCCTGAAACTGCCTAGCTGCACCTGCTGCTGCAGATCCAGGTTGGTGGCAGAGATTACCCGCACATCCAGTTTGATGGATTTGTTGGAGCCTACCCGCTCGACTTCCTGCTCCTGCAGCACCCTCAGTAGCTTGGTTTGCAGGAGCTGCGGCATGGTGCCGATCTCGTCCAGAAAGATGGTGCCGTGATTGGCCGCTTCGAATTTACCGGCTTTGTCCCTGATCGCTCCGGTAAAGGCGCCGCGCACATGTCCGAACAACTCGCTCTCCAGCAGTGACTCCGGGATGGCGCCACAGTTGACTGCGATAAACGGCTTGTCCTTTCTGGTGCCGTTGAAGTGCAGCGCCCTGGCAACCAGCTCTTTGCCGGTGCCAGATTCGCCTGTGATCAACACGGTCGAGTCCGTCTTGGCAATGCGGGTCATCTTTTCAAAGATGGTCTTCATCACCGGCGAGCTGCCGATGATGTTGTCAAATTCGAAGCGGTCCTGCAGCTGCTTTTTCAGGTAAACGTTTTCGGAGAGCAGCTTCTGCTTCTCGATCGCCTTGGCGACCACCAATTTAAGCTCCTCAAAGTTGATCGGCTTGGTGATATAGTCGAAGGCACCGTCCTTCATAGCGCTGACCGCAGTTTCGGCTGATGCGAATCCGGTTATGACGATAACTTCTGTTTCAGGGGAAGTGGTGCGGGAATGTCGGAGGATTTCAATGCCGCTACTGTCCGGCAGCAGCAGGTCGGACACGATCAGCTGGAACTGCTCTCGCCCCATCAGCTCGATGGCCTCGCTGCCGGTGGCGACCGAGACAACGGCATAACCGCATGATTTCAGCAGGCGTTCAAGCGCCTTGCGACCGGTATCGTCATCATCAATCAGCAGGATGCGGGTGTCTTGTGTCATCGGTGCACCTCGTTGCGGAAGATGCTCGATAATAAAACGGCAATCCAATCAAAAGCAATGCCTATATTGCGTGGCAGCATAAAAAGCCCCGCCGTTACGGGCGGGGCAGGGCGCTATTATTCCGTTACTTCGCGAATTGCCTTCTCCAGCCCGTCCATCAGCAGTTCAAGCTCATCCATGTTGATTGCCAGTGGCGGGAACACGACCACGTTATTGCCCAGCGGCCTCGAAAAAATCCCGTGCTTACGGGCAGCGCGACAGACGTTGACCCCGGTTTTCAGCTCCCAGGGGTAGGCTTCGCGACTCTGTTTATCGATCACCAGCTCAACCCCGGCCGCCATGCCGCACTGGCGGATATCGCCCACATGGGGCAGTTCGGCCAGTCTGGCGAGACGCTGTTCCAGCCAGGCAATCTTGGGCTGCAGCGTTTCGATCAGCTTCTCACTTTCGAACAGTTCCAGGTTTCTGATGGCGACCGCACAGGCCAGCGGGTTGCCGGTGAAGGTGTGGCCGTGAAAGAAGGTTTTAAGCTCGGAGTATTCGCCCAAAAAGGCCGAATAGACCTCCTCGGTGGTTGCTGTCACGGCGATCGGCAGGTATCCGCCAGCGATACCCTTGGAAAGCGCCATGATATCCGGGATGACATCTTCGTGGTTACAGGCGAACATGCGTCCGGTGCGACCAAAACCAGTCGCGACTTCGTCGGTAATCATCAGCAGGCCGTAGCGGGTGCAGAGTTCGCGGACCTGTTTCAGAAAGCCTCTGGGTTGGACAATCATGCCGCCGGCCCCCTGGAGCATAGGCTCGATCACCAGGCCGGCGCAGTGACCGGCGTGCTCCCTGATGATGGATTCCAGCGCTTCCAGGCACTTCATGCCGCAGTTCTCTCTGGAACTGCAGCCCAGTTCACAGCGGTAGCAGTAGGGTGGTGGGGCCTGGATGGCGTCAAACATCAACGGTTTGAAGGTGGTGTGGTAGATGTCGATACCGCCGACACTGACAGCGCCGATGGTGTCTCCGTGATAGGCATTGCGAAAGGTGATAAAGGTGCTTCGCTCGGGGTGGCCTTTGTGGACTTGGTACTGGTAGGCCATTTTAACGGCCACCTCCATGGCGGTTGAACCATTGTCCGAGTAGAAAAACCTGTCGATGCCCTGTGGGGTGATGTCAGCCAGCATACGGGCCAGGATGATGCTCTGCTCACTTGCCAGACCAAGCAGGGTCGAGTGCTCCAGTCGGTCGACCTGCTGCTTGAGCGCCTCATTGAGTTCCTTTTTGCAGTGTCCATGCACATTGGTCCACATGGAAGCAACTCCATCGATGTAACGGTTGCCCTCGCTGTCGATCAGCCAGCTGCCTTCCCCTCTGACGATTACGATCGGGTCTTCCCGTTCCCAGTCCAGCATCTGGGTAAAGGGATGCCAGACATGCCGTTTGTCCCATTGAACAAGCTGATCCGTGGAATACTGATTTGTTGTGCCCATGTGTGAAACTCCTCATTGCAGGATGAATTGTATGCTATGGTTGTGACTCTGAAGACAGGCGACATTCAGGGAGGTTGAATTGCCAAGGCTGATACTGTTTGTTCTGGTTTTATTGACATGTTGTACAGTTTCGCTGCCAGCCCAGCCTGTACCCCAGGCACCAAAACTGGTTGCGCCGTTCAAGTTGCAGTTGAAGTATCCATTCACAAAGCATGAATCGATGCAGTGCGGCAGATGGGGCAGCGGTTCCCAGGATTATCCCTATTTTGGGGCGCCAAGAAATGGTGGCCGGCGTCGACATGCCGGTGTTGATCTCTACCCATCCGGTGGGGCGGGCACTGTTGTTGTTGCCGTTCAACATGGTGTGGTCAGGCGGGTCGCGCCGTTCTATAAAAGATCAAATGGCGAGATGACCTATGCCATACTTGTGGATCACGGTGATATCAGTGTCAATTACGCCGAACTGAAGCGTCCGACACTGCACTCCGGTATGGCGGTACGGCAAGGGCAGCCCTTGGGACGTATCAGCGGAACCCGGCAGCTTCACCTGGAGTTGTACCGTGGGGGCACAGAAAGCTGGACCAGGGGGTGGTATGGCCAACAGCCGGACAACCTGCTGGATCCGACTTCGCTGGTGCTGGAATTATTCCCGAAACCGTCCCGCTGAGATATCAACAGCCCAGTAACTTCAGGAGATCATCAGTGTCGGATCGGCTATTGAGCCATTCTGCAAGTGCTTCCACCGCTTCAAATTCACTTTGCGTATCCTGGTGCGGCCAGATGCCCAGCACCGGGGCGCCGCCCAGCACCTCGATATATCCTGCTGCGCTCTGCTCCGCCAGACCGGCCTGTTGCGGGTAGTTGTTGATGATCACGCCAATGACCGTGATACCCATCTGTTTTGCCACCAGACAGGTCAGGGCGGCGTGATTGATCGTCCCCAGGTTGGGGCGGGCCACCACCAGCAGTGGTAATCCGGACAGCTTTGCCAGGTCAGCCACGGTCTGCGTGCCGCTTAAGGGCACCATCAATCCTCCGGCCCCTTCCATGATCAAAAAGTCGTGCTGTGCGGCCAACCGCTCCTGACACGCCAGGATATGGCTGAAAGCCACCTCCACGCCGTCGATGCGTGCCGCTTCGGCTGGGGCTAGCGGTTCGGTCAGCAGGTAGGGCGCGGTGTCCCTGTTGCATGGTACTCCGGCAGCCTGACAGAGCAGCAGAGCGTCATCGGAGACCAGCTGGCCGTCCTCAACCCGGCAGCCGCTGGTGGCGGGCTTGATTACTCCAACGTTAACGCCGCGCATCCTCAGCAGTCTGGACAGGGTGGCCGATACGATGGTCTTGCCAACGCCCGTATCGGTGCCGGTGATGAATATGCCCGGCTTCAACTGCATTTCCTTATGTCCATGCCCAGGTCGCTCAGCATCCGGTGATCCTGCTCCGGGTCACGCCCCAGCTTGGTCAGGTAGTTGCCGGTCATCATGCCACTTGCGCCTGCCATGAAGATCCAGGACTGCAATTCACGCATGTTCTTGTCGCGGCCGCCACATACGGAGATATCCCTGGTCGGCAGCATGAAGCGGAAAATGGCGATGGTTTTCAGGCACTCCAGCGGTGTCAGGTGTTTTGCACCAGCCAGGCGGGTCCCTTCCACCGGGTCAAGGAAGTTCATCGGCACAGAATCCACATCCAGCTCACGCAGTGTTTCGGCCATCTCGATTCGCTGGGCCATGTTCTCTCCCAGGCCTAGGATGCCGCCGCTGCAGACCCGCAGGCCGGCTTGCTTGGCGCAGCGCACGGTTTCAACGTCCTGCTCGTATTCATGGGTTGTACAGATATGCGGGAAAAAGCTGCGGGCGGTCTCCAGATTGTGGTGGTAGGTGACCATTCCGGCTTCCTTGAGGGTCAGGGCGGTTTCCATGTCGAGGATACCCAGCGAACCGGAGGGGGCAATCGAGGTTTCCTGCCTGATGCGCTTCATGGCCCGGCAGATGGTCTCCAACTCTTTGCCCGGTTTGATGCCGGTGCCGCTGGTGACGATGCCGAAACAGCGGGCTCCGTAACGGTCAGCATCCTTGGCACAGCGGACGATCTCTTCCTCGTCCACCAGCGGGTAAACCTTGACGTCGGTCTTATGGGCGGAGGACTGGGCACAGAAGGCACAGTTTTCCGGGCATTTGCCGGATTTGGCGTTGATAATCGAGCAGAGGGCAATACTGTTGCGCTTGAAATGTTCCCTGATGCGTGAAGCCTCGGCCAGCAGCAGGTGCAGGTTGGAACCGTCGGCGCCAGCCAGCAGGAGGGCCTCTTCGGTGGAAATGTTGTTGCCGGCGATTACCGCGTCGGCAGTCTTTTGGATCATCTCTCTCATGCGGTTAATTCCTCCGTCATGAGCG
>Ga0116182_1000864_pt1 | contig 32564 bp, 23 predicted proteins | sample AD_UKC077_MetaG_FD_89805 | JGI IMG/M metagenome (GOLD analysis project Ga0116182, IMG submission 89805) | Active sludge microbial communities of municipal wastewater-treating anaerobic digesters from USA - AD_UKC077_MetaG | ecosystem: Engineered > Bioreactor > Anaerobic > Digestate | place: USA...
ATACACATCTGGTGGTTCTGTTTAATGCATATCCCCACATTCCATGGATGATTTCAGTTTCAACACCATTTGTACCATATAAGTTCATTATTGCAATTTCCTGATCGTCATTGTGATTTGCAACAACAAAACCTTGGTCGGTAAATGAATGATATGTTTGAGTATCAAATGTTTGAGTTGTATATGGAATCTGGACATCTTCATATGTTGGAGCAACAGTTTTATCATCTGATATTGTGTATACACGATAACATCCTGCTGCATAATTGTCGTTTACATCACGAGTTGATTTACAACGTTTTGCAATAACAAGTTTATCACCTGCATCAGTCAATCGGAACATTGCCAAAGATCCTTTTCTTCCAGAATCGTAAGTATAAGAAGAAGTTGTATTACCGGTTATGGTTTCATTTCCATAATTGGTGATATCATATGTCACCACGTTGGATGGATCGTCTGGATAGATTATTTGTGTATAACCTATGATACAATTACGATTTGGATTTGATAATACTTTTACTGCAATTCCAGTTGATGAAAAAGTTTCAATTGTTTTAGGTATGGTGTAACTTTGGGGAACATTGTCTAATTGGAATGGAGTGTAATCATAATATGGAACTGGTGCACTCGCTGTCGACGGTGATACGATGTAGTATCGTTTCGTATCCAATGTTCCAGGATTGTTTTTATCAACTGCTTCCCATGTTGATGTATCCCAATATGTGTCAGTTGCCCATATGTATATTGCATCTGATACGATTTTGGTCATGGGATATACACCAGCTTTGTTATTCATATAAACAGCGGTTTCTATTTCAGAACCATCTTTCACAACAGGCCACCACAGCTTATTGAACATTGTATCTTCATATAAGAAATTTGCATCCTGGGCGAACGCTTCACTATCCCATGTTTGTGTTTTATGATTATAAACTGCAACGTTCTCACAAGTGAATTGTGCAAACTCCATTTTCGATCTATAATCATTACGACTGATTGGATATCCACTATTCATCGGGAATGAAAACAGCGTGTCTGTGAATGATGGATCGTCCATATTGGTCATACAATCATCAATCACCACAGCTTCGGGATTTGATAATTTAATACCACCGGTCGCATCGATCATCAATACAACACTATGGGTGCTTGAGAATGCAAAATCATATATTATATATTTTGATACCCAGTTCACTTCATAAACAGTAGCATCATCAGGACGTTCTTCATCAATGTACTTTATCATACTTTCAGCATATGCTGATGAAATATCACCGACATCATAATCTTTTGTGACCTTTGGATTAGTTGATTCAACGAAAGGTTTTCCATATTTGACACATTTGGCTTTATCTGCTTCACTGTAACGCAATGTACGCATACCAAAACACAATCTGAGACGTTTATTTTCAGACAGGCCAGTGGCACAACCGGCAGCGAAACGTAAAAAGAACAATGGACTCAATAACATGTAATTGCCATATGTCCATTCACGTTTCAATATTGTATCAAGATTTACAGATGCACCAAGATATACAGTCAACAATATCTTTTCATTTGGATGTTTTACAAATGAACTCGCATTACCATTTATATCATATATAGATGATTTTGCAACTAAGTAGTTTCTTGAACTCTCTCTGAGGAGGAGTCCAATTTTGGTTATTGTTACATCAGTATCAGTATCAGGATAATTGTAATCATATTCTGTTGGTTCCATGATGTAATACTGGGTGGACATTTTAGTTGTTGAATCATAGTATACGGGTGAAAATGTTTCCTTGGAATTTGATACAAAATTTAATGATACTGGTGAGAAATTTTCATCATCAGAATAAATCTGAGTCTTAAATGGATTATCCCACGGCATCCTGGTGAAGCCGTCATCAGTCAATTCATTGGTACCATACATCTCACCAGTTACATTACCATTCATATCGATAGATTGTATCAGGTATAAATTGTTAAAATGCGTATCTGAAGAATGTGGATGTACATTATTCTTTTTACAATTCTCAAAAAAAGAAATAAGATTTTCAGGTAATTGCATATTCATTCTCCTTTCATTATGTGATTATTGCATCATTAGAGTCGATCTCAATAACTTCCAGCATATAATCAATTTCAGATTCTTTGCTTACTAATAACAAATCCGCAATACATGTTTCAACATTGATTCCCGCAGATGATTTCAAATCAGCCATTGGGACAGTAACGTTAGTGGATAGATACTCAACTATCGATATTGGTTGTTTAGTTATTGACACTTCAGCATCGACACCTAAATTTATATATATCGATAATGGAGTTTTATTATAATAAACAATTGATGGCAGAAGGTTTGTTATTACAACATTGGTATTTGGAAAGAAATCAGTTGCATATACAGTTATCGGAGTTTCTCTATATTCCTCAATCTCTGCAACTGAACTTTCGATGTTTGTGATCTCTAATGTGTGATCAATGCAATACGGTGGACGATAAACGTTTGCAACATATACACCTCTAACAGGGATCAACTTATGTTGACCCCCGTTGTAAGGTTCAGTGGTGACATGTTTATATACTTCTTTTGATTTAAATATATTAGCCATATCATCACCCCATTAGTTTATGCTTCCAGGAGGCTTACCATTGAAGGTTGGCGTATTAGAAACTGTGATTGAAAATTGTTTGTTACTAACAGCTTTCTGACCTGTAGCAGATGTGATTGTTTTAGTTCTGCAAGTGATTTTGATTGGTATGAAGTTTAACAACGGATACATCGTACCATCGTAAACAAAGTATCCATCATAGATGAAACCTTTTGAATATGCAGTCTTTGTAACAGATGTATGCTGTTTTGATCCAGTTGCCAATAAAACACCTAAATCAAAATAATGGAAATACTGTTCACCACGTTGCTCACCGGTTGATGAATAAACAGAATCAGCAAATAATATTATTGAATTATCAACCACATGAACACGTTCACCAATTATAGATGTATTTGTACCACCAGCACCGATATCAGATGCTGTGATATCTTGCATATTGTCAATATCAGTGACAGATAAAACATACATATGTGCTCTAAAAGCAGCTGCTGTTGTTTGGTCACCATACAATGCAATCAGTTTGTCGGTGCATTTGTACTTTCCACCATATGTCGATGATGTTGTTACAGGGTTTGCAGATTGTGCGAATTCACCCGTTGATATATCACATACAAACATGGTCGATGATGTTATCAACCATATCTTTTGTGTATGACCGATCATCATATTCACCGATGATGATGTTAATTCTGCGGGCAAATTGAATTCATAAACATTCGTGGATGTATCAACGTCATAAATTATTAATTTATTTGCATCAGATTTTACGTATGCAACATAGGTGGTTCTCCACATACAACAACCGCATCTGGCAGTTTGCAATGTTGTAACGGTTGGAGTTGTACGCAAATCGATTATATCGATTCGATTGTTAGTAGGATTGGTTGCACATATTAATCCCATTTCATTTTCAGAATGGTGACCATTTGTTGCAACACCAACAAGATCGGTTGGTGGATTTAAAACATGCTGACTGACTGTAGATATATCATACAATTTATACGTACCATTATTCACATCAACAAATACCCATTTTCCGAATGTTGAAACCCAACGAACATTTGAAGCCGATACATATTCAATCCAGTTGTTTTCCATATCAAAGAATTGGATATAATTTCCACCTGCATTAAACATACCAAATGAAATTGATATATTATAATCCATATTGTCCAATGTTGAAAATCCCATACCATAAATGAGATCTCTGTATTTTGTTGGTGTGTATTGTTCACCATAATCATCCTGAGTTTTCATCAGATAAAAAGTACCTGCACGAACTGGATTTGGTGCAACGTTATTAACACCCATAAGCCAATAACGTTTACGCTGTGCAGCAGCAGGGATACTTTCACGGTTTGTGATACGTATCCAATCGTTACCCGTGAGATTTGGACCATACCAATATTTATCCGTCGCATAGATTGTCTCTATCTCACCACGAATTGACAATATGGGATCATCAACATTCAAGTTTTGATACAGATACAATGTTTCAACTACATTATTATTTGTATAATAATATGGTAATGCGAATTCAACATTCATTGGAGTTTCATCAAACAAATGTGTTGGTGAATTGTTGTAGAATCGGGGAACATCCCATGTACCAGTATTTGAATTGTATGCATTAACTGAGATAATATCCATTTGAGAAATTGATATATCTCGACCAATAGCATCCGCAAATCCAGATTTATCAAATGGATCATGGCTGTAAAAATAGTCCGATGTTAGAGTTTCAGGCTCTGTACGTTGCTGCTTACTGAAGGACAGGAATCCAGGAGCTTCAAAAACAAATCCATCGATGTAACGATCGTTTTCAACATTTGAATTCAATACGAACGTCGACATGTTGGTTGTTTTTGTTATCTTTGAATCGATGATTGCAGAACGTGAACGTGAACCAATTGTACGTTCAATACGTCCATTTCGGTTATTATAATCTGAACGTTTGAATGTTGCTGCAGATACAATGTTCATTTGTTTCATCATCAACTCACCGGTTGTAATTGCGGTATAATTGTTATCACTCCATCCGGACATTATCAGACTTTCTAAGAATGAACAACAGAAATACACATCAATGTCCAAACGCTCACCTGGATGTTTAATAATGACTGCACGATCACCCTGGAGGTCATACACATATGAATGTGTCCATAATGTAGTCCATGAAACACCAACACCGTATTCAGATATTACGACATCGGACAAAACATTGGTAATGTTTTCAGCATAACGGAATGATTTGTATCTGCACACGGTTGTGATACGACCATTATCATTCTGATCACCTTTTGCATAATACAACGGATAGTTGTATAATATTGATGAATCCAGTACGGTTGCCGCGAGACCCTCGAACACTGGTGACATCAAACGTGTTGATGTTTTATCAAACGAACCTGTGCCATCTCCAACAAACAAATTACTTGCAAAATCACGAGTAGAATCAGTATTGAAAAATTGGTTGAATCCGAAATCGGTTAACAAGTTCATTCCATAATATTCTTTGACATCGCCATTTGGAGAATATAAACGAGCCACGTATACATTAGATACGTGGCCGGTGTTTATATTCATATTATCCATAAATTTATATAAATTATTTATGTCATTCACCATTTTCATCCTCCTCTCTTCGATATAATCGAATCCTTAATAATTTCATGTAATCGGCTGATATATGAACTTTTGTGATATCACCGATATGTTCAGAAGGTAAATATTCTAATTCGCCCGGATGGATTGTCATGTATGTCGGTTTGAATGTTACGAATCGTGAATCATATACAAATTGTTCAGATGTAGATTCATTCAATTCGTATATTGAACGATTATATTTATAACCGAGATTATATTTTGCAGAAGACTTGTAGTTGATTGTAAACAACTGATAGTCTGGTACAAAGAAATATTGTTTGAATGTTGCACAACGAACCCATTGGGTTGATGCAGATGTTGGATTAAGTGTGTTGCTGAATGATTTAGATGCGGTGACAGTACGGAATGTTTTTATTTTATACAGATCATCAGTTGGATCAACATACAATTCACATATATAAATATAAAACATACCATCCATTGTCATATACAATACTCCATCAGAGTAGTTGATACTATCAGGATTTTTCTTTGTAATTGGTATTGATACCGTTCCAGCCAGATTCAGGGTGTCACCATCATAAATAGAGATGACATTACTACCAGATGAATTGTATTGTACAACATAGAACATTCCATCACCATAACACACTGCAGCTTTGTTTGAACTGTATGCTCCATCTAATTCTGTATATGTGTTGGTTGTTCTGTCGAATGCAACAATTATTTTTGTAGCATTACGTGTCATTATAATATATTTATCATTATATGCGCAATCATAATATGTTGAATTTGGTATTTGATAAATGTATGATGTTTCTCTGAGCCGAATATTGTAATACACAATGGAACGCGAACGTGTTAACAGAACCATTTCATCATCCAATGGTATTATTGTACCACGACATGATTCATTGCCGATATTATCACCTGTGGGAGTAAGTGTAATAACGTCACCAGGATCGTTTTTATCAACACGAATCAATGATCCAGATGTTGTCCATCCACTGGAGATGTATACATAATCATCAGTGACAATGAAATCGCCCGGTGTTGATAACACACTTTCGATTTGTTCCATAGGAACTTCGAATACGGTTTTGATTTCACGTGTAACCAGATTGAATGTTGAATAACGTAAAACACCTTCCGCCGGTGTGGATGATGTTGATCCCTTGTAATTAAGCTGCATCAATACATGTAACAAACGATCTTGTTCGAATATTTTGATATAATTGATTTCGTTGATTACAGTTCCATCCGACAGATATGGTTCAATGTAATCATTGTATTTAGTTGGTATCTTGTAATTCTGACCGACTGTGAGTAAATCGACATGTGGTAAGTAATTCTTTTCAGGATGTTCAGGTGGGATATATTGTCTGTTACGTTCCGATGTCAATGATATGTTGTACATCTTCGGTGTCTTTTCTGGAACTTCATCCATGTTCATTATAATGTTGATTCGGGTTTTGTCATTATGACTGTACATGTCGACAACAAATGGTATATCAAAATTATCTGTATCAACAGTAAGCGAATCAAATATATTTGGAGACGTGATTGTTGTTGTGACTGTTTGTTCTCTTGGTAATGCGTCTATTATAACTTTCTCCAATGAACCATCTGGATCATATGCAAATATATCATAATCCATGTTGGTCAAACCGTTTTCTGATGCATATGAATATACACCATATTGATCAAACACTTCTTGTGTTAATTCTGTAACATCGGGAATGGCATTCCATACATCATTTACAGCATCATATGATTTATATCCTTCACCATCTTGGACGATTATCTTATAATAGTATACATTCAATGCTTCGATTGATGCAGTTTCAAATCCAGGTTCCTCAAGAGCAGCACCACCAGTAATGTTGGTTGGACTTGATAGATAGTATGTTTCGTCCGGTGTATATCCAGTCGGTTTAACTGAATCTGCAGTGAGAACATAACTCGAACCACTTGCACCCGATTTACCATTATCACCAGAACCAGGGTTAGTTCCACAACCGCCATACCATCCACCACTACCGGCACCACCGTGGCCATTGGTTGAATATATATTACCATTACCACCATAACCGAAGCCACCTTGGATTTCTGGATATGATGAACTTGTACCTGTACCAGTTTGAGTTCCCGGTCCATAGTTATTACCACCAGAACCATTTGCAGCAATACCAGATTCACCACCGCCATTGACACCAATTGATCCACCAGATCCACTTGAGCCTGCGGCAACAAGTATACGTGATAACATTGAATCTTCTATATGTGTCATACGATCATACACAAATATGGTTTTATCTTCATCCGGAATCTCAGGTCCTTCGATAAAACCTGTTGCAGATGAACCATATTTCAATCCTTCAAGGAATTGATTTGTTATCAGATCATACATTCCACAAACACCAGTCTCTTTATGCTTACATGGAAGCATCATCATCTTCAATGTATCATCTTCAGATATTTTGAATGAATACATTCTTCCTGTAAATGGTGCTGATGCGGATGAAGATGAGTTCGAGTAGTTGAAATCAAACAATCTCATCACACGATCACCATTTACTGGATTTGCAGTTGATATTGCAGAACCCAATAACTCATCATTTTCATCATACCATCTTGCAGTATTACCAATCATTTTGATTGTAACCTTCTGATCATATGTGAAATTGTCACCACGTGTGTTAGCGTTTGCAATTGAGATAGTTCCTTGGTTGTAACCCGAATAACGTGTGTAAAAACCGTAGTTTCGTAAAGTTGATGAATAACGTGCACCAAATGGTGAACGGTTTGAAACGGCTGTATCCAGTGTTGCATAACAAACGCATTCAACATTTGTATTTGCTCTGTGTGTATATCCAGTAATGATATATGCTTTACTGCTGTTATCAGTTTCCAAATATTCAAGTTCGGTATATTCATCCGGAATTGATAAATAATCAATCTTTCGTTCTGGTATACTCAAACGGACATCTGTTGCACCACCACCATACATTGCCAATATACGTGCACACGCCGATCGCAATGTGTTTGGTTTGCCACCACCATTATATCCGAGATACGGTAAAAATTGGTTGACGTATTCGAAACTGATTGCATTTGAATCTTCAGTTGCAGAACGTTCAATGTTAGTTGCTTGCCGAATATGTTGAGCACTACCACCGACCGTGAGATACAATGTGGTGTCTTCGTTTCTGGATAAAACACCAGTTGCACGTCCACCCGATGTTGGTGAATAAGATATTGAATCGTCTTCACGGATACCACCAGATGCACCATTACATACCAACAGATATTCTCCCGCGTTCAGAGTAATCTTTTCACTACGACCATGACAGAATGTCTTAATCAAATCATCCGGTTGGATTACATTGACGGGTTTGTATATGCGAACACATGGTGGTTGTTTGGTTATATATGACATGTATGGGTGTTCAAAATAATATGTGGAAACGTTGTATCCATTCATATATTCATCGGGTTTGTATGAAGATTCTGTCAATATATATGATGAACCGGAACCACCACTTTCCATGCTGTGGCCACTCAAAGTGTTTGTAAATATACCGGAAACTCCACCATACCAGCCACCACCAGCACCATGCATTGGTGATATATTATCAAATATTGAATTTGAATTGGTTGGTCGTAATGCACGTCCAAACAATCCGCCGGATATTTGTGTTGCATAAACATTACCATCATCATTATGAGTAGTACCATGTGTATATAATGTAGGTGCGCCAACAGTAGTACCAGCACCGAAGCTACGTCCAGCACCACCACCGCATGCAACCATAATACGTGAATTCAATGAATTGAGTTGATGTTTGTTGATTGTAAATGTTCGTGTTGTAATTGGTTTCTTATAATCAGGAGATTGATAAGACGGTAATGCATTATTCGGATACAGTTTGGTGAACATTATACCGAATGAAAAGTCATATGTGTTACCAGATATAATTGACACTTTGATGTTGTTAACAGTCTGATTCTCCAAACCAGATAACTCAGTATCAGTAAAGCTACCTGGCATTATAGATGTATATTCTCTGATAACTGTGTTGCCGTTACAGAATGCAATTTTAGCATTTTGGATACCATCATTACATATTTTAAGAATTGAACCATTATCTGGATCAGATACATATGATGTTGGTACAGTATATGATCGACGGAGATTAAATGTGTATGTGAATGATTCTTCAGGAGCTCCTTTAATGGTATAAATACCATCTTCACATTTAAATTGAACACCATCAACGATCTCATCAATATCATTTGGAATTTCAAAATCATTGATTGATGGAACATCATATTCATGAAATTCATCCGTACATAAATCATATAAACCTGTCTTGTTTGATGTCGTGTCAACCACAGGAATATATTTGTGTATATCTGTACCATCTTCTCTGAGTGTGAGTGAATACAACTTCATCGGTGTGCTGGCTTTATATGCATCGACATTATTCAAACGATACTTGATACCGAATATTGTGAATGATGGCCAATCATGATCGATTGAACGAATGTATGTCGGATCATCTACCGTGGTTTCACCGGTGTTGAAATCATATACTGATATACTATCATCGATGGTTGTAATTGTTCGTTTATTTAATAAATCCGTAGTCGCCCACGTTGGTAATTCACATGGATATGTTAATGATGAATGTGATGATGAACCTGGATATGTTTTCAAGAATGATGTAAATCCCATATAATGATACATATAATATGATTCACCCTCTTCGGGATCAACGGAAACAGTCCACGTGGTTTCATCACACATGAACACACCATACGAATAATTCGTTGATGTATTTGATACCATACAAGCATCAATTATAACAGATGAATTATGATTCAATATATATCCTGTATCGAAACTATCTGGAGTGACTGAATAATCGCCAATCAGATATTTCAATGGGTTATATTGTGCTGGTAATGTTTTGGTTATTTCAACAATCGAATCAGGTTCGATGTTTAAACGAATATCGGTTGCACCACCACCGGATGCACCAACTTTAATCCAATCGGATGGTGCATCTTGATCTGCGTAATGTACAACATTTCCAATACCACCATTACTACCACCATTATATCCACCGGTTGTTTGTACAGCATCACGTTCTGGATTTCTTCCTTCATATGTTTTGGTATCTTCACCATTACCACCAACAACGGCATATAATGACATATCAGATTCAACATTGATGATACCCATTGTTTGTCCACCAGACATTCTTTTTTCCCAGTTGACTTTACCACCTGGAGCACCATTACACTCAATGAGATATCTCCCAGGAGTCAACGTAAATGGTTGAGGTTCACCGGTGAAATTGAATTGTCTGTCAAATTTCCAAACGGTATCTCCATATAATAATAAATCTCGTCTCACATACTCACCTTCTTTCTTTCATATAATATTTTATGTGAGATTATACGGATCATCAGTGCTGTTATATATAGCAACAAGAGTATCTTCTGGCAAAGCATCGACTTGTGCTTGAGATGGATCCTGGCCATATGTTACAATACCAGATTCGAAACCAACAAGTTTCAACTGGCCTGCTTTGTAATCAGTATCAAAATCAACTGATGTATATTCAGTAGGTAACACACGGTATACAGTTTCATTATATACAACAAATGCATTACGTTTATATTTCTTTCCTTCTGCATAATCTTCAATTGATGCAGATCCACCACCACCTGCACCAACTTCGAGTTGTTCCAGTTTATCTGCAATCTCTTTAAGCTTATTAGAGTTTGCAGTTACAGCATTAATCAATCTTGTAAAGATTTCAGTTATTGTCATTTATATCATCTCCTTAAGTTTCAGACTGTTGTTGTTCCAACCAGTGATCAATACGTCTGCTAATTCGTGATAATGATTCGGTTGTAGATTCTTCAGCAGTGATGATTGGAACGATGTTATCATTCATCCATGCTTCCAACCATTCCATTGTTATGACATTACATTCACCATCAGGCAAATTAAAAGTCAACGGTTTAGTTTTATCAAAAGCCATACAGCTTCAACTCCTTTATATGTAAGATTACAAATCGGTTGACCTAATAGATATCCGAAACATACAATAAAAAATCATTATGATTTTTTGATATAATCCCTAACTAATAAATATTATTCTTACAGATAACAAATGAAAGTGAGGAAACGAAAATGAATATCACTGTTTATGATAGAACATCTGGATTGAAAGTAGCTGAACTCATGAATGGTACTCCGAGTGAAGTGCTCAAATTCATCCAGAAGGGATTCAGAGTTGTTGACAACATGACCAAACAGGAACTCAATGAATCTGAAATATTATCAATGGTTGGTATGTCCGATTGTGTGATATAAATTAATACAAACGATATACATATCATTAGAATGAATAGGATACAGTCATATCCATTCAAATAAAATTCAAAGGAGAAAATAATCATGGCTGGAATTTTTAGCATGGGTGCATTCGTTGCATATGGTAACATGGCACTCAACAATCAGAAGGGAAAGTCTTCCAATCTTCAGGAGGCATTCCGTGCAGACCTCAAGAAGAATATCGCTCGCGCAGGTTATCCTTCAAAGGATGAGATCGGTATCATTGACGAGATCAATGATTTCTCATTCGACAACACACTTAAACAGGTGCCTCAGCTTGTTGCTGATTATATGAGAGACGAGAACAGAAAGTTCAATCTCCCGGCTCCAGATGGTAGCTGTACAACAGCATCAATTGAGATCGTCCACAAGGAGACTCAGACAAAGAGCGGTGTTGCAAAACTCGGTAACGGCAAAGATCCGATTCCGTGGGAGTCAACAATCAAAGAGCATGATGAGTATTCACTCACCAACAACAGAGACGCATTCAAAGTTAAGTAATCCTCAAGCTTCCTTATAAAACACATTACAAGGTGGGGCTAAATGCCCCACCCAAATGTGTTTTTTTGTTTTAACCACGTATCAAATTTGAAATTACTTCGGGTATTGCATCATCATACATTTGAGATGTATCCGGAGTCACGTTATTTGATGTCGGGTTTATACTATCCAATTTTGCAAGAATCTTATTGAGTATCTTTTCAGTTCTAGGTGAACGTGTTGTGAACTCAGTTTTGATTAAGTAGTTCAACAATTCAGATCTACTGAGATCAGCAGTATCATTGTTGATGCCACCTTGGATAGTATAATTATTTACTGTATATGAACTCTCTAAATCGCTGGTGCCTAACATCTTGTCAAGCAATCCAGTATCAATAGGAGGAATGTCATTAGCTACGGTTGTTACATCGCCGGAACCGTAGATACCGTCAGGAACGAAGACTCCTGAGTCTGGAACATTATAATCGAAATCACCACATGCAGTTGGATCTTGTATGAGTTCTTTCAATGTTTTGTATGAACCCACAGCAGATACTGGACGATTCCTATTTTTCATCGTTCTATCATATGATTCACGAATAAACAGATAATTCTTAACATTCTTATCATATTTACCATTGTTCTTATAACTAACACTAGTTGTATACCAGTGTTTATAATCATCATATGTCATCTGTTTCTTTGTATCAAGGAATTTTGCACCCGCAAGTGGTTTGAAGAATTTGGTACTCATATCTGTACCTTTCCACTTCAATGCACGTGCATCAGCAGCGGAGTTTGCAGGATTAACAGTTGCAGCTTTGTATGTTTTGTCATTCTTCGTGTTGATTGCATCATTTGTATTTGTGAAATCAGAAGCATGACCCCAACCACAATATGGACGACCGTCTGTTGAACGAGCACCCGCAAATACGAATACCCATGATCCCCATGTAGTGACCTTTGCGTATTTTTTATTATTTTGAAGAGTACATGATATCTTACTACTATCTGAATGATCCAGATAAAGTGTTATTGTACCACGACCCTTTGAGAGTAATTGTGAATTACTCCATGCAGTGCCACTGTATTTTCCCGTCATTGTTGAATACAGCTTTTTGACTTCAGATGTTGTCGCATATACACGAGTGTCATAATCTTCAGCTTCAGCATCACCTTGTTCAAGCTCTTCGTCTCCATCATAACTATAATCTCCGTAATCAGATGATCCTGAATCATAGTATGTTGTAGCAGCGGCATTATCCAGTGATGTTTGAACTGAACCAAGCAGATTGGAATAATAACCTTCAGGCAGGTATTGTGCCCAATCACCGAGTAACTCTGTGAGGTTGAGACTTGATCCACCACCTGAAACAACCGTAGATCCTCCACCGCCACCGGTAGAATATCCAGTTTGACCATTATCCAGCATCCAGTTATATGCATCAGCAGCAGTACGCATGTGTTTTGCAAGTTGTGCAGATGTCGACCAGTTCTCTGGAACGAGTGCATTTGCAACATAATGTCCCATAGCTTCAGCAACATCTTGTTCAGCAAATGGACCCCATCTGTCATTCTTACCAAGCTTTGGTGCATGACCGAGTGCAGATGTGATACCACTCTTATAGTCGTTGAAGTTTACATTCTTTGCACGATCGAATGTTGAATCTGCATCGAAGTATTTTTTCTTGATGTATGGAAGCTGATCAGCTAATGTAGAACCGTATTTGGTTTCATGACCACCACGATGCGCATTCTTCGCATCTGGAATCCAGTTCATCAATCCGAATGCAGCCTGACCATTCTTATCGAATGTAACTGCTGTAAGTGATTTCTCACCTGTAAGCTTCTTAGCAGCATCTTCATGAATACCGATTGCAGCAACCATTGCAGTTTGAGCAGCTGTCAATCCAGCCTTCTTAGCAGCATCCCAATAACTACCAGCAGTAAGTTTTGCAGGATATGGAGACCAGAATACAGGAGCAGACTGCATTGCCTGTGACAGTTTGATTTTACCTTGATATGAACCACTTGATGCGGATGTTCCACCACTACCATTACCGGCTGATTCGCCTGAATCCATTGAACTACCGTTAGTACCGCCGATGTAACGAAGAATTGTTGTTGGAGTACCTCCATCGCCTGAGTAACCAGGACCCATAGTCCATTGGAGATAATCTTGCCAACTTGAATTTCTATCGAGATATGCTTTTGCAGCGCCTTGTGCGAGTTGTGGCAAACGAACACCATTACCAGCATCATATCCATATGCGTTAGGTTGATCGCCTCTGATATACAAACCAACGTGTGACGGTGTTGTGAGGATGTCACCTGGACGCAACTTGCTTGGTGCGTATGGAATAAACTCCCAGTCCGATGATAATGAACCATCTGAATTGTATATCAAATCATTTGAAGTTTTGCCTGTGATATCATGAGTCGTCCATCTACGGTTACTACCATTCATAGTTCCCTTGAATGTATAACCCATGTAGTTCATTGCTGCACTGATCATACCAGAACAGTCAGGATGAAGTTCATTAAGAGTTACACCACTACGAGTTGTGATAGGACCTCTATTGGCATATGCATATGTTGCGCCAAGTTTATTACCAGCAGCTTCCCATACTTGAGCAGCGGCTTCGTACAGATCGGAAGTATTTCCAGTACCACCACCTGATCTGGCAGCACCTCCACCTCCGCCACCACCGCCTCCTCCTGCGGATGCAGCAGCTGTAAGAACCTCACCGAGTTTCTTAATTGCAATTGATGCTTTTCTGGATTTTACATATTCACTGTCGTCGGATTCTACGAGATATTTGAATCCACCAGATACAATAGGATTACCAGCTTCATCATGAACGATGTTACCAGCAGCATCACGTTTATAAACAACATACGGTTCATAATAACCTTTACTGTTTGCAATCATTGTGTTGTATCTATTCTGAAGATCTTCATTGATTGAATCAGATACGACCATTGCAATGTATTTGTTTCTTATCGTTGATTTACCATTCCACTCATCGGATATACGTTTCTCGTATTCCTCTTGAGTTTCATTATCCCTAATGGGATTATCAACACGATACAAATCCATCGCAGTCATTACCTTTGTTTGGTAATCGTCCTTCGAGTATTCCTCTTGTGCAGTGTTAGCAATTTTTGCAGCTTCATCTTCTTTCTTCTTTTCTTCCGACATTGTTTCAATATCAGAAGCTCCATCAGATTTAAACAAATCTGTGAACATTGTAGATATTGAAGCCAGATTTGAAATTGCTTCTTTAGTTGTATCTGAGAATGTATCTAACTCTAATGGACTGTCACCAGATCCATAGATTCCAAGTAATGAATGTCCAGCGATATCGTTTGCACTTCTACGTTGAACCTTACCTGTCATCGGATTCGATACATAAACACCACCGTATTTGTCAGTACCAACCGCATTGAGATAATGATTGTTACCTGTTCGAGTACCGAATGGACCGCCGCTACCAACAAGCGTAATTGGATTATTTGGTGTTGCTCGTTTCAATGATCCCATTGATACACCACCGACCCGAGTATTCATACCAAGTGCATTCGATGCAGCCATATAACCACTCACTGATGTACCACGTGTTGGATCATATGTTCCATGTGAAGTCATCCTAGATGCCAATGAACGTGGGTTGACATTTCTACCAGTTCGACGATTATAAGCATCCGCCAATGCAACAGGACCACATCCACGACGTGCCATGTTGAGATAATTACCCAGTGACTGTTGTGTATCACCAGTACCGATAATATATGATTGTGTATCCTTGTCAATATTTGACATTGGAATATCGCCTGTATATGCGGTTCTACCTGGGATTGAATAACCACCATCTGCGGTTCTGGAATATGATTGTTTTGATACCGATGAGATTGCAGTATCTGCAGTTGCACTGACTGCGTCTTTAAGTGATGACATGAATGAACTTCCGATATCGAGTCTCTGATTCATCATCATATTAAGACCCTTCTCAGTAGTCGCATCACCATCGCTCATCAACTTATCGGCTTTCTCCAACATGGATTGACCGATCATTGCAATTTTATTATTTTCATCGACGAATGGGAGTAACGCGAATCCATGACCGATTGCAACAATTACTTTTCCGATAGCACTAACGATACCGCCAATACCACCTTGCATTGTACCTTGACTTGTAGTAAGAACACCTTTGAGGAATGTACCGGCATCAGACAAAGAATGAATGTTGGATACCATTTCAAGGATACCGTGTTTGTAGATAGCCTTCTGCATCTTAACATCGTCGTCACGATTTTTATCAGCTTTCTCATCATCAGCTTTCTTAACAGCATCTTCATGTTCATAACGCTTATCAAGATACTTAATAAGTTTATCAGAATCAGATTCAGCTTCAATTCCATTCGTATTGACAGATGCCTTGTTTAATACCTTAACCTTAGACAGAGATTCAGCATCTTCCAATGTCATGCTTCCAGTCATGATCTTCTCATAAATGTCAGTAGCCTTGGATTGGTCAGATGGATATATGAGTTTCGACAAACGTAAAGCTTCACGTTCTTTCTCCAGTTGTGTCATTTCAACTACCGCAGTAGTCTTTCCACCTGTTTTAGTTGATTCATCTTTTGATTTCTTCACACCCGGTTTATTAGCCTTTTTACCAGCATCATACGCACCCATTGCATCATTGCCAAATGCCAATACTGGATTCAATATATAATCACGGATCATACGTTTGCGAGTTTTATTATATTTAGCAATCGCACGAGCTTCCTCAAGTGAAACCTTACCAGTCATTATTTTATTATAAAGCTCATCGCTCTTAGAATCTCTGGTATATGCTTCATCCGCAATAGCTCTAGCTTCTTTGGCACGTTCTGGATCAGCCTTTGCTTCTGCAGCAGCACGTTTAGATTCAACACGATCCTCTTCATCAGAACCATTATCAACAGTATATCCCATGCGGGCTAAATACTCCCGACGTTTCTTCTTACTGAGAGGATGTGCCAAGAATGCTATTGCTGGTGTAGCCTTGTGGATTAACTTTTGGAACTTACCAAGAATCTTTGTGATGATTCCAGATACGAAACCGACAATTTTACCAATACCTTTAGCGATCAGATTTATAACCGGTGTAATGAATTTAAGAATACCATTTACAGCACCAGCAACGAGTTCAAGTAATGGTGAAAGTGATTTCAGTATTTCACAAATTGGACCAGTAACAGCTGATATGAGTTCCTGGAGAGAACCTGAGAGAATGTTGAGAACCGGTTTCATGGTCTTGAAGAGTTCTTTAGCTACTGAATTGAGTGGTTTGAGAACTTCACTGAGTGTTGTTTTTAACAATTTTACGATAGCTTTAACGCCACTCATACCCATAACGATTTCCATTACCATCTGAGAAATGTTCATGACTGCACTGAGTGCACCGCCAAACATTTTACCCATACCACCGAGGAGTTTATCAACGAGACCCGGTCCCTTTTTCTTACCATCCGCTTCATCTATCGAAGTTGTGATAAGTCGGTTTTCATCTTCAGCAGATTCCATTGCACCCTCGTCGTTATGAACATTTGCTTCCACAACATGTGTTAGTTCTTCATGCTGACGAACTTCTTGAGTCTGTTGAGCTTTGTCTCTATTAGCTTCTTCCTGATTACCACGAACGGTTTCGTTCTTCATTTCATCAACAGCGTTGACGATCTGTGTTGTATTCTCTTCCTGTTTTCTGTCAGATTCCTGCTGAGCTTCCACGAATTGATTAAACGCAACCTCAGTCTGTTCATTTGGTGCATTCCACGATGCATCGTTAGCCGATGCGGTTGGATTTATCGTGGTTTGTTCTGAATCAGAAACAACAGAGGTTTGTTCACCACCACTGTCTTTTCTCTCATACTGTTTCAAGATCTTATCGAGATCTTCCTTCATGTCTTTGAGTAATGAAGGAGTGTTACCATTAATAGCATCAAGCACCTGGCGCTGTTCTTTCAGTCCTGGATTCTGAGCTTCTTCTCTTGCTCTGATACGTTCATTTGCCTTATCGAATGATGACATAAATCCTGCACCAAATGAGGTGTTTCTAAACTTATCAGTTGCACGTTTAAAGAAATCTTCGCTGTTCCACCACTTTGAAACCTTTTCACCAAGACCCTTAATGAATTCGGTAGTTCTCTTGAATGTATTTTTAAACCAGCCGACAGCATTTTTAAACTTCGTCATTATAAAACGTCCACTGAGATCAAGGAATCCCATGATTGTACTACCGATCTTGGTTTGTTTGAACTTCTCAAATTTACCTTTCAGCCATTTAGCAGCGCCCTTAGCAATACTCTCGATTTTATCGCGAGCGATAACAGCGATGTTTTTGATAAGAGTTCCAACTTCTTTAGCGATAGTTGTAGTGACTGAAGCAACATCAACTATACCAGAACCGATACTCTTAACACCTTCAATTGTACCAATTGCGTGTTTGGTGAAACGACGTTTAATGAAATTGAATACGGGTTTGATGAATGATTTTGCTTTTGTGATAACTTTTGTAATGATAACTGAAATACCTGTAAGCAATGGTGCAAACAGATTTTTCAATACACCTTTACCACCCGACAACAGTCTGCCCAGTAGACCGCTACCGGATTTCTTTTTCTCACTACGTTCAAGCATTCCAGAAACCGATACACGCAAACGAGCTTTGAGTTTCTGATCCTTGATACGAGAGATTTCCATCATGATCGCTTGTTTATCACTGGAGCCGTCTCCATCTTCAAGAGCACTTTCCATCAATGATAATACAAGACTCATTTGTGCTTTATCTTCTTCAGATATATTTTCACCATTACCAACTGCAATAGCCTTATCTAAAGATTTACGTAAAGACTTATCAATGAAACCGTCTGACTGATCTGCAATACGCGCACTGGTTTCATGTATTTTATTCTTGGCGGAATCCATCAGTTGATCAGTTGATGAACTGATCACTGAATGTATGGCATTGCCAATTCTACCAGAACCGTATAATCCTAAGAGAGACGAACTTCCAACCTCATTGATTGAACGTTTATGAATCTTACCATCAATAGGATTTGATACATATACATTACCATGACCATCAGTACCAATCACGTTCATGAAATGGTTGTTACCTTCAGCGGTACCGAATGCTGCACCCGAACCCAATACCGTAATAGGACTGGTTGCAGATGCAGAACGGAGCGTCATGTTATTTACTTTACCAGCAACCAATGGTTGACCTAATAAACCTGAAGCATTTATAAAGTCATCAGCACTCATGCCCTTCATAGGATCATAAATTCCACGACGTGCCAGCATATCAGCCAATGCAACAGGACCACATCCGTTTTGAGCGATTCCCAAGAAGTTACCGTAAGACTGCTGGTTATACGTATTACCATGACCACGTGTCCTACGTTCTTCACGTGAAGCTTGTAATTGTTTCAATTGTTCTTGGATATTATTAATCTCATTACGCTTATCTGCATCTAAGATATTTAGACCTCTAGTGAAGAATCCTCTAAGAGAATGATCATTTCCACCAGTGAGTTCACGAAGTTTGGCTTCAAGTTCACGTATTTTTTCAGTTGTGGCTTCGTCCTTATATGCATCACGTATATTACGTATACCACTTCTAATAGTATCTTTATTAGTAACAACATCAGCAGTTGAAGCCAACGGCGATGAAGTTGATACAAAATTGGTACGACGTTCTTGATCTGCTTTATAAGCATTATTTATAGCACTGACGAATTGACCACATGCTGGACCAGTTGCGATACGTTGCAACACTGAAGAGACAGCAACAAACCAATTGATGTTTTTCTTGTTTGATCCTTTGGACATGATCTCAGCTGTCATGTTGATGACAGTTGAATCCATCTGGCGAAGTTGTTGACGGGTGATACCGATCTGACCAATCTGATTTAAATACTGAACATAAACAGCTATAAGTGTACGTTGAATCTGGTCAACATCAAAATCAGAAATATCAGTTGGTTTAGTTGCATACAGATCTCGCATCGCTCCGAATGATAAACCACCAACATTGAAATTCTCATTGTTGAGTTTACCCCAATTTTCATCACGATATTTATCAGCATTTCTTCGTTCATCACGTTTTCATGCGTTGAGTTCCTTGTTGGACAACGTCGTTGAACCCATCGACAATGAACCAAACTTGTCAACATTATAATTTACTCCGGTTATACCCTTTGCAATGATACGTAAGTATTCCGGAATGGTTTTGATGATAGTTGTTCTCACATAACCATCAAACGGAGCAGCTTTATCATTGTATCCATTTACAACAGCCGCATTCCAATCCTTATTACGTTCACCCGCAAGCAGATCACCGAATAAAGTTTTAAATGTTTTATTGGTTATCAATGATTCGAGACCTGACTGAATACCTTCACCGATACGATCATTCAATGTGTCTAAAGCATCATTGATAGATTCACCACCAAGAAACTCACGTGGTTTATTACCAACGGTCATTTCAAGTAATGATTTGATTAATGGTGTTGGACCACCTTCGAACAATGTTGGAGCGAGGGATAACAGATCTGGCAGGAATCCCATCAATCCCTGACCATGTGACGCGTTGAATACTCGTTGTAATGACAGACTGCCGGTTGAATCATACAAACCTTCACGCTCTTCACGTTCAGTCTTAGCTGTATATACATTAGCAAACGCATCAAGCTTTTTGGAGATACCAATAAGAGTTGAATTGATGTTGTTTACAGATGCAAGTATTTCAGAATTACGTTGATTGATTGTCGTGATGATTTCAGCCGTAGAAGCCATCATCGATTCATTCTGATGTGACGCGATCTGATACATTGTGGATATCTGACGACCACTGATACGATCCATATCTTCAGCACCAAGAGGTTGAGAAGATGGTTGTTCGTCATCGGGTTGAGTATCAAAACCAGGATCAAATTCCTCATCACCTAGTGAGTCAGTCTCCTGTTCTTTTTGATAAAACCAGTCTCTGATACTCTTAAATGTTACACTACGACGAAGATTTCTAAGAGTTTCAATATTAGTCTTTGATGTTTTCATGATCTCAGTACGAATCTCATTTGCATCATTGACCAATGATATCGAATTACTCATATAATCTTTACCATATAACAGTGTCGAATCCTTTAACAGTTTCAGACTCTGAGTCAATAAGTTTGCCAATAAAAACACTTCCTTTCTAAATATATTGCTCTATTGAAAGCTTACTTTGGCGTTTGAATGAATGGGTGGGGATCTCCCCACCCCATTTAGAAGAATCTATCACTTATCGACTTCCATGCATTTTTATAGTATATATGATTTATATCGGAAATTGTTAAATTCGGTATGCTAGATCTTAATTCATTAAAAACAATCTTTCTACAATTGCGAATATTTTTATATTTTGCAATAGTTTCACATATCAATTCAACAGATTCAACTGATAACACTCTACTATATTCATTATCATCAAAATATTCATCTGATATATGTCTCCAGCATTCTTTGTTTTTTATGTTTTTGATCATAGCATATGATATATATGGTTTATTTATTGAATCAAAATATTTTTTAATCTTTGATGTATTACCATTATATTCGATTATCATTTTACAAACAAGTCGAACATCATCAATACTCAAAGTTGCACGAGGTCCATTGATACGTTTTATTGTAAAATATTCATCATCAAAATATTCATCTGATATATGTTTCCAAGTACGTTTATTACGAATAGAACTGATTGTGTGAATATTAATATCGATATTTTTTAAAAGAAGTTGTTCATGAACGTCAGTGACTTTCCCATTATATTCAATGAGCAATTTACATATTTCTTCAACAGTTTGTTTAGTCATATTCCTTTTACAATATTCATTATCAAAATATTCATCTGATATATGTTTCCACACGTATTTTTCTTTTATTGAATTGATTATACGATTTGGAACATCAAAACCATCGGTTGATAAGTCGTGTGATATTAAGTCGGTATCTCCAGAATATTTAATGATATATTCACAAATTCGTCTAATAATATTAGCTGTTAAACCTGAACGCGATTTACTATTATCCAACGCATGTAAAATATTCAACTTAGGTGTTGAAGTTTCCAGATTCATAACGTTGTTATTATTTCTAATAAAATCGATATGATTAACAAATGATTTTATAGGATCTCCATCAGATTTAATAAATTGAAACCAAACCAATCGGTGTATGAGAAACAACGTCTTTTCATCATTTGTATTTCGAACATAACAACATTCATATCCATAATTTAAATATCTTACAATATACTCATTATTTTTATTTCGTATATTACCCCATGATGATATTTCATATGTATCAGGTTTTACTCCTGGATATGTACATGTTCTCCATTCTTCAATATCTTCGATCCATTCTAAATTATCCAATGAGATATCTCTTGTATCACCATTGATATGATGAACTTTGATTCGTTTTCCATTTAAATTTAATGGCACTGGTATATATACCAGTGCCATTATAGCATTCATAGGAAAAAGTCTAAAATTATTATCATTTTTACAGAATTCATTTCTAATATTGAATAAAGAATAATCATATCCATTAGAAGAATGATATGTTGCTTTATATGATTTTGATTCATCTAAACCTTCCACCAAAATATCACCATCTGAAGATATTAAATAACAATTTTCGATAATAGGATGATTTAATTTCTTCCAAATCATCAAATAACCTTCTTTCATGTAGATTAAAAAAAGGTTATACAATCAATTAAATCAAGATGAAACGTTTGTGTCCATTGTTCAATCAATTCATTACGAGCAGCCTCAGCACCACTCCATTCATCGATCTTAAGTTGTGTTTCTTTATATGCAGATCCGACATTTATCATGTTCTTCAATTGTGCATATAGAGAACGTTCAACATCGAGCGTTGCCAATCTCATAAATGATTCAACTTGTGATTCAGGAATTGTCTCACCGGTCAGATCGTGTTGACATGCTGCAACAAAATGTATGAATGCATCTTTTGGCATATCATATAATTGAATCGTATTATATCCTAACCATCGAGATGTTTGAGGTTGTGATGTGACGCCTGCGTATTTATTGATTGCAGCACCAGTTGATACCGCATTCAAAATATCCTGTGGATAATATGAACCGAATCCAACGAACGGTGATCCAACAGTAAATGTATTTGCAGTAACCTCACCATTTTGATATTTATCAGAAGCGTATTCAGCATATGCATCAAATACTTCAGTGGTTGTCAATGCAGTCGGCAGAAGATAAATACCCTGATCAGACGAACCAGGGTATTTTTCAACAAGGTTTTTGCGAGGTTCATAACATTCACGTTCCCACGGTTTAAAACGTGAGAATGTTCGAATCGAAGTTTTAATGATTTCAGCCAACACAACCTCAACGGGTTGTTTGAATGGTAATGCGATTGCATTTAAACCGTGTGATATTTTGATATCATTAATACAATCTGAAATGTTCATTAATCATCACCACGTTTCTCTTTTTCAATCTTGTGGATGACCGGAGTGTTCTTATTTTCAAATGCTTGAATCAAACGAGGTTCAAGACTCTTGGTGAATGGAGTGTATCTAGTAGACAACCAGATGTATATTCTGACATCATCACAATACACCTTCATGAGTTTGTTGTACTGATTATCAGTCATCTTTAATATTGCATATTCTTCCGATCCTGATTTATAATCAGCTTCCAACAACGTTTGAAGTTTCTTAGTGTTTGCAAGAAACTCTTCGTTGATTTGTTTCATATCTATAAGATTGAATGGTTTTCTGTATTTAACATCGGTGAACATGTCATCAAAGAATTTATGAGTTGATGCGATCAGTTTATCAGCATATTTCTCATCACCGTTTTCTTTATATTTGAAATAACCTTCGATGTAGTCACACATGTCAGATGTTATTTTACCATAATCAAGTATGGTGTATTCAGCATCATCTTTGATGTTATCATATTTACGGTTAACATCTTCAAACGTGTCACGGTTATTTCTTACCGTATCTGATATACTACTCTTGAACATTATACATTCCTCCTTATATAATCTTTTCGATCTGCCAGATTCTATCAGCACGATTGATAGGACGTATCTTCAGAATTCTGGTCAGTAAATCAGAGAGTTGACGTTGACCATCAACCAAATATTGACGTGTGTGAGGAACGACATAACGATCATCATGTGTATCAAGTACCGTGATATAGAAATCGATGAGTTCCAATTTAGAGCAAACATATCCAGCAATCATAGCCTGGTCGTTGGCATCTTTGATATCATTCATTTCAATTGTTACATATGAAACGATTCCACGAATGTCGATAGCCTTAAGTTTCTTGGGTCGTTTCATCATAAAACCTTCATGAATCGGACTCAGTAAAGGATTATGTCCATCAGATGGAGTTGTATCCAGATCATCAGGAACAACGGCTTTTGGTGTAAATGATTCTCCAACTTTTTCTTTTGATTGTCTAATCAATTCATCCCATCTTTCATCATCAAGAGCTTTAGCTTTCTCAAGGACCTCGATAAGTTCTTTAAATGATGATGCTATTGGATATTTGAAGAATCCATCATTTCCATGATAATCCATATATACTAGGTAATATTTACCATCGTTTGTATCAAGAACGATGAATCGCATATCATAATCTGATGTTCCCACAATGAATACAGAACAATCATCACTGAAACGATCTGGCATACTCTCGTTGTAGTCTACGACTTCATCGATTGGGCATAATCCACTAACAATGAATTCATCGAAATCAGGAACCTCGATGATACCATTCGAATACTTATTCATGAGATCTTTAGCTTCAGCGTTCATTATTCCCTCAATGTAATCTTCAGGAATATCACCATGAACAAGTTCTTTTAACTTTGCAAGACACTCTTCAGCATTGTTATCTTTGTCACGAAGGTTACCTTTGGATTTTACAAATTTAACTTTGTATTCCGGATCATCAGGTTCTTCATCAACTTCATCGGATTCAGTCTGAATATCAGTACCAGATCCAGATGAGAATGCTGGCATTGGTGTTGTGGTATCACCATCTTCCATTGCTGTATTTACATTACCACCACTCGATGGATCGAGACTGATTGAACCATCACCACATTCTTTTTTCATATTATATGAAACATCTGTATCGTTATCAATATCGTCATCATCTGTGTTAAGAAATGCTGCTTTATGATTCGGATTCATTTTGTATGCTGGGGAGGATATTGAGTATGACTCTTGGGTGATGTTTTCAGGGTTTTCATCTTCATCGTCGTCATCTGCGATATCGAGATCATCATCAGCGTGTGAACGTTTCAGATCATCATCCTCGTTCTCTTCGTCCTCGGCATCAGTATGATCACCCATGATAGAAGATGTTGATCCCCAGTTATCATCCCAATCAGCATCAGTGATTGAATCTTCAGGAGCTATGTCTGCATCCTTGAAACGATTGATCTCGTCACGGAGCTGTTGGATATCATATGTAAAATCAGTATCATATCCAAATGAATGATCATCATTATCCAGATAATCATCAACAACGTTTTTCACATCTTTGAATTCCTTACTGTCTTTTTTCAACAGATCATCAATGATGTTATTACCATTATCGACATCAGCATCAGACACATCGACTTCACCGTCTTCATTCATAACACCAATCGTTGAACCAACAACCTCTCTCAGTTTATAAGGATTCTCCAGTCCTTTATTGGTCATCGCATCAATCGGCATTTTGGTTTTGACAATGAACCCAGCATACTTATTAACATCATCAGCATTATCAAATATTGTACCAGTTGATATTGCTTTGGTGAGATTGCTCTCCTGAACATATGAAATGTTCTTTGGACAAAGTATCTGGACTTCATCATCTCGGTTCTTATAAACACGCACATCCTTACCGGGATATGTCATAATGTTAATGCGGTTCTTATCAGAATGCACAATGTTTGCCATTTCACATACAACAGAATATTTCTTGGCATCGATTGCAGCTTTAATGTATTTCTCGAAAGAACTAATCATTATAGGAACACCTACTTTCTTATTATTTAAATTAAAGGAGAAATTATTATGACTACAACAGAACTCATTTGCATTATCGCAAGCTCCATCAGTATTATCATCAATATCACATTGATGATCAGGGCATCGATTATACGAAAACGAACCATTGATGATTTCAATGACATTAAACGTTATATGTATGAAATCATGCGTCATGAATCGAATCTGTCATCGTTATTTGATGACATGCATGAGGACGTTGAATCTTTATCAACGGGTTTTGACAACGTCCAGAAAGCATTCAACACGGCATTGAATGAAAAAATCAATATGAAACATTATCCATTACCGGATGAAATACAACGCATCGAAGGTGTAATTGATGATCAAATTAATCAGATTATTGGATTGACACGAGGTCAACGAATCCCAAATAAAGATATGTATGAAACCATTGTGACCAATGTGTGTAACACATTTCCGAATATTGAGATTGAATACATCGTCCGAAAGTTAACATCATATTTGGAAGCCAATGATATTGTTGAACGAGAAGAATAATTATTAGCGGGGTTCATCCCCGCTAATATTCTAACTTTCCGTATATATATTATTTTGTAGAAGCAACTCAGGAACATTTTTACGGAGGTGAAAAATATGGAAGATATTATCATCATTAACGATAGTACGACTCCCCAGTCAGAAATCGAAAATAATATCAAAGTTTGGTTGGGTTAAAACCAAATAATGATTGGACAAAACTTTCACATTTTCATTGAAAATTTGTCAAATCCATAAACTCATCCCAACCTGAGGATGCTTCTAATTAAATGTACAATAAGGAGGAAATAAATATGTACATCAAACCATTCGTGATCGAAAAGAACAACACAGACGAGGTCATCGTTATAACGACCGCGAAGTCGATCAACATCGAATCCGAAAAAGCAACGTTGATTGTTGATAATGAACCAGTTGTATTTCATTCACTGATGTCCCCACAATGGTGTTTCCAAAAAGGATTCCTGTTCTGCATTGGAGTCAAAGATATTAACATGGATGATGAGAATCGTGAAGTCAATAAAGTTGTGTCAATGAAATTTGGTGACGCCAAGCCACATTGGAAAATATACTCCGAAGGGATAAAATCATCTCTTACATTGGGAGAAATTATTGATGAGATAATTTCGTGGTATCATCAATTGAGTAGTAGAACTTTAGTTTCCACAATAGGAACATTCTCTCCATATCGGAAATTAAATAAGTTCGAAGATTTCTATGTGGAAACATGGAAATCGTTTTCATCGTACTTCGTTCCAGGAACACCATATCTCATAAATTGGGGTTCACACCCTAAGAAACAGGAAATGTCACAAGAGGGAAATGAATCGTATTCAATATGTGTATCCGCTTCCGGAGGATATGTTAGTTTCGTAACAATAAAACCATCATTCACGGATCAGTATCGTACATATTATTGTGAGGTACGCGTACGTGATGTCTATGCGTACAATATGATGTTCTATCGTTGCTATAACCACCTTCAGATGTTAGATTTGATTGATCAAGTTAAAACAAAACCTGAGGCATTCAAAGGCAAGTCAGAATACACATTTAAAGATGATGATCAGTCACAGCAGTGTGAATTTACTGATTATATTCATGATGACGATGAAGATGAAAATTTAAGGGAACGCGTTAATTTAAGAGAGGAGAGTTCTAATGAAAGTTGTGATTCTTGATCCAACTTACAAGAAAGCAAACCCAAATAACAAACGTTGTGTCGATATCGGTATACAGAAACTCCAACAACGTTTCGAACAGTATCAGAAGCAGGGTAAAACCATCGATACCGTATTCAATGATGATGTCATAATCCATGACATCATCGGAGGCTTCTACGTGTACAAATGTCGAGCAAACAATAATCAGTTGCGATTATTGTATACAATGACAAAAAACAAACTTGTGGTTGTTTCACATTACATCAAGAAAAGTGATGAAGCAAACCACAACCAAACGTACATACCGCATTTCGAACGTGCGGTTGCACGAATGAAAGGAATGAATTAAAATGGATAATAGCAAGTTAATAAACATCAAAAAGATATCGATTGACCATCTCGCATTACGAGTTGGATTTCCATATGTGGTGTGGTATAATCACCTGCGCATATATGCGTCATATGTATCAGGTAACTCAAATGCATTGAAGTTTAATTATTTCAATTCAAATAATGAATATTGCGAGTTAGTGCTGGACATCACCGATGAATTTGAAATCATGCCGATGACGTCAAACACCAACTCGGTGGCATTCAAAGATTATGACGACATGGTTAAAAACATAGATCTCGTCAGCAACATAATCAATTCATGGCCATAAAGGAGACAATAATGACAACACTTGATATTGCAGAACGCACTGTCACAGAACATGGAGAAACGGTCACATACGAGTTCAATCTTGTAATGTCGACCAAGGATTCATGTCGATATGAAATGAAACGAACACACAAAGACAAAACTCAGAACCATGTGTTTGATATTGATTTTAAAGAAATCCATATCGCAAAAAGCATTCCAACATTCATATGGGAATTGGCGGAATGCAATTCCCGTGGCATGGTTTTAAAATGTATTGATGTAGTTTATGAAAAACATGGATCCAAATACATTTATAAATCATACACGGAACCGGATGACTATGATGCCAATGATTTTGCGAAGTTCGGTTTATATAAAATATTCATGGCTAAACCGATCTCGAAGAACGTTAAACAGTATCGAATGTTTGCACGATATGAACTGATAACAAAATCATTCGAACCGGGTGGAATATATAATATAACCGAAGCAGTTAAATTATATGAATCAATGGCACCTAACATCCGAACCAGGAGGCGTAAATCATCATGAATGAAAAACATAAAATCATTGGATCCTGTGAATATACAGGATCCAAAAACAACATAAAACAATACATGTTACGATACATCACAGAAGAAATTAAAAAATCAAATTATATCATATTCCAATCCAGTTTCAATTTTATGGGGTGTGATACACCATTCACACTCATCGTCATGAGAACCACTGCAGGCAACATATTCAATGTTACATGGTGGCTTAACGACTGGGGCACATTCCAGATCGAAACACCGACCAAACGATACATTGCAAAACGATGGCGTTTAGATCGTTTAACAAAGAAAACGGTCAAGAACAATGAATCGTTAACCGCAAGACAGATGGTTGAGAAATATGGTTTCAATCAGTTGGCATGTACGTCCGTGTTGAAGCATCTGTCATCAATCACATTCCCGGAAGTGACATATGAAATATCCAACATGTTTAATGAATACAATGTTGGAATTGAAACACCGTTTACAAATGGCAAAGTAGCCATTATTTATAAGGAGGCATTATAATCCATGGATCTGATAAAAGTGATTATTAAACAATTAACATTGGATCTGGTAGTCAAAATCGTAGACACGCGATTCTGCAAACCATCAGAGTTCGAAAACAAAGTCACGAAGGATCTCATAACGGATCCTTCATGGCATTGGCACCCGTTCTATAAACAGTCACTCGTTCATTTACCAAGTGATTATGAAGCATTCACAGTTCATTGTACCAAGTTAGGTACATTGACAAAAATTCGTCAGCCCTATCGTACCTCGTTGGTTGATGAAGATGCTCCACTCATGATACTGAACGAATTGCAGATTCGTAATTACATGAAACATTTAGGAGGCACCGTATACGATAATGAAGGATACATCGTTTGGTTATCAGATGATGATGATCTCATTATCGAACGTGTATTACCAGATAACGGGCATACTGCATTCTATCCGTTAACCATCAAAGGAACAAAGTATATAGATTACGCAAAATACCTTTCCTTTGTATTAATAGGAGGATAATAAAATGTATGGTACCTATTTCCTGGCGATTTTTCTGTTGGGATTTTTTTATGAATTATGATGAAGAGGGTAATCGGTTTATTCATAATATCGACAAGGTGATATCATATCTTATTAAGAACACAGACACCGATATACATAATACACCTAATTACGGAAGTTTGTTATCGGAATTATCTTACCCTTTTCGTCAGATGCATCCGGTCAATATGTCACATTACAATACATGGAGATTTAAGTATAATGGTTCTTGGAATATACTGACACATTTAAGTATTTAACCGAACAGCGTATCGAAAGATATGAAGAGAATATACGTAAACAAAAGAGGATAAAAGAAGCCGAACTAAGACTACAATCACAAATAAAACCAGAACCAATACAGATCAAGAGTAAACAACCCGTATATTATCACAGTCAATGGGATAATTCATTCCCTGTGATGTATTCCGGTGATGAAGATATTGACAGACAGTTACGATCAATTGTATCAACATTCATTGAAGATACTTTTTAACATTAACAAATACAAGAAAGGAAAATATAAAAATGAAAGAAATATTAGATAAATACAAAGAGATCTGTCAGGCCCTCTTTATTGAGGGCATTGACGATGAAGTTTTAATAGCAAAAGTCCATAGAAAAATCGATGACAGTATCAATATGCTCACAAGTATATTTGATTCAGAGAAACTGATACTCGATGATTTATACACTGTATTAGATATAATGTCATCGACAATAAGACACTGTTTATATATGTTCCCTCGAACATATGATGGTGATGCCGCTACTTTAATAATTGCAATGTTAAAAGCGCAAAGAGATCTATTCGAAAACGATGTACTGGAGGATGTACCAATCAAAGAATTGGTAGATAAAGATGTTGTTATCGAACTCGTAAATGGTAGACTTGATGCAATAATCAATATGTTCAACCATGATGGACCCTTAGATGATTCATATCTGAACGATGTTGGATATAATCTTGGCAAGAACATAATCGATATCCTCTATAAAGCTTTAAAAGAAAAGCATACAATACGTGAACACATAAACATTGACATCAGTCACAGAAATGATGAAACAGGAAAATGAAAGGAAGTAATATCATGAAATCAATAAATATTAAAAAGATGGTACCGAAGTTTGATACAGATGCAATCTGTTCAAATTTACCATATCGGATCAATATGGGCGGAAACACATATGTTGGTGTATTCTACATAATAACGGAAGATTGTCTCGAATTCAAATTCTTCGATGAAGATGGAACGATTAAGTTCGGAAGAATTCTTCCAGCACTCGATGATATTGAGATATCTCCATACAGTGATATGGATGATAGATCAGATGAAACCATGGAAGCTGAGAAGTCAGAAGAACCTGTTGATGAAGATGAACCAAATATCAAATCATTCTATATATGTGACATGCGTACATATGATGTTAAAAAATATCCATTATTCGTTCGCAACAATGGTGATCTTGTAATAAATTACGATTTCATGGAAAAATTGTTATATGATGATAATGTCTTAATTGCTATCAAATTTGGTCTTAAAGGTCATTCACGTGCGTTGCATACATTCGAATCAAAAGATGTAACAATTCATGTTGGTGGAACTACGTTGACCGGAAAAATCTTTGATGAATATCGAAATGTAACCACTTGTGTTGAAATCAGATCTGATTCTTGGGAACAGTTGGAATGGGCTCGTGTATATATTAAAAATAAAAAGGATGAATAATCATGAAAGTTAAGATGATAATAAATTCAAATGATTTGAAAATCGGATAATCCATATCTGATATACTGTGATGGTGAAGAATATTTTGGATGTATAACAGATCTCGACGATGATGGTGCGGAAATAAATACATTTGATAGCAAGGGTGAACCATTAACAAGATATTTTGCTAAAGGTGAAGATGTTTCGTTTGAAGCTATCAAGAGTCCACTTCAACATGTACCAGATGAAGCTGAGAAAGAGCAACTCATTAAAGATGCTAAGCGTAAGTTTATGAAACCAGCATACAAGGGTCCGATTATAAAATTTATAAATGGTAACAATAACGACAAGAACTACATAAAAGACACATACGAATACATCGCAGCTCCTTCCAAAACAGATAATGGAAGACTTGTAACAACTTATGGCGTGTCTGGTAAAGATCCAGTAGCTTGGATGATAACAGTTAAGAGAGTTTGGCATAAGACCAATGGCAAACAAGGTGAACATTTCATAGTATCATTTCCTGAAGATTTTGATAAAACTCCGGATGATCTTCTGAAAATTATGAGAGAAATTGTTGAAGCCAACTTCCATGGATATTCAGCAGTCATAGCAGTCCATTTGGATGCCATTCATTTACATTCTCATGTATTGTTAAACTCTGCGAGCTGTGAAAATGGTAAGAAGTTTTCACAGAG
>Ga0116182_1000869_pt1 | contig 32492 bp, 30 predicted proteins | sample AD_UKC077_MetaG_FD_89805 | JGI IMG/M metagenome (GOLD analysis project Ga0116182, IMG submission 89805) | Active sludge microbial communities of municipal wastewater-treating anaerobic digesters from USA - AD_UKC077_MetaG | ecosystem: Engineered > Bioreactor > Anaerobic > Digestate | place: USA...
GACTGAGTCTGTGCGTAAAGTATTACTCCGGCGATAAGCAGTATAGCTGTAAAAAGAGTTATCAGCCAAAACATAAGCCTTGAACGTATACTTTTCATACCTACGCCTCCTATTATTCCATTATAAGAATGAAGAAACCGTTTATAGGAATATTAGTATTTATTTTATCGCACAAAGAATGTTTTAAGGTTAATATTACGTATATTTTGCGTTACCGTGCAAGCTTATGCAGATAAAAAACTAATTTATTTCAACATTCCTGTAATTAAGGGCTTCACCTATATGGACAGCTTGTATCTGTTCGGATTCGTAAGTGTCGGCAACTGTTCTGGCAACCCGCATTACTTTGGTTACAGACCTGGCTGTAAGTTTGAGTTTAACGGCAGCAGTTTTTAGGAACTCTTCTGCTTTGTCTGAAAGAACCGCATACTCTTTTACTTCTCTGCCGGTAAGCTGACCGTTGAACTTCCCCTGCCGATTTATCTGAATTGAAGATGTTTTTATTACTCTTTCCTTTATTTTTTCGGAAGATTCTCCGTCATCTTTACCCAGGAGGTCTGAAATCTCTACTCTGGGAACATCAATCTTTATGTCTATTCTGTCGGTTATGGGACCTGAAATTTTTTTATTATAACTGTTTATCTGATTTACAGAACATGTACATTCCTTTTCCTTATCTCCGAAGAATCCACACGGGCATGGATTTTGAGCAGCTACAAGCATGAATCTTGCAGGAAATTCAGCAACCGATCGTGCACGTGTGACAGTAACCATACCGTCTTCCATGGGCTGACGCAGAGATTGTATGACATCATTGCGGAACTCCGGAAATTCATCAAGAAAAAGAACACCGTTATGCGCAAGACTTATTTCGCCGGGTCTGGGAATATTTCCGCCTCCGATTACCGATGCTGAGGAAGCTGTATGATGGGGCGAACGGAATGGTCTTTCGTTTATTATCTTATTTATATATCCGCATACAGAGTATATTTTGGTTGATTCGATAATCTCCTCGGTCGTCATGGGAGGAAGTATAGTTGGAATTCTTCTTGCTATCATGGTCTTTCCAGAACCGGGACTGCCTTTGAGGAGAATGTTATGAAAACCACTGCACGCTATCTCAACAGCCCTTCTTATAAAAAGTTGACCTTTTATTTCAGAAAAATCCATATCAAAGGTTTTTCCTGCACATGAACCAACATGAGGAAGAAAACTTTCTCTTTCCTCTGAAAAAATTCTGCATATATCGTTAAGTGAGGATATTACATACACATCATTTGGATCAATGAAGTAAGATTCATTTTCGTTTTCTTTGGGAATAATAAACTTGGCCTGAGGATTGGACTGCTTCAAAGAAATAAGAAAAAGGGCGATACCGTTTACCGGACGGATTTCTCCGTTAAGTCCAAGCTCTCCGAAAAAATAGAAATCACCATCTGCCGATTTAATCTGTGAAGATGCCTGTAAAAGAGCAACAGCTACCGGCAGATCAAAATGGGTTCCCTCTTTTCTGAGAGAACTTGGAGAAAGATTAGCCGTTATGCTTCCGTTCGGAACGGTAAAACCACAGTTCCTAATGCAGCTCATCGCACGCTTTTCGCTTTCAAGAACTGTCGTGGCAGCCATGCCTACAATTTTGAAGGTCTGTATGGTTGAACGTGAGTTTATATCTAGCTCAACAATAATTTCACGAACATCAAATCCATTTATACAAGCTGTTTTTATCTTGGCATACTTCAACTTTCCACCGCCGTTATCTGGAGAATACACACTCTCCCTGTATTAAGACCTGCTCCACACAGCTCTTCATTTCAAAAGGATTTCCTGACCAGATTGCTATATCCGCATCCTTGTCTTTTTGCAGTGAACCTGTGCTGTCGTCTATTCCAAGAATCCGTGCGGGATTTATGGTGACAAGCTTCAAAAGCTCCTCTTCAGATACTCCGTATTTCAGAGCCGTACCGAGCTGCATTATGGTATATTCCATCGGAACCACCGGATGATCGCACATGAGTGCCACAGGAACATTGTTTTTAACCGCTATGGAAACTGCTTCAAAAGTCTTATCCTTCAGTTCAAGCTTAGTGGCAAATGAAAAGAGCGGACCGAGTACCATCTTTACATTTCTGGCTTTAAGATACTCAATTATCTTATATGCTTCCGTGGCATGTTCAATTACAAAATCAAATTCAAACTCATTTGCTATGCGGACAGCTGTCAGAATATCGTCCATCCTGTGGGCATGTATTCTGGCAGGAATCTTTCTTTTAAGCACCATCTCACCTATCTCATACCTCAGATCCTTTTCATAATCACCCTTTTGCTTTTTTTCACTATAGCTCTGAGTTTTTACGAAGTACTCCCTTATCATGGCTGCTGTTCCCAACCTGGTCCCGGGAGTACGTTTCATACTTTCTCCGTAGAAGCGCTTGGGATTTTCCCCCAGTGCCATCTTCAGTCCTGCGGGTTCTTTGATTATCATCTGATCAACAATCTGAGAGTTAAACTTTATTATCGCTCCCTGACCCCCTACTGCATTTGCACTTCCGGGAAGTATCATGGTTGTCGTTACTCCTCCGCTCAGAGCTTTTTTTATCGCACTGTCCTGAGGATTAAATGCATCAATTGCCCTAACTTGTGGCGTAATAGGATCGGTAGCTTCGTTTCCGTCCTGATAGTACTGTCCTACTCCCTCTTCGAAAAGTCCTATATGTGAGTGTGCATCGATAAATCCGGGAAGCACAAACTTTCCTTTTGCATCAATAACCTGTACATCTTTGGCAGTAATAGACTCGGAAATTTTTTTGATCTTTCCACCGCTTATCAGAATATCACCTGTAAAAGCTTTGCTGACAACCGGACATATAAAACCCTTTTTAATTAAAATATCCATAAAATCACCTCTTTATAGTTGATTATATTTTTTTGAACTTCCACGTGCCTTTTCAACGGGATACTTTAATGCATTTTTTTCCATTTTTTCTTTTATAGCGTTTTTTATATCTATGTTCAGGTCTTTTGCCATAAACATACTGTATACAAGAATATCGGCAAGCTCGTCCTTTACTTCTCCTATTCTTTTTTGAGCTGTTTCAGAGCTCTGAGCACCGCTGTTGTCCCATTGAAATATCTCAAGCAGTTCTGCCGCCTCAAGTGAAATTGATACCGCAAGATTTTTAGGACTGTGAAACTTCTCCCACTCTCTTTCTTTTCGAAACCTCAAAATGATGTCGTAAATTTCATCAAAATCACCCATTTTTTTCATCCTTTCCACGAGCAATTATAGTCATTACCGGAGCCTGCTTAAAGCAACCTGTCTTAAGCATTTTAATTAGCTCTCTCCCTTCGGTTACAACATCATCATCCCATTCTTTCTGTAAAAGCCTTTTTTCAATGCTCGCAATCAGTTTTTCATTGTTTTGAACATCAGAATACTCATCATCCAGAAAGTACCTGATGTGTATTTTTCCAAATCCGAGACTATTAACAAACCCAAAAAGCTCCGAAGAGGTATAGGTCATTCTGTGGAAAGTACCCATAATACTGTCGGTTCTTGCGAACCAGTGATGAACGCTAACATCTTTCTTTCTTGATACGTCGCTGGTATCACATATCATCTCATTAAGAATGAAAAGACCATCTTTTTTCATTACACGTTTCATCTCAGCTAAAACGGCTGATACATCTGTAAGATGATGAATTGAGTTTGAAATACTGACAGTATCAAAAGTACTTTCTTTAAACTCCATATTCGCGCCGTCCATGACTTTGAAATCAACATGATTTTTTTCAAAAAAATCCTTCTCTTTAAGATATCCTTTGTCTGATATATCTATGGCTGACACAGATGCAACACTCTGAAAAGATTCAAGCATTATACCTATAAAATAGCCCTCCCTGCAGCCGACATCAAGTATGTTGCCGGCGTTAATACCCCCAAGCACCTGTCTGTAAAATTCTTTTTCCATTTTTTCCTCCTGTCCTCCGAAAGGTTAAAAAACTTCTGTTTAAGGTATATAAACTGTATCCTGTATGTAAATATTATAACAAAAAATATGCTTTTTATTGTTAAAAAGACTTCTTATTATTATTAGTACTTTATACAAACTATATGATCCTTTGGAATACAATAACTTAAAAAGTTCGATGTTCTTATTTAAAAAAATACTTTTTATATATATGAATGACTTTAACAATTAGTAATCACACATGAAGGCCGAAGAAAAGGTTTTGATTTATATGTAACATATTTTAAAATTTGTTTGTTAGTAACTTTAACTAACTAACGGAGGTTTTTCGATGTCATATACTTTATCTGCTAATGAAGAAAATATTGTAAGGCTGGTAAGAACAAGAGGTTTAATATCACGCGCGGACCTTTCAAGGGAGACGGGACTTTCAAAACCAATTGTTTCAAATATAGTTTCAAAATTAATAAACGAAGGCGCTATTGTTGAAAAAGAAATAGGCATGAGTTCCGAAAAAGGAGGTAAAAAGCCGATACTTCTTTCATTCGCAAGCACCTACAAGTACATCGTAGGAGTAGATGTGGGAGGAAATAAGCTTATCGCGATTCTTACCGATCTTGATGGAAATATCATAAATAAAGTCAGGAAAGTTACTAAAGGCATAAAAAGCAAAAATGCCTTGATTGAAATAATATTTCAGGGAATAGAAGAAGTGATAACTGTTGATAAAGCCATGATTCTGGGAGTAGGCATAGGAGTTCCGGGAACAACCGATATAAAGACTGGTTTTGTCTATTATATGCCCGCATTTGAGCTCAGCGATATTCCATTGGGAGAGATAGTGAGCAGCCATTTCGGAATACCTGTCATGATATCCAATGATGTTACAGTCAATGCTTTGGGAGAACTTTCAAAAGGTTCGGCCCGAAACATAAAAGATCTTTGTCTTATAGCTATAGGCACTGGCACCGGGGCAGGACTCATCCTCAATGGTTCCATCTATTCCGGAAGCCATAATATGGCTGGAGAAATAGGGTATATGATAACGGATTGGAACAGGGAAAACAAATCCAGAAACCGAACTTTTGGTAACTACGAAAGCTGGTTTTCCGGCAATGGGCTTGAAATTAAAGTTAAGGAAAAATTAGGCTTAAATCTTACAACCAAAGAGATTTTTGATAATCTTGACAAAAGCAGGGATATAAAAGAAATTTTCCTTCAGGGTTGTGAACACCTGGCTTTAGGCATTGCAAACATAATCACTCTGCTTGATCCCCAGATGATTATAATTACCGGCGGGGTGGGATACAACCAGTACGACATGATTCTCAGGTATCTCATGCCTTTTTTGGAAGTAATCGTGCCGCCGGAAATTCTCAGGAATATCTCTTTCAGCAGGGGAGAACTCGGTGATCTTGGAGTCTCTGTCGGAGGAGTGAGCCTAATACACGACAATTATTTTCTGAAAATGTGAATGTTTTTTATACAATAAGGGTATATTTTAAAACTCAGGAGGTGTTGGTATGAAAAGGGTTACATTATTTTTGATCTTTGTTTGTGTTTTATTTACTCTAAGTGTGTCTGCAAAAACGACTATAGTTTACTGGCAGTACTTCTATCAGACAAAGGTGGATACTATAAACCAGTTGATAAAAGAGTTCGAAAAACTGAATCCGGATATAGAAGTAAAGCAGGTTACCTTTCCCTATGAAAATTACAATCAGAAGGTAGCCGCTTCAATACCTGCAGGAATAGGGCCGGATGTAATAAACTTGTTCTACGGTTGGCTCCCAATGTACGTTAACTCAGGATATCTCCAGGAGCTTCCGAAAAATGAGTTTAATGAAAAGTACTTTAAAGATAATTTCTTTCCTTTTGTCGAAGAAAGTGTCAAATTTAACAATAAATACTACTCCGTACCCACTGCCGTAAGAACCCTTGCACTTTTTTGGAACAAAAAACTGTTTAAACAGGCCGGTCTTGATCCGGAAAAACCGCCCAAGACCCTTACAGAAGCGGTAGAAATGGCGAAAATCCTTTCAAAATACGACTCAAAGGGAAATCTTCTCCAGGCCGGATTCACCATGCAGCCGGACGGACAGCATCACCATTGGATAAGAGAGGTTCTTGTCCGACAGTTTGGTGGAACTCCATACTCGACAGACAATAAAAAAGTACTCTACGATAAAACGGGAGCAGCCGGAGAAGTTTTAAAATGGTATACAGATAGAATAACCAAAGATAAAATCGGTTATCCGGGCTTTTTGAACGATGACGTGACTGCTTTCAAGTCACAGAAAGCTGCTATGACTATCGACGGTTCCTTCAGAATAGGAACTCTTAATACGGTAAAAGACCTTGAATATGGCATTGCCGAGCTACCAGAACACAATGGAATAAAATCCAATTTTGCATCCTTCTGGACTCATGCCATTACCACCAATGCCCAGGGAGAAAGACTGACAGCCTCAATAAAATTCCTCAAGTTCATAACCTCCAAAGAGGCTATGGAGCTTTGGCTCAAAAATGTCGGAGAACTGCCGGCCAATCCGGAAATTGCAAATAAGTACTCTGAAGATAAACTTTACGGACCGTTTTTGAAAGGGCTCGCATACGCTCATGCAACTTTTTTTGCGGATGAAGTCGGTCAACGTAATGTAATCCTTGAAGCTATCGATAAAGTAAGACTTAACAACACAGATCCGTCAGTTGCTTTTAAAGAGGCCGCAGATAAGGAACAGAAGATCCTTGATGACTTCTGGGCATCAAAGTAGAAAAATCATCCGCGGAGCTTCATAGGCTCCGCGGATTTTACAGGGAGGATCAGTTAAATGACTCTTAAACAGAAAAAAGTAGTTACAGCTTACACTTTTCTGGCAGTGCCTATAGTGTTTTTTCTTTTTGTACGATTTTTCCCCATGGTCTACTCTATGGCAATGAGCTTCACCGACTGGAATCTCCTCAAAAAGAACATAAATTTTGTTGGTCTGAATAATTACATTAAGATATTCAACGATCCCGTATTTGTAACCTCTCTTTTCAATTCTCTCAAATATATTCTTTTCGGAGCACCTTTAGTCATAATCATATCTCTTTTGATGGCTCTTTTGCTTAACAAAATAAGAAAAATACAGTGGCTATACAGGCTTTTATATGTTATGCCTTATATAACACCTATGGTTGCTGTCAGTTGGGTGTGGAGGTGGATGTATCAGCCTCTTCCGTTAGGAGTTTTCAACAATGCGCTTGTTGCCTTGGGAATGGATGTCCAGCCATTTCTTTCAAGCCCTTCACAGGCACTGTTCTGTATAGTTGTAACTACAGTATGGGTGGAGTTTGGCTACTGTGTTGTTATCTTTCTTGCCGGAATACAGACCATCCCCGAGGAGTATCTTGAAGCAGCAAGAATAGATGGGGCAAGCAGGTGGAATATAACCATGAAAATAACCGTACCTCTTCTCAGACCCATAACTCTCTTTCTGGTCGTGACAGAAAGCATACAGTTTTTAAGACTTTTTACTCAGGTATATAATATGTCTTTCCAGGGAACAGGAGGTCCGCTTGACTCTACCAAACCGATGGCTCTTTACATATATCATAAAGCATTTGTGAATTTTGATATGGGAGTCGCATCCAGTGCAAGCTTTGTTCTGTTTCTCATAATAATGTTTATAACTTTCCTTCAGCTTCGTGTTTTCAAAGACAAGGTAAGCTACTGAGAGGTGATGCATGACGCGGACAGATAAAAGATTAACCATCTTTGCATATGTTGTTTTAAGTATAATTGCCATAACTACAATATTTCCGTTTTTCTGGATGGTATCTTCTTCCTTTAAAGATGCTTCCCAGATATACGATATGAAGCTTTTGCCTTCAAGTCCTACTTTAGACAATTATAAGAACATTTTCGAATTTTCCCTATTTCCAAAATGGTTTCTCAACAGTTTTATAGTAGCGGCATGTACTACATTATCCGTACTTTTCTTTGATTCTTTGGTAGGATATACTCTAGCAAAGTATGAATTTCCGGGTAAAAAAGTTCTTTTTACCATGATACTCAGCACTCTTATGATACCCACAGAAATGCTTGTTATTCCATGGTATATGATGTCAAAAAATTTTGGCTGGCTTGATTCATACTGGAGCATTATGTTCCCCGGAATGATAAGCGCTTTCGGAATATTCCTGATGAAACAGTTTATGACTAGCGTTCCGGATGAACTTATGGATGCAGCGAGAATAGATGGTCTAAGTGAGTTCAGAATATATTGGAATATTGTTCTTCCTCTAGTGAAGCCTGCTTTGGCAACACTGGCCATATTTAACTTTATAGGAAACTGGAATGCCTTTATGTGGCCGCTAATAGTATCCTCGAACTCTGAAATGTATACTTTACCGGTAGGACTTGCTTATTTTTCAAGCGAAGCTTCCTTCCAGTGGGAACAGATAATGACCGGTGCAACAGTTTCAATGATTCCTCTGATAATAGTTTTTCTCATTTTCCAGAAACAGATAATAAAAGGCATAGCCCTCTCCGGATTAAAGGGGTGAAAAAATGAAAATCATAGATTCACATGTTCATTTTCCGGCAATAGATTTTATGGGAGACGGTAAAAAGACACATCCTGTTCAGCATCATCCGTGGCTAGAAAAGGAAAGAAACAAGTGGAAACAGGCATGGAATTTTGGTGATGAACAACCTGTCACCGATGAAGGAAAAGCTATTGAAGACTGGTACTTTCAGGCACTTAAGCATAATCTGGACAGAGTTGTTTTTGTAACGGCAGGTGGTAATATGCTTGCACAGAAAATAGTTGAAAAACATCCCGACAAGTTTATTGCCTACGCACACAACGACCCTTCAACTAAGGGTGCAGAATCAGAACTGGAAAGGGCTCTTAAGTACGGAGGTTTGAAGGGTTACAAGATTTTAGGGCCTGCAGTTGAGACTCCGCTCAACGACAAGAGTCTTTATCCGGTGTGGGAAGTGGCCCAAAGTTATGATGTTCCCGTTCTTATCCACTTTGGCATTATGGGGGGAGCCGGCGGAACTGCTTATCATGTCAACATAAATCCACTTATAATTCACGATGTAGCCAAAGCTTTTCCGAATATGAAAATAATAATCCCCCACTTTGGCTGCGGATATGTTTTTGAAACACTCAACCTTTGTTGGGCATGCCCAAATGTTTTTATCGACACAAGCGGATCCAACCAGTGGATGAGATGGATGCCTTATGATGTATCACTTGAAAGTCTTTTTAGAAAGTACAGGGAGACTATAGGACCGGAAAGAATAATTTTCGGAACTGATTCAAGCTGGTTCCCGCGCGGATTTACATCTGCCTATCTTGATGAACAGCTCCGGGCAATGATATACACAGGTTTTTCCGCAGACGATATAGATAAAGTTCTATACGCTAATATTGCGCAGCTTCTTAGGATAAGGTGATGCGATATGGCTTTTAATCCCATATATACTGAAAAAGTACTTAATCCAAGTTATAAAAACTGGAAAGATTTGTTTTTCAGCCATTCGGTCTACCTGCACAGGGCTCACTTGATAATGCTTTTAAAAACCGGAATCATACCCCATGAAACAGCTCGAAAGCTTAAATATGCCATAGACAGTGTAGCCCAAAAGAAAAACTTTCCAAAGGATATCCCCCCGGGAAGTGAAGATCTTTACTTTGTTTTTGAAAAACAGATGGAAGAAGTTATCGGACAGGATACTGCAGGATTTCTGCATACTGCACGCAGCAGAAACGATATGGATACCACGATTTTTAGAATGTTTGTCCGTACACGCCTGATGGATTTTTTATCCTGCTGTATAAACCTGCTTTCCGTAATACAAGATAAAGTGTACAAGCAGGGGGATACTCCTATAGTACTTTATACTCATGGACAGCCGGCCAATCCTTCCACCCTAGGTCATTATCTTTCGGCATTCGCCCTTGATCTTTGCGAGGATATAAATGAGCTTTTTTCAGCTTTACGTATAGTTGACCGCTCAAGTATGGGAGCATGTGCAATAACTACAACAGGTTTTAACATTGACAGAAAGATGGTAAGTGATCTTTTGGGATTTGAAAGTCCTGTTTCCAACTCCTACCAAGCAATTGTAACCTCACACTGGCTTACATACCCGGCCGATGCGGTCAGAAAGATTCTAAATGATGTAACGCGTTTCAGTGCAGATCTTTCTCATAAAGCCTCCTGTGAAGTCGGAATGCTTTTGTTTCCTGATGAACTTGTCCAGATAAGCAGCATAATGCCACAAAAAAGAAATCCTGTCATAATTGAACATATAAGAATCCAAGCCGGAATGGCTATGGGCATAATGAATATGATCAACGAGCTGTTCCATAATGCTGCATACCAAGATATTAACGAAGTGGCTGATGCTCCTGTAAAAGAGTTTGAAAATAGTCTTGAGCTTGCAGAAAGTGTAGTTGCCTTAATGTCTCAGACCATAAAGAATATAGATATTTCCCGGCAGCGCGTATCAGAAATAGCTCTCAGTAGTGGAACAACCACAACAGAGCTGGCAGACGAGCTTGTGCGGTTATATGGAATAAGTTTCAGACAGGCTCACAGCATAACTGCTGGATTTGTCAGATCAGGATACGATAAAGATGCTCTGAGAAATATTTTCCAAGAAAAAACTGACCGTTCACTAAAACTTTCCGACAAGGAAATAGATGAAATCCTGAGCATAGAAAGGTTCATATCTGTACGCAAAGTATCCGGGGGACCTTCGGAAGAAGGCATGGAAGTGGTACTTAAAGAGCTCGAAAAATATATTTCTGCATTTTCCTTCAGCCTTGATAAAAAAGAAAAAGATATTTTATCCGCACAGCAAAATCTGAAAACTGAATATGATATAATCTAGTAGTGTGTATCACTGTATTGCTGATTTTTAGAAAGGCACCCTTAAGGTGCCTATTTTATATGAGGAGCAGATATGATCTCAAAAGAGCTGATAAAAAAACTTTTTATTCAGGACCTTATAAAAACCAATAACCTCATGTCAGAAGATGTAAAAAAATATCTTGAATCTTACGATGGCAGATTTTCATCCATATTGAAAGAAAACTGTACAATAGCCTTGGAAAAAGGTCTTCCTCTTTGTCAGGATACAGGAATGGTTGAAGTTTTTGCTTATGTAGGCATAAAAGCACGTATCGATGAACCGCTGCAGAATATTCTCAATGAAGCGGTAAAAGAAACTTATATCAGCAACCCTTACAGATACTCAACGGTTGCTGATCCTCTTTTTGACCGTAAAAATCAAAAAAACAATACTCCTTGTATTGTTCACACTGAGCTTACAGATGGAGATTCGATTACCTTGAAGTACATAGTAAAGGGTGGAGGAAGCGAGAACTTAAGCGCTCTTTTCATGCTCAAGCCAAGTGCCGGTCCTGAGGAAGTAATCTCCACAGTACTGACCCACATAGAGAATAACGGGGCAAGAGGATGTCCTCCTTTAAATATTGGTATAGGACTGGGTGGGACTTCTGATAAAGCTATGGTTATGGCCAAGCTTTCCCTCACAGAACCATTTGAGAAAAGAAATCCAGATCCGCGTTATGCAGAGTTGGAGATGACCATACTTTCAAAAATAAACGATCTCAAAATCGGTTACCAGGGATTAGGACAAGGTATAAGTGCTTACTCCGTCCACATAAAAGAGTATCCCACACATATTGCGACTCTGCCTTTGGCTATTGCTGCAGACTGTTATCTTTCAAGAAAAGGATCTTTATGTATTGGAGGCGGACAGAATGACTAGAGATGATATCAAACTTCTCCGTACAGGCCAGGAACTTCTTTATACAGGGGAACTTCTTATTATGAGAGATGCCGCCCACAAAAAACTTTATGAGCTGTGGCAGAAAAAAGAAAAATTTCCTTTTGACATAAGCAACCATATTGTATTTTATGCCGGCCCCGCCAAAAAAGTTCCCGAACAGCCCATAGGTGCCATAGGTCCTACTACAAGCGCAAGGATGGACAGCTTTTTAGAGATGCTTTTTGAAAACGGAGTCATTGCCACTCTCGGAAAAGGAAAAAGAAGTGCTGTTAACAGACAGATGTGCCAAAAGTACTCATGCGCCTATCTGGTTACTCCAAGCGGAGCAGCAGCAGCTCTCAGTCAAAGAGTACAAAGCATAAGAGTGGTTGCATATGAAGAACTCCTGAGTGAAGCTATCCAGCTTATAACTGTCCATGATTTTCCGATGATTGTGGCGACTGATACGACCGGAGAAGAATTATTTATGTAACGGATACGGTTTTTATTTAATTTAAAGTGATCATAAGGTATAATATGATATATCAGGGGGAAATAAAGTTGAATATTCTTTGCATAAGCTGTTCAAATGTTGCAGGATACAGTGAAACAGGAACTTCCGCAAATGTATGCCGGATAATTAAAAAGCTTGTCGAAAAGCAAGCCGGGGCGTCATGCACGGTTAATATAGAAAAGCTTCATGACTATAATCCCGCTGCATGTAATATGTGTATGGCCTGCGCAGGGAAAAATGAGTGCGTTTATGACAGCCATTTCAACGAATTATTCCAAAAAATTTGCCAGGCTGATCTTGTATTCTATGTAATACCTCACTACTCCATTATTCCCGCCAAACTGACTATAGTCTTTGAAAAGATGCAGGAGATATGTTACGTCAACGGTTGCCGCGACAGGAATTATATCTTTCCGCTTATTGGCAAGAGAGCTGCTCTTATAGGCCATGGAGGAAGTCCCAAAGAAATGGAACCTTACTATAGGACTTATATTCTAAATACCGTAGCTTCGGTTCTTAAAAGTGTAGGCGTTAAGATAGCTACCTATGGAGAGCAGAATGATAACGGCGTAGTATTCGGAGTCACCGGTTATATAAAAAAAGAGGGGAAAGATGTACCGGATATGCAGATAGACTGGATTCAAGTAGAAGAAATGATCTGCGGATATGTATCAGAAACACTTTATAATATTATATGACATAAGTTTAAATCTTACTGGAGGCTTCAAAAGTATGTTTTTTATCTATCCTAGCTTTTTTTCCCGCATTTTCTGGCAGTTCAGAACATGAACGGAACAAACTCCAAAATACCAGAGTCTTTTGACGAGCTGGAGTATTTAAAGCTTATATTTGACTTTAATCCTTGTCTGATATGTATTACAGACTTGGAAACAGGTGTTTTCCTGGATGCGAATAAGAGTTTTATGATGAAGCTTGGTTATCAAAAACATGAGCTTTTAGGCAGTTCACCTTCAAAAATAAATCTTTTTAAAAGGAGATCGGATCTTGATATCCTCCTTGAACAGATAAAAGAAAAAAAAGAAGTGGAAAATTACGAGATTCTTGTTCAGGATAAACAAGGAAAACCTTTGTATATATCACTTTCATCAAAAATAATTCTGTTGAACAAACGTCCTTGTATACTGTCCGCCGGAATAGATATGAGCGATAAAAAAATTATGGAGGATGAGTTCAATGAATCTGTTTTCTACTCATACTCCCTTAACATGCTTATAAACGAAATATCCACTGAGCTTATCCAGTGCCGGCACGAAGATATAGAAAGCACCATAGATATTACTTTAAAAAAGATAGGTTCTTTCAGTAACGTTGACAGGGTGTATATCTTTGAGTTCAGCGACGGAATGAAGTGTCTTTCAAATACCTATGAATGGTGCGAAGATGGTATAAAACCACAGAAAGAGCAGCTCAAAAATATCTCAAGCACTACTATAAAAAGATGGATAGAACGGTTTAACGAGAAAAAAGATGTCTATATATACTCGGTAAGCGAAATACCGGATGAATATGCTTTAGAAAAAGAGAGCCTTGCTTCGCAGGATATAAAATCCCTTCTCGCTATTCCCATGATTTATAGCGGCAAGCTCATAGGCTTTCTCGGCTTTGATTCTGTAAAGGATTACAGGTTTTGGGATCAGAGCATTATAAACATGTTTTCTACGATTGCTGAAATACTTGCGGCAACCCTCATAAAAAGGGACTACGAAAAAGAGCTTATATCAGCTAGGGATATAGCTCAAATGGCTGATAAAAGAAAGGGAGAGTTCCTTGCCAGCATGAGCCATGAGGTCAGAAATCCTGTAAGCGTTATAGTAGGTCTGAGTGAGCTTTTAAATCTCAGAATAAAAGACCCCAAAGAAAAAGAGTACATAAACGGAATTATGGTTAACGGAAGAAACCTTCTTAAACTGCTCAATGATATTTTGGATCTTTCTAAGATAGATGCAGGCAAAACAATTCTACATATACAAAAAATAGATCTAGGGTCTTTTCTTGGCGAGTTTGAACAGATCTACGGTATGCAGTTCAAGAATAAAAATATATCGTTCATACTTAAGAGACATCCGGATCTTCCTCAGAATATATGGACAGATGAAGTAAGACTGCGCCAGATACTGATGAATATAATAGGAAATTCCGAAAAGTTTACATATGAAGGCTATGTAGCCCTTGAAGCAAAGTTTTTGAAAGTATCGAACGAATATGGCGATATGTGTTTTGAAATCTCTGATAGCGGAATTGGAATATCTCAGGAAAATATTGAAAAACTTTTCGAAGCTTTTTCACAAAATCCCAATCAGGACAGAAAATATGGAGGTACGGGATTGGGCTTGAGTATTTCAAAAAAACTTGTCGAACTTATGGGAGGACATATCTCCGTTCAAAGCACTCAGGGAGTTGGAACAAAAGTTAGTATAACACTGCACGGAATTAAATATTCCGACACTGCACGGAATTAATATTCCGATAATTAAGGAGAGCTTATGAACAAACTCGTTTTCATTCAAACTGTATTCTTTTTATCTATGCTTCTTATCTCCTGCAGCGCTGAAAAAGATATTAAACCATTTTCGATAACTTCCGAAAAAAACGTTATCGTAAAACCCATGCCTCTGAAGTATCTTCTCAGCGATACCCTTGAAGAGATATACCTTACCCAGGTAGCCACAAAGGATATCTACGATAGAAAAACCTATGAATCAATTGCTAAAAACTTTCCCAAAATAAAAGAACATTTCGAATGGATGGAAGAAACCTATCTTCTCTTTTCAGAGGACATGAAACAAGAGCTTGAACTGCTTTACGGCAAAAGAAGAAAGGTTAATCCATGGTACCTGGTTGATTTTGTCACAAATCTCTATGATGAAGCAAGCTTTGATGAAATTATGGCATACTATCGGTCCATAAGCTTCTTTGGAAAGTACTCCTTTATGCAAGGTCAGACAAAGGAATCGATACTAAAACTTTTCCCTTACTTCTACAATAATTTTTTCAGGGAGTACATAGAAAAAAATCAATCCTACTACATTGAACTTGCGCAGGATATGAACCGTAGGATAGAAGACGATCCTTTTGATATTATAACTTATATGCAGAAGATGAGCGGAATAAACTTTTCCAGAAAGTATAAGGCTGTTTTTTACTATGGTTACAGACCTATAGGTGCCTTTGGCTCTGTCTACGAGGATTTTTATATTTCAACTATTCCACCTACCGTAAAAGAGTACAGCACTCTTTATTCAGTACCGTTTCATGAGTTCAGCCATGAACTTTTCAAAACCTTTACCAGGGCAACACCATTTACTGACGCCTGTAAATCCAAGCTTGAAGATAAGCAATTTTATGATTACTGGATAAATAAAGGACTCAACAACAGTTACGGCACATGGTCTTCCTGGTGTGAAGAAAATCTTGTGGAAGGTTTTTCCAAGTACCTTTACTTTGTACGGTACGGATATATGAACCAACAGCCTACGTACTACTATGACATGGAGTTTTATGAATTTCTTAAAAATACAGACTTTCATATCCGTCTGAGCAATAAAGAAACCACACTTGAAAGAGCCTGCATAGAATTTCTTACCAAATAACAAAATCCCCTTTCTTTTCGGAAAGGGGATACTTTTTACTGATAAATAATCAAGGAAGGATCAACTGTGGAAGGATCTGTGAAGAAACTGCCAAGACCTTTTTCCACAATTTCCGGATACCTTGGTCCACTTACTTCAAGAGCCCTGTCCGGATTTCTCCTTGAGAACTGCTTTATTACTTCAAGAGCGAGAGAAGCATGCTGTCCAACTCTCTTTTCCATAGACCAACCTGTTTCATCGTAAGGAACATAAAGTATTCCGTATTTTGAAGCTTCCAATATGAATCCGTCTTTACCTGTCATAAGGAGCTCATTCGTCTTCGGACCTGTTATTTGGTCAAGTCCGGGACCGGGTGATTCAAACAGGAAAGGTAAAGTATCGGAATAATCACCTATCTCTCTGTGTGAAAGGCCTCTAAAGCTGGATGGAGAAGGTTCAAGATGGTTTTCAAACTTTTCTTTTGCCTTTACCGACATAGAAACTCCAAGAGCTATCTGCCTTGACTTATCAGGAACAACTATACAGTTCGTTACAGGAAACATAACTTCCGCTTCATGCAGATCTATCGCAACGTCTATTTTCTCTTCCTTCATCATCTGCATGGCCGCATAGGTTATCCTTTCTGCAAGAAAACCGTTTGGTCTTCCTGGCCATGATCTGTTCGTATTTCTGGCATCAATGTATGAAAGAAGCTGTTTGTCGGGATAATGAACATATACGTCAGGATCGGGCCACTGGTCAAGCTGTTGTAATCCTCTGTCGCCCATTCTGTACTTCTTTTCTCCCCATGGAGTTTTAAAGGAGTAGTAAAGTGGAAATCCTCCGCCGGGCTGTGTACCCAGTGAACCGCTGTAGTTAAAATGAGGTATCACATAGACCGTACCCTTCTGGACAGTAAGGTTTTCCAAGAACAGAAACGCTGTGAGCATGGCAGAAATTTCATTTTCATGTGTACCGGCCATTAAAAGGACCTTTCCGCCTTCTTCCTGACCTTTAAACACAAAAACATCAGTATCTGCTATGGTACCCTTTATTCCTTCAAAGTACTTGCTTAACTTAAAAACTTCGGTAATGCCTGGCCCTTTAACGGCAACTTCCTTGAAGTTCCTCTGGTTTAAAAGAGGAATACCTCCGGCAAATACCATCAGTGCAATAATACCAACCATTATAAGTTTTCGTAAAATCATTTTTATCAACCCTCTCACTTGAATCTGAATAATCTCAGAAGGAATGGCAGAATAGTAAGAACATACATCAGTTCCTTCTGCAGATTCTTTTCCTTGAAAAGATTTTTGAAGAGAAACACCGCAAGAACAGCTACAATTATATAGTATACGACATTGATTATTTCCATCATATCACCCCGTTTTAAGAGAACATAAGAAAGCTAAGCTGATTGCTGAATATTATCATCAGTAATCCGACAGCCGTAATCGCTATCCAAGGAACAATCGATTTTTTAAGGAATGAAGAGTACTTTCCTGTATATCCGGCTGTACTTACGCTTAATCTTCCTATAAGTGCCGTTGGAGGCAGGGCATCACCCAAAGCCCACATAAAGCTTAATCCCGCTATTGCAAGCACAGCATTGTATCCTCTGCTGTTAAGCATCCATACGAGCGGTGCACCTATAAGAGCTGCGCTTCCGTATGTAAGGATTGCCTCTGAAACCGGAATAATAGCCGGGAGAAGTATGAAAAGCAAAACTACCGGCATTGTAACAACCGTCATGGATATAAGTCCCTTTACTCCATTGAAGCTTATTACCTGGAGCAACATTCCCACAATAGCTGTAGTAGCTAAAAGAGGAATAACCTGATCAATGGTTGACTCAATAACCTTAAGAATCTTTATCCTCTTGAAATTCATAGCAAAAGCCACAAGAGCACTTATTGCAAAGTTAAGAGGAAGTCCCATTACAGGAAAATCAAAAGGCCATATCCTTGGTGCCGTAAGAAGGAATATAAGAACCAAAAACGGTATTCCTACACTCCATCCGCTGAGTCCCTTAGGCTCTGGAATATTTTTCAAGGCGGCATCTCTGTCTATATTCTTGGCTTTTCTCCCTAGGAAAAGAACCGAGAACAGACCAAGAACTATTACTGGTATCAGAAGGGGAAACGTAAAACCGACATACGGAATAGCCGTACATGCACATGTCATCATGGCCCATACGTTAATAGGCGGAGCAACGGCACTCATTGCTGCGGTAAGAAATATTATGGCAGATACGGTATCAAGTCCCAGACCCATAGCCACAAGCGCTGATGACACCGTTCCTCCGACAACCATAACAGATATGCTGCCCGCACCGGTTATAGAACCAGGAACAAGCATTACCACCATAAGGAGAATGAGCATGAGATACTTTTTATTGTAAAATCCTTTTATAATTCCTCTTACTATGTAATCTGTACCTCCAGACTCTTTTATGATATTCATAAAAAGAGTTGCAAAAAGGAAGATTAAACCTATATCAAAGTACGCAATAGAACCCTCTGCAAGATGTCTGAACGTATCAAACCCTGCACCGCCATATATGGCTCCTGCAACTACGGCAAAGAATAGACTTATCTCTGTCGAAAACTTAAAAAGTTTAGAGACGACATAAGCTCCTGCCATTACTACAAGGGCAAGTATGGTCTGTATGTAAAGAGAAGAAGTTGACAAATTAATCCCTCCAGACTTATATTAACTTACTTGGCTGTTATGAATATTTCAGGAACAAGTTCAAGCAATGATTCCTGAGAATCAATTTCAATAAACTTAAGATTTTTGCTCTTGGCTAACTGAGTAAACTTTCCATCCTTATTGGTATCCTTGGTGGTTATGATAACGTCACAGAAAGGTGCAACCGCATCGATAATCTGTTCGTTTAGGCTTCCAGGCAATCCTCTTCTTATTTCTCCGCCGATTGCAAGGGCTATGAGGGTGATTTTCTTATCTTTTGCATAGTTTATAAGCTTTTTAAGTCTTGATACTTCATCATCAACTGAAAGGCCTGATGCACCCATACCTTTCAAGCTTGCACCAAGAACAAGCCACAAAGATTCATACTTGGTTCCCTTAGCCTGAGTCGAGGTTACTGTAACATGTTTTCCGGGGCCGCTCTTGGCTCCACCAAGGCCTACTCCTGCAGCAAACTCTTTTTCGGAAAGAATATCACAATAGTCATACTTAATACCCATTTCATCACATACATAAGTAAGGATCTCCGCTTCGGAACTCTGACCCGCTGAAGTAATAACTGTAGGATACTTTAAAAACGGTGTTTGAGCTCCAAAGGAAACAGATGCAAAAACAAGGGAAAGAATCACTATGGTTAGAGCTAGTTTTTTCATTTTTAACTTACCTCCATATATTTATTGAAAATCTTAAAGTGTCTGCCTCTTTCGAGGCAGACAGTTAATTACAACTTACTTTGCAGGTTTCTGGTACTGTATCGGAGCTATCTCTACTGCTTTGAGCCACCAGTCAGGATAACCGACTGAAGTTGCTACATTAGGAATGTTAACATAACCATCCTGGTACTTAACCATAAGATAATCGGCAAGATCCCACCACTGTTTGTATACGGAATCGGCATTATCTGAACAGTACTGTGTCAGGAAGCTTATTGCCTGAGCAGGATCCTTTTTGTAAAGCTCAAGTGCTGTCTGTTCAATTATCGGCTGCATAATAAACTCTTTTCCTTCAACTTCTCTCTGTTTTGCCTGTATATCTTTTATCATATAGTTGAACTTAAGGTCTGCAAGGTTGGAAACGTAGTTAAATGCCCACCATGCTGCATTTCTGTCAAGTTCCTTCTGATTTCCGATCTGATATGACTTGGGAAGATCTGACATTCCGCAGTAGAAAGGAACAAATGCCGTGCTGTGCGCGCAGTCTGCTCCGTACCAAAGTACTGCTCCGATAGGATCGGGCAGGTAATCTCTCGACTGTGTAACAAATGTATAGGAAGCTCTGAATATCGATATAGCTCTTTCCCAATCACCTTTTACGAGTTTGCTTGAACCGCTGTATCTGTTGATGTTTCCAAAAGGACCTGCTGCTATTCCCTTTGAAAGATCAAATTCAGTATCCTGGTACCAGTCTCTGTAGAGGTCTATTACATCTGCAATTGTAACTTTCTTTTCCGGTTTTACCGAGAATGGATATGCTTTTGTAAAGCCATCTTCAACCCATGCGCTGAGCTTTAATGAAGGAGCAAGCCTGTCCATTATTCTCCATACTCTTCTGAGACTGTAGTAAGGATGTGTGTACTCACCGGTGCTTACTGTTCTGAGCCAGTCAAAATCGCCTTTTCCATCCCACCAGCCGGCAGTTTTGGTTATTTCTTTAAGGTTAGGTGAGAACATAACGTTAGGATCATTTTCTGGAAGTTCTCTTATCCTGAATTCGTTAGCTTCTACGAATATTTCTCCATCGGGAACTTTCCTTGCAGCCCAAAGAGCGCTTTTCCCTGAAGGATCTCCACACATTTCAAATACCCATACTTCTTTGGTATCAGCTATTGTAAGTGTTTCGCCCCAGCCGTAGTAACCGTATCTTACTCCGAGTTCTCCCATTAACTTTATAGCTTCTCTGGCCGTTGTGCATCTCTCAAGAGCAACCATTGAAAGTGACGAAATATCAAAGATTCTTTCTCCGGCTTTCGGTTGTGCATACACCTTTGCAGAACATGTACATTCACCTATAGAAAGCTGATGCTCGTTCATTATACCGTATGAGCCCATAAAGTACGCATATGTATGCGGAACCTGTTCTATGCTCCCTAAAGCCTCTGTAAGAGGATATCCCGGAAGATCATAGTTGGGACCGAAATCTTTTCCGTTATATCTTGGAAATGGCTCCACATAAGGATACACATTTCTTCTTGAACCCGGTGCATGATCCATGGCAGGAACATATATAAGTCTGAAGTCGCAGTCACCGCTGTCGCATGAATGGGTAACACTCGTCGAACCGTCAACGGAAGCACCTTTGGTTACTGCAATGGTTGTACATGCTATTGCAAAAGTAATCGATATTGCAACCATTAATACTGTAAGCAATAATTTTTTCATTATTCTCGCTCTCCTTTATTTTACGGGTTTTTGATACTGTATAGGAGCAAACTCTATTGCCTTGAGCCACCAGTCAGGATATCCCACTGATTTTGCTACAGAAGGAATATTTACGTAACCGTCCTGATACTTAACCATAAGGTAGTCTGCAAGATTCCACCACTGTTTGTATACTGAATCGGCATTTGCACATGCATAATCTGTAAGATACTCTTTTGCAAGGGCAGGATCCTTCTTATAAAGTTCCTGAGCAGCTTTTTCAATCATTGGCTGCATAGCGAATTCTTTTCCCTCGACTTCTTTCTGTTTGGCTTGAACATCGGTAAGCATGTAGCTGAACTTTATGTCCATTAAGTTTGAAACCCAGTTGAATGCCCACCACGCAGCATTTCTGTCAACTTTTTTCTGTGTTCCGATCTGATAAGATTTCGGAAGATTATTCATACCACAGTAAAAAGGAACGAATGCACTGCTGTGTGCAGCATCAGCGCCATACCATAATACTCCGCCGATTGCATCTGGCAGATATGACCTGGACTGTGTAACAAATGTATATGAGGCTCTGAAAACAGAAATTGCTCTTTCCCAGTCACCTTTTACAAACTTGCTTGAACCACTGTATCTGTTGATGTTTCCAAAAGGACCTGCCGCTAAGCCTTTAGAAAGATCAAACTCGGTTCCCTGATACCAATCTCTGTAAAGATCTATTATATCTGCTATCGAAAGCTTGTTGTCTGGTTTTACAGAGAATGGATATGCTTTTGTAAAACCATCTTCAACCCATGCACTGAACTTCTGTGAAGGAGCTATCCTGTCAAATATTCTCCATACTCTCCTGAGACTGTAGTAAGGATGGCTGTACTCACCTGTGCTTACTGTTCTTAACCAGTCCAGTTCTCCGTTTCCATCCCACCATCCGGCTTTCTTGGTTGCTTCAAAAAGATTTGAAGACCACATCATATCAGGATCATTTACTTTTATTTCTCTTATCCTGAACTCGTTGGCTTCAACAAACACTTCGCCGTCCGGAACCTTTTTGGCTACCCAAAGTGCGCTTTTGCCTTCCGGATCGCCGCACATCTCAATAACCCATGCTTCCTTAGTGTCTGCTACTGTAAGTGTTTCGCCCCAGCCGTAGTAACCATACTTCTCAGCAAGTTCTCCCATGAGCTTAACGGCCTCTCTTGCTGTTTTACATCTTTCCATAGCAATCCTGGAAAGAGCTGCAATATCAAAGATTCTTTCTCCTACCTTAGGCTGTGCATACACCTTTGCTGAAGCAGTACACTCGCCGATAGCCAGCTGGTGCTCATTCATTATACCGTATATACCGTCTATATAGGCATATGTATGGGCAACCTGATCAATATAACCTAAAGGTTCGGTTTTCGGAAATTCAGCCATTTCATAACCAGGGCCGAGATCCGATCCAACATATCTTGGATATGCTTCGCCGAAAGGATATATTGCTCTTTTGGCACCATTTTCATGATCCATCGCAGGAACAAAGATTATCCTGAAGTCATAGTCTCCGCTGTCTGCTGAATGGGTAACGCTTACAGATCCGTCTACCGATGCACCGGCTGAAACAGCTATGGTTGTACACGCTATTACAGCAGCTGCAAATGAAAGAAGAACCAACAATACTGTAAGAAGTTTTTTCATGCCATACACTCCCCTGCAATAAATTTTAGGGACATCACTATCCCTAATACCCCAAAAGCTTTCTTTGATATAAAACACTTCAATTTTATAATTAGTAGTTAATATAACTAACTATATTTTTATACGTTCTCCTAACAATAGAAATTAAGTATAGTCAATTAATGTTTAAAATCTCTCATAACTCTACTCAGACTTTTAAATGCTATAAATTAATCGTTGTTATGAAAAAACAATAGATAAATCTATATTACTTAACTTCTTTTAAATATAAGTAATTTCTATACACTGTTATTTATATTACAGTTGCTGTTTGTTCATATTATATCTACATAAAAAAAACCGAGAAAGAGCTCTCGGCAGTTTAAACTTTTATTTTTTAAAAGATACAATAAAATGAAGATTATTATTTTTATCCGTTTTCGATTTAACCACAAACCATTTTCCTTCATACTCAAAGCTTCCGATTTTATATGCAGAGTCTTTTAAATCACAGGGCTCTGATGAACCGGACATGACAAAAAACCTTTGCGACTCATTTACATCTTGTTCATCAATGGAGTTGCATATACCGTCATACACTATTAGCTCTGAAAGATCTTCATTAAAACCGTTTCTGCACAGATCCGCCTCCAATACAGCCGGAATCTTTGAATAATCTGTGTATTTCACAGAAACAAGAAGCTCACCTGACGACTCCTCCAAAAGATACTCGGCACTGAATCCGATCTCAGGAATTTGTGAAAAAACATAGTAGTCGTTGCTGAAAATACTGAAGGTTTTTTGATACTCTGTCTTATTTTTGCTCCAAATATCCAGAACATACTCATACAGTCTCTCCGACTGAGCAAACAGCAATGCTGCTGAAAAAATCATGAAAGCTGTTAAAAAATTTTTTTCATCTTATCTCCTTATCTGTACTCCTCAAGTGGGTTTATACTTTCAATTATGTTTTGAGCCTTTACCTTTTCCTCATAAAATAATTCATCCGGTGTATCTGAAAAGTCATACTCATAAATTTCTTCTTTTGCTTGTTTTTCTGTTTCTTCTACAATTTCTGCATCTGTATGGACTGAATCTTTATTTTCTTTTGCTTCTTTATTATAGCAATCCATAAAATCAGGATATAAAATATCTATTGTTATGCACCTGTACTTTTCTGTTATAGGGATAATCTCGTCAGCTTCAAAACCGAAAGACTCATAACTCATCTTATCGTGCGCACAGGCTCCAAATGGATCTTTATCTTCATCCATAATTATCTCATTCTTGCCTATGCTGCCTATAACAATGTTTTCATCATTAATTGAGGTTATGACACCATAAGGCTGTATACATGCAAAGGGAAGAACTTTATCCACTACATAAAGATAGCCGTATCTGTCAAATATTCCTACCTTATCTCCAAAGATATTGGTTATATTTCCCAAATTATCAAAGTTATAAAAGTTGTTCATAGTCATACACCTCCTTTATGTTCTTATTATATCACTAAAACTTTACAAAAAATATATACCCATATAATTTTCAGCATACTCTTTTAATATTGCTTATTTTCAAAAAAAAGGTGCTTACAAAGGAATATGCTTATATAAGCCTTAAAAAGCTTTATATATTCAATAAAGAAGAGTATAAAAACTTTGTAACATGGGGTATAATTATACTGTGATTTTAAACACTAATAACAGGCAGGTATTTTTTGCCTTCAAGAAAAGGGGTGTTGCCTATGAAGGAATTACTTTCAGGGAATGAAGCCGCTGCAAGAGGGGCATTCGAGGCAGGGGTGCTGGTGGCAAGTGCCTATCCTGGTACTCCCAGTACAGAGATACTTGAAAACCTTGCCTCTTATAAGGAAGTGTACTCAGAGTGGGCTCCGAATGAAAAAGTAGCAGTTGAAGTTGTTGTGGGAGCGAGCATTGCAGGAGCAAGATCCATTGCTGCCATGAAACACGTAGGCCTCAATGTGGCCGCTGATCCGATGTTTACTTTCAGTTACCTGGGAGTTAACGGCGGCTGCGTGATTGTAACCGCTGATGACCCCGGTATGCATTCTTCCCAGAATGAACAGGATAACAGATACTATGCCAGACATTCCAAACTTCCCTTGATCGAACCTTCCGATAGTCAGGAAACAAAAGACTTCATGATAAAATCCTTTGAAATAAGCGAAAAATTTGATGTTCCGGTTCTTTTCAGAATGACAACCAGACTTTGTCACAGTAAGTCTATAGTTGAGCTTGGAGAAAGAAAAGAGGTTGGTGTAAAAACTTATTCAAGAAATATTCCAAAGTTTGTTGCCACTCCAGCCGCATGCAGGGTACATCATGCTGAACTCGAAGAAAAACTGAAAAAACTGGAAGAGTATGCACAGACATGTGACCTTAACACCACTATATTAAACAACAGTGATATTGGTGTAATAACAAGCGGAATTTCATTCCAGTATGCCAGAGAAGTCTTTGGGGATACTGTATCTTACCTCAAGCTGGGCTTTACCTTCCCTCTTCCCAGAAAACTTATTTCGGATTTTTGTTCCAAATTCAAGACCATATATGTTATAGAAGAGCTTGAACCATATCTTGAAACCGAGATAAAGGCGATGGGGATAAACGTTATTGGAAAAGAAAAAATACCGCTTACCGGCGAGCTTTCTCCACAGGTAATAAGAAAAGCATTCCTCAACGAGGAGCCGCAGTACAACAAACCCACTCCTGAAAGAGTTGTGGCAAGACCTCCGATCTTATGTGCCGGCTGCCCTCACAGGGGAATATTCTTTGAACTCAGCAAGAGAAAGGATACCGTCATAACCGGAGATATAGGCTGCTACACTCTGGGCTCGGCAGATCCTCTCAACGCTATGGATACAGTTATATGCATGGGCGCAGGCATAAGCGCAGCCCACGGTTTTGCCAAAGCTTTCGCCAAAACCGATAGAAAAACAAAAATATTCGGAGTTGTCGGAGATTCTACATTTTTCCATTCCGGAATTACAAGCCTTATAGATATTGTCTATAATAAGAGTAATGTTACCGTGATTATTCTGGACAACAGAATAACTGGTATGACAGGGCATCAGGAAAACCCCGGAACAGGTTATACCCTTATGGGCGATAAAACGGATATAATTGATATAGAACAGATTGTAAAAGCAATTGGTGTAAAACATGTTTCAGTAATCAATCCTAATCAGTTGAAGCAGGTCAGAGAAGTTCTTGACGAGTACTCCGCATTGGAAGAGCCTTCTGTAATAATAGCAAAGTATCCTTGTGCATTGAAGAAGCTCCGTCTGGAAGAAAAGCAGAGCTTCAATATAAAGCCTTCCAAATACGTTGTTGATCCTTCCAAATGCAAGAAATGCAGGATGTGTTTGAAAATCGGCTGTCCCGCCATCTCTTTCAATGAGGAGACCGGCTCATCCATAGATGAAAACCAGTGCATAGGCTGTTCTGTATGTTCTCAGGTCTGCAGCTTCGGCGCTATAACAAAGGTTGGTGAGTGATTATGACAGAAACTACAAGCATACTTTTTGCGGGAGTCGGAGGACAAGGTATAGTTCTTACTTCTAAAATACTTTCCTCAGCATTGATACAGGCCGGATACGATGTAAAAATGTCAGAAGTACACGGAATGGCTCAAAGAGGAGGATCTGTAACTACTCAGGTAAGATTCGGCAAAAAGGTTTTTTCTCCTATAATAGGCAAGGGAGAAGCCGATATACTTGTTGCGTTTGAAAAGATAGAAGCAATGAGATATGTTGATTATCTCAAATTAAAAGGAAAACTTATTGCCAATGACTTTAAAATACCTTCAGCTCCAATCTTTTCGGCAAAGGTTAAGTATCCCCGTGGAATATTTGCCGATCTTGAAGGTAAAGTCTACACCAAGCGTGTCCATGCTGCTGAAGCCGCCAAAGAGCTCGGAAATATGAAAGTACAGAATATTATAATTCTCGGCGTTCTTGCCAAAGTACTGGGACTTAATAATCTGGACTGGAAATCAAGCATCAAAAAAGAAGTAAAGCCTGAGTTCTTTGATCTCAATCTGAAAGCTTTTGAAGCAGGATACTATATGTAATAGTTGCAAAATTCTAAAAATATGATATAATCCTTATTAAATACTTCCATGGGAAGATAATGGTGATTGATGTGCAAAAACTCTGTCTCTCTTTCGTAGAATACGTAAAATCGAATGAACTACCTGTTCTATACAGTATAAATGTAAATAATAATAATACGCGGCGTCGGTTATAAGCGCTGTGTATATTTGCACATCCAATAGCCGACGTTCATACGAACGTCGGTTTTTTTTATTCTAAAAGGAGGAAAAAATATGGATCACAGAGACATTATCCAACAGGTAAAACAGTATACAGATACCAGTATTTACAGGGATTCAATGAAGCTTCAGGACATTATCCTGACAGAGTTCAGAAGCTTTCTGCATCAAAAAGGATTCCTCGAGATACTTCCGGTTACAGTTTCAAACGTTACCGATCCTCTCAATCATGAAGTATTTCAGGCAGGTTTCTCTTATTATCAGGAACAGTTCACCCTTACCAAATCTATGATAATCCATAAGCAGATAGCTGTACTTGTACATGAAAGAATATACTGTATTTCTCCTAATGTGCGACTTGAAACCTCTGAAAAGGCAAGAAGCGGAAAACATCTTTACGATTTTGTGCAGCTTGATATGGAGATGCTAAAGGAAAGAAGAGAAGATGTAATGGATATTATGGAGGAAATGATCTCCCATACCATAAAAATGCTTATTGAAACCCAACAGGAACTGCTTGGCAAATATCATCCTGACTTGAAAGTTCCGTCTCTGCCCTTCAAAAAAATCTCCGTAAAAGATGCCTTGGATATATACGGTAAGGACTATGAATATGAGCTTTCCATAAGGACAAAGGAACCTTTCTGGATCATAGACATGCCCATAAAAGACAGGGAGTTCTATGACAGGCAAAATGATTATAATCCCGATATACTTTTAGACTTTGACCTCATATATCCAAAAGGTTTTGGAGAAGGCATATCCGGAGGAGAAAGAGAGTATGAATACGAGCAGATATTAAAGCGAATGAAGATGAAGGGCACACCGGAGAAAAACTATGAGGACTATCTTAAGCTGGCAAAGGAAAACATGCTCAAACCTTCCGCAGGATGCGGCATAGGAATAGAAAGATTTACCAGATATATAATGAATCTTGATCACGTCGAAAAAACAAGGCTTTTTTCTAAAGTACCAGGCATATCAAGTATTTAAAGATTTTCAGACCTAGTTTTTTTCCTATCCATAAACATACGTAGACTTTTACCGATACGTTCAAGCAGATTGTAAATATCCCTGTTTTTGCTTGATTTTCTGAGAAGATACCAAAAAAGCATTATGCCAAGGATACTACCGGCACAGTCATATATAAGGTCGGTCATGGTATCAAACAGGCTGTCCTGCTGAGCCAGCCTATACCCTGGATAATCCCTGAAAATCAGATCTGATATAAACTCAAATACTTCCCAAAGAGTCCCCATTGTCACAGAAAGTGAAAAAGTCGAAAGATTTACCTTCCATATGGCTGTAGGCAGCTTCTGTGAAGTAAACGTAAGCTCAATGGCAAGTATTATCGGAAAAAGCATAAGAGAAAGCCACATTCCGCCGGTAATATGCAAAAAATCATCAAAATAAGTATACTTGTCATAGAATTGCAGATACATGCCAAACACACTATGAAGAGATACCTGCATTATTGTAAAGGTTTTTATTTCCTCAAAAAGTGTTGATTTGGTTATAAGTTCGAAAATCCATACCAGATATATGCCAAGTGCAGATATCAAGTATCCCAAAAAATGAGGAAGGTTCATATCAAGTAAGCTTGCTACCACAGGAAGAAATATTATCAGGGACATAACAAGGTTAAATATTCTCAGTGATCTGTAAGCTCTTGAATTTGAAGAAAAAAGCGTTTCACGGATAAGAGTGTCGTTTCTGAGAAAAACAGATATCTCATGACCTTCGTTTTTGAGATACTTATAAAATGCTGTTTTTCTGATAGGTTTGAGCATGTTTCCCCCTTGAAAAAGTTTAATTAAAGTCATCAGTATTTGAATTATACCATATAAAAAACGCAGTCCAAAAGGACTGCATTTTTTATGATACAGAGGCAACTCTGTTAGGTTTGTAAGGTTTATGATTTTTGTTATAATTACCCGACGATTTATTTGTAGTAGATCTTCCAGTAAATTTATTATCGCTCATGCGATTATTTGAGTTTCTTGAGTTCTGATACCTTTCATTCCTAATATTCTGTTGCTTTGCCTTGTAATAATCGGTACGTATCTGTTTGAGGATACTTTCATCCTGACTTTCAAAAGGAAGCATCTTGTCGTTGGTTATAAGCTCAAGTTCCTTTATAACCCTAGTTTCCCTCTTTTCGAATATGGTTATGGCAACTCCGCTGTGACCAGCTCTTGCCGTTCTTCCTATTCTGTGCACATACTTCTTGATATCTTCGGGAATGTTGTAGTTAATAGTATGTGTAACGCCTTTGATGTCAAGTCCTCTGGCTGCCACATCTGTTGCTACGAGAATTCCGTTGTTCCATCTCCTGAATGTGTCAATAGACATATTCCGCATCTTCTGAGTATGACCTCCGTGAAGTTCAAGAACCCTGAAGCCGTCCATCTTAAGCTTGTAAAAAAGATCGTCCGCCTCCATTCTGGTTCTGCAGAATATCATGAACTTTCCGTCCTCATTCAGCAGCTCTTTGAGTTTTCCGTACTTTGATTCAACGGAAATGGCGTAAAACTGCTGTGTAAAAGTATTTGCTTCTTCCGGCGGGATTGTATTGATATGCTCGGGTTCATTCATATTCCTTTCAACCAGGTCCATAACCTCCTGGGGGAAAGTAGCCGAAAAAAAGCCTTTCTGCACACTGACCGGAAGCTTTGACATGATATATTCGACATCTTCAATAAAACCCATGTCAAGCATCTCATCAGCCTCGTCAAGCACAAAAAGCTTAACCTTTTCAAGTTTTAAAATACCTCTATCGATAAGGTCTTTAACTCTTCCGGGAGTACCAACAATAATCTCCACACCACGTTCCAAGTTTCTTATCTGGTTAATAATGCTGGACCCTCCAAATACAGAAGCAATACGAAGACCTATGAATTTTTTCAAGCTCATGATTTCGTCGTCTACCTGTCTGGTCAACTCTCTTGTAGGCTCCAGTACGAGCACCTGTATCCCTTCTCTTTTAAAAGACTTCTGTATAGCCGGGATTGCAAATGCTGCTGTTTTTCCTGTTCCTGTTCTTGCCTGAACAACTACGTCTTTTCCTTCCATCAAAGCTGGTATACAAAGGGTCTGAACCGGTGTCGGTTCCTTGAAACCTTTTTCCTCAATGGCTTTTAAAATAAAACTTTTTACTCCAAGTTCCTTAAACATTCTTTTTCCTCCGAAAAACTTGAAAATCTACTACTATTTGATTATAGAGGAAGATTATTAAGAATTTACTTCTTTTTAGTAATAATATCTAAAGAATCCGCTTCTTTTTCAATCATGAACTCCCTTGGCTTATCGGAAATCAGCCTATGAAAGCCAAATTTATATATCGCACTCAAAATGTAATAAAAACAGGGGTTCTACGTAGATATCTTTACATTGTAATCGATTATTTTTTACATAGCATGTACCTTGTTGTTACATTAAAATTATTTAATATATTCCAGTATCCGATAAAAGATAAAAATAATATATATCCATAAAGGAGGATGATATGAGGTGGAACTTACACACCTTATCAGAAAAGCAGCAAGAATTTTGAAAACCCCTTTTTTAGTACTTGATCTTTCTTATGTTGAGGAGAATTACTTCAGACTTAAGAATTCGATTGAGAATAACGAGATTTTTTACGCTGTCAAAGCCAATTCTCATGAAAAGATACTTGAAATGTTAAGAGATTTGGGATGTTCATTTGATTCAGCTTCAAGAGGAGAAATAAATAAGCTTTTAGGGCTTGGAATAGATCCGAAGAAGATAAGTTTCGGAAATACAATAAAAAAAGAAGAAGACATAAGGTACGCTTGGGAAAATGGAATAGAGTATTTTGCAGTTGATTCGGAAATGGAAGTCGAAAAGATCGCCAGAAATGCTCCCGGTGCGAAAGTTTACGGAAGAATAGCTATGAGCTCCAATGATGCCGACTGGCCGCTTTCTGGTAAGTTCGGAACAGATGTGGATCATGTCATAGAGATACTTAAGTATGCCAACAGAAAGGGACTTGTGCCATATGGGGTATCTTTCCACGTAGGATCGCAGTCATACAACAAGCATAAGTGGAAAGAAGCTATCCTCAGTGTAAGCAAAGTTTTTGAAAAGCTTGCAGAAAAAGGTATTTATCTTAAGCTTGTTAACCTGGGAGGCGGAATACCTGTAAAGCATGTAAAGCCCATTCCGGAGGTTGAAGAGATCGGCCATGTAGTAAATGAAGCTATCCATGAGTATCTTGGCTGGGTAGATGGATTGAGGATATTCTCCGAACCAGGCAGATCCATGGTTGGAAATGCAGGAGTAATGGCTTCAAAAGTAGTTCTGAGAAGCAGAAAGGGAACACAGGACTGGGTATATCTTGACGTAGGAGTTTTCCACGGTCTCATGGAAACTATTGAAAACTTCAGATACGAGGTTGTCGTAGATGGAAAAGAGAATCACGAAACAGTATCAATGACGCTCGCCGGACCATCCTGTGACAGCGTTGATACTATATACGATGAAGTGGAGCTTCCTGTCGATATAGATTATCAGGACATTGTTTATTTCATAAATACCGGAGCATATACCATAGAGTACGCATCACCTCATTTTAACGGGATAACTCCTCCAGAACTCTACACAGTTGAGGAACTTGAGGTACTTGTTGAAAAGGCCGAAGAAGAACTTAAAGAAAAAGAAAACAAAGTAAATTAAAACAGCTCGCAAGAGCTGTTTTTTATTTTCTCTCATTCTCCTGCCAACGGTTCATTTGCAGGAACTCCGTTTTTTCTGGGGTACTTTGATGCAGTATTCCCTATTTTTCTGAAGGTTACATAAATCTTGTTTTTTCTTCATCCTTTTCGTAAAATCTGTAACTATAGATTATATCTTCCTTAAGCCCCAGCATATTGCTTGCCTTATCTGCATACTTTTTTTCCTGGGCATAGTAAGCCGGACCCTTATAAAGGCCGATAAGTCCTTGATTTTTTATCATGCAGGCAAGATATTCAAGAGTAATGTCTGTTCTTCCCAAAGCCCTGCATGTTCCAAAATCAAAAAAATTCCTATGTTTATGGGCAAAATCTTCTATTCTCTCATTAAAAACCTCGACATTTTCAAGATTGAGTGTTTTACAGAAAAGCGCTACAGCATTAGTCTTCTTAGCTGTACTGTCCACGAGATAAAATTTTTTCTCCGGAAATATTATGGCAAGGGGTATTCCCGGAATACCTCCCCCTGTTCCTATATCTACTATCTTGCTGACCTCGTCGGTCATTATCATGGTGTTTATGACAGCTATAATAGAATCTATAATAAGTGCTTCAAACCCGCGGGCATAATCCTTATATGCCGTAAGGTTGACAGGATAGTCTACAATAAGGCGGTTATACTCTATCAATTTGTCAATAACTTCTGCTTCAAAATCCAGCCGGTACCTTGATAGAATATTTACATAATCCACATTATCATACATTGACAACCACCATCCTTTATGGTAAAATAATTGTGGTTTTGGAGAAGTAGTCTAATTGGCTAAGGCGTCGGTCTTGAAAACCGATGGGGTTAATAGCCCCATGTGGGTTCGAGTCCCACCTTCTCCGCCAGAAAAAAACCGCC
>Ga0116182_1000886_pt1 | contig 32231 bp, 26 predicted proteins | sample AD_UKC077_MetaG_FD_89805 | JGI IMG/M metagenome (GOLD analysis project Ga0116182, IMG submission 89805) | Active sludge microbial communities of municipal wastewater-treating anaerobic digesters from USA - AD_UKC077_MetaG | ecosystem: Engineered > Bioreactor > Anaerobic > Digestate | place: USA...
CAGGGGGATAAAGAATTCCCTGGTTGAAATTGGAGGCGAGGTAAGAACCAGGGGCGATAAGAATGGTGCGTTGTGGAGAATTGGAATCGACCGCCCCGAGGACAATAACAATATCCCGGGAAACAACCTCCAGGCGGTTATCAGAATGAAAGATCGTTCGCTTGCAACTTCAGGCAATTACAGAAAGTTCTATATCGAGGATGGAGTGAAATACTCGCATACCATTGATCCCAAAACAGGTTATCCTGCCCGTAATACGCTTCTCAGCGCCACTGTCCTGGCAGATGACTGTGCAACAGCCGACGGTCTGGCAACAGCCTGCATGGTTATGGGAAAGGATAAGACAATTGAATTCCTGAAAAAACACCCCGAATATGATGCTTTCCTGATCTACTCGGACGAAAATGGCAATTTCATGACCTGGTCGACTGATAATCTTAAAAAATTCATTTCTCAGTAGACGAGGCGACACTCCCGCGGGATGAACAGCTTCCCGTCCGGTTAAGCGGTGTGCATCCCGTATCGGTCGCCTGGGCACACTTTATCCCCCTCTTTCTCATCTCTTTGTTATGCCCCACGTGAAACTGGGGAAACCTCCCGTTCTTCCGGAGCAGAATCCTTATACCCAGGAGAATACCCGATAATGCAACAAATAAAAGAGTTACTATGAGTAGTTTTATGAACATGATCTTTTTGCTTCAAAGATAATACCAATTAAATAACCTGGGAAGAGGCGCAGGGCACAGGGCTCAGGGCACAGGGCACAGGGCACAGGGCGCAGGGCACACGACCGCACGACCGCACGACCCGCACGACCACGTTGGCATGATTTTTATAGAATAATTGTTGATGTTTAATTTGTGTTTGGTATCTTTACACTATGAAACCGGAAATAGATCTTTTCGCGATTTTACCTGAAGACAAGGTGCCGGAGAAAGGCAAAATACTGATATCGGAACCCTTCCTCCCGGATAGCTTTTTCAATCGAAGCATCGTGTATCTTACCGAACACAGCTCCAAAGGTTCTGTGGGCTACATCCTGAACAAGAAGCTGGATATAAAACTCAGCGATGCCGTTACCGGTTTTGAGGGATGGGAAGAAAACCTTAACATGGGAGGACCTGTATCACCCGATACCCTCCATTATTTGCATAATCTCGGCCATATTGTCCCGGGAAGTATAAAGGTTGAAAGCAATATCTACTGGGGAGGCGATATCGACAGTATCCGGAACCTTATCAAGACCGGAACCGTTGAATCGGGTCAGATCCGATTCTTTTTAGGTTACTCCGGCTGGTCGGCCGGCCAGCTTGAAAGGGAACTTAAGGAAAACTCGTGGGTGACAGCCAAGGTAAGCCCCGAAGCTATTATGCAAAGCAGAGGATCAGACAGCTGGAAACTTGTCCTGAGATCACTGAAGAAGAAATACAGGATATGGGCCGATTTCCCCGATTCACCCGACATGAACTGAATATCTCAGTCCTTCCGGCCTGACGCAACGGCATCCTATATGTGAAGTATAAGGTAAACCAGTTCCTTCAGAAGCTCCCCGGGTTCCGTACCAGCATCCCCGAAACCCTTAAACCTAAGGTCGTAGGTCCGTAGCAGTTTTATTATCCTTATCGTTTTGGCCAGACTGTATTTTGAAGCAGCCTTCTGGTAGTCCTTAACGAAGAAGGGATTTATCTTGAGCGCCGCCGCCACATTGTTGGGCGATTTATCACTAAGGTAATGGTAGCTGAGTATTTTGGTGAAATACCCGAAAAGCGAAGCGATGGTAAGAATCAGTGGATTGTCGCCGGGATTGTCGCCAAAATACTTCACAATCATATTTGCCTTCAAGACATTCTTCTCACCAATGGCCTTCTGCAGTTCAAAATTATTGTACTCCTTGCTGATGCCGATGTTCTTTTCTATCAGCGAGGTGGTGATGACAGGCTTGCCCGGCGGAAGAGTTATCAGCAGCTTGTCAAGTTCATTCACGATCTTGTGCAGATCGCTTCCAAGGTACTCAGTAAGCATGGCAGAGGCATCGGGATTTATCTTTATTCCTTTCGTCGTCAGGTATCTTTCAATCCAGGGTTGTACCTGGTAGTCACGAAGTTTCACCGACTCGAAATAGGAGCCCTGGGAGTTAAGCGTCTTGTAAAGCTTCGTCCTTTTGTCGAGCGACTTGTACTTGTAATTGAAAACCAGTATTGTCGATAGCAGGGGCTTCTCAAGATATAGTGCAAGATCCTCGATCTTCTTCATCACCTGACCTTCCTTTACTATTACCACCTGGTGGCTGGCCATCATGGGGAAACGCCTCGATATCTCGATTACAGATGCCATAGTGGTATCCTCACCATATAAAATGACCTGATTGAAGGCTTTTTCTTCCTCGCCAAGTACTTTTTCAGCGATGTAATCAGTAATAATATCAATGTAATAGGGTTCATCACCCGCGAGAAAATAAACAGGCTTGAATATCCTTTTACGGAGGTCGGACATTATTTCATCAAAAGATACCGGCATGATCAGAACCTCAGGTGTTTGACCGAAATCCCGTTCTCCTTTATCTCCCTCAGTGCATCAATGCCGATTTGAAGATGCGTATCAACATACTTGTTTGTCACCATCCTGTCGCTCTCCTGCGTCTTTATTCCTGTCGATATCATGGGCTGGTCGGATACGAGAAGAAGGGCGCCCGTGGGTATCTCATTGGCAAATCCTACAGTGAATATAGTGGCTGTTTCCATGTCGATTGCCATGGCCCTTGTTTTCACAAGGTATTTCTTGAACCTGTCATCGTACTCCCAAACTCTTCTGTTGGTGGTGTATACCGTTCCGGTCCAGTATTCCTTGTTTCGTCTTGTTATAGCTGTCGAGATTGCACTCTGCAGCATGAAGGCAGGTAAGGCCGGCACCTCCTGCGGGAGATAGTCATTCGAGGTACCGTCGCTCCTTATGGCGGCAATGGGAAGTATAAGGTCGCCCAGGGTGTTTTTTGCTTTCAGCCCGCCGCATTTGCCCAGGAACAAAACCGCCGAAGGTTCAACAGCGCTAAGAAGATCCATCACTGTTGCCGCATTTGGACTTCCCATCCCGAAATTGATTATGGTAATCCCGTCGGCAGTGGCACTCGGCATATTCTTGTCACGGCCTTCCACCTCAACATTGTTCCACCTGGCAAACAGCTCCACATAGTACATAAAGTTCGTGAGAAGATAATACTTGCCGAAGCTTTCAATACGCTTGCCGGTGTAACGGGGCAGCCAGTTATTAACAATTTCTTCTTTGGTCTTCATTCACTTTTCCTGTTTTGTCTTTATCTCAATATATTTGGGTTCTCAAAATTACAAAAGTAAGTTGAAAGAGCTGAATCTTCCGCCATATTCCTTTACAATAACCGGAAAAGAGGGATCGATGATGATACTGGATACCATCAGGAGGAAGTTTGTAAGGCTTACTCCCGAGGAATGGGTGCGTCAGCATTTTGTACGTTACCTGATAAACGAGGGAGGATACCCTCCCGGGCTAATAGGCATAGAGGTGATGTTCAGGTTCAATAACATGAAAAAAAGAGCCGACATACTGGTGCACGACAGGTGTGGTGAGCCGGTTATGATAGTGGAATGCAAATCGCCCGATATAAATATCTCCGATTTCTACGAGGACAAGGTTTACGACCAGATCGGGGGCTATAACCTTGGTCTTAAACTTCCTTTTGCCATAGTGACCAATGGCCTGGTGCACTACGCATTCCGCTTCGACCCCGATCGGAACCAGTATGTCCACCTGCTCGAAATACCCTTTTACAATGACCTGATTGCCGGGAAAAATGATTGATGTTACCTGTGCCATAATCAGAAACGAGGATGAAGATATCCTTGTGGTTCAGAGGGGTGAAAAGACCGACAACCCTTTAATGTGGGAATTTCCCGGAGGAAAGATTCAGGAAGGAGAAAGTGAAGAGGACTGCATTGTACGGGAGATCAGGGAAGAGCTCAATATGAGTATGGTGATCTGCAGCCGCCTTCCCGCAGTTGAACACGATTACGGCGACAGGCAGATACGGCTTATCCCATTCGTATGCGACACCCTCGATGATCTTCCTTTTCTGACGGAACACCTGGCCTTTAAATGGGTCTCTCCCGGTGAACTTCGCGATGTGGGTTTCTCGGAAGCCGATATCCCGGTTGCGGAAGAATACCTTAAATACATCAATTTTACAGAGGATTCAATCCCTGAGACCAGACCGGCTCCTTCCGCCTGACTGAGGCAGGCATCAAACCTTCGAAATCAAAATTTCATTATGATGGAAATTGTGTACTTTTGCACGTTAATAGAATCCGGCAAATGCTTATTGCAGATACATCGGGCCAGTTGTGCCCCGCTCCGCTGATTGCCACAAAAAGAGCTCTCAGGGAAACAGCCCAGGGCGAAAGCTTTCAGGTAATTACAGATAACCCTGCTTCATTCAGCAATATTTCGAGGTTCCTCAACGATAACGGGATTCCTTTTTCATTTACTGAATTGGAGGGGAAATGGACACTGACAGTGAGAAAGACAGGATCGGCAGGTGAAAATTCCGATCCCTCAGAATATTGCAGCACTGATATCCCGCATTTTTCAAAAGGCAGTTTTATCGTTGTGTTTTCTTCAGATAAAATGGGGGAAGGGGATGAAAATCTGGGTTGTCTTCTCATGAGGAATTTCATTCTGGCAATCAAGGAACTGGATCTTCTTCCTGCCAAAATGGTGTTTTACAATTCAGGAGTTCACCTTGTCAGCGATAAGTCACCGGTTTTAAGCCATCTGCAGGAACTTGAAAAAATGGGTGTGACATTGCTTGTATGTGAAACTTGCGCAAGGCATTATTCGATAGTTGATAAGATTTCAGCCGGAATCCTGAGCAATATGTTCGAGATCGCCCAGACAATGTCATCAGCCGGCAATATAATTAAGCCATGACGGTAGATCTGCTCGATTTTACCGAAGCAGGAGGATGCTCCGCTAAGATATCTCCGAAACTGCTTGAAGAATTCCTTAAGCATATTCCGGCAACAGCCGATCCGGATATCCTCGTGGGCATCGATACCCATGACGATGCAGGCGTATACAGGGTAAATGACGATCTGGCCCTGGTTTTTACAACCGACTTTTTTCCCCCGGTCTGCAGCGATCCCTACGAATTCGGGCAGATAGCCGCGGCCAACTCCATAAGCGATGTATATGCAATGGGTGCAACACCGGTTATAGCCCTCAACTTAATGATGTTCCCCTCGGGAAAACTGCCTCCTGAGGCTTACGCATCCATACTCAAAGGGGGAGTGGATAAGGCCGCTGAAGCCGGACTGAGTATAATAGGCGGACATACCATAGATGACAATATTCCCAAATATGGTCTGGCAGTGATTGGCTTTGTCCATCCCGGAAAGATAATCACCAACTCGGCTGCCAAACCCGGTGATCTGCTTGTACTTACCAAACCGGTCGGTACTGGAGTGATACTTGCAGCCTGGAGAATGAAGATCGCGTCGCCTGAGGATGTGAATGAAGCATTGTGGCTGATGAAAAGCCTGAACTCCCGGGCTGCCGCGGTGATGCAGAGATTCGGGGTGAAGGCGGCCACAGACATCACAGGTTTCGGACTCGCAGGGCATGCCCTTAAAATGGCAAGGGCGGGAAATGTTACCATTGAAATCGGACTTGATGCCCTGCCGCTGATCGGAAATGCATACAGGCTTGCTGACGAAGGATGTATCCCGGGTGCTGCATTCAGAAACCTCGATTTTGTTGAGGAGGATACTTATTTCGCTGATGATCTGGATTATAACCTTAAGATGCTGGCGATGGATGCACAGACATCAGGAGGTATACTGATGTGCGTCGGGGAGGATATAGCGGCTGAGCTTGTCAGAACTCTCAGACAGGAAGTGAACTCATCTTCCGCGATCATCGGAAAAGTAATGGGAAAAGGAGAAAAATTCCTGCGCCTTTTGAATTATTTAAACCCGGATTGCCTGTCTGATAATTTTCCCTGATTCCATTAAGGAACTTTACAGTTTGCCATTAATACCGGAATTGTTAAAAATGTAACAATATCGTAACAATAAAAGGATTTCAGTTTGACTGGACTTACTAATTTTGAAACACTGATACCTGATCAATATTTATTTACAATTCCTTGAATACAAGACACAAACATTTCCCAATCATCTCGCCTTAATCGAAATTTCCGCTCGCTTATGACATTTCTGGTTTTTATTATAGCTATCGTTCTCATTTTTGATTTTATAAACGGATTTCACGATTCGGCCAATTCAATTGCTACAGTCGTATCAACGAAAGTATTGTCGCCTTTTGCTGCTGTTGGCCTTGCTGCTACTTTCAACTTCGTGGCATTCCTTGTTTTCCCCCTTAAGGTTGCCAAGACAATAGGATCGGGAGTTATAGATACGGAAATTGTGACTCTTCAACTGATTGCAGCTGCAGTTCTGGCAGCAATCATCTGGAACCTAATCACCTGGTATCTCGGACTTCCTTCAAGTTCTTCACATACCCTGGTGGGGGGACTGGTCGGAGCAGCAATTGCAAGCAGCGGTTTCGGGTCGGTTATATATGCAGGTATACTGAAAATTGCAGTTTTCATTGTTATTGCCCCTTGTCTGGGAATGCTGATGTCGTACCTGATAACCATCGTGGTTCTTCATGTTGTAAAGGGTCATTCCCCCTTCGGGGTCGACAAGCACTTCAGACGGCTCCAGATTGTATCCGCCTCTGCATTCAGCCTCGGTCACGGCGGTAACGATGCACAGAAATCGATGGGTATTATCTGGGTGGCTCTCTATGCCATGGATAAGGTGCCGAGAGATTCCGACCCTGCATTGTGGGTAGTGCTCTCATGCCATGCCGCGATTGCCCTTGGAACTCTTTTCGGGGGATGGAGGATTGTGAAAACCATGGGACAAAAGATTACCAAGCTCAAACCTTTTGAAGGTTTCTGCGCAGAAACAGCCGGAGCGGCTACACTCTTCATGGCTACAGGCCTGGGAATCCCCGTAAGTACAACCCATACAATAACAGGTTCCATAATAGGAGTGGGGGCAACAAAGAGGGCTTCAGCCGTGAAATGGGGAGTGACTACCAAAATCTTCTGGGCCTGGATACTGACAATCCCGGTATCGGCAATTATTGGTGCGGTGCTATATTATATCGTCAGACTGCTTGCATGATGCTGTCTCCTCCGAAAAGCAGGCATAAGAGATTCATCCTGCCTGTTTGTAACTAAAATGTAACAATCTTTTTCCCGGAAACAGTGGATTATTCCATTAAGCGGGGTTATTTTTGTCCAATCGGCAGAGATCTAAATGCACATTTCTAAAGTGCATATAATCAATGGTTTCTAAAATTTGATGCAATGACAAAGGAAAGCTTAATGAAGGTATTCACTCCAAAATACCATGCAATCTACCCGGTCTTCGAAAAGAGTGCTGAAAATCTTGTAAAGACAAGCGGAAAACTGAAGCTTCTGTTTTATACAACTGATTCTTCGGAAAGGAAAACAATCATCGTCGAATTAGGAAAAAATGAAAGGGAAGGAAACAGGATTGCGGATGAAATGTATTCTATAGTCAATTCGCTGATCATAAATCCATTCGACAGGGAGGATATAAATAAGCTTTTCAACAGGATGAACGATCTGCTCCATTATATCAACCAGATTGGAAAGATGACAGAATTAATGAAAACTGATGTGTTTGTCCCCGTTTTCAATGATCTTTCCGGTATATTATCTGAGGCCTCCGATGAGCTTGCCATGAATATTAAACGGCTTAAGAAAATCAATGACTCAAAAAAAGCTATTACTGAAGGATGCAAATCAGTCAATCGGCTTGAGAAAAAGGCCGAAGAAGTGTTCTATGACGGGGCGACCGGTCTGTTTTCATCCTCCGAAGGCGATATGATCTGTATTGCCATGAAAAAGAAGACCATGGAAACTTTCCTTAAATGCTTCGACCAGATAAATGACATTACGGAAGCGATCAGGACTATACTGATCAAGGCTTCATGAGGGGAGGGGGTATAACCGGCAGGGAACTATAGGTGATTAAATAATTACAAAAAGACCTCAGATCCCCCTTATTCACGTACCTTATTTTCTGTTATCCAATGCAGTCACTTACCTCTTTGCATTCACTAACCCCCTTTCCCTCCCGTCCCGGATTCACACTGCTTTCATTTACCCCCTTTGCCGTTTCCCCCAGGGGGGAAAAGCTTCTTCCAATGGATTTTGCTGCTCAATTTGTTATATCAAGTATTGAAGTTCATATTCCTTCCCAATATTAGCAGAATTCTCTTGCTCCTTCACCCCTGGGGGAAGTCCCGATATTTATCGGGAGGGAAGGGGGTATAACCGGCAGGGAACTACAAGTGATTAAATAATTACAAAAAGACCTCAGATCCCCCTTATTCATTTACACTATTTTCTGTTATACCCCTGCTTTCACTAACCCCCTTTCCCGTCCCGTCCCGATAGCTATCGGGAGTTATCGGGAGCTTTAGGGACCCCTAAAGGGGGCTTTAAAATCCGCGGCTAAGAGCTTATTTCGGCAGCGAAAACAGAAATTCCGTTCCACCTCCTGCACGTTTGCGTACAAGAATATCACCCCGGTGCAACAGTACGGCATTCTTGACTATGGCAAGCCCCAGACCGGTACCCCCGCTCTTTCTCGACCTGCCGGAATCAAGCCTGTAAAATCTCTCGAAGACCCTGTGAATATGTTCCTGTGGTATGCCTACTCCATCATCTGAAAAGGAAAAATGGAAGAATCTGTTGTCTTCATTGTATATAAGGATTCTGATGGTTGTATTATTACCCGCGTATTTTATAGAATTCTCAATAAGATTCTGAAAGATCGACATTATCAGAGACTTGTTGCCTTTGACAGTGATGTCGTTATCCATATCTATTTCAACCTTCATGTTCCTTGCTTCAATGGCCGACTTGAAATTATCGCGAACCTCCCTGACCAGTTTCTTGATTTTGATTCTCTCGGGTACAAATGAGGCTCCGGCTTCCTCAATCCTGTTCAGCACTGAAATGTCATTTATAAGCCCCGTGAGCCTGTCGGTCTGGGCAAGTGCCTTCTCGAGGAAATAATCCTTTTTCTTCGGCTCGATTTCAGGATCGGCTATCAGTGTTTCAAGGTATCCCTTTATTGACGAGACCGGAGTTTTAAGCTCATGTGCAATATTGGAAGTCATCTGCTGCTTTATGAGTTTGCTTTTTCCAATCCTGGTTATATCGTTTAGAATCACCTCAAAACTCTTATCCTGAAATATTACGCACTGCACACTGAAGAACCTCCCGTCCCTCGATACCTGGTATTCCATCTTTGGAAGATCGCTCGAGTTTATTTCGGTCCCGGAATAATTTGAGATAAAGTCGCTTACGGGAGCAAATTCAGCAATCTCAAAGAAATTGGAAGTGAAGATCTTCAAATCTCCGGAAATAAGATTCATCTGATTTATGAAATGATTATTGCTGAAGATGATAGTCCTCTCATTAGAGAAAATTGCCACCCCCTCATTAAGAGCATTCAGGTGATTGAAGAACTTTCCCTTCTCAATAAGCAAATCGTTCTTTGCCGCGAGGAGGTTGTTATAAATGCCGAGTATTTCTGAACCTATATCTCCAAGTTCATTCTTAGGAAAGTCAGAATCAAAGGGCTCATCATTCTTAAGGCTGAATGTAAAATCCTGAAGCCGGGTGACCGACTCCCCAAACTTGTTGGTTGCCAGCAGGAGTACCGCCCCTATCAAAAGAAAGCAACCCACAACCAGGAACATAAAGCTCATGTTGGCCTTCAGGAAATGGGATATGTTTACATCGTAGACTAACGCGGCTCGTATAAAATAGTTCCCGTATGATTTCGAATAATAATAGAACTTCTGACCTGTGCTTTCAGAACGCCTTATTTCAGTACCGTATTCAGATACCAGCGATCCTGCAACTTCCGGTCTGTCAAGGTGGTTCTCCATGTTCTGCCAGTCAGCCACGAAGCTATCGTAAAGAACAATTCCCGATTTGTCGATAACTGTTAGGCGCATGTTATCATGGGGAAGAAGACGATTCAGGGAATCAAGGAGATAATAATTCCCCGTCTGGGGTATGGAATAGATTTTTATATAGTTGTCGGTAATTTTCGTGATATTCAGCAATTCGTTATTCAGGCTTGAGACTTTGTATTGCTTTTCCCTTTTAAAAAGATATGCAATAATAAACAAGGCAATAATCAGGAAGATCGCCGAATAGAAGATCAGAAGAGTGTTCCTGAATTTGTTTCTTTTCCTGAGCATGCTTCAGCCTGATCAGAATTCAAAATAATACCCGTAACCTGTCTTGTTCTTGAGGTTCTGGCCGTAGCTTCCAAGCTTGGTCCTTAGCCTGGTGATATTAACATCAACCGTTCTCTCGGTAACTATTACATCCTTTCCCCATACGTTTGTCAATACTTCATCTCTCGAGAAAACCCTGGTCTGGTTCTCGAGCAGCAGCCTGAGTATTTCAAATTCCTTCTTGGTCAGCTCAATTTTTTCATTGTTGATGATAAGCCGTTTCCTGGCCGTATCCAGCTCAAGCTCCCCGAATTTGATTACCGGCGATTCTTTTGCCTTTTCGCTTTTTGCGCGCTTGAGCACTGCCTTTACTCTTGCCGTAAGTTCATTTATTGAAAATGGTTTTGCCATATAATCGTCGGCACCCAGACTGAAGCCTGTAAGAATATCATTCTCAGTGTCCCTGGCTGTGAGAAAGATTATTGGAATGTTCAGGGCCATCTCCTTCCGGATCTTGTCGGCGAATTTGAAGCCCGACATGGCTCCCATCATCACATCAAGAAGGATAAGGTCGAAACCGGCCAACTGTAACTTAAGAGCTTCCTCAGCAGAATGGACCACCTCTGTAATGTAACCTTCGTTGCCCAGATTATACTGAAGAATCTCACACAGATCCTCTTCGTCGTCGACAATCAGTATCCGTTTGTTCCTTGTGTTCATATGACGGGAAGTTTAGGTAAGTATATGCACATGAATAAAGCCATAAAGTTAATGAAATTAAGGACATCATGGGAAAAGAAATGCCCGTAAAAACCGGTAGCGTCAGTTTAAACGGGCATTTGCAACCAATCATGCGCGAAAATACATACTAAAACAGGACATAAGCAAGCTTCAGGTGGCAGGTGATACCGGGTTCAAGCCGGGTGAAGAACTGATCGGTCGGATTAAAGGATTTGAAAACCGATTCTTTTTTGTCGTTAAGGAGATTGTCTATCTTGAGTTCAAGCTGTAGCTTTTTCTCCCTTCCCAGCTTTCCCGATGCGGTAAAGTTCAGATTATGGAATGGCAGGGTGTAGATATCCGGCCTGTCGGCTATACCGACATACTGAAGTGTTTTTCCCTGGACATTATAGAACAAACCTGCTTCAAATCCGGGCCAGAATGAGACATCCTCACCAGACCATGTGATGCCGCTGTTTATTATCCATGGCGACTGCCCTGCCATCTCGCGGGTCCTGCTCACCGTCTGACCCGTGCGGGAGTTTTCGACACGCGAGTAATATTCGGTAAGACTAAGTTCTATCCCCGACTTGATGAATGATATGTTTGAAGAAAAATTGAAGTTATCCAGGGATTTGTCAATAGCTCCCAGGTTCTGGCGAATCTCGAATTCCATCCCGAGAACCTGGCCGTCACCGACATTCCTCGGCTGGAAGGTACCTGTCTGAGTGGCATATTGAACAACCTCTATGGGTTTGTTGAAATATTTCCAGAAAGCGCTGACTGATATCATCTGACCATCTGACTGGTATAACTCCCACCTGAGATCCATGTTATGAATATCAGAGCTTTCCAGTTTACCGTTCCAGTATTCCCTGCCTGCAACATCGTCGGCATCGCGGAACATACCCCCGACAAAAGTCCTTCCGCTGATCGGATCGACAATTTCAGCATATGACAGTTCCTTGAACGAAGGCCTGGCAATCGTTTTGGCATATGATGCCCTTAGTTTCTGCTTGTCATTAAGTCCGTAAACGAGGTTTACAGATGGAAAAAATCCAAGTTCGTCAAGTACCTTGTCATTATTAAGGACAATGGTGCCAAGCTGATTCTGCCCGCTATACCTCTGGATGAATTTTTCAAGCCTTAGCCCGGCAATAACCCTCAGGCCTTTCAAGAGTGTCATCTCGGCCGAGATATATCCCGCGCCGTTGACAGAAGATGCATCGAACTGGTTGGGATTTGAAGGAAGAAATCCGGCTTCGTAGGTTGTTCCGCTTCCATAATCAGTACCATTGCGAGGCCAGATATTCTCGGGCCTGAAAAGCTCATCGGGATCGCCTGTAAGAGGTAAGTTCCTGATATTAAGCATGAATTTCCTTATCATGAAGTCGCGCTCCTTGTATGTATATGCACCGCCGAAATTCAATTTTGCAACCTCACCATTGAATCTGAAATCTTTTGTTGCATGAATGACTCCCGCGATGTTTTTTTCAGAAAGCGACCTCCATATCCTTTCCGGGAAGCCGGATTCGGTGTTAATCAGGTAGTTGCTTGTACTTCCTTCAACATATCGTACGAAACGGGCATCAGGGTCCTCTATTTTTGAGAATGTCGGGGAAAGCTTCCAGATAAGATCCCATTTGCCTTTTTGGAAAGAGTGCTTGCCGTCGAGAAGTATGTTGGTCAGGGAACGCTGGCTATATTCAAGGTTGTGCTGGTAGCCTGAAAAGATACTTCCCTGATCGGAACCATCATAATCAAAGATTCCGGCCTTTGATTCTCCGTTCTGCAGGTGAATAATGTTGATCCTGTATTTGGATTTCAGGGTTTTGACGGCAAAACCAGCCAACCCGCTCAGCAACACGCTGTTGACACCATAGTCTCCTTTCTGGAATTCCCTTACTTCCAGCTCTGTGACGTCTGGATCGCTGGACATTCCGTATCGCCCGTATTCTGCATTCTTGTAAAACTCGGTGTTGTTTTTGTACGAAAACCCCAGGTTGTAACCGAGTGTAAGTTTTTTCAAAGGTATCTGATTGCCGAATGAAGATCCGAAATTGTAATCAATGAAACTTTTCTGCTTCACAGCGGCCATATGGGGATTGAAATTCTCAAGAACCTCGCGGTACCTCAATGCCTGTTCACCCTGGGGATTGCCTATGATAGAAGCAAAGAAGGGAAGGTTGTCTTCTGCGGGGATAGCCCTGGCTCCGTTGTCAAATCCAAGGAAATCGGTCCTGCTGCCCTTGTAGCTCAGATAATCATTCCTGAAATGATAATCAGGATTGTAGCTTGTACCTATGAAGAGGTTTCCCTTTTTCTCATCAGGGAAATCCCTGAGAGAAATATCGATAATTCCACCCGTGAAATCGGCCGGCAGTTCAGCGCTGAAGGATTTGTGAACAATGATATTATCTATAAGATTTGTCGGGAAAATGTCCATTTGCATGGTGTTACGGTCGGGATCAAGCCCGGGAATGTCGACTCCGTTAAGGATTGTTTTCGTATAACGGTCACCAAGACCTCTGACGAATACATACCTTCCGCTTTCGACTGATACCCCGGTAACCCTTTTCATTGAGGCTGCAGCATCCGAGTCGCCCATCTTTCTGAAGTTGGCAGAGGAAATCCCGTCGATAAGGTTGGGAGATTCCATTTTAATTGCCATAACGGCATTTTCCGTGTTCCTTTTCATTTGGGCGCTGACAGTTACTTCTGACAGGCCGAAAGTTGTAGGTTTCAGTAACAGGTTATCGAGAAGGGTTACATTACCCGGACTTACTCTTACATCGTTCTTTGTAAATGTTTCGTAGGATATAAACGAAAACCTGAGATTATAAACACCCGCCTCAATGGAAATATTGAACTTGCCATCAAGGTCTGTCAGCATCCCTTTTGTACTGCCTTCAACCACGATCGTAACTCCCGCAAGAGCTTCTCCGGTGGATTCATCAAATACCGAACCCCTGATGATGCCATTCTGAGCGGAAATATTTCCGCTCAGAAGCATCAGAAATATAAATGGTGATAAGAATCTTATAAAGCGCATAATTGATTGGCTATGGTTTCTTCAGTATTGTTCTAGAAGTTATTGAGTGCACCGGAAACAGCTGTCCATGTCCAGCCCAGGAAAACTTCAGGATTTGCACCCTTCGTGTTTGCTCCTGCTGCTACGGCTGTCACGAACGCGTCGCTTCCGCCCTTGAAGAAGTCGCTGATATTTTTACCTGCCGGCAATGTTACCTCGAAGTTTGTAAAGCTGCATTCATACACTGTTGGCAGTTCATCAAAATCCTGTCCCTCCTTGAGGCCGAAGAAATACATACCGTCAATATCGACGTTGGAGTTTGGATCAAGGTCGACAAGTCCCTGGGCATCACCCGCGTAACATGATCCGTTCTTCAGGGTGTGCTTTGCCACCATCGTACCCTCGGGGCCGTCAAGTTCCAGACATTCGTCACCCGGATTGATAACTATGAAATTGTCCAGTGTCCCTCCCCACGACTGGTCAGTGTCGATTGCATCGTCACCGGTATTGAGGACCACGACATTCTTTACATTTACCGTTCCCCCGAACCATTCAATCCCGTCATCCTGGTTGGCGACAATTTCTATGTTTTCAATAACGGTCCCGGAACCAACACCTCCAAGTGTCAGTCCGTTTATCTCGTTCCCTTCTCCGATATTGGCGCCGCCATGACGTATGGAAATATACTTCAGGACTCCTGAATTATCGGCAGGATCATTTCCTCCGTAAAGTCCGTTCAGGTCCGACGCGGGAATGCCTTCTATCTGCATGGCATCAGATTCAGCCGAGATGGGAGCCCTTCCAAGAATAATGACTCCGCCCCACAATCCATTCATGGTGGGAGCAAGGTTGGGACTGGCAATCTCACCGGGGATTATGTTGTCGGAAACAGATGTGAAGATAATGGGAGCATCTGCCGTACCTTCAGCCATGATCTTTCCTCCCCTTGCAATCATAAGGGCGGTGGCGTTGGCTTCGGAACCTTCGCGGCCCTTGACGATAACTCCGGGTTCAATTGTGAGTGTGGCACCCGAAACCACGGTAATACGACCTTCCAGAATATAAATATTTCCTGCCGTCCACGTCGTGTTCGATGTTATGTTCTGAGAGACCGAAATGACCGGAACGCCTTCAATGGTAAGAACCGCCGTGGCATTTCCCGTCTGACTGTCATTGTCAGTCAGCGTCAGAACCACCGATCCTGCTCCTGTTGCCTTTCCGGCAGTGAACGCTACCACTATTGTTCCCGATGCAGCTCCTGCAGTTCCATCAGTAATTATATGTGCTTCGCCGCCGGTGGATGTCACCGTGGCTGACTTAAATCCCGCGGGAGCATTGAAACTAAAACTCAGATTAACGGTCTCAGTGATCTCAACCGATGAGTTCTGTGGTGCTGTTACTACAGGAGGATCATTTTCTTTTTTACATCCTGAAAATACTATTCCGATCAGGACAATAATGCTTAAGTACTTTTTCATTTTAATTTGTTATTAAGTTTTGGTTATGTATCTGACCGTGGCAAAAGTATGATCCGGATAATTCACCGGGGTTAAGGAACGGTTAAGCTTTTGTTACATGGATGCCCTGGCTATATATTACAATATCAACATGATATAAAAAACCGTAACTATTTTGTAATATGAGATTAATCGTTTCCTGTTTCTATAATTTTAGTCACGGCATGGCACAGGATGGAGATTAAAAGTATATTGCTGCATACTGAATTTTACAAAAGGGGATCGGGTAATTCTTTTTGATCACTACCAATACTGACACTCGATTTTAATAACTCGCGCTTTAATTTTGTGCCATCTGCCATGAGATTTCCGGATTGCTTTACATCAATATAATAAAACCGGCAGCCGTATCGGGCGATAATAAAAAGGCATGCACCCTGAGCAAAAAAAAGCGCCCTTTTCAGGCGCCTTTTTTCATATCGCTTCTTATTTCAGAAGCTCATATCGAGTCCGACACCGACTACGAGTGTTCTTTTCTTGTATGTTTCCGTGGGCATCAGGTTAATGCCTCCGAGGTAATGGTTGACTGTGACGCTGTCGTCAATGTACTTGGTATATGACACACCAAAATTGAGTTCTATTTTGTCGGTGAAGGCAAAAGCTCCGCCGGCTCCGACGGTATGTGTTGAAAGACCGTAGCTGAGATCGCTCTGATAAAGACTGTTGACACCCTTGTTTGCAAATGAGTAGCCGACGCTAGCGGCAAATGTTTCAGTTACATTGATCTCGTAGCCGGCTGAGATTGACAGACCGTTATTGGCAATAATTTTATCGTTTTCGATGTGAACAAGATAATCCGACGAATTCTGGGGTGTCAGATCAATATAATGTCCGTAGTCAGCCGATTTGTCAAAATAGTAGTTGGCTCCGGCGTTTACACTGAATAGGGGGAACCTGAGTTCAGCTCCGACTGCCAGCATTGCAGGCATGTCGTTTCTTATTTTTGCTCCGTTGGGGAACCTGGTAATAGGAGTTTCAGGATCTTCATCCAGGTAACCTGTCGTCAGATCTTTGGTTGTTTTGTTGGTAAGTTCAAGTTTGGTTGCCATTTCATACTTGACGGCGATATTGAAGTTATCGCTTGGCGCGATGTTGATGCTGAAGAAGGGAGTAATTCCCGAACCTGTCTGCTCGGCTTCAGCTTCCTGGTCTTCAAGCAGAGATGCTTTGTTGCCGTAAATGTTAGCGACTCCGAAGAAAGCATCCTGACTCTGGAGAATTGTAAGGGTAGCGGCATTCGGAATGCCGAGGTTGGTAAGACCGTTTACAATATTGTTCCTTTGTGTCACGTTGAGTACCCCTGCCTGTACCAGCTGATCAGCAGTAAATCCGCCGAGATCGTTGTCGACCAGTGCATCCAGCGAGTTGCCTCCTGTCCGGGCATTGGCTGAAATATCGCCGATTATTCCTGAGGCAGCTGTCCATCCGCCAACGGTATTTACCTCAACATCCCTGAGATAACCTTCGTAGCTGTTCCTGGCGGTAACATATCTTGCTCCGGCGGCTACCGACAGCCAGTCATTTACCTTGTATGATACTGCTCCCTGGAATCCAAGGAAGGTGGATGTCCCCTTGAAATCAATATCCATCCTGTATCCGGTAACCCCGTAAGGTGTTGCAGCAAGTGAAGGAACCAGATCCGACTGGCTCATCTCCAGGGAAGGAAGACCATCCGCATAGCTTGCTCCGCCGCCACCGCCGATAGGCATGAATCCTGCGGAGAAGGCTATCCTGTCAAGCTTGTAGGCTGCATAGACGGAGGGGAACAGGGGAGCTGTCACAGAACCATAGTAGATGCCTGAATTCAGATAGGGATAGCTGCTCTCAATCGTCCTCTTCTGGAAAACCGTCTGATTGCTCAGTGAAAGATGGAATCCGTTATTCATCATCATCAATCCTGCAGGATTGTAGTAAACTGCATCCGTTTTTATTGATGCATTCCTCGAGGGCATCCTTGCCCAGATTGCACTCTGATTTGTATTGGTGACCAGTCCGCCGGCAAACAATGTACCGGTGACTAAGGCTGCTGTTAGAAAAGTAAATAATCTTCTCATAGGGTAATTTTTAAGTTAAAACTTGGGAACTGCCTGCTCTCTTTGCAGCAGGAAATGTTCATGTTCCCGTTTTTTGCTTTAAGTTTTGTCTGGTCTGTTAAAAGAACAAATGACGGGCAAATGTATGAAAATATTTGAATCATGCAAATAAGTCCAAAAATATCATATTGATATCTAATCGATTGTAAGTGATTTCAAAGGCTGTTCGAAAATTACAGTTTTGTGATGATTGCCCTGTCACTGCTTTATTTTTTTCGTCACTAATGGTAACAGGCTGCCTGCCATAAACGACATGTACTCCGGCAAGGGCTTCTCCTGTGCGAATATCCGATATGGTTCCGCTTACGCTTGGCTCTTTCCGAGTTTTGACCGGACCCGTGAGGAAAATGACAAGTAAGACCGCGATAATGTTACGGATCATTTTGCACTGAATGTCATCTCAATGGTGATAGGCGGTCCTGTAAGGTTATTGGGGTCGGGAAAGCTTCCCTGCAGGCTCAGTGATGTTGAAGTGAGTTCAACGATGGTAAGGGTGATCGATATTGGAAGCGCCGTGGTTGTGATTACAAGCTTTTCTTCAGAAGCAGCAAAGGTCCATTCTCCCGAATATGTCCCAAAGGTACCGCTCCCGTCTACATTGAATCTCATCTCCCCGGAAAAACCTTCAAGAATTCCGCCCGGCCCTGTGGCATCAACTCCATTGGCCTTCAGGCTGACAGGAGTCCAGGTAGCCTCGGTCAGGAATTTAAACCTTTCCGATTCATCATCCTTACATGAATATGCTATAACCAGGGTGGCAATAATCAGAAATAATGCAACTTTCTTCATAACTTTGAGTTTTAAGTTTCTTTTCAGGCTCAAAGTTACGAAAAGATTCGAGCTCTTGTCCAATGTTATGATACAGGCTTTCCCGGCCTGCAGATACAAACTACAGAATCAGAGTTCCCTGATCTTAATGTTTTTGAACCACACCCTGTCGCCGTGATCCTGTAAAAGTATCCTTCCTTCTTCGGCTTCACCGAATCCTTTAAACCTGCTGAATTTGCTTGCTGCCACAAGTTCCCTCCATGAATCGGAGCCTCTTTCATATTCAACGGTCATGAATCCGTTGAGCCAGTGCTGTACCTTATTGCCGTTTACAATAATGACTGCCCTGCTCCACTGGCCGAAACCATTGTCCCTCTTGTTCTTCGGGGCTATCAGGTCATACAGCCCGGCAAGGGTCCTGTTGCCTGCAATGCCCATTTTTGCATCGGGGTGATTGCGGTCATCGAGAATCTGGTACTCACAGCCTATTGAAGCCATAGCTCCTTTATCCCTTTCGATGTCGATGAAGTACTTAATGCCGCTGTTCCCGCCTTCAACATATTTGAAGTCGACCGATAATTCAAAGTTCCTGAACTTCTCCGTGGTCACAATGTCACCACCACCTCCCGGCTGTTTAGCTTCGGGATTGAAAGTCAGAGTTCCGTCAACTATCTCCCATCCGTTTTCCGGGAACTTCCCGCTTTTGGCATTTATCCAGCCGTCTGTTGTCTTGCCGTCGAAAAGAAGCTTCCAGCCTTCTTCTGCCTCACGTTCGGAAAGTACATTGCTGAGATAGTTTACCTGGGGTATTTCCTTTGTCTCAGGTTTCCTGTATTTTTCAAGTTCCTCGGTCATTATCCTGATATTTCTCCATTTAACCTCCAGCCCGGCCCTTGTGGAATCATTTCCGATAGAGTGTACCTGCAGCGCTATGAGTCCCGACGGAGTCATGTCATCCAGGAGGTCGGCACAGGGTACGCCGTTTACCCAGGTCCTTATCGAATTGCCGATAGCTTCAACCCTGTAGTGGTTCCATTCACCCACCTTCAGGGCTTTCTGGCCCATGGGATTTTTGTCAAGAGTGTAAAGCCAGCCTCTCCGTGCTTCATCATAAATTCCTCCCGACCATGCACGGGGCGACGGATCCAACTCAACCTGATATCCGTGAACCCTGCCGTTCTGGTAATCAGGCCTGCTTTCGCTCCTGAACTGGACACCCGAGTTCATCTGAGGATCGAACCAGGTTTCAAATTCTAGGATAAAATCACCGTATTTTTCTTTCGTACATAGAAATGAATTGGGTGAAGCAGTGACAGTGGTGCCGATTACAACTCCATCCTCAAGCTTGTAGGGCGCCGTACCGTTAAGCTGCTCCCATGCTGATAAATCTTTCTTTATCAGATTGATCCATGGTTCTTTTTCTGAACATGCCGTTAAGAGGCATAGCATCAAAATCGCGGTAATAAGGCCTGATTTCTTCATATTTTAAGTAGTTTTATAGGTTTCGAAAGAGTAAAGATATTCAAAAAGAATCGGAAAGACGACTTTTCCTGTAATCCATTTTTTATTACTTTAGCTGTTCTGTACGGAAAACACTAAATTCTATAATATGATGAAAAAAATTTTCCTCCTCCAGACGATCCTGATCATGTTCCTGGCATGGTCGTGTACAGAGAATAAAAACAATCAGGAACTGAAGCCGGGAACGCCCGCTTCGGTTCAGGTATCGGCCGAAAGGCTGAACAGGATCGACTCGATGATCATTCAAAGTATTGAAGACAAATGGATTGCCGGAGCCGTCGGATTCATTGCACGCGACGGCAAAATTATTTATAACAGGGCATTCGGCGAAAGCGACCTTGAGAACGGGACGCCGATGCAGACCGATGCAATCTTCAGGATAGCATCGCAGACAAAGGCAATTGCAAGCATCGGGCTTATGATGCTTTTCGAGGAAGGAAAATTTCTCCTCGACGACCCCGTCTCAAAATACATTCCCGAGTTCGCCAATCCTCAGGTTATTGATAAATATAATCCGGCCGACACCAGCTTTACAACGGTTCCTGCCAGTCGGGAAATAACGATACGGGATCTTTTTACCCATACATCGGGCATTGACTACGCGCTAATCGGTTCGCCGATGATGAATGCCGTTTATTCAAAGGCCGGCATCATGGGAGGCTTCGGCAACGACAGGATAACGATAGGAGACGATATCAGGCTGCTTGGGAAACAGCCCCTGGTCCACCAGCCCGGCGAAAGATTCACTTACGGACTGAATGTGGATGTGATAGGATACCTTGTTGAGATCCTTTCAGGTCAGAAGCTTGATCAGTTCCTGAAAACAAGGCTCTTCGATCCCCTGGGAATGGAAGACACCTGGTTCTACCTGCCTGAAGATAAACATCAGAGACTTGTAAAGGTAAACACGGAAGACCAGAACCGCACGGTAGTTCCAATGCCGGATCAGGAGATTGTCAACTATCCTCTGACAAATGGTGTTTATTTCTCAGGAGGAGCCGGACTCAGCTCCACAACAAAGGATTATGCCATTTTCCTCCAGATGCTTCTCAACAAGGGTGTGTACAAGGGGAAAAGGCTTCTTGCAAGCCGCACGGTCGAACTTATCACATCGAACCAAATCGGTGACCTGAATGTCGGGAAGGATAAATTCGGACTGGGCTTCGAGATAACCACCGAAGCAGGTCAGGCTGTACTGGGTATTTCCGAAGGTTCCTTTGCATGGGGAGGCTATTTCGGAACCACTTACTGGGCCGATCCCGAAGAAAGGCTTGTCTGTCTGCTATTTATGCAACAGGTACCTCTTAGCCACGGTGAGATACAGAACAAGTTCAAGGCAATGGTTTACCAGGCCCTGGACGACTAGGGATACTTATGACAGTATGGTATGATTTGATTATTCCCTGAATATCACCTGGTTTTCTTAAGAGGAGTGATCGTTACCGGACCCGGAAGGCCTGATTCAACAACTTTCCAGGCCGAAGCATCGAATACCCCGTTCCTGTTGTTTTCTTTAAGACGGGCTGCCATGTTAATATTGTAGAATTTCTTCCACGGTATGCCATTCCTGTCCATCCATGCTATCCTGTTCGCCATCAGGTTAGAGACTTCTATCACAAGGGAATTATTAGCTTTCAACTGCTTTTTGCCGAGGATATAGCTAAATCTGGGACCCGGAAGAAATGCAAGCTTTTTACCGTTGAGCGTGACATTTGCACTGTGCAATACTTCTCCCAGATCAAGCAGCCAGGCATCTCCTTTCCCGACCGGCTTTTTGAAGTCAACACTATATCGCACTGTTCCTGAGAAATTCTGATATTCTTCGCCTTCAAAACTTGTCCAGGTTGCCGGACCGGCACTTTCAACAGGACGCGGAAGTACGGGCCCGCCTTCAATGAATTCAACCTTCCACGTGCCTGCCACAGGGGATGGTGAGTTTACGGGATCGTAAAACTGGTATAGCTTGCCTTTCTGCTCATTCTCATATATTTGCAGCAGCAGCGATTCATCCGGATCAAGTCTTAAATAAACTTCCATGCTTCCGCCTCGCGACAGCCTGCTTTTTGCAAGTCCCATCCTGGCGTCCGCCGGATTGAATATGGCTGCCGACCTGCCCGCGGACTGAAGCGAAACCCATCCGTCAAATGACTTGTCGCCGCGATTGGTTATAAAATAAACGGTTCCATTGAGGTTCTGCCGCCTTACAAAGGCAAGTCCGTGATCGCTCATGTTTTCACGCGGAATACCGGCAAATGTGAGCAGCTGCTCCAGATTACTTCCTGAAAGAAGTGATCCCTTGCCGTAGCTACATTTCATCACCCTCGGATTGTTTGAAGGGGAAAAGTGTATCCCCGATCTGAGGCTTTCAAAAAAGGCCGTCTTCTCTTCCGCGTCAGCCCATCCGGATATGTTCTCAGGCAGATCGCCCAGGAATATTACCTTCACTCCTTCATTCACGAGGCGCAGGATATGTGAAAAGGTTTCAACAGGTATGTATTTGCAGCCCGGAACCACAAGAGTGCCATATACGTTTCCCGCCGTATGCAGAAGTCCGTCAAGTGACATGGTGTTGACAAGCTGAAGATCTGAGATATAGTCAAATCCGTAACCTTTCTTTATCATTTCATCGGCTGCCGTCCTGAAGGGCGTACCGTTGAAGGCCGGACTGATAGCGTCAAAATGCTCCAGCAGGCCTCTTCCATAATCGGCATACCTGTCGAAAACCGGGAAATACAGCAGTACGTCGTTGTCGGCTATTCCCTGCTGAAGGAAGGACTGCACTCTTGAAATATATTTGTTGAGGCCGTTGAAATCTCTCCACAGGGGATTCGCGGGTGTAAGCTCCACTGCCGCGTAAAACAGAAATCCCGGCCAGGGCTCGTCCTGGGGTGAAAAACAGGTACCGTGATAGAAAACATGGTTTATCCCGGCAAGGAAAAACAGGTCAACAGCCTTCCTTATATCGCCGAGTGACGACAGGAAATGTTCATCCAGCCAGGTGGCTGCCTCACAGGATGCATACTTTTTCCCTGTAACATTGGCTGCCGATGAGGCAAATTTCAGCCGGGTCAGTTCGTTGCCTTCCGTCTCGGGTATGTCGGTCGCGGCATAAAGGTCAAGAATGTTTCCGGGCGATCCATGAGCCTGGTTCCGGGTCGTTTTTCCCTGCCGGTGAGCCCATTCCGTCCAGCGGGTGGTGAACTTCTCCAGTATGAGGTCCGAGATTGTCTGACGGTAATCGGAAAGAACTCTTTCGTTCTTCTCAGTCTCATCGTTCTGAAAAAGTGCCGGAAGGTGATCCCTGAGGTCGTATCCTCTCCTCAGAATGAATTCGCTGAAGAGATCATTAGTCCAGTCGGCCTGACCTGACGCGTCGTCGACTTCATAAGAATCGTTGAAATATCCTCTTAGCGACCTGATGTCATAATCCTTGAAAATGGAATCGAAATGCTTCAGGTAATTGTCTATGGCCGGCCCCGAAAAATGATCTATGACATCTCCTTCTCCACCCGGACCGGCACGCTCAACCATTTTTCCGTGCCAGCCCTGGAAGACTCCGTAAAGCGTCCACTTTCCCGGGGGCGCTGTCCAGACCAGCTTTCCTTCAGGTGTTACATTGCCGGTAAGATCTGCTATCCGACCGCTGTCGGAGTATGCCATCAGCGCTATCAGTGGAAGCGGTTTTTCAAACCTGATCTGATCGAGGGCATAAAGCTGGAGATTATCGTTTTCTGCAATGGGATCCTTTAGCCTGGTTATATCTGGTCTTTCGCCAACAGGCCTTACAAGCGGCTGCTGGATGAATTCAATCTTTTCCTTAAGCGAATCGCCTCCTGACAGGGTCCAGATCCTGTAATTGATATTCTTGCAGGCATCGGCAGGCTTTACCCAGGGACCTCCGAAAGGCCATCCGGACGCGTTTGCCAGATCAATGCCGAGTCCAAGGCGTTCTCCCTCTGCCAGTACATGGGTGAACATGTCCATCCATCGGGGCGAGAGATAATTGATGAACTTGTCTTCCTGTCCCTTCACTCCATAGATAACAGCTATCTCCATGCCTCCCAGACCGGCATCGCGGTATTTTTCCATCGCGGCTGTCAGACCGGGCTTTGTTACAATGCTGCCCGGCCACCACCAGCGTGTCCAGGGCTTGTTTTCCCCGATCAGCTCAGGCCAGGCCGGCTGCTGGGCCGGTAATGCCTGCGATACCAAAAGAATTAAAAAAATAAAAGTCTTCTTCATGTTGAGGATTTGAGGACGGGATTTTTTGAATTATGGATTATGAATTTTGAATAGTAGTGGATTGTGAGAAGGAGATTATACTTTAAGGAAGATTTTCTTTTTGTACAGGAAGTACAGAAAGACCCAGCCGACTGTTGTGATTCCTATTCCGTTGATTACCGGTGTCCATATTTCCGGGAGCACTTCGACAAAACCGCCGAAAAAGAATTCTGTTGCCCATTTGAAGTTTATCATTCTTCTGGCAAGGTATATCGTGATCGGATTCATCCCGATGACCACGAAGAAGAAAGCCCATTTCCTGAAGTTCCAGACATCAATTATCAGGTAGAACACGGCAAAGAGCAGCATGCTTAGTCCGCCCACGTAGAGAACGAATGAGCTGCTCCAGATGTTTTTGTTTATCGGGAAGACAAGGTGCCAGATCCTGCCAAGAATCATAAGCGCCGCGGCTGCCCCAATGAGATAAAGAACCTTTTTTATCTTCCTGTTGCTCAGGTAATCCGATTTCATGAATTCCCCGGTGAACATCCCCAGCAGCGCGGTTCCTATTGCCGGGATGGTGCTGAACAGCCCTTCGGGATCATGGTTGCCCAGATAGAGTCTGCCGGGCATCAGCATCCTGTCGACATAGCTGGCAAAATTGCCGGTCTGGGAGAAAGGATCGGTCGATCCCAGGTCGTGAGCCGGGAACAGAAGAAGCAGTAACCAGTATCCTATGAGGATAGTCCAGAACCAGACTATTCTCCAGCTTAACTTTGTATTCATGAATATAAGTGCGGCAAACATCCACGCGAGACCAATCCTGCCGAGAACGCTTCCGTAACGTAGTTCGCCAAAGTTGAACCGCACACCGTTGTTGTAAAGGATGCCCAGAAAAACCAGTATAAGTCCGCGGAAGATCACATGCCTGTAAATGGCAGCACGCGGTTCATTGGCGGCCATTCGCTTTGCCAGCGAAAAAGGAAAAGAGATACCGGCAATGAAAAGGAAGAGGGGAAAGATCATGTCATAAAATTGGAAACCATGCCACTCAACATGTTTAAGCTGTGTCGCCCACCATTTAAGAACGGGCCATCCGGTCAGGGTTGCAAGACCGGTAAAGATTGTTTCACCGCCCATTATCCAGAACATGTCAAAACCCCGAAGGGCATCAAGGGAATAGAGGCGTTTCGATTTGAGGTCTTTTTCCATTTAACTTGTAGTTTTCAAATTGCTTCTTTCAAAGATATATTAATAAATCACTGGATATGCCTGTGTTTTGACATATTATCCGAAAGAATCAGAACAAAGACCGGCAGTTTTTCCGGTTCAAAGTCGTGAAACCCACATGATTGAATTCAAGCATAAACACGTAATGAATATAATTTTCAATCATGTGCGGTTCCCCCGCTTGAGCGGGGCAGGCTATTATACCGCTAAAATCAAAATTATATATATGATGAATGTAAAAAAAGGAAGCTTATATTAGCCAAACTGTGTTCTAATTGTTTTACATTTACCTGATATTAACTTCGTATCATCAAACCTTACATTTACATATTATGACAACACGCAGAGAATTCATTCAAAAGACAGCTCTAGGGGCAGCAGGTCTGACACTGGGAGCAAGAAGTTATTCCCGGGTAATGGGAGCAAATGACAGGATCAGGGTTGGAATTGTCGGATATTCCGACAGGTTCAAGGGTTCTCTTTCTCCCGCATTCCTTTCGCTCGCGAAGGAACTGAATTTTGAATTCACGGCTATTTCCGATCTGTGGAACAAGCGAAGAGAGGAAGCCGATGCATTCTACAAGGCAATGGGAATAAAGCTCCGCATTGCAAGAAACAATGAGGAATTATACTCCGGAAACGATACTGACGCGGTCATTATCAGCACCGCTGACTTCCAGCACGCGCTTCATTGTGCCGAGGCTGTTGAGGCAGGCAGGGATGCCTATGTCGAAAAGCCGTTTGCCGAAACCATGGCCGACGCCAGAGTTGCACTCAAGGCAGTGCAGAAGACGGGCAAAATCGTACAGATAGGCTCGCAGAGAAGAAGCGCGGCCAACTACATTGCAGCAAACGAGTATATCAACTCCGGCAAATTCGGAAAGATAGTGATGGTGGAAATGACCTGGAACGTGAATCAGCCCGGAAGATGGAGAAGACCAAATGTTGTTCCTCTTCTTAAAGAAGCCGACACCGACTGGAAACGTTATCAGATGAACCGTCCCCCGGCCGCCTTCGATCCAAGAAAGTATCTCGAATTCAGGCTCTTCTGGCCTTATTCGTCGGGTATTCCCGGCCAGTGGATGGCTCACCAGATCGATACGGTTCACTGGTTTACAAAACTGGCACACCCGAGAAGCGTTGCAGCAAACGGGGGCATCTACCTGTGGAAGGACGGCCGCACAAACTTCGATACCATGACTGCAGTCTTCGACTATGGAGATCCCGCTGACCCCGACTCGGGATTCCAGGTTGTTTATTCCTCGAGATTCACAAACAGCGCTGGCGGCACCAAGGAACTTTATTATTCAAACGGTGGTATGATGAACCTCGATACAAACAAGATAACTCCCGATGGCGGACTCAGGGCAAGGGAAGCTAATGCAATGAACCTGAAAGAGAACCTTCTTGAACCCTTTGAACTTCCTTCACTGACGATTGAAACCGCGGCCAATACGGGCAGCGATCCCATGACTATCGCCCACGTGCGCAACTGGATGGAATGCGTACGCAGCCGCGAAAAACCCAACGCCGATGTAGTTGCCGGATACAACCATTCCATAGCAAACATAATGTGTACAGCCTGCCTGAGAACAGGGGAGAAGGCTACTTTCGATGAAAAAACTCAGGAGGTTATGGCTGGAGGTAAAGTGTTTCAGTATTAATTGAATGCTAATGAAAGAAACAATTAAGAAATCAAATATCAGGTGTCTGCCGGTAACATTCTTTCTGGTTACGGCACTGATCATTGCCACAACTGCCGGAGTTGTTGCCCAGGCTCCGGCAGAAAAGGGAGTACGCTTTGAAATGGTGAATGACCAGAATAAAGTGGATATCTTTATTAACGGATCTCTTTTTTCCTCGTACCGCTATCCGGCCGACCTTGAAAAACCTTTCCTCTATCCTGTTATCGCACCGAACGGTTCAGTGCTGACAAGAGGATACCCGCTTGAACCAAGAAAGGGTGAGCGGATTGACCACCCTCATCAAATTGGATTGTGGTTCAACCACGGGAGTATCAACGGGCTCGATTTCTGGAACAATTCATCGGCAATTCCTGCTGACAAAAAGGATTCGTACGGTCATATCGTTGTCAGGGAATTCGTAAAGACAGCCAACGGGAAAAAAGGGGTACTGGAAGTAGTCTGCGAATGGAAGGATAACAGGGGAAATACAGTCCTCCTTGAGAACGTCCGCTACATCTTCTCGGGTGACGCGAATTCGAGGACCATGGACCATGTATCAACCCTGACAGCCGTGAACGGGCCGGTGACAATAGTTGACAACAAGGAGGGGCTGTTTGCCATAAGAGTCGACCGGGCCTTTGAAATGCCGAGCAACGAGGCGCTGGTGTTCACCGACGACAAGGGAAACCCGACAACTGTAAAGGCCACCGACAACACGGGCGTCACCGGGATGTATACTTCGAGCCAGGGACTTAAGGGTGATGATGTGTGGGGGACCAGAAACAACTGGGTATTGCTTTCCGGAAACAGTAATAATACCGTTGTGACCTTTGGAATATTCGACCACCCCGACAATCCCGGCTATCCGGCTTATGCCCATGCCAGGGGATATGGCCTCTTTTCGGTCAATAACCTTGGACAGAATTCCTATGATCCCAAACAGGAGAAGGTGGAATGGAAACTTGCCAGGGGAGAATCACTGACGCTCCGTCACAGGTTTTATGTAAAATCCGGGTCCGAAATGACAGCCAGGGAGGCGGATAAAATATTTAAAAAGTTTTCGAAGTTGTATTAACCCAGCGAACCCCGGAAGGGGAGCTAAAACCTACACAGATGAGAAAAAGTAATTTGTCCGGTATAGGATTGGCCATTATGGCTTTACTGTTGTTTGTTTCTTTTTCTGAAACATCATTTGCCGCCCCGCCGGAAAAACAGATGTTCTACGAACTGAAGATCTACAGGCTGAAGGATCCGGCAAAGAATGCAGTTTTCGACAGGTACCTGAAGGATGCCTACATTCCTGCAATGCACAGGGCAGGAATTCCCGCCGTGGGGGTTTTCAAGCCGGTAGAAACCGATACTGCTTACGGTAAGATGGTGTATGTATTCGTTCCTTATAAAACCATGGATGAATTCGACCGGGTGCTGACCTTTCTTGAAAATGACGCCGTGTACAATGAAGCCGGAAAGGAGTTTCTTGCCGCACCCTACAACGATCCGCCATTTGCCAGGTACGAGAGCATCCTGATGAAGGCATTTGCCTTTATGCCGCAGTTCAGGGCTCCGTCGTTTTCAACTCCCAGGTCGGAAAGGATTTATGAACTCAGGTCATATGGAAGCTGGACAGAAGATCTGGCTACAAGGAAAATCCATATGTTCAACGAGGGAGGTGAAATGGAGATATTCGAGAAGATCGGATCGAATGCCGTTTTCTACGGCCAGGTTATTATCGGCAGTCAAAGACCACGACTGATGTATATGACCACTTATGAAAACCTTCAGTCGCAGAAAGATCACTGGGCTGCCTTCTCGAAACACCCCGACTGGGTCAGTCTGAGAGATAAAAAGGAATATGCCAACACGGTCATCAAAGCGATTCCTTACCTTCTTCACCCTACGGATTATTCTGATTTTTAGAGGATCACAATAAAAAACGGCGTGATCGCGGATTGATATGCTTCTGCTTCCGGATCACGCCGTTTTATTATATCCGCTTTCCTGCCAGGATAAATCAGTCAGGAAAATCCAGCCCTGATATTGCCGTGGCTATTTCTTCATCGGTCATTTCATGATCGGGAAGATTGTTTTCGTAGTATTTCTCATAGGCTGAAATATCAAAATGGCCGTGACCGCTGAGGTTGAAGAGGATTGTCTTCGGTGTTCCTTCAATGTCGGCCTTGCGGGTTTCGTCGAGAGCTCCTGCAATGGCATATGATGATTCGGGAGCTGGCAGAATACCTTCTGTTTTTGCGAACAGGATAGCGCCCTCAAAGCATTCCCTCTGCATCTTGGCCTTTGCCTCCACAAGACCGTCCTTCTTGAGCTGGCTTATAAGAGTTCCGGCTCCATGATAGCGAAGTCCTCCTGCATGTATCTTAGCAGGGATATAGTTATGCCCGAGGGTGTACATCGGGAGCAGCGGGGTGAATCCTGATGAATCGCCGAAGTCGTACATGAATTTTCCCTTTGTGAGTTTCGGACAGGAAGAAGGTTCAACAGCAAGAAGACGTGTCTTTTTGCCATTGACAAGGTTTTCCCTCAGGAAAGGGAATGCTATCCCGGAGAAGTTAGATCCGCCTCCCAGGCAACCAATGACAACATCAGGATAATCATCGGTTTTTGACATCTGGATCAGCGCCTCCTGTCCGATAATGGTCTGATGGAGTATAACATGGTTCAGGACACTTCCAAGGGCATACTTTGTGTATGGATCCTGGACGGCAATCTCCATTGCTTCGGATATTGCTATCCCAAGGCTTCCGGGGGAATCGGGATTCGACTCAAGGACTTTTCTTCCCGCATCGGTCAGATTGCTTGGAGAGGGAATAACCCTGGCGTTATAGGAATTCATCATGATCTTCCGGCCCGGCTTCTGGTTGTAACTGACCTTGACCATGAACACCAGCAATTCGAGCCCGAAATAGTTGCAGGCGTAACTCATGGCACATCCCCACTGACCGGCCCCGGTCTCGGTGGTGATCCTCTTGATGCCCTCTTTCTTGTTGTAATATGCCTGGGCAATTGCAGTATTCGCCTTGTGGGAACCTGAATAGTTTCCTCCTTCGTATTTGTAGTAAATCTTGCTTTTCGTGCCCAGAGCCTTTTCCAGGTTATAAGCCCTGAAGATGGGGGAGGGGCGGTAGGTTTTGTAAAGTTCCAGAACCTCATCTGGAATGTCAATGTACCTTTCGGTGGTGACTTCCTGTTTGATAAGCTCCATGGGGAAAACGGCAGCCAGGGCTTCGGGCTTTATTGGCTGGCGCGTCGCGGGATCAAGCGGCGGCAAGGGCTTGTTCGGCATATCGGCAGCAATGTTATACCATTGACGAGGCATTTCTTTCTCGCTTAGCAGAATTTTTGAGATCTTTTTCATCATTTTAGTTATTTAGTGGTTAATAAAAATCTTCAAACAAAAAAGGCATGCTGTGAACAGCATGCCTTTACGGAAAATATCCTTCGGATTATATAACGGCCTTATTCACAGCTTAAAACTTCAAGCTGCGCCAGGACCAGATATATAATGCACTAAATATCATGGCATCAAAAATAAACAAAAATTCAATTCTCAAAGCAAAAAACAGGAAAAAATTATGATTTGCTGTTTTTTTGAAACTTCAGCTTAATTTGTTTTACCCACCCCCATGAGAGGATTCCTGCCCTGTGCCCTGTGCCCTGCGCCCTGTGCTCTGCGCCCTGTGCCCTGTGCCCTGCGCTCTGTGCTCTGTGCTCTGTGCTCTGCGCCCTGCGCCCTGTGCCCTGCGCCCTGAGCCTATTTATAAAACGGCTGCCCCTGCCCTCCTGAGGTCCTCAAAGAACAGCGGATAGGATTTCCCGACACAGTGTGCATCTTTGATATAGACTCTTCCTTCGGCTCCCAGTGCAGCCACCGCTGCCGCCATGGCAATGCGGTGATCTTCGTGGGAAGAGACTTGAGCGCCCCTGACTTTTCCTCCTTCTACACTCATGACATCAGCACTGACACTGACCTTGATCCCCAGCTTTTCAAATTCCTCACAGAGGGCTTTTGCCCTGTCACTTTCCTTGTGGATAAGCCTCGAACTGCCCTTTATCCTGCTTATTCCCTTACAATATGATGCCAGCGCTACCAGCGGCGGAAACAGATCGGGCGATTCAGTGGCATCAAACTCGAAAGCTTTCAGTTCCGATTTCTTTATTTCTATCGTGTCACCGGATATAATCATTAAGGCACCGGCGCTTTGCAGTGCATTCAGAATGGCCATATCGCTCTGCCGGCTTTCTGAACGCAAACCGCTTATCTTAAGGTCTCCGTTGATGGCTCCGGCTACCAGCAGAAAGGCTCCTCCGCTCCAGTCGCCTTCAACCTCGTATGTGCGGGGAATATATTTTTGCCTTCCCGGGACAATGAAAAGTTCGTAGTTTTCATTCCTTGCCTCAATACCAAAGCCCCTGAGTACCTCAAGTGTCATGTCAATATATGGTTTGCTTTTCAGATTTCTGACAATCACTGCAGAGTCCTTTTCAGCAACGGGTAGCGACATCAGCAGGCCGGTCAGCAGTTGGGAGCTTATCGATCCGTCAATTTCACAATTGCCTCCCTTCAGGGGGCCTCTTATTGTCAGGGGAAGCATGCCGCCGGTGGTGCTGCATTCCACTCCGAATTGCCTGAGCGCTTCCTCAATCATGTGCATGGGCCTTTTTCTCAGCGAGCCTGACCCGGTCAGAGTTATTTCCGCGTTGAAAAGAGATGCTATGGGCGAGAAAAGCCTGATTGCCAGTCCCGATTCACCGCAGTTAAGTTTGGTCTCCTTCAGTTCCCGCGAGCCTGAGATACTCACCGAATCCGGACCCGGTTCCACCCTTGAGCCGAGACTGACTGCAATGCTCATTGCTGCAAGAGCATCGTCGCAGTATGAAGGATTGACAATAAGGCTATCGCCGTCTGCCAGGAGAGCAGCGGCAATTGCCCTCTGCGTCATGCTTTTCGACGGTGGCGCCTTGATCTCGCCACTGACAGGGGAGGGCTTAACGGATCTTTCCATAAAGCAGTGTTCTTAGCTTTTTGCCGCCGGTATTTCAATCCCGTCATTCATGATCCTCATCTGGTGATTTATGGATTCCTGATGAATAGCCTTGAAAA
>Ga0116182_1000911_pt1 | contig 31772 bp, 28 predicted proteins | sample AD_UKC077_MetaG_FD_89805 | JGI IMG/M metagenome (GOLD analysis project Ga0116182, IMG submission 89805) | Active sludge microbial communities of municipal wastewater-treating anaerobic digesters from USA - AD_UKC077_MetaG | ecosystem: Engineered > Bioreactor > Anaerobic > Digestate | place: USA...
GTGCAGGGAACCCGGATGAGCCGGACGTTGGGAGGATATTGGATCCGGCTGATTCCCGCGAGATCGGCGCCGGCGTACGTGCACCAGTTGCAGACGATGCCGACGATTTTCGGTTCCCAGTTCTCTTGTGGTTTGTTCTCTGCCATAAGTTCCCCGTTTCTTGTCGTCTGTCCTCAGAGGGCCCTGATCTGCGAAAGGACCTGCTCATTCGAAAAGCCGTTCAGGTCGACGGCGTTCATCCTGCAGGAGGCCGTGCACACCCCGCAACCTTTGCAGAGGACGGCATTGACCACCGCCGCTCCCTCTTTCGCATCCACCGCGATGGCCCCGAAGGGGCAGTTCGCCTCGCAGAGGCCGCAGGCCATGCAGCGCTCCTTGATCACATAGGCCGTTTTTCCCTCGGCCTCGATGAAGTCCTTCGTCAGGATCGTGCAGGCCCTGGAAACGGCCGCATTGGCCTGGGTGATCGCCTCGTCGCTGAATTTCGGCGAATGGGCCAGTCCGCACATGAAGACGCCGTCGGTGGCGAAATCGACGGGCCGCAGTTTCACGTGGGCTTCCAGGAAGAAACCGTCCTGGTTCGTCGGAACCTTCAGCATCTTGGAGATGGACTCGTTTTCCGGGTTGGGCACCGTCCCCACGCTGAGGGCCAGGAGGTCCGCCTTGAGTTCCACGGGTTCGTTCAGAATGGGATCGAAAACGCGGATGGAAAGCCCCGAACCGTCCCGGACCACCTCGGGGGGCCGGTCCTCGTCGTACCGGACAAACCGCACGTCGGCCTCCCGGGCCGTCTTGTAGTAGTCCTCCTTGAACCCGTAGGTCCGGATGTCCCGGTAGAGGATGGTCACTTCCCTTCCGGGATCGGCTTCCTTCAGCTTGAGGGCGTTCTTCACGGCCTCGCCGCAACAGTAGCGGCTGCAGTAAGGCCGCTCCTTGTTCCGGGAGCCGACGCACTGGATCATGACGACGCGCTTCGATCCCTGGACCTTCCCGTCCTTCTCGAAGAGCATCTTTTCCAGTTCCCGCTGGGTCACGACCCGGTCGCTTTCCCCGTAAAGGTAATCCTTCGTTTCCAGTTCGTAGGCGCCTGTGGCGACCAGGACCACGCCGTGCTCGAAGCTGGTTTCCTTTCCGTTCTGGTCGATGGTCGTCTTGTAGTTTCCGATGAATCCCTCGATGGTCTTGATGGCGGCCCCGGTGAAGACGTGGATCTTGTCGCTCTTTTCCACCTTCCCGAGGAGTTCCGCCAGGTGCTTCCGGGTGTTCAGCCCCTCGAGGGTGTAATAGAGTTTCCGGTAGTTTCCGCCGAGTTCGCCCTCTTTTTCCACGAGGTAGGATTCGAAGCCCTGTTCCGCGAGGGAAAGGGCCGCCGTGATCCCCGCGAGCCCCCCGCCGATGATGAGGGTGGCATGGTTCACGCCGAGCTGGCCGGCCTTGAGGGGTTTCAGGAACTGGGCTTTGGTAATGGCCATCCGGACGAGGTCCTTCGCCTTTTCCGTGGCCGCCTCGGGTTCGTTCATGTGGACCCAGGAGTTCTGGTCCCGGATGTTGGCCATTTCGAAGAGATACCGGTTGAGGCCTCCCTTTTCGCAGTTTTCCTGGAAAAGTCCCTCATGGGTCCGGGGCGAACAGGATGCGACGACCACGCGGGTCAGGTTCTCGTCCCGGATCACTTCCGTCATCTTGACCGCCGTGTCCTGGGAACAGGTGAACAGGTTCTCGCCCACGTAAACGACGTTGGGAAGCGACTTGGCGTATTCCACAACCGCCGGGACGTCGACGACGCCGCCGATGTTGATCCCGCAGTGGCAGACGAAGACGCCGATCCGGGGACCGACGCCCCTCAGGTCCTTCTCGAGGGGGAGTTCCTCCTCCCGCACCATGGTCCCCCGGCGCGCCGCGAGCAGGCTGGAGGCGCAGGCGGCGGCGCCGCTCGCTTCCATGACCGTCTCGGGGATGTCCTTGGGGCCGCCGAAGGCGCCGCAGACGTACACCCCCTCCCGGCTCGTCCGGACGGGGTTGTCGAGACGGGTCCGGCAGAACCCGTGTTCCTCCAGTTCGATTCCCAGGGCCCCGGCCAGTTTCCCGGCCTCCGGCGGCGGCGTGAGCCCCACCGACAGGACCACCATGTCGAACTCCTCCTCCTTCAGGCTTCCGTCCTCCTGGACGTAGGTGAGGAGCAGATTTTTCGTCTTCTGAAGTTCCTTGAGGGAAGAGGGCATGGAGCGGATGTACCGGATCCCGTATTCGTCCTTGGCGCGGTTGACGAACCGGTCGAAGTCCTTCCCGTGGGCCCGGATGTCCATGAAGAAGATCGTCGGCTCGAGCGTTTTCAGGTGCTCCTTCCCGATGATCGCCTCCTTCGTGGCATACATGCAGCACACGGACGAGCACCACGAGTTCCCGCAGTTCATGTCCCTGGACCCCACGCACTGGATGAAGGCCACCTTGCGGGGCTCCTTCTTGTCGGAGATCCGCTGGACGTGGCCGAAATTGGGCCCCGACGCGGAAAGGATCCGCTCGAACTGGATGCTCGTGACGACGTTGTCGTAAATCCCGTAGCCGTACTCCCCGCGGAGGGCCGCATCGAACACCTTGAACCCAGGCGCCGCGATGATGGAGCCGACCTCTACAGTCTCCTCCTCTTCCTTCATGTCGTGATGGATGCAGCCGGCGAGGCATGCTTCCACGCACATGTAGCACTCGGAACAGATCCCGCAGCTCAGGCAGCGGCTCGCCTCGCGGACGGCTTCCTCCTCCGTCATGGGGAGGACCACTTCCTTGAAGTGGGACCGCCTTTCCCCTGCGTCCAGCATGGGCATGACCGTCCGTGCCTCTTTCTTCACTTCGGAAACGTCGGCCTTGTCGGCGAGATTTTCCTTCCAGTTCTTCTCCCTGCCCGCCTTGACGTCTTCCCCGCTCAGGTAACGCCCGATGGAAACCGCCGCCTCCTTCCCCGCGTAGATGGCCTTCACCACCGTGGCGGGTCCGGTCACGTCGTCGCCGCCGGCGAAGACCCCTTCCACGTTCGTGGCGAAGGTGACCGGATCCACGTCGAAGGTGTTCCACTTGTTGACGGAAATGCCGCTCTCCCTGGAAATGAAGGAAAGGTCCCCCGTCTGGCCGATGGCGGGCACGATGGCGTCCACTTCAATGACGAATTCCGAACCTTTCACGGGAACCGGCCTTCTCCGGCCGCTCGCGTCCGGCTCTCCGAGTTCCATACGGAGACACTCGATGCCGGTCACCTTGCCGTCCTTTCCGAGGATCCGGACGGGGGCGACGAGGAACTCCATCCGGACGCCCTCTTCCTCCGCCTCCTGGATCTCCTCGGGGGATGCCGGCATTTCCGCCCGGGACCGCCGATAGAGAATGAACACGTCCTTGGACCCGGTCCGGACGGCGGTCCGGACGGCGTCCATGGCCACGTTCCCGCCGCCGATGACGGCGACGCGGTCCCCCAGGAAGACCTTCTCTCCCAGGTTCACCCGTTTCAGGTAGTCGATTCCGTGGTAGACGCCCTGCAGGTCCTCGCCGGGAACGTCGAGCCTGCTGCTCACGTGGGAGCCCACGCCGATGAAGACGGCGTCGAAGTTCTTCCGGATTTCGTCGAAGGAAATGTCTTTTCCGACTTTCGTGTTGAGGATGATCTTGACGCCCATTTCCCGGATGATGTCGATCTCCGCGTTGAGGACGTCCTTGGGAAGGCGGTACTCGGGAATCCCCACGGAAAGCCAGCCCCCCGCCACGGGGAGGGCCTCGTAGACGGTCACGTCGTAGCCCTCGACGGCCAGGTAGTAGGCCGCGGTGAGCCCCGCCGGTCCGGCCCCGATGATCCCGACTTTCTTGTTCTTCTTCTCCTTGATTTCGGGAACGAACCGGGTGTCGTCACGGAGGTCCAGGTCGGCGACGAACCGCTTCAGGTGCATGATGTCGATGGGTTCGTCGACCTCCCCGCGCTTGCAGGCCTCCTCGCAGGGGTGGTTGCAGACCCGGCCGCACACGGACGGGAAGGGGTTGTCCTTCTTGATGAGCTTCAGGGCGTCCTTGAACCGGCCCTTGGCGATGAGGGCCACGTATCCCTGGACGCTGATGTGCGTGGGGCACGCCGCCTTGCAGGGCGAGGTCCCCAGCTTGTCGATGGCGTAGCCGCTGGGAATGGCCTGGGGGAATTTCCGGTAGATGGCTTTCCGGTCACTCAGCCCCTCGTTGAAATCGGAGGGAACGTCGACGGGGCAGACGGCGGCGCAGTCCCCGCATCCCGTGCACTTGGAAAGATCGATGAAACGGGGGGCCTTCTTCAGCTTCACGACGAAGCGGCCCGGTTCCCCCTCGACGGCCTCCACGGTCCGCCGCGTGAGAATGTCCACGTTGGGATGGCGGCCCACCTCGACCAGCTTGGGGGACAGAATGCAGGCAGAACAGTCATTGGTGGGAAAGGTCTTGTCGAGCTGCGCCATCACGCCACCGATGCTGATGTCGTTCTCGACGAGGTACACCTTCATTCCCGAATTCGCCAGGTCCAGGGAGGCCTGAATCCCCGCGATACCGGAACCTACCACCATCACGGCGCCGATTTTTTCCTCTTCCCTGATCACGCTTTTATGCACCTCTATATAGAGTTTTAATCCATACTGGATAAGATAACCATCGTGTCAAGCAGCTGCCAAAGATGACGGCTTCGTAAAAAGCCCATATGCTGTGTTGCCCTTCTTCCCTCCTCACTGCGACGTACCATCAGTACGTCTCATTCGTCGGGATTCGGGCGCCTTGCCTATGGCGCTTTTTACTTTGCCGTTCGAAAAAGTGTCGAATTGGCCTTTTTACGACTTCATCAAAGATCGCAAAAGTTCATGGTGACGTAAAAAGCCCGCCTCCCGCGCCGCCGTTCACCCCTCGTCGCTGCGGCGCGCATCCTGCCGGCATGCCTCGGTCCTCGGGATTCGGGCGCTTTGGCTGCGGAGCTTTCTCCTTTGCCGTCTGAAAAAGCGCTGTTCTACCTTCTGTGAGTTTGTTAAACGTGCTGGGGTTAACAAAAAAAGCCCCCCCTGTCAAGGTCTATTTCAGGCCTGTCCGGGGTGGAAAAACGCCCTGTCGCCGCCCCTTTCGACGGCCTTCCGGATGACCCCCCACAGGGCATCCTTCCCTTCCCCCGTCCGGGCGGAAAAGGGAAGTACCTCCTCTTCCGGGCCGAGTCCCAGGAAGTCCCTGATTTCGGCGATGCGGCGCTTTTTTCCACTGTAGGAAAGCTTGTCCACCTTTGAAAGGGCGATGACGTGGAAACGCCCGTAGGCCCGGAGCCATTCCAGGAGGGACCGGTCCTGTTCGGAGGGTTCCCTGCGCACGTCCAGGATGAGGACCACGAGCCGGAGGGTCTCCCTCTCCCTGAGGAAGCGCTCCACCATGGGGCCCCAGGACCGCCGGACGTCCACGGGCACCCGGGCGTATCCGTACCCCGGCAGATCGACGAAAACAACCTTGTCGTTGATGAGAAAGAAATTGAGCAGCTGGGTCTTTCCCGGCGTTGCGCTCGTACGAGCGAGGTTCTTCCGGTTGACCAGGGTGTTGACCAGGGAGGATTTCCCCACGTTGGACCGCCCGGCGAAGGCGATTTCCGGAAAGTCCGGTTCGGGATACCGGCCGGTGGCTCCGGTACTTGTGAGGTATCGGGCTGTTGTGACTTTCATGGCGTGTCTTCCTCTTGAAGTCCCGGCGCCGGTCCCGCCGGGTCCGCGGAAAGGGAGTATAGGAGACTTTCACAGATTTCCCTCCAACGCAAGGAAATTCATGAATCACCCGTAGTTCCTTATCTTTCCTGTTGACTTGGCAAAGCAAAGTTGATAGGAATTTCACGTTTCATATCTCTCTTCAGGAGGACCCCCATGAAAGGCGAGAAATATGTTCTTTGGTTTGACGAACTCGAACTTGACGATATCCCCGAAGTAGGGGGGAAAAACGCGTCCCTCGGAGAAATGAGGAGGGGGCTGACCGCCAAGGGGGTGAGTATCCCGGACGGATTCGCCGTGACCGCTCACGCCTACCGGTACCTCCTCGCGTCTTCCGGGATCGAAAAGAAGATCGAACAGACCCTCTCCGGCCTGGACACCCACGACATGAAGAACCTGAGCGAGCGGGGAGAAAAAATCCGGTCGCTCATCTACAACGCCGCCCTGCCTGACGACCTCCGGAGCGCCATCGTCGAAGCCTACGGGAAACTCTGCGACGAGTACGGGGAAAACACGGACGTGGCGGTGAGAAGTTCCGCAACGGCGGAAGACCTCCCCGACGCAAGTTTCGCCGGTCAGCAGGAGACCTTCCTGAACATCCGGGGCACGGAGGACGTCATCGACGCCTGCAAGAAATGCTTCGCCTCCCTTTTCACGAACCGGGCCATTTCCTACCGGGAAGACAAGGGATTCGACCATATGTCGGTTTACCTCTCCATCGGCGTCCAGAAAATGGTCCGTTCGGACATCAACGCCTCGGGAGTCATTTTTTCCATCGACACGGAATCGGGATTCAAGGACGCCGTCCTGATCACCGCCTCCTACGGACTGGGGGAAATGGTCGTTCAGGGGACGGTCAATCCCGATGAGTTTTACGTCTTCAAACCGACCCTGCGGAAAGGCTTCAGGCCCATCGTCCAGAAAAAACTGGGATCGAAGGAAGTCAAGATGGTCTATGCGGAGGGAGGGGACAAGTCCACCACCGTGATCCCCGTGCCGCCGGAGGACAGGATCCGATTCTGCGTCAGCGACGAAGACATTCTCACCCTCGCCAAATGGACCATGATCATCGAGGACCACTACTCGGAAAAGGCCGGATATTTCAAGCCCATGGACATTGAGTGGGGCAAGGACGGCAAGACGGGCGAACTCTTCATCCTCCAGGCCCGTCCGGAGACGGTTCAGTCCCAGAAGGACGTGAGCGTCCTGGAAACCTACACCCTTCTCGAAAAGAAAACGCCCATCGCAACGGGGACGGCGGTAGGCTCCAAGATCGGCGCCGGCCCAATCCGGACCATCGAAACCGTGGCCAACATCAAGGAATTCAAGAAAGGGGAAGTCCTCGTCACCGACATGACGGACCCCGACTGGGAACCGATCATGAAGATCGCCGCCGCCATCGTGACGAACAAGGGCGGGCGGACCTGCCACGCCGCTATCGTGAGCCGCGAACTCGGCGTCCCCTGCATCGTCGGGACGGGTGACGGGACGGAAAAGCTGAAGAACTCGAAGGCCGCCACCGTGTCCTGCGCGGAGGGGGAAATCGGGAACGTTTACGACGGCATCCTGAAATTCGAAATCGACCGGGTCAACCTGAAGGACATGAAGCGGCCCAAGACCCAGATCATGATGAACCTGGGGAACCCGGAAAACGCCTTCAGCATCGCCGCCATTCCCAACGACGGCGTCGGCCTCGCCCGGCTGGAATTCATCATCAACAACTTCATCCGGATCCACCCCATGGCCCTGGTCCACTTCGAAAAGGTGGCCGACCCGGCGATCCGGAAGGAAATCGAGGAACTCACCCAGGGATACGCCAACAAGACCGACTTCTTCGTGGACAAGCTCGCCCAGGGCGTGGCAAAGATCGGGGCGGCCTTTTATCCCAACGACGTCATCGTCCGGATGAGCGACTTCAAGAGCAACGAGTACAAAAACCTCATCGGCGGGATCTACTTCGAGGAGGACGAGGAGAACCCCATGATCGGGTTCCGGGGCGCCTCCCGGTACTATGACGACCGGTACAAGGAAGGCTTCGCCCTGGAGTGCCGGGCCATGAAAATCGTCCGCAACGACATGGGCCTCTCCAACGTGAAGCTCATGATCCCCTTCTGCAGGACCGTCGAGGAAGGGAAACGGGTGGTCCAGGTCATGGCGGACAACGGAATCCGGCGCGGGGAAAACGGCCTGGAACTCTACATGATGGTGGAGATTCCGAGCAACGTGGTCCTCATCGAGGAATTCGGCAAGGTCTTCGACGGCTTCTCCATCGGTTCCAACGACCTCACCCAGCTCACCCTGGGGCTCGACCGCGACTCGAACATGGTGGCCCACATCTTCGACGAACGGAACGGCGCCGTCATGGATCTCGTGAAGACCGCCATCACGAAGGCAAACAAGATGAAACGAAAAATCGGGATCTGTGGGCAGGCACCCAGCGACTACCCCGAGTTCGCCCGGTTCCTCGTGGAGTGCGGCATCAACAGCATGTCCCTCAACTCGGACACGGTCATCAAGACCACCCTCGATATCCTGGAAACGGAGAAGCATCTGGGAATCAAGGCATGACGGCTTTGTAAAAAGCCCATATGCTGTGTTGCCCTTCTTCCCTCGTCCCTGCGGCGTACCATCCGTACGCCTCAGTCCTCGGGATTCGGGCGCCTTGCCTATGGAGCTTTTTCCTTTGCCGTTCGAAAAAGTGTTGATTTGGTCTTTTTACGATTTCGTCAAGGCATGACGGCTTCGATCGAATGAAAAAAGGCGCCCCCCGGGGCGCCTTTTTTCATGCCGGCCTCATCGACGCCGTCCCATTCCCCTTTCAGCTCCCCCCGGAAGCCGGCGCTCCGGCGCCGAGGGTTCCCAGGGCCACCCCCGAATAATAGTACTTCAGGATCTCCTCATAGGTATGGCCCTTTTCGGCCATGCCCCGGGCGCCCCACTGGCTCATCCCCACCCCGTGGCCGTATCCCTTCCCCTCGAAACGCACCGCCGCTCCCTCCCTTTCCAGGGTGAACAGGGTGCTCTTGATTTCCCGGGGAAACGACTTGACCCGGAAGTGGTTTCCCGTGAGGACCTTCTCCCCCGCCGTGTGGACGATCCTTATTTTCCTGATCCTCCCGGAGGGGCTCTTCTCCAGCGGCTCGATCCGCCGGACCGTTCCCAGGGTCTCCCCGCTCCGCTTCAGGGCGTCGGAAATCTCCTCCAGGGACACCCTCGCGGTCCACTCGTAGCTCGGCCCGATCCCGCTGTAATCGTCCCGGATGCCCTTCAGGTAGGGAACCTCGGCGGTCCAGACCTCCTTCGCGTCCTCCGTCATGCCCCCGCTGTTGGAATGAAAGTAGGCCAGAACGAGTTGCCCGTTGTAAAAGAGCACCCTGCCCCTCGTCTCCGCCACGGCCCGGTTCGTCTGTTCCTTTTCCACTTCGACCCCGCCGTACACCTGGGAACTGGTCGTCCCGTAGACGTCGTACTCCTTCTCGCCGCTCCGGGATTTCTGGTAGAGGGCATAGCTCCGGGCGGCCACCGCCTGGGCCTTGAGGGCTTCCGGGGGCCAGCTCCAGGACATCTCCTTCGGAAGGACGCCGCAAAGATATTCTTCCAGGCCGAGGATGTTGATCCCGTTCAACCTGCCCCCGGAAACGGACAGCTGGATGCTGCCCCGGTACTCGGTCCCGTTGACGGCGATGGGCGCAGTCCCCGAGGGCACCAGAACGGCCTGGTTTTCCGTGAAACGGGTTCCTCCCGAGGCGATCCCCCCTCCCGAGGGGAAAACGGGGTGATCCGTTCCCTCCCGGAAGGTGTGAAGGGTTTTCCGCTCCCCCCTGTCCTTCAGGAAAACGGGAGCGGCGGAACGGATCACGATCTTCGCCGCCCCTTCCTCGATCAGCACCCGTATGGGGGGGTCGGCGGGCAGGGCTTCGGGCGCTTTTTCCTCCTTCCTTTCGGGAACCGGGGGCGGATTCAGGCAGGCCTCGATCATGAACTCGGCGGTCATGCGGCGGTCCGACGCCGGATAACGGGAAACATACTCGCGGAAGAGCGCCAGCGCTTCGGTGAACCGGTTCTTTTCAAAAAGAAGCATCCCCGAATTGAAGAGCGCGTTTCCTCCCGAGGACGTGTCGGCGTATCGCTCCCGGACGGCCCGGTACTTTTCCAGGGCGGGGTCGGGTTCGTTGAGGAAAATCGAGTAGATGTCTCCGACCCTGAGGAGGGACCGCGCGACCGATTCCCGGTCCTTCGACTGGTCGGCCGCCTCCTGGTAGGCCCCGATCGCTTCCAGGTACATGCCTTTCCGCAGGTACTCATCGCCCGCCTGCAGATCCTGTCCCCGGGCGGGAGCCGCACCGCCTGCAGAAAGGAAAAGAACGGCGAAAAAGAAAAGAAGGGGGAAAGCCGGCGGTTTCCGTCTCATGGGCGGCCTCCTTTCGGGCTGGCATGGAAACGATGCGGGGAAAAACGAAGGGGAGTGCGCTGCGGCGGAGCCGGTCTGTAAGCCGAGTTCTGTACTCCCGTAAAAGGAGTGATGGTCATTCCTCTGGGACGGCGGTTGCCCGCCGCCTCAAGCGACGCTACCCGAGAACATCAGGCGGGCAGCCTTCTGGCGTTCTCCTATTTGGTCTTGCTCCGGATGGGGTTTACCTAGCTTTTCCGGTCACCCGGAAAACTGGTGAGCTCTTACCTCACCGTTTCACCCTTACCCCGGCCGGGGAAACCGGCCCGGGCGGTTTGTTTTCTGTGGCACTTTCCTTGGGGTCACCCCCAGTCGCCGTTAGCGACCATCCTGCCCTGCGGAGCTCGGACTTTCCTCCCCCCCGCTCGCGGCGGAAGAGCGACCATCCGACCGACTCCCGTTCGGCGCACTCCCTTTGTTCAGATTACTGGATTGCGAGCCCGCCGTCAATGGCCTCGTTGGCGAGACGGTCCGCTTCGCGGTTCTTTTCCCGGCCCACGTGGGCGACAGTCCAGGATTCCAGGCGGCCGAGAAGAGCGGCCGCCTGGTCGTAAAGCTTTTTCAGCCGCTCGTTTTTCACCCTGTAGCGGCCCGAGAGCTGGCGGACGACGAGTTCCGAGTCCAGAAATATGGAAAGGTTCCGGTACCCCTCTTCGAGACTCTTCGTAAGTCCGAGGATGAGGCCCTGGTACTCCGCCTCGTTGTTGGTGCCGGTCCCGAGGAACGTTTTCCACTCGAAGAGGGTCTCACCGTTTTCCCCGAAGAGCACCGCCGCCGCACCGGCGGGACCGGGATTCCCCCGGCTCGCCCCGTCGGCGTGGAGCCTCACCCGCTCACTGCCCCTGTCCATTCCGGTCCTCCCAGTAAAGGATCCGGTTGCAATGCGGGCAGAGGATGAATTCCTCGTGCCTCTGAAGATTGTTGTAGAGCTGAGGCGGGATGTTCACATGGCACCCCCCGCAGACTTCCTTCCATACGGAAACGACGGCTTTCCCGTTTCTTCTCTGCCGGATCATGTCGTAACGCCGGATCAGTTCGGGCCGGACTTTCTCCCTGGCCCCGCTGTGCTTCTTCTGGATCTCCTCCAGCCGCAGATCGATTTTCCCGATTTCCTTTTCGATCTCGAAGATTTCTCCCTCATGCCTTTCCCGGTAGTTCCGGCATTCGGCCTCCGCCTCCTCCAGAACCCGGCGGGTTTCATCGACCCGCTCATAGTCACGGAGAATCCTGTCTTCCACGGTCTCGCTCGCCTCGGCGATGGCGTCCATCTCCTTCAGCATGGCCTGATATTCCTTGTTTGTCTTCACCTCGGAAAGGCGGGATTTTCCCTTGCTGAGGCTTTCGGCGAGCCGCTTCAGCTCCCGTTCGCTTTCCTTCAGGCTTTGCCGCGCCGCTTCGGAAAGGTCTTTCTTTTCCAGGACGACGGCCTCCCGGGACCGGATTTCTTCCCTCAGCTTTTCGATTCTCTCCGGCAATTCCTTTTTCTTCAACGCTTCCTGGAGGATTTCATCATCCAGTTTCTGAAGCTCGATCAAAAGCGCAACCTGTTCTTTCAAAATCCTTCCCTCGATCGTATTAAAAAAAAATGCACCAGAATCTGGTGCATTTGCAGTTCCCCGGTTGCAGACGAACATCCTGCCTTGCCTGATCGTTTTGTCTGACTCATGATGAGGAATCGGGGCATGTCATCCATCTGGTGGGCCCACCTGGGTTCGAACCAGGGACCTACCGGTTATGAGCCGGTGGCTCTTCCAGCTGAGCTATGGGCCCGGAAAAATATTAAGCAATTTACATAGACCTCTTTCCATGATATGTCAAGGTCATTTGATGGATTCGTGTTGCGCCGTGGTACGCCGATGGTTCAGCCGGCGGGATCTTCTCCTGAGGGAGGGGGCCCCGTGCATGGGTTCCATGGCGGCATGAAAATCTTTGTTGACAAAAGCGATTTTATTTTTATAATAGCGGTTTCAATTTCCGTAGAAAAGGATCGATTTATGTTTGCGGTAATCAAAACAGGCGGGAAACAGTACCGGGTCGCTCCGGGGCAGATCATCCGGATCGAAAAAATCGAAGCGGACAAGGGGGCTTCCGTCTCTTTCAATGAAGTGCTCCTCATCGGAAAAGGAAGCGGAATCGAGATCGGCAGACCCGCCCTTTCCTCGGCCACGGTCACGGGAGAGGTCCTCGGCCAGATCCGCGGGCCGAAGCTGATCGTTTTCAAGAAGAAGAGAAGAAAGGGATACCGGAAGAAAACGGGGCACCGGCAGTCTCTCACCGTGATAAGAATCAAGGAAATCGCCTCATAGCGGAGGACGTCATGGCACACAAGAAAGGACAGGGAAGTTCCCGGAACGGACGGGACAGCCACGGCCAGCGGAGGGGGGTCAAGGTCTTCGGCGGCCAGGCCATTTCCGCCGGAACCATTATCGTTCGCCAGCTCGGGACCAAAATTCACCCCGGGAAAAACGTGGGGCTTGGGAAGGATTTCACCATATTCTCCAAGATCGACGGGGTGGTGAAATTCGAACGGTTCGACAAGACGCGGAAAAAAGTCAGCGTTTACCCCAACTGAGACCACCGGGGTTTCGGAAAATCGGAGAAGCGAAAGAAAGGTGTTTGCGGGAACATTGCCCTGCCAAACACCTTTTTTCTTGAAGGGAAGGAATTCCCCGGTTCGGCGCGATGCATTTCGTTGACGAGGCAAAAATCTACGTGAAGGCCGGAGACGGCGGGAGGGGATGCGTCAGCTTCCGGAGGGAGAAGTACGTCCCCAGGGGCGGACCCGACGGCGGGGACGGCGGGAAGGGCGGAGACGTGATCCTGCGGGCCTCCCGGAATCTCAGGACCCTCCTGGATTTCAAGTACCAGCAGCACCACGTGGCCGAACGAGGGGAGCACGGCAAGGGGAGCAACCGGACTGGAAGAAACGGGCTGGACCGTGAGATTCTTGTCCCGGCCGGGACGGTGGTTCACGACGTCGAAACGGGGGAAACCCTGGCGGACCTGACAGAGGAAGGGGACACCTTCGTCGTCGTCCGGGGGGGGAAAGGCGGCAGGGGGAACGCGCGGTTCGCCACGGCCACCCGGCAGGCCCCCCGGTACGCCCAGGAAGGCATTGCCGGAGGGGAGCTGTGGATCCGGCTGGAGCTGAAACTTCTTGCCGACGTGGGCATCATCGGACTGCCCAATGCAGGAAAATCGACCCTGATCTCGAGGATCTCCGCAGCAAAACCGAAAATCGCCGACTACCCCTTCACCACCCTGACCCCAAACCTGGGAGTCGTCCGGTACGGGAAGGAGGAAACCTTCGTCGTCGCCGACATTCCCGGTCTCATCGAGGGGGCCCACGAGGGAGCGGGCCTGGGAATCAAATTCCTGCGGCACGTGGAGCGCACCTCCGTCCTCGTCCACCTGCTCGACATTTCCCGGGAGCCGGCCTCCGATCCGTGGCGGGACTATGAATTGATCAACAGGGAGCTTGCCAGCTTCAATCCGGCCATGATAGAAAAACCCCAGGTGGTCGCCGTCACCAAGCTGGACCTGCCGGCGGCCCGGGAACGATTCAGGGAGACGGCCCCCCTGTTCAGGGAAAAGGGGATTCCCCTTTTTCCCGTGTCGGCCGTGACGGGAGAGGGGCTGGCGGCGCTCCTCGAAGAGATCGTCCGCCTGCTGGGGGGAAGGGAAACGGAGAGCACACCATGTCCGGAGAAAGAAAAGAATACCTGAAGCACGTGAAAAGGGTCCTGGTGAAAGTCGGCACGGGAACCCTGACGGGGACTGACGGGCTCGACCTCGCCATCATCGAGCAGCTCGTGGATGAAATCGCCGGCTTCGAAAAGCAGGGCTTCCAGTTCGTCATGGTGTCCTCCGGGGCCATCGCCTCGGGAAAGCACCGGATGGGCATCCGGGGAAAGCTGAAGAGCCTCCCGGAAAAGCAGGCCGCCGCCGCCATCGGGCAGGGCCGGCTCATGCGGGTCTACTCCAATGCCTTCGGCAGGCACGACCTCTACGTGGCCCAGCTGCTCCTCACCATGAGCGATCTCACCGACCGGACCCGGTTTCTGAATATGCGGAACACGCTTTCCGTTCTCATGGAGTGGGGCGTCGTCCCCATCATCAACGAGAACGACACCGTCTCCGTCGACGAACTCAAGTTCGGCGACAACGACAACCTGGCCTCCATCATGGCCAACATCATGGAGGCGGACCTCCTCATCAACCTGACCAACACGGAGGGGCTCTACGACCGGAACCCCAAGGGCGGCGTGAAGGCCCGGCTCATTCAGACGGTTCCGGAAATCACTGAGGAAATCGAGAACTTCGCCTCTTCCGAGGCCGACCCCGTCGGGATGGGGGGGATGAAAAGCAAGGTGCTTGCCGCAAGGAAGGTGACGGCCTTCGGGATCCCCTTCATCATCGCCTGCGGGAAACGAAAAGGGATTCTCCGGGAGATCCTGGAGGGGAACGAGGCCGGAACCCTTTTCCTCCCCGCGGAGGAAGCACTGAAAAGCCGGCAGCACTGGATCGCCTTCACCCTCCGGTCGCGGGGCAAGCTCTTCGTCGACAACGGCGCCCGGGACGCCGTCCTGCTCAAGGGGAAGAGCCTTCTGCCCTCGGGAATCGTCGCCGTGGAGGGGGACTTCGCCGTCGGCGATCCCGTCATGTGCTTCGACAGCTCCGGGAAACTGTTCGCCAAGGGACTGGTGAACTACAGCGCCACCGAAATCGACCGGATCAAGGGATTGCGGACGTCCCGGATCGAGCAGGTCCTGGGGAACAAGCCCTACGACGAGGTCATGCACCGGGACAACATGGCCGTCACGAAGGTTTTGTCCAAGAAATCCTGACGGCGTCTCAGGAACCGAACCCGATCTCCCGGAGCACCTTGAGCGTGTTTTTGGAAACGGGCAGACCCCGCAGTTCCTCCCAGGTCAGCCACCGGGCATCCGCGGCATCGTCGCCGGCCCTGACCTCGCCTTCCAGGTACCGGGCCGCGAGATCCACGATCACGTAGTGAAAACGGACCTCCCCCGAAGCATCCCGCTCGATGAAATCGAAGGAATACACGGGGCGGTCCGCGGCGATCCGGATGCCCGTCTCTTCCAGAATCTCCCTTTCCGCGGCCGCCGCGAGGGTTTCCCCGATTTTCACGCCCCCTCCGGGGATGGCCCAGAGACCCTGGCTCGGCGGAATGCCCCTGCGGACGAGCAGAACCCGGTCCCCCTCAATGACGATGGCTCCCACACCGACCCTCGGACAGTCGGGATATTCCCGTTTCCCTGGCTTCCCGCCGCCGGTCCGGCTCATGGCTCCCCCCCCTCGACTGCAAAGGTGAAACGTCTTTCATCGAAGACGCCCGGTCCGTCCCGGAACGTCCGCTCGATGAAGACCGCCTCCCCGCTTCGATGAAGGATCAGAACCGTGGCGGAACGGGTTCCATAGACGGGGCTTTTGATGAATGTGGCGGACAGGATGCGCTCCCACTCCATCCCGATCCCCGTGTCGGGCAGGAGTGAATCGTCATAACGGGCCGTGTCCCCGAGCATTCCGAACAGGGCATCGGGGTCCGGTCCGGCGCTGTCCCGGAGGATCTCCCCCAGGATCTTCTTCCCCCGGACCACTTTCGGCCAGGGCGTGTCGAGAAGATGGTTGGAAAGCCCGTGAATCCCCGGCCGCACCGGGGCCCACCCGTCCCCGAAGCTGGAGAAGCACGCCATCTCCCCGCCGTTCACGGCCAGCAGATTGAACCCGTTGTAGAGGGCCGCATCCTTCCGGACCCGTTCCCGAAAGGAAGGAAAGTTCTCTTCCCCTTCGAGAAACATCCGGACGAGGTCTCCCCGGCTCGGCGCGCCGGCCCGGATGAGGCGGGGCGCCCGGTAATTGGTGATCGCCGCGATCCGCCCGTCCCTCCGGATGCCCATCCATGTCCCTCCCCCCCTGAGGTCCTTCCCGGCAAGGATGTCCGGGGCCTCCTCCCAGAAATGGGCGGCCGCGGAAGGCCGTTCGTAAAACTCGTCCCGGTTGGCGGCAAGGACCAGCGGAAAGGATTCATGATGGCGATAGGCGAAAAGGATGAGGCACACCGTTCGTTCTTCCGATTCCTACAGGGGATTCGCGGTTTCCAGTATGATTTCGACCCTCGTCAGGATCCGTTCCATCACCTCGCCCGCCTTTTCGTGGATCACCACGCTGGCGTCGATGTCGCAGCCCGTGGCCGTAAGGTTGATGATGACGAGCTTCGCCCTTCCCTCCAGGGCGTACGCGGGTACGTAGGCCGCCGGGTACACGACGAGGGACGATCCGATCACGAGCAGGAGGTCGCACCGGGACGCGCGGTCGATGGCCGCGGACAGCACGGCCCTGGGAAGGGATTCCCCGAACAGGACGACGTCGGGCTTCAGGATTCCGGAACAATGGAGGCACTCCGGGGTTTCCTCTCCTTCGCCGACCCTCCGGACGATCTCCTCGAGGGGGGAAAGGCGGTTGCAGTCCATGCACCGCACCCGGCCCATGTTTCCGTGAAGTTCGAAAACCCTGTCCGGGGAATTTCCCGCTTTCTGGTGGAGATTGTCGATATTCTGCGTGATCACCCCCTGGAGCTTCCCCATTTTTTCAAGCCGCGCCAGGGCGTAATGGGCCCTGTTGGGCTGTGCGGCGGCGAAAAAGCCGCCGTCGAGAAGGAATTTCCACTGCTTTTTCCGTGATTCCCTGTCGTTCAGAAACTTGTCGATGGTGAAGTCTGAAGGATCGAACCGGGACCAGATCCCCCCCGGGCTCCGGAAATCGGGAATTCCCGACTCGGTGCTGATGCCGGCCCCCGTAAAGGCGACGATATTCCGGGAGCGGAGGACCAGATCGGCGACTTCATCGATTTTGCCGTTCAGCAGTTCATTTTCCACGGGCAGTCCTTTCCCCGCATGGCGGTGCGTCTTCTGTAACACAACGGGGGCAGGCTTTCCAGGGGTATGACCATTCAGGCCCCATCATCCCCGGGGGAACACTTCCCTTCCCCTTCCGCCGTCCCGGAAATCTTTTTCCGATGTCCCGCCACCTGGCAGGAGTCCGCCACTCACGTGGAAATCCCCATCCGCGGCAGGACGAATCCCGGGACAACGATCCAGACTATCACGACGCCGATAAAAATCAGCCATTCCATGGGAGTCCTTCCTTTATTTTCCTTTCTTTCTTTCTTAAAGATAGGGTTCCCGGAGAGGAAAATCAAGGGAGAAAACGGGTTGACGGAAGATTCCCGTTTCCCTATACTGCTTTGATCCATCTTGCGGGAAACCAGGGGGAAACGACAGACGATGGACGACGATTGCGGGATCCGCTCCACGATTTCCCGGCTTTCGGCGCTCGCCGGGGCCATCGCCTCGGGCCATTACCGGAAAATGGACGCCGACGACCTGTTCGCCATGACGACGGAAGATCACCCTCCGGAACTCCGGGAGCTGGCCGAAGCCTTCGGCATGATGATGGTCAAGATCGAGGCGAGGGAATTCCATCTCCAGGAACTGGTGGCCGAACTGGAACAGGCGAACCGGAAACTCCGGGAATATTCGGAAGAGCTGGAAGACCGGGTGGCGAAAAGGACCGGGGAGCTCGAGGAGGCGAACCGGAAGCTGGATCGGCTCGCCCACCTGGACGGACTGACGGGCATCGCCAACCGCCGTTATCTGGACGCATACCTGCAAAGGATCTGGCTCGATTCCGGCGCGGAGAAACAGCCCCTGTCCTTCATCATGGCCGACATCGACCACTTCAAGCGGTACAACGACACGTACGGCCACCAGGACGGGGACGAATGCCTGAAAAAGGTGGCCCGGGTGATCCAGGAAAACACGCGGCGGTCCGACGACCTGGCGGCCCGCTACGGCGGCGAGGAATTCTCCGTCGTCCTCATCGGAACGGGACCCGACGAGGCCTTCAACATCGCGGAGAGAATACGCCGCGACATCGAAGCCCTCCGGATCCCCCACAAATCCAATCCCCTGGGCCCGTACGTGACCCTGAGCCTCGGCACGGCCACGGTGGCGGCCGTCCCGGCCGGGGGGATATGGACCCCCGGCGACCTCATCGAGGCCGCCGACGAAGCCCTCTACACAGCGAAAAAGGAACGGGGGAGAAACTGCTCCGTCACCGGAAGGATCCTGGACTGAAGGGCCCCGCCGCTACCGCGTCACGACCAGAACGGGTTTTTTGGACGAACGGATGATCTTCTCCGACACGGAGCCGAGGAACATGTCCGCCAGGTTGCTCTTTCCATGGGAGCCCACGACGATGACGGAAACGTTCTCCTCGTCGGCCACCCGCAGGATCTCCCGGAAGGGAATGCCCGTTTCGATCCGCGATTTCACACGGTAACCCTCCGCCCTCAGTTCTCCCGCGACCCCATTCATTTCGTCGGTCGCCTTTTCCTCCCAGGTCTTCTGGAGTCTGGCGAAATCCAGAGGCATATGGCCGGCAAGGGCGTCGAAATTCCTGCTGTCGATCACGTGAACGACAACCACTTCCTGCGCTCCCGCGGTTTTCAGGTGACCGATGTAGGCGAGGGCTTTCCGGGCCACATCGGAAAAGTCGGTGGGGTAAAGAATTTTGTCGAACATGATGCCACCCCCTTTCGTTGTCTGCGTGAAACAAAGGAAAAACCCATCCACATCGAAGTGATTTTATTATACATAACAGAAACGGAACCTGTCAATGCGGGGCGGCCGGGGGGCGAGGGGTTCTCCATGCGCTCCCTTTTCCCGTTGACTCCCCGCCGGCCCGCCGATACAATCTGAGACACCGTGGAACACCGGGGACCGTCCTTCCGACGGCACAGGGGCGTGGAATCGGGGGACCATCCGCCGACGGAACGGGCCCGGCTCCAGGAGATTGCTTCCGGATGCTGCAGCGATGAGACTGATCTATGTCACCGACGTTCACGGCGATTTCGAGCGGGTGAAGCAGCTCCTCTACGAGACGGTCGCCGACGTCTACATCATCGCCGGCGATCTCGCCGACATCTCCTTCTTCACCGCCGGGACGGCCGGCCGCTACCACGACCTGCAGACGTACTTCCACGGCCTCAGGAGAGGCAGGGGGAAAACGGCGACGAACCTGGAAGACTTCGTCGACGAGCTTCTCGATGATCCCGGACTTTCGTCGGATATTGCGGAAAAGGGAACCCGGTACCGGCACGACACGCTTCACGCGAGACGGGTGCTCCGCCAGAACTGCAGGCTTCTGGAAAACATGATTTCCCTGAAGCTCGAGGGCCACGTCTTCTGCCTTGCCGGCAATCACGACATGGACCTCAGGTACACGGCGCTGCGCGACCGGGATCTCCATCTGGTCTGCCGCGAGGCGGGCCCGCTCCGAATCGCCGGCTACGGGGGCGCAGGCGGAACGACCCCGGGCATCCCCGAACGGTACCGGCTGACATACAGGGCCGGAAACGGCATCGATGAGGGGAACAACGAAATGTACCGATTTTTCAAGGAGACCGGCCCCCACGTCATCGTCAGCCATCAGCCGGCCTACGGGATTCACGATTTCGTTTCCCCCATGGGGGAAACGGGCTCGCTGGCCCTCCGCCGGTACTGCGACACCCATCCCGTCCTCCTGTGCCTGACGGGGCATCTTCACGACGAGTGGGGCGTCGAGGAAGAAAGCGGAACCGTCTATCTCAACCCCTCCCATTTCGGCAAAATCACCCGTTCCCGAGGACGGATCTCAGAGGGCGGTTTTTTCCATGACGTGGAACTGGACGAGGACGGGGTGACCCGGATTCGGCACAGGAAAATCGCCGACGGTAAGATCTACGACCTCGTCGTTCACGACCGGAAGGAGGGGCGGTGGCATCAGGAAGTGGTCGATCGCGGCCGTTACGGCGCCCTCCTGGAAGGCCGGAACTGCGAGTCCGGCATGAAGGACGCACCGCCAGGGCCGGCGAACCACCTGGGAATGGATCTGCCGGGGTTCTACGCCATGTTCCAGCCCCCGAGATCGGGGGAAGTGACCGCCGCCATCGATGAGGCCGTCCGTCTCCTGGAGGCGGAACTGCCGGAGAACGTGGCCGTGGACGTCATGGCCGGTTCTCAACCCCGGGAATCCGTGAAGCCGGGGAAGGGGCTCGATCTCGTCCTTTATCTCCGTTGCGGCGGGGCGGAGGGGGTGCCCTGTTCCTCGGGAAAAGCGGCCGCCTGTCCCTCCTGCATCGAGGCGACCCGGAAAATCAGCGATATCCTGTGGGAAAAATTCGACTTCTCCATCGTGGACTGCATCGACCTCCATCGCGTCGCGCAGAGCATCCTGGAAGGAAACTATGAATGCCAGTTCACCCAGCGTTTCGTTTCCTACCGTTCCATGGGCCGGATCGCGGGAAAAGCCGTCGTCGCCCCCGTGGAGGACCTTCTGGCCTCCCATGGGGAATATCTCCGGGAAATCGAGGGGAGCATCCGTTCCTACTTCAGCATCTTCATGAACACGGTCCGGCACACCCGGTCTTTCCGGAAATATGAATCCCGGCTGAAGGCGATCGGCATCACCGTGCCCGAGCCGATCGCCAGAATGCTCCGGTCCCACCTCAAGGACGGTTGACGGAAAACAAAGAACGAAAGGAGGGAACCATGAAACCGATCGATTCGGAAGTGAAGCTTCTGGGACGGATGGCCAACATGGCCCTCTCATGCCTGACCCAGGAGGAAGCGGTGGCCGTTGCCGCCCGGTTTCTGCCGCAGTTGTTCCCCGGGGAAACGGGGGCCCTGTACCTCCGAAGCCCCGGGCAGGATCTTTACGAACCCGTCGCCTCCTGGGGAAAGAGAGAGGAATGGAAAAGCTTCCCCGGCCAGGACTGCTGGTCCCTGAGACGCCGCCGGATCTACGTGGTCGGAGGGGAGCGGGAGCAGCCCCCCTGCCCGCACAGCGGCCACGATCCCGGACGGTGGATTTCCATGTGCGTGCCCATGACGGTCTGGGAAGACGCCCCCGGCGTTCTCCACCTCCTCGTTCCCGCCGGCGGGGAAAAGACCGGCCGGGATTCCGCGGAAGCTCTCGCATCGATGAGGAGGCTGGCCGCCCTTGCCGCGGACGTTCTCACCCTTCTCCTGGTCAATCTCCAGCTGCGCCGGCAGATCGACGACCTGTCCGCCCGGGACACCCAGACGGGCTGCTTCAACCAGCGCTACCTGGACGAAACCCTGGCCCGGGAATTGAAAGTTTCCCAGCGAACGGGCCGCCCCCTCGCTCTCGTCCTGATGGACATCGACCATTTCGGGCTCTTCACCGAAGCGTACGGCCACGGAGCCAGCGCCCTGGTTCTCCGGAACGTCGGGAATTTCCTCCGGGAGCACATCCGGGAAGTGGATATCCCGAGCCGTTACGGCGCCGACGAGTTCGCCCTCCTCCTCCCCGGCACGAACCTCGAAACGGCCGTCCGCAGGGCGGAAAACCTCCACTCCATGATGCGGGACCGGTCCCAGCAGGACGGCCACGGCCACATGCGGCGGGTCACCCTCTCCATGGGGATCGCCGCCTTTCCCGACCAGGGGGAAACCCTGTGCGATCTCGTGGAGGCGGCGAAAAAGGCTCTCAGAAAGGCCAAGGAAACGGGACGGGACCGGATCGTCTCCGGGAACGGGTGAAACGGGTCCCGGAAAGACGCCGCCGATCCGCCTCCGGCATCAGGAAGGAAGAGGCCGCCGGCGGGTCTCCATTTCCCCGCGCCCGGGGATTCCCGCCCTTCCCCCCGGGCGAAGGCATACCCGGGAGGCCGCCCAGGCGCCGAGATCGAGGCTCTCCTCCAGGCTCCGCCCCCGGAGCACCCCGAAAATGAAGCCGGCATGGAACACGTCCCCGCAACCGGTGGTGTCCACCGCCGCTACGGGATAGGCGGGTCTTTGGATCTCCTTCCCGCCGAAGGAGGCCGCATACCCTTTTTCCCCGAGGGTCACCGCCGCGAGCCGGGGCCCCAAGTCCCGGATCCTGCGGCAGGCCTCGAGGGGGTCGTCCCGTCCCGCCAGTTGCCTTCCGAAGGTTTCGGAGGCGATGAAGAAATCGGAAAGGCGGGCGATCTCGACCATTCCCTCCCGGAGGGTCCCGCCGTCCACGACCACGGGAATGTTCCCTTCCCTCGCCTTTTGCGCGGCGTGAAGGGCGGCCTCGACGAAAAGCCCGTCCGTGTGGAACAGCCGCGCCCCCGAAAGGGCCTCCAGGTCCACCTCCTCCGGCTTCAGGGGTTCCCCCCCGGGCCGCTCCCAGAAAATGGTCCGTCTTCCCCCGGGGGATTCGGCGGCGATGAAGGCGAACTGGGAGGCGCCCCCCTTCCGCCGGATGACGCCCTTCGTGTCGATCCCCTCCTCTTCAAGGGACCGCACGATGACGGGGCCGAAGGCGTCATCCCCCACAACGCCGGAAAAGCGGCAGGAAAGGCCCCACCGGGAGAGGGCCGCCAGGGCCGTGGCCACCGGCCCGCCGCCCTGGATCGTCAGGTCGAAGAATTCCTTCTTGATCCCCGGCGGCGGGAATTCCCCGATGCGGCCGATGTAATCCAGGGAGCACTGGCCGAGGCCGAATACGTCGCATCCCTCCATGGGACCGGGACCTGTCAGAGAATTCCCAGTTCCTTCCCGAGAGCCTGGAAGTTCTTCGGGAATTCGGGCTGGAAATTGAGATAGAAGGGCACGGGATACCGGGCGCCCACCTTGCTTCCCGCCTCTTTCAGCCCCTGGACGAACCGGGCAAGGGTTCCCCCGGGCAGGGCGAAGACCATCTCGTCGTCCTGGGTCAGGGAAAAGACCCGGTCCCCCATGCCCGGCACGGCCATCCGGGGCGCCTGTTCCCGGAAGGGGGCGATGAGGTACTCGCTGCACTCCACCTTCCCGCCGAAATGGCCGGCCACCCGGACGCCCTCGAACCAGGACCAGGCCTGGGCAAGCCGCATCACCTGGGCGGGATTGCCGTACACCAGGACCACGTCGGGCGCCATGACGCTCTTCGAAAGGGGGGAAAACAGAAGGGCCCCGTACTCTCCGGGATTCAACCGGAAGAGATCGGACGCTTCCTTCCGGCCGGCCTCCTCGTTGCGGGAGTAGTTCCCTTCACAGAAAAGTCGCGTCAGCGAGGCGGCGGGATCCTTCGCCCCGCTCATGCCGAAGGCGATGGACGCCGGCACGCAGACGAGATCCTCCTTCGTAACACCGACCGCGGTCCCGTAGAGGCGGGCCATGGTCACCACCTGGCACAGGGCCATCCTCTTTCCAAAGGTTTTAAGGGGTCTCCGGGTCTTCTCCGGAAAGTCGCCTTCCCCTTTCAGAAAATTCACGGACACGGGGAGCGTCCTGAGGCGAAGGCTGTTGCTCAAAAAATCAGATGCTTCCGGGTAGCGGATGTCTTCCATGTTTGTCCCTCCCTTTTTCATGGCTTCGGGAAAAAAATCCCATGCCGCCCCTTCAGGGCCGGCGGACCGGCACGTTTCGATGCCACCGTCACCGGGGCTGAAGCCCCGGACTACGTTTAAAACCTCATCGCCCGCGGAAACGATCACCGACGAGGGGCGCGGGACGGTTTTGGAGGCGAATAAGCGCCTTTTCGCCCACGGTTCCTTTCGAAGCGGAACGCCCGCAACACCGCTCCGAAGCCCGAAGGGCGCGTTTGCGGTGTTGCAGTGTAGCAAGAAAAATGGAACCGTCGAAAAGCGCTTCCTGAGCCGAAAAATCGTCCGCGACCCCCCCGGGGAACCGCCCCATCGACCCGTCGCCCCTGTTGACGGCTTCGGGAAAAGTGTCGTCTACAGGCCGATCGGCGGGGTTTCCCTCGGGTAGGTCACGACGAACCCGATGGAGATCTCCTTCATTTCCCCCGGCTTCAACTCGAACTCCCAGAGATCAACCCCCTCCCGATCCTGATGGTTCTTCTCCTTCGGTTCCGGCGACAGCCGGACGTCCTTCACTTCCAGCCGGTCCGTCCGCGACACGGGCACGGCGTCGAGAACGCGGAGGGTCACTGGTTTCCTTTTCAGGTTTTCCATCCGGATCGCGTAGGCCAGTTCCCGGACCACGGTCCCCCGCTCCACGCGCCCGAAGTAGGTCTCCCGGACCTTGTCGGATGTCTTCGTCCGGGTGACCTTGACCTCCCGGTCCGCCCCGAGGTTGAAATCGAAGGCTTCCCCCGGTTGCTTCTCCTTCAGGAGCGTCTTCCCCACGTAGCGGCCGCCGAAATAGACGTTCATCGGGCCGGCCAGGATCTCTCCGTCCCCCTTTGCCCGGCAGACGAGAAACGTGAGCGGATTTTCCCGGGGGACCGCGAGATGGAAGAACGATCCCTCCACCTTCCGCGTGAGGAGCGGGAGAAGGGTTTCCTTGTCCCTGGACTCGACGTCCACCGGCCGGGGAAACCGGTACTCGAAGGAAAGGGCGCTCTCGGACCTTTCCGCCTCGGCGAAACCGGCCTCCTCCGCAGGCGCTTCCGCTTCCTCCTTCACGGCCGCCATGGGCGCCGTTGCTTTCATCCTCCGGTCCAGGTACAGGCCCTTGGCCTCACCCGCTGCCGGCGGGCGCGGAATGTCCAGGATCCAGGGGGCTATTTCCGGAATGCCGACCCCCTTCAGCGGAACGACGTTGGACACGGAAAGGTCCACCCCGTTCCAGTCCTCCCCTGTCTTCTGGAGGATCGTGGAAAACATCGCCAGATCGACGGCGTCGAGGGCAAGGGGAACGGAAACCCGGTACAGGGGGCCCCAGAAGGCGTTGCGGACCAGGTAGCCCGCCTCCACGCGGATCTTCTGGCTCTTCGTCCCCTGGAAGAGGACTTCGATCACCTTGCGCACCTTTCGCGCCGGACGGCGGATCGTTCCCAGTTCCTCCTCCAGCGCCTTGATCTTCCTGGCCAGGTCGTCCAGTTCCCCGTCCAGGGCCGCCCTCTTTTTCGTCAACTCGTCGAAACGGGTGCCCAGGAAGGCAAGGGCACCCTGCAGGTCCTCCATTTTCGGGAAGGACGTCTTGAGGTCCCGGGGGACCTGGACGCCGGCGAAGTCGACCACCGATTTCAGAAAGGCCTCCTTCTTCGCGAGCACCTCCTTTTCATCGATGAGCGCCCGTTCCTTCCGGCGAAGGTCGCGGATTTCCGTTTCCAGGGTCCGGATCTTGTCCTGGACCGGTTCGGCGACGGGAATTTCCTTGTACTGGACGGCCAGGATCTGCCCCTCGCCGAACACCTTCGCCGTGACGGAATCGGGGTCCACCCGGAAGGCGTCCAGGGAAAGACGGATCTCGCTCAGGCCCTGGGGGACCTCGAGTTCCGCCACCCGGGTGACCATGGCCTGGTCGCTGAACAGAACGACCTCCCGGATCCGCGACGGAACCTCGCCGGCCCCAAGGACCGGGCAAGCGGCCAGAAGAAAAAGAAGGATCAGAAAAGCCGCCGGTATTTTTTTCATGGATCGACCCCCTTTCATGGACAATGAACCTGGAACAAAGCCAGGACACGCTTTTTCGAAGGGCAACGGGAAATGCTCCGGTTGCGGGGCGAACGAATTCCGGGGACCGGGCCGTCAGGGATTGAGGGCGGTCACTTTCCTGATGATCCCCGCCCCGCCGTCTTCGTCGGAGAGGATTTCAAACCCGGCGTCCCGGATGAGTTCCACCGTTCGGCGATTGATGTGGGGTCCGATCAGGGAGCTGATCAGCGGGTCCAGCAGGTCCATGACCGGTCCGGCAAGGGAATTTCCGCTTCGGACGTGCTCCAGGAACAGGGCCGTTCCCCCCCGTTTCAGGACACGCCGGATTTCCCCGAGCCCTGCCCGGGGATGAAGTACGGAGCAGAAAACGAAGGTGGAAACGGAAGTGTCGAAGGTCTCCCCGGGGAAATCCATCCGCTCGACGTCCATGACCCGGAGGACGGGACGGATTCCCAGGGCCCGGGCCTTCGCCCTCGCCCGTTCCAGCATCCCGGGGCTTACGTCGATCCCCGTGAGATCCGCGCCGGCGGGATAGCAGGACAGGTTCTTCCCCGTTCCCACGCCGACCTCCAGAATCCGGCCCCGCACCCGGGAGAGGAGATCCTTCCTCAGCCGCGAGAAAGAGAGCCCCTCCATGGGGGATTCCATTACGTCGTAAAACCGGGCGATGCGGTCGTATTTCCGCCGGACCCTGTCGGAATTCACGAACCGCCCCCTCTTCCGCGATGCTGGCCCTCCCTTTCCGTCTTCTTCTCGCGGATCCGGGCCTCCCGCCGCGCCCGAGCCTCCCCGTTCCGGCGGATCTCCACCGTCCCTTCCAGCGCCAGAGGCGGAACCTCCACGGGTTTTCCCGCAGGGTCCAGGGCGACGAAGGTCAGATAGGCCGACGCGGTGTGGCGGACCTCCCCGGTGAAGAGATTTTCCGATTCCACCCGGACGCCGACTTCCATGGAACTTCTGCCCGCCAGGTTCAGGCTGGCCTTCAGGGTCAGCAGATCTCCCACGAACACGGGATGGTGGAAATCCAGCCGGTCGATGGACGCGGTGACCACGTTTGTCCGGGCATGACGGACGGCGACGGCCCCTGCCGCCGTATCGATCAGCTTCATGATGACCCCCCCGTGGACGTTCCCCGCGGGATTGGCGTCCTGGGGATTCATCTGCTGCGCCATGACGACGCTCGTGCCGCCCACCGTTTTTTCCTTCATCGGTTCACCTCGAATCGTTCAGGGTCCGTTCCGGTATGTTCGTCTCCGCCGGTCTGTCCGCTCCCGGGATCGCCCGGGAGATCCTCCAGGTTCATCGGTTCCGCCGCCCCGACCGCCAGGCTTTCCTCCAGAAGGGAGCGGAGGTTCGGGGTCATGTAAATCCCGTTCAGCTCGAACCGCTTCAGAGCGCCGAGGAAGAGGCCGATCCGTTCCAGCCTGCCCGTCCTCCTGTCCACGAGGAGGTGAAATTCCCCGTTGACCCTGCACAGTCCTCCCGTCATGCCGGGGTTCATCTTCTGAAGGTTCTCGTAACGGACACGGATCCCCAGTCTTCCCGCAAGTTCCTCGAGCTGTTCCAGGAGGCGGCTTTCCCCCATGTCTTTCCTCAAAACGGTTTTTTCCCTTTATAGCCCATCCCCGGTTTTTCGTCAAAAACTGGAAGCGTGCCTCCTGCGGCACGTCCATGCCCGCGGCAAGGAGGACCTTAACGCGCGGACGCCCCCCATGATCCCGTTTCCCGTCGCAAAAACTTTTTCGACGTCGATGCGTGGAGGGTGCCGCCGGCGGAAATCTCCGGATTCGAAGGCGCTTCACGTCCTCAAACGGGTCCTTTTGTCGACGGCCCGCTTCAGGCGGCCGAGGGCCTGCTCGAGCAGAACCCTCGGACAGGCGATGTTCATCCGGACGAACCCCTCTCCCCCCTTCCCGAAAAGGCTCCCCTGATCCACCCGGACCTTCGCCTCCTCGATCCAGAAACGTTCCAGGCGGAGGGGCTCCATCCCGAGCCCACGGCAGTCGATCCAGACCAGGTAGGTCCCCTCCGGAGCGACCACGCCGATCCGGGGAATGCCGGAGCGGATGAAGTCCATCAGAAAACGGAGGTTCCCGCCGATGTAGGCCAGAACCTGCTCGAGCCAGGATTCCCCCCGGTCGTACGCGGCCTCCAGGGCGGCGATGCCGAACGGCCCGACCCCCAGAAAACCGGTACGGCCCAGGGTTTTCTCGAACCGGGCCCGGAGCCCCTCGTTGGAGATGACGATGTTGGATGTGTGGAGTCCGGCGAGGTTGAAGGTCTTGCTTGGAGCGGTGCAGATGCAGGCGTTCCCTGAAAGACGGCCGCCGATGGTTCCGAAGGGGGTGAAACGGTGTCCCTTGTGAACGATGTCGCCGTGGATTTCATCGGACACGACGAGGACGCCCCGCTCCCGGCACAGCGTCCCGAACCGGACAAGTTCGCCGTGCGTCCACACGCGGCCCACGGGATTGTGGGGATTGCAGAGAATCGCCATTTTCAGAAGGGGGTCGGCGGTTTTCTCCCTCAGATCGTCGAAATCCATCAAATAACGGCCGCCTTCGAGGACCAGCGGACTTTCCAGGATCTTTGCGCCGTTGTTCCGGACGGCCGAATGGAACGGGTAATAGACGGGCGGCTGGATCAGCACCTTCTCCCCCGGGGCGACGAAGGTCCGGATGAGGAGATTGAGTGCCGGCACCACCCCGGGCGTGGCGCAGATCCACTCGGGTGCAACCTTCCATCCGTGCCGCCTTCCCATCCAGCGGACCACGGCCCCGGCATAGGACGGGGGTTTTTCCGTGTAGCCGAAGATCCCGTGACGGGCCCTGGCGACTAGGGCCTCCACCACCGGCGCGGGGCAGGGAAAATCCATGTCGGCGATCCACAGGGGCAGGATCCCGTCGTTCCCGAAAAGCAGGTCTTTTTTCCTCTACCGGAGGGGATTCCCGGCGTCCTGGACGAACTCCCATTTCACCGAATGGGTTCCCCTGCGCTCGACGACACGATCGAAGTCGTATTTCATGGCGTTTCGGCCTCCTTCCCTGGGGGTCATCACTGAACGCAGTACCCCGCCACTCTCCACAGGCCGTCTCCCTCGAGCACGGCCAACAGGATCTCGACGGCGGCTTTGTGACGTTCGCAAGCCGTTTCGAACGCGATCAGCACGTACCTCCCGTCAGGCATGCCGGGGAAGTCCGCTTCACATGCGGTCTCGCGGATTCTTCGGGACAGGACCTTTCCCAGAGGGTCCCGGACCGTCCGAAGCAGGGCGTCCCAGTCATCCCTCCCGATGGACGACCGGAAAAAAGACGCCGCCTCGTCCCAGCTTTCCCCGTATTTCCCCGAATCGACAAAGGCGATCCATCGCTTCGAGGTGGCAACGGCCCCGCCGTCCCTCCCCGTGACAGACGCCGTCAACAACATCGCCGAAACAAGGACGGCAGATACGATGATTCTCACGGATATCCGGCTTTTTTGCGTCATCCCGCCTTTCCCTCCTTTTCCCTTTTTTCCCGTGCCCTTTGGAAGGATATCAACCCGTTCCCCGTATGATGGAGCAAACAGCATGCCAGACACTATGTCATTGATTACAAACACTATATTGGATCATAACCGGACAGGACGGCATCCCCGTTGGCGGGCCGGGGTTGGCAGTTGCCGATCCGGCCCGCACCCGCGAACGGGCGCGGGCCGTCCCGATCCCATTCTTTCCTTGACTTTCCCCGGGGAAAACGGGATTTCAGAATTGACAAGGAGAGGATCGCGGCGATATGGATCGAAATCGGCGGAATGCCCCGGCAGGGGAACGGCATGGAAACCGGGAGGTTCGAACCCCTTCCGTGCGGGTCATGACCTTCAATCTCCGTTTCGACAACCCCGCCGACGGCGCCCGGGCCTGGTCCTTCCGGAAGGACCTCGTTGCCGCCGTGATCCGCCGGCACCGCCCCGCGCTCCTGGGAACGCAGGAGGGTCTCACAAGACAGCTTTCGGATCTCGGGAACGCCCTTCCGGAATACCGCATCCTCGCATTCGGGCGCGTCGTCGACGACACTTCCCAGTACCCCACCCTCTTCTACCGGTCCGGGGACCTGGAAGCGCGGGACGGGGGGGGATTCTGGCTTTCCCGAACGCCCTCGATTCCCCTCAGCAGCGACTGGAACAGCGCCTTTCCCCGGATGATGAGCTACGGAACGTTCCGGCACAGGGCTTCGGGAAGGATCTTCCTGGCCGTCGTGACCCACCTGGATCACGCAAGCCCGGAAGCCCGGTTCGAGCAGGCGGCGATCATCTCCCGGTGGATCCGCGGCCGTAAGGAACCGGTGCTCGTCATGGGCGACTTCAACGACAGCCCCGGTTCGGCGGTCCACGGGCTCCTCACGGGCGAGGAAACGGGACTCCGGGACACCTGGCAGGCCCTGGGAAACGGGGAAGGCCCCCAGGCCTTCACCCGTCACGATTTCGAAGGGATTCCCAAGGCGGCACGGATGGACTGGATTCTTGCGGGACCGGGCTTCGACGTCGTCGACGGACGGATTCTCAGGGACCACGAAGGCCCCCTGTTCCCCTCGGACCATTTTCCCTACGAAGCCGGTCTCGCACTCCGGGAACGGCGCGGCGTCCCGGACATCCCTTGATTCCGCCGGAATCGAATGTTATAGAAGCAGGATCATTGAAGGAAAGGAGCACCCGACCATGACCTCCGCCACAGGAAAGGAAGCCCTGAGACAATCCCTTTTTCCCGGGGGAATCCCCAGGCTCTGGTGCCCCCTTCTCACCCATTACGACGACGGCGGAAACATCGACCTTCCCCGGATGAAAGCGCATTTCCACCACATCTCCCCCTGGGTGCGGGGATTCCTCATTCCCGGGACGACGGGGGACGGATGGACCCTGGACGACGGGGAAACGGAAACCGTCGTCCGGTTCGCCCTGGACATGGCCCGGGAGAACGACAGCCGGATTCTCATCGGCGTCCTGAGAAACGACACCGAAAACGTCCTCGGGCTCATGGACCGGATCTTCGGCATTCTCACGGAAGTCACCGGCAGGAAGGAACCGCTCGCCGTATTCCGGGAGGCCCGGGTCGCCGGATTCACCGTGTGCGCGCCGAAAGGGAAGGACCTCGGCCAGGAGGAGATTCTCCGGTCCCTCTTCCGCGTGGCGGACAAGGGGCTCCCCACGGCCCTCTACCAGCTCCCCCAGGTCACGGAAAACGAGATCGCGCCGGACACTTTCGACCGGCTCTGCAGGTCTTTCGGAAACATCCTCTTCTTCAAGGATTCCAGCGGCGGGGATCGGGTCGCCCGGTCGGCCCGGGAGCGGGAGGGAATCTTTTTCGTCCGCGGCGCCGAGGGCAACTACTGCCACTGGCTCCTGGAGGCGGGGGGCCCCTATGACGGATTTCTGCTCAGCACGGCAAACTGTTTCGCCCCGGAACTCGCCGCGGTGATCGAATCCACGGAGCGGGGAGACATTTCCTCCGCTTCCGAGTTTTCGGAGGCCGTCACCGCCGTGTTCGGAGAAGTGTCGGGCCTCGTTTCCGGAATCCCCTCGGGCAACGCCTTCACCAACGCGAACAAGGCCATGGACCACTTTTTCGCCCGGGGAAGAAAGGCGCCGGCGAACCGGGGCCCCGTCCTCCACGGAGGGCTCCGGATTCCCGGGGAAATTCTCGAAAAAACCGGGGAAATTCTTCTCCGGGCGGGGTTCCTCCCCGAAAGGGGGTACCTGGAACCCGCGCTGGAAGGGAAGGAATGACCGGTGGACTCTCCGAAAAACCGCCCCGGTCCCCGGGATCTCTGAGGCTTCTCGGGCCCTTTTTCGTGGAGAACCGGAATCCGGTCCTCCTGGGAGCCCTTTCCCTCATCCTCGTCGATTTCCTGCAGCTCTACATCCCCCGGATCATCAAGAGGGTCGTCGACGATCTTACCCTGTACCGGGCGACGGGACGGGACCTTCTCCTGTACGCCCTTTCCATCCTGGCCGTCACCGCGGTCATAGTCTGTCTCCGTTACGTATGGCGGCGGTGCCTCATCGGCCTTTCGAGGAAAGTGGAGGAGGGCCTCCGGAACCGTCTGTTCTCCCACCTCCAGACCCTCTCCGATACCTATTTCGGCCGCGTCAGGACGGGGGACCTCATGGCCCACGCCACCAA
>Ga0116182_1000914_pt1 | contig 31708 bp, 26 predicted proteins | sample AD_UKC077_MetaG_FD_89805 | JGI IMG/M metagenome (GOLD analysis project Ga0116182, IMG submission 89805) | Active sludge microbial communities of municipal wastewater-treating anaerobic digesters from USA - AD_UKC077_MetaG | ecosystem: Engineered > Bioreactor > Anaerobic > Digestate | place: USA...
CAGTTGTGCCCTGATCATATCCAGAATATCCGGCAGGTAGACCAGGTCGTTTTTGTCCACCTGTATGACCCGCAGACCCCGGTGACTGTACCGGTTCAGAATGGCCCGTACCAGCGAGGATTTGCCGGTGCCGCGTGTACCCCACAGCAATGCATTGTTAGCCGGCAATCCCGACAGAAACTGTAACGTATTGCTTACAACCATCTGCTTTTGACTGTCAATACCCAGCAGGTCATCCAGGTCAATGCATTCCACCCCGGTCAGCGCTTCCAGACAGCCGTTGAAGGAGTGGCGCCTCCAGTTGGCGGCACGGGCCTTGCTCCAGTCGATCGGTGGCACCGGACGGGGAAGTATCTGTTCGATCGAGTTCAGCACCCGCTTCAACTGGGCAGTCAGTTCAGGGTCAAGCATGGGATCACCTTTTTCGGCTATCGGCCTGGAAACCAGAACAAAAGCATCTTCTTACAGCTTGTGCCGTGCCAGTTCCTCCAGGTAGAACTTCTGATACAGCGCCTCCCAGTCGCGGCTCCCCTGGGCCCGGTTACGCAGCCTGGCCCGTACCGCATCATCTATCTCGCCCGCCACACGGTAAAAGGCGGTCAACGTCTGCTTGACGCTGCCCAGCGCACGCCCCTTGTCGACAAGCTCAACCTGACCATCACGGCAGAGCGCATCCAGCACCTCATGGGACAGGTTGGAAATGCGATCTTCGGTCTCACCAATGATAATCCGTCGCTCCCTGGCCAGCTTTTCCTTGACCATCTTCAGCATCTTGCGCCGGTCTATCTCCGCACCGGCCTGCCCAATGGAGGCAATCGTGCTGTCCAGCAGCTTCTCGGCGTCCTGTTCCAGCAACTGTTCACGGGAAATGTCGCTGCGAATAGCACCGGCGATAGCCGCGCCGGCATCCTTCTGATCCTTGCGCAAAATGGCCAGCCGCTGATTGACAAGGCCATCATAAACCTTGGCGGCCAGATGTTTGATTTGTTCTTCTTTAAGTCGCATGGAATTCCTTGTGGGGGCAATGGTCAGACAGAGACAGGTGCGCTGCAGAGACATACGCGTCAGAGGCCCGCCAGCAAACAGGCTCCGTGATTATTTCAGTGTTCTGACATATGCCATCAGGGCCTTCATATCCGCCTCCGGCAGTGTTCTGAAGGATGGCATGCGGCTGGACGGATTGCCGTTTTTGGGGCGGTTCAGTTTTTCAATGATCCGCTTTTCCCCAAGCCTGGAATATACGCCGGTCAGATTGGGACCGTACTGGCCACCCTTGCCGTTCACCGTATGACACATGGTACACTTCTGGCGAAAAATCTTTTCTCCGCCCGCCTCAGCCTGGGCCGCCAACGTCAGCAGTGCAAAAACAGCAAATGCAGCTATGATGATCATCATCCGTTTCATGAAAATAGCTCCCAGACCGGGTTAAAAGGTGGACACATTGTAGCCGTTCCGTCTAAAATTGCAATCCATATGTTAAATCGTCTTTATATCCACATACCGTTCTGCCAACACAAATGTCCTTACTGTGCCTTCGTCTCCCGAGCCGGGCACGAACAGCACATCGGCAACTATGTTGAAATGCTGATCACAGAGATGCAGCTTGCCTCATCATCATGCAAACCTGCCCGGCCGCTGGACTCGGCCTACTTTGGCGGCGGCACCCCCTCGCTGCTCACTCCGGCACAGGCAGAATCCATCCTGGACAGCGCCAGCATGATCTGGGGACTTTCTCCTCAAGCAGAGATCACCCTGGAAACCAATCCCGGTACTGTTACCTTTGACAAACTGGCCGGATTTCACCATTGCGGCATCAACCGTCTTTCCATCGGCGTCCAGTCATTCGACGACCTTATGCTGTCAAAACTGGGCCGGATCCACTCCGCGCAGCAGGCCCATGATGCATTCGTGGCCGCCAGAAAGGCCGGATTCGAGAACATCGGCATCGACCTGATCCACACCCTCCCCGGACAGACCATGGCCATGTGGCAAAGCGACCTGCAACAGGCCCTCTGCCTGAACCCTGAGCATATCTCGGTTTACGGTCTGACCATCGAGGATGGCACCCCCTTCGCCGAGCAATACGAAGATGAAAGCGCCCTGCCGGATGATGACGCCTCGGCCGACATGTTCGAAACCGCTGACGCCGTGCTGACTGCCGCCGGTTACACACATTACGAGATCGCCAACTATGCCCGCCCCGGCTTCCACGCCGGGCACAACAGCGGCTACTGGCAGCGCGAAGGCTACCTGGGGCTGGGTGCCGGAGCCCACTCCCTGCTGCTGGACACCCCCTACGGCACCAGATTCAGCAACACCACCGACATCGATGCCTATTGCGCCGCCATCAGTTCCGGAAAACTGCCCCGCCAAGATCTGCACCAGCTCTCCCGCCAGGATGCCATCTCGGAACACATCTTTCTGGGCCTGCGCATGGCCGACGGCATTTCATTCAGACGCTTTGAAGAGCTGTTTTGCGTCGGACTTGATGAGGTTTATAGCAAGGAAATTGAGAAACTGACGGCACAGGGACTGCTGGTGCAAAGCTGCGGCAACCTGCGCCTGAGTCTGCGTGGCATGCTGCTCTCCAACCAGGTGTTTTCTGCATTTATCTAAACAGTTTGCGCTTGCCTGCCATCATAAAGGGAATATAATTCGTTTACGTTTTTCAATTTACCCCGGATTCCGCTCGATGAAATCAAGGCTTTTGATCATACTGCTGTTTTTATCGGCTGTTCTGCCTGCCGCTGCCCTCTGCGCGGAAACGGCATTCACACAGCTTTGGAGCGGCTTTTCCACCTCATTGGCCAACCGTTCCCCACAGCAGCGCAAGAACGCCGAGCTGGCAGGGCAGATGCTGAACGGCACCATCATTCCGCCCGGCGGCACCATCAGTTTCAACGACATTGTCGGAGCCCGTGATCCAGCCAAAGGCTTTGTGGCCGCCCCCATCCTGAATGCCAGCGGTCTGCTGGATGACGTGCCGGGCGGTGGCATCTGCCAGCTGGCATCCACCATCTACAACGCCGCCCTGCTGGGCAGGCTGACGATCGTCGAGCGTCATCCCCACTCCCGCACCGTCGGCCATGTGCCACCTGGCCGCGACGCCACCATCGCCTCCTGGCGCAAGGACCTCAAACTGGCCAATCCCTTCCCGCATCCGCTGTTGATGATCATCAGCAGCAATAACGACCGGCTGACCGTTTCACTGCGTTCACCGGCTTCCAAACCGTTCCGGGTGCGTATTGTCACCAAACAGATCGCTGTTGAACCAGAAACCGTTGCATCCCGCGAACGGCAGGGACAGCCCGGTATGACCGGTTTCAGTACCCGTACCATCAGACTGGTGCATCAAAACGGCACTGAAACCAAAGAGTTCATCTCCGAAGATTACTACCCGGCTCCCAGCCGGATTCTGGCTGGCCCATGATCAGGGCTTACCGGTATATCCTGCTGTCGGTACTGGCGCTGTTGCTGTTTGCATGCACCACAGCCATGGCGGCGCCATCCGCCGGTTTCAGCCGCGATGAGTCAGCATCGCTGATCAGCTACGCAAAAGCGTGCCTCGCCAGTTCCATAAACAACAGCAAACCGCCGGCTGCACCGGAGTTTGCCCAAAGGCTCCAGCGTCCCTGTTTCGTGACCTTCTTCATCGGCAAACGGGTATTTGCCTGTTTCGGCGGCTTCACCCCCCGCAAGGCCGACCTGGCAGATGAGATCGCGGCCAATGTGACCATGGCCTTGAAAAACGACCGGCGCAGCCGGGGTATCACGGCGGATCAAATCGCAAAGGCCGGGGTGCAGATCACCTTTCCCGTTGGCCAGCCGCAGAAGGTAAGCAACTACAGCGTGATCGACCCGCAAAGCGAGGGTATGTTTGTGGAAGGGCAGAACGGCGGTGTGGCCTTTGTGCCGGGCGAGGCCAAGACAGCCAACTGGGCCTTCCGCCAGGCGCTGCGCAGATTGGGCGAGCAGGATGCGTCCAGGGTAACGGTGTACCGCTTCCGTGCAAAGGCGATTTCGACAAGGAACAACATCATTCCCTCTCCCCACCCCACTCCCACAAGGAGAGTGGGAGTAAACCACTGAGCCCTTTTAATACGCTATCCACTTATGGGGGGCTAGGAGGAGGATTTCTTTAATATGATAGTTCTGACTCAGAGAGCAAAAGAGCTTCGAAAAAACTCTACCGATGCTGAACGTTTATTGTGGAAGCATCTCAAAGCAAAACAGTTTGGTGGCTTGAAGTTTCGCAGACAGGAGCAGATTGGTTATTATATTGCGAACCTTGTTTGCTATGAGGTGTCCATTATTGTAGAGGCTGATGGTGGTCAGCATAATGAACAAAAAGAAAATGATGAAGATCGTACGCACTGGCTCAACTCTCAAGGTTTTAAGGTGCTACGTTTCTGGAATAACGAGATATTGACGAATATCGAAGGCGTACTTGAAGTAATAAGAACTGAATGCCAGCCCCCCCTCTCCCCTGCCCTCTCCCACAAGGGGAGAGGGAGTAAACCTCTGAGTCCCTTTAATCCCCCCTCCCTTTATGGGAGGGGGCTAGGGGGAGGGCAGAAGTAATTCGATGAACGCCTAACTCAAGGAGCACCTATGAAACCGATCCGTTTTTTGATCACAATGTTTGTACTGTTGCTGATGCCCACGTTGGTATTTGCCGCCAAAGGCGGTAAAGCCCGCTCAAAGGCCAAGGCCAAACCAGCCATGGTCACTGTCAGCGGCACAATCCTGTCTGCCGAAACCAACAAGCCGGTCAGCGGCGCGGCTCTGACCTATCTCAGCCGCAGCGAAAAAGGCGTTGAAACGGTTTCGGCAACAGCTGTTGCTGACAAGGATGGCCGTTTCAGCGTCAAGCTGGCGACCGGTTATTACAGCTGGCTGGCCAAAGCGGACGGATACGGTCTTTATGAAAGCGGCACATCGGTCAAAGCCAAACAGACAGAACAACTGACCGCCTACCTGCGCAAGGCCGCCCGCCTGACCGGGCGCCTGCTGGACAGCAACGGCAAACCTGTGTCCGGCATCACCATCCAGGCCAACCGCTGGCTCACGGCGGTCAGCGCGGCAGACGGCCGCTTCAGCATCAACGGCCTGGATGCCCGCGGCTATGAACCCAAACTGAAGCAACCTGGCTGGGTGCTGGAAAAGAGCTCTTATATCCACCTGTCCGCCGGACAGCAGAGAGAACTGGGGGAGCTGGCTATCCGCAGGGCAGCCAGCCTGAAAATCACTGTCAAACCCGTCAGCAATCCGGATAAACGCGCTCTGGACAGGATCGGCCTGAACATCTCCGGCAGTAGCATCTACCGTTCGACCAGGGCATCGGCACAGGGCGTGGCCAGTTTTGCCGAACTGCCTCCTGGAAGGTACAACATCAGCATATCTGATGAGCGGCTGTCCGGCACTACCCAGGAAATCATACTGTCTGAAGCTGAAAATCGGGAGGTCAGACTGAATGCTCAGATAAAACCTCCAACCATGCAGATTGAAGACTATACCGATGTGTTTATGCCAGATCGGCTTTTCAAAATCAGGGCCCATGGCCTGTGGGCGGAAAAGGCCGAGGCGGTTATCTCCAGCGTGGATGCCGATGCGCTGGCCGCTGGACGCATCGATCTGCGCAAACCGGACGAAATTCCTGTTGGCCTTCTGAAACAGATCAAAAGCTTTCCGGTGAAATTCAAGGCGGGCAGGGACAGTTATACCCGCAGCAGCCGTTTTGCCATGCCCGGCCTGGCGGCAGGCCCCTATCTGCTGGAACTGCGCGCTAAAGGTGCTAGCGCGCGCTTCGGCTTTCTGGTCACCGGACTTGGCGTGGTGGCCAAGATTTCGCCTGGCGGCACGCTGCTGTTCACCACTGACCTGGTCAGCGGGCAGACCATTAAAGGTGCCACCATCACCGCCTATCCGGAGAGGATATCCGTTACCACCGATACCCATGGCCTTGCCAGACTGGGCAGCACCAAAAACGCCCGCAAGCTCTGCGCCAGAAACGGCAGCAATCTGGCCTTCATGGAGTTGGGCTCCAGCGGGGAGCAGTCCGGCAAGTCCGTGGTCAAAGGTTACCTGTACAGCGACCGCCCCGCCTACCGGCCAGGCCAGACCGTATACTTCAAAGGCATATTGCGCCAGCGTTCGGGCGAGGGGTACAGACTGGCTGAACTGAAAACCGTGCGCGCAACCGTTACAGACAGCGGAGACAAGGCCATCTGCGAGAGTGACCTGCAGGTTTCCGCCAACGGTTCCTTCCACGGTGAATGTATTTTGCCTGCGAACACCTCACTGGGGGGGTACACCATCAATGCCTCCGGTGGAGCTGAAACCTGGCAGGGGTGGTTCAAGGTGCTGGCATACCGCAAGCCGGAGTTCGAGGTCAAACAGACACCTGACCGCCGCTTTCTGGTGGCCGGGGATACGGCCCGGGTCAAACTGGCGGCACGCTACTATTTCGGAGGCAGCGTAGCCGGAGCCAAGGTCAACTGGCGCATCTACACCCAGCCCAACTGGGCCTTGGGACAGGGCGACGAAGACAGCATGTATGACGATGAACGCCGATTCGGCGGATATTCGGATTTCATCGGCGAAGGAGAGAGCAGGCTGGACGGCAACGGCGAGGCACTGATCCTGGTCACCGCCAAAACCCACGACATGCCTTATACCTACACCATCGAGGCCGATGTGACCGATGCCTCCTCACGCCAGGTTTCGTCATCCGCCACCATCAGCGTGGTGCCATCACTGGTGGCGTTGAACGTCAAGTCCGGCACATATCTGACCAGCCCAGGCAAGGCCGTGGATGTCAGCATCAGGGCGGCAGACTGGGAAGGCGCCCCCAAAGCACTGCCAGTGACACTCTCCTTCGAGCAGCAGATCTACGAAAAGAAAAACCGCAGCTATTCCTGGAAGCCGTATGCAACTGCCGACATCCGTACCGCAGCCAACGGCAGCGCCCGCACTGCCTACCGTTTCCCCCAGTCCGGCTACTGGCGGGTAAAAGCCGGGGCCAGGGACAGCGCCGGCAGAAAATCCGAGGCCGCATCCACAGTCTGGGTCTGGAAGCAGGGTTACAATTGGGAAGGTTCATACCGCGAACTGGAGATGGAGTTTGACCGCAAGAGTTACAAACCGGGCGAGACAGCGCGCCTGATCGTGCGTTCACCTTCAGCAGGCGGCACCCTGCTGCTGACCGTGGAAGGGCGAGAGATCCTCAAACGCATCTCCCTGCCGTTGAACAGCATGGTCCAGGTGGTCGATCTGCCAGTGGAGAAAAACTATGCGCCTGTCATCCAGGTCTCGGCCGTCACGGTGGCCAAGGGGCGTTTCTTCAACCGCACCCTGCCGCTGCGGGTGGACCACCAGCCGGGCAAACTGGATGTTACCATCAAGACCGACAAACCGGTCTATGCGCCGGGCGACACGGTCAACCTAACCATTTCATCGCCAAATGCCTCCACATCGGCTACCGGAGAACTTTCACTGGCGGTGGTGGACGAGGCCATCTTTGCCGTCGCTCCGGAGCGCAAGGACGACATCTGGCAGTATTTCCTGGGCAATCGCGAACACCTGGTCAGCACATTGCACTCCTTCCCCCGTGTCTACCTGGGGGGTGCCGCCAAGGATGGCGGGGCGTTCCGTGCCAAAGAAGATGACCTAAAGGGCCTGAAGATCCGCAAGGTCTTCAAGGATACCGCCCACTGGCAGCCAATGCTGACCGTTAATCCCGACGGGACAGCCACCGCCAGCTTTACGCTGCCGGACAACCTGACCACCTGGCGGGCTACCGCTGTAGGCCACACAGCAGACAGCCGTTTCGGCACCGGCCGCCAGAAGTTCATTGCCCGCCTGGAACTGATGGCGCGGCTTGCCCCGCCCCGTTTTCTGACCGTTGGCGATGAACTGAAGATTCCGGGCATTGTCACCAGCATGACCGATGCGCCTCAGCAGGCCAAAGGGCGTTTTGAGACCGTTGGACTGACACTGCTGGGCGATACGGCCTTCAGCGGGGATCTGCCGCCGCGCGGCACCCTGCGCCGCGACATAACTGTGCGGGCTGACAAACCGGGCAACGCCACACTGCGGATGCTTGCCAGGGGCGCTGCCAGTGGAGACGCCATGGAGCTGACCCTGCCGGTATATGAGCGGGGCATCACCCGCACGGCCGGCAACGCCATGGCCGTTACTGGACAGGGGGGCAACGCCAATCTGGAACTCCCTGCCGATGCCCTGCCCGGCTCGGCAACAATGCAGATCAGCTTCAGCCCGACCATCGCCGCCAACCTGAGCCGCGCCATCGCAAAGCTGGTGGATTTTCCCTACGGTTGCGTCGAGCAGACACTTTCCCGCTTCATACCAGCGGTTCACGCCCAGGCGCTGCTGACAAAACGCTCCTGGCAGCCGGATAGCGCCACGGCCGCCAAACTACCGTTGACCATCAGTGAAGGCTTGAAACGGCTGGAGGAGATGCAGCATGAAGACGGCGGATGGGGATGGTGGAAAAACGATTCCACCACGCTGACCATGACCGCCCATGCGGTCTACGGTCTGGGATTGGCCAAGCGGGCTGGCGTGGCGGTACCGGAAGGCATGTTGAAAAATGGTATCAAGTCATTGCAGCAACAGATTAACACAGCCCAGACAAACAAGCTGGCCCAGGCCAGTCGCGCCCTGGCAGTCAATGGCGTCAGCAGCAAGCCTGTCGATGCCAGGATCGCCGCAGCTTGGAAAACCCTGCCCCGTGGCGAACAGATCGCCTTTGCCGAGGCGTTGGGCTTTAGCGGCCAGAAAAACACCCTGCGACCCCTGCTTGATGAATTGAAGCGGGAGGTGCAGAGTGAAGGCAGCACCGCCTTTATCCGAGACCGGGACGCCGATTCCTGGTGGTACGGCTGGCGCTGGGGCTCCTCGGTGATCGAGACCACTTCGGGGCTGCTGTCGCTGCTCTCCAAAGAGCAGCCTGCCGATCCGCTCAACAGCAGGCTGGCCATGTTCCTGGCCCGCCGCCAGAATGGCGGCTGGTGGCAGACCACCGCCTCATCCGCCGCAGCTGTCACCGCCCTGGCCGACTATGCTGCGGCAACCGATGAAGCCTCCGGCAGTTATGAGGCCGAACTGCTGCTGAACGACAGTAAAGTAGCTGCCTACACGGTGGAGTCCGGCGTTTTGAAATCAGGCGAGAAATCTGTCACGGTACCGGCAGCAGCGGTTAAAAACGGCGTCAACCTGCTCAGGCTGGTCAAGTCCGGCAAAGGCGCCGCCTACCTGACCGCCGAGCTGAAGTATGTCGTCCCGCCGCAGTCTGCACAATCATCGCCGGCATTGAAGCTGGAACGGACACTGTACCGTATCAGGTCCGTTAAATCCGGCGACAAATGGCGCCGGGAATACACCCCGCTGAAGGCTGGTGAAAACGTGACACCGGGCGAGGACATCGAGGTGCGATTGACTGTAGATAACAGCAAGCCGCTGGAATACATGATCATCGAAGACCGACTGCCGGCCGGATTCGAGTCTCGTGAGGCAGACCGCGACCCGCGCTTCATGGATGACAGCGGTTACTACAGCTGGTTTACGCACCGCGAGCGCCGCGACGAGAAGCTAGCCTTCTTCATCACCCGCCTGTCAGCAGGCCGCCACGAGTTTCGCCATGTTATCTTTGGGGAGCTGGCCGGCCAGTCCATTGCCCTGCCCGCTTCGGCCTGGCCCATGTACCAGCCGGAGGTGAGAGGCGAAAGCGCCCCCTGGCAGATGCAGGTGGTGCCGTAAAGCACCAAGTCGAGACAACTTGAAAACCAACTAAAAACCGTGGGGCAAACCTCACGGTTTTTTAGTTCACTCCGCATACTTATGCTTGATTATCAAAATTCAGGGTGCTATTTTGTCAAGATTAGCTTTTAACCAGGTCTCTGAAAACTTCTACTGAGAGAACCGTCTGCATTCATGCACGACACTCGCCACCCTATCCCCAAAACCATGTCCTGGTGCCTGCCCTCTGCACCTTGCACCCGGCCCTCCCAATTGCTTTTGCGACCTAAAAAAATCCAAACAAATTACGAAAAGAGAAAATGCTGTGAAATCCGATGTTCTTTCCCAATGGCTTCCCAAATCCGTTCTGTGTCTGAAAGATTATAACCGCGCCGACCTGACTGCCGACCTGACCAGCGGCATCACAGTCGGTCTTGTAGCCCTCCCGCTGGCAATGGCCTTTGGCATAGCCTCCGGCGTAACGCCACAGGCAGGTATCTACACCGCCATCATCGCCGGATTCCTGATTTCAGTACTGGGCGGCTCACGCACCCAGATCGGCGGCCCCACCGGCGCATTCGTGGTGGTAATCGCCTCGATTATCGCCAAACACGGCCTGTCCGGTCTCTTAATGGTCACCATGATGGCCGGAGTGATCCTGATCTTCCTCGGCCTCACCAAACTGGGCAATGCGGTCAAATTCATCCCGCGACCGGTTATTATCGGCTTTACCAACGGTATTGCCGTGCTGATTGCATCTACCCAGATCAAGGACTTTCTCGGCCTGCAGTCGGACAAACCGGTACCAAGCGAGTTCTTTGAACGCATGAAGTTCCTTTACGAGCACCTGAACACCACCGATTTATTCAATGTGCTTCTGGCCCTGGTATCGCTGGCAGTGATCCTGCTGCTACCGAAAGTCACCAAAAAAGTGCCCGGATCAATCGTCGCCCTGTTGGGCGCCACAGCGCTGGTAGGCATTTTCAATATCCCGGTCGAGACCATCGGCAGCAAATTCGGCGGCATCCCACAGGGACTGCCTGAACTGCATATCCCCGAATTCCGCACAGACCTGATCGTCCCGTTGCTCCCCTCGGCCCTGACAGTGGCTCTGCTGGCCGCCATCGAGAGCCTATTATCGGCAGTAGTGGCCGACTCCATGAGCGGCGACCGCCACAACTCCAACGTTGAACTGGTTGCCCAGGGTGTCGCTAACCTGACCGTGCCCATGTTTGGCGGCATTCCGGTCACCGGCGCCATCGCCCGCACGGCAACCAACATCCGCTCCGGCGCACGATCCCCCTTTTCCGGCGTGATTCACGCTGTGGTACTGCTCTGCATCATCCTGTTCGCCGCACCGCTGGCAAAGTTTATCCCGCTGGCCACGCTGGCAGCCGTACTGTTCGTAGTAGCCTATAACATGGGCGAATGGCACGAAATACCCATGATCCTCAAGCTGAACCGCAAAGAAATCTCGGTCTGGGTGATCACCTTCGCCCTGACCGTGGCCGCCGACCTGACCATCGCCGTGGAGGTTGGCATGGTACTCGCGTCCCTGTTGTATATCTATCAGGTAACCAGCACCACCGTAGTCGGCCAGCTGACCACCGAGGCCATCGACAAGGGCAAGGCCGAAGTGCTGCAGGACTATATCTTCCCCTCCTATGTTAGCGTACTGCATATTCAGGGGCCGTTACTGTTCGGCGCCGCCGAAAAACTTAACCAGCTGAGCTACAGCATCGATGACCTCAAACCGGTTGTCATACTGCGACTACGCTTCATGACCGCCATCGACGCAACCGGCATCCACGCCATCGAACAGCTCCACGAAAAACTGCATGCCACCGGCCGCAGCCTGATACTCTCCGGTCTGCGCGGTCAGCCCAAGAAATTCATCTGTAACTCGCACCTGCCGCGCGTTATCGGCCCCCGCAACATCATGCCTCACATCGGAGCAGCACTGAAACGGGCAGAGCGCATTCATGACAACTTCAACGGCATGGGTGAAGATGCAGCCGCAGGGTTAGCCCAGGCTGCGGTATAATCTTGAAATCCGAATAATGCACACAAGAGAGGAAAACATGAAAACAGCTATTTTGATCATGGCCCACGGCAGCCGTATCGCTGAAGCCAACGATGACGCCCGTGAAGTAGCCGGGATGGTGCAGGAGATTACCGGTTTCAAGATCGTGGAGGTGGCCTACCGTGAGATGCACGAGCCGAACATACAGCAGGGCATTGATAATTGTGTTGCCAAAGGTGCCGAACGGATCCTGATGATGCCCTATTTCCTCTTCATGGGCGCCCACGTACTCCATGACCTGCCGGAAGAGATCGAGCAGGCACAGAAGCGCTATCCCGGCCTTGTGATGGAGATGGGCAGCCACCTGGGTGTGCACCCCAAACTGGCAGAAATAGAAGCGGAGCGGGTCGAAGAGGCGCTGGACAGGCTGGGGTGGCGCTGACACCTTATGACATGGGACCGGCCGAATGTCCTTACAGGTTTACAAGTAGCCGCTGCTGTTGATCAGGATGAACATTCCGGATAAAACCAGGGCTGTTTTTTCTGTCATTTTACAGCGCGCGTGTGCTAATATTCCGTTTTTCCAACCCCATAAAAGGAGGCTGCCCATGCCGAAGTTCTTTGAAGGTAATCTTGATGCAAAAGGCGGCAGGTTCGGTATTATTGTCAGCCGTTTCAACAGCTTCATCAGCGAAAGGCTGCTGGAGGGCGCACTTGATGCACTGTTGCGCCATGGCGCCGATGACAGCAACATCCACGTCGCCCGCGTGCCGGGTGCCTTTGAGGTACCACTGGCCGCCAGTCGCATGGCTGCCAGCGGCAGATATGATGCCGTTATCGCCCTGGGAGCTGTTATCCGCGGCTCCACACCTCATTTCGACTACGTTTCAGCCGAGGTAACCAAAGGCATCGCCTCCGTTTCACTGAACAGCGGCATTCCGATCGCCTTCGGCGTACTGACCACAGACACCATTGAACAGGCCATTGAACGGGCCGGAACCAAGGCCGGCAACAAGGGGTTTGAAGCTGCCGTGACAGCCATTGAAACCGCTAATCTACTGAAGGTGATTGAATAATGGGAGTACGCAGGGACGCACGAGAGTTTGCACTGCAGATGCTGTACGCCATGGACTCGAACCCGCAGACAGGTCTGCGCGAGACCATGCAGATCTTCCGCGAGGAACATCCAGAGCTGTCCGATACGGCACGCGCCTTTGCCGAGCAGCTTGTTGAAGGCATTCATGGCCATCGTAGTGAACTGGATAGCGCCATCAAATCACGCTCTAAAAACTGGTCGCTGTCCAGAATGCCCAGAGTAGATCTGAACATCATGCGCATGGCGGCTTTCGAACTGATGTACAGGGAAGACATCCCCAAGAAGGTGAGCATCAACGAGGCGATCGAGATCGCCCGCAAATTCGGCGACAAGGACTCACCTGCCTTTGTCAACGGTATTCTCGACGAGATCGAGGCATGCACAAAGCAGGAACCAGCTGAAGAAGAACAATAACACACCAGAACCGCTGAGACGCAGAGCATCCAGAGATTTTAAGGCTTCAATAGCACAGTGACCGAATTATGTTTTACCGATTGATCCGCTAAACTCTGGCCCATCAGCTCCCCCGCAGTTCAAACTTGAAAACTCCCCGAATTCGAAAGGGCGCGAAAATGAGCGATATAAAAGTTGGTCTGATAGGCTTTGGCAATATTGGCGCTGGAGTGGTCAAACTACTTCAGGAAAATGCGGATGTGATCCGCAGCAAGGTCGGCACCGGTATCGTGCTGAAAAAAATCGCCGACCGAGACATCACCAGCGATCGCGGTGTCAAGGTTGATCCTGCCTGTCTGACTACCGATGTCAACGACATTTTTGATGACCCGGAAATATCCATCGTCATCGAACTGATCGGCGGCTATGAGCCGGCCAAAACCTTTGTGATGAAGGCCATCGCCAAAGGCAAACACATTGTCACCGCCAACAAGGCCCTGCTGGCGCTGCACGGCCAGGACATCTACGCAGCTGCCGCTGAAAAGCAGGTTGCGGTACAGTTCGAAGCTGCTGTAGGCGGCGGCATCCCGGTACTGACCGCAATCAAGGAAAACCTGGCCTCCAACCGTTTTGGCAGCGTTATCGGCATCATGAACGGCACCTGTAACTATATCCTGACCCGCATGACCCAGGAAGGGGCCGACTTCTCTGAAGTACTCAAGGCCGCCCAGGAACTGGGCTACGCTGAGCCGGACCCAACCTTCGACATCGAGGGCGTGGATACCGCCCACAAGCTGGCCATACTGATTTCACTCTGCTTCGGCACCCGCATCGATTTCAAGGACATTCACACCGAAGGCATCTCCTCGATCACCGGACTGGATGTCAAATATGCCAAGGATTTCGGCTATCGCATCAAACTGCTGGCCATCGGCAAACTTTCCGACGGCAAGATTGAGGCACGCGTACACCCGACCATGATTCCGCTGCACAACCCGTTGGCCGAGGTCAACGGCGTTTTCAACGCCATCCGCCTGACCGGCGACTTTGTCGGACCGGTCATGTTCTATGGTCGCGGCGCAGGGCAAAATCCGACCGCCAGCGCAATTGTGGGCGACCTGATCGGCCTGTCCCGCGGCATGGTTGCCGGCGGCAGTCGCAGCGTAGCTCCACTGGGCTTTCTGGATCAGGAAATCAGAAGCTTGCCGGTCAAACCGATCACAGAGATCATCAGCAAATACATGTTGCGCTTCAGCGCGGTGGATCAGCCCGGTGTGCTGGCCGCCATCGCAGCATCACTGGGCAATCACGGCATCAGCATTGAATCCATGATGCAGACCGCCCACCAGACCAATGACGACTCGCCGGTACCGATCGTGATCATGACCCACGAAGCCAGCGAAGGTGCTGTGCAGGCGGCATTGGCCGAAATTGACCGGCTGGACATCATCTCACACAAGACCAGCTACATCAGAATTGAGGACAATCTGGAATAAGACAGGAATAAGGCAGGGACTAGGGACCTGGGACTGGTAAAACAGTTTACCCTACCTAGCAGCCCTGCCTCACCCTGTGCATAAACACTTCGACTTTCCATGCAGGAGCAAGAAGAACATGCAAACCAAGATACTGCTTTCCGAAGATCAAATCCCCAACCAATGGTACAACATCATCCCCGATATGCCAGGTCCGCTGGCACCGGTGATCAACCCCCAGACCCTCAAACCGATCGCGCCGGAAGACATGCTGCCGATCTTTCCCATGTCCCTGATCGAGCAGGAAATGTCCAATCAGCGCTGGATTGATATCCCCGACAGGGTTCGCGAAATATACAAGATATGGAGACCGACGCCCATGTTCCGGGCCCACCGGCTGGAACAGGCCTTGGGAACTCCGGCAAAGATCTACTACAAATATGAAGGTGTCTCACCGGCTGGCTCGCACAAACCAAACTCAGCCATTCCCCAGGCCTATTACAACAAGGAAGCCGGTATCCGTCGCCTGGCCACCGAGACCGGTGCCGGACAGTGGGGAGCCTCACTTTCCCTGGCCTGTTCCATGTTCGGTCTGGAATGCACCATCTATATGGTCAAGGTGTCCTACACCCAGAAACCGTACCGCAAAAGCATGATGCAGTTGTGGGGTGCCAGCGTGATCCCCTCTCCCTCTGAATTTACCAATGCCGGCCGCAGTATCCTGGCCCATGATCCCGACAACATGGGCAGTCTGGGGATCGCCATTTCCGAGGCCGTGGAAGACGCCGCCACCCATGCCGACACCAACTATGCCCTGGGCAGTGTGCTCAACCATGTCTGCCTGCACCAGACCGTAATCGGCCAGGAAGCCCGCGAACAGATGAAGATCACCGGCGACTACCCGGATGTGGTTATCGCCTGCTGCGGCGGAGGTTCCAACTTCGCCGGTCTGGCCTTCCCGTTCATCGCTGACCGGGCCAGCGGCAAAGAAGTGCGTTGTCTGGCCGTGGAGCCAGCCTCCTGTCCAAGCCTGACCAAGGGGGTTTATGCCTTCGACTACGGCGACACAGCCAAGCTGTCGCCCATCGCCAAGATGTATACCCTGGGGCACGATTTTATGCCGCCCGGCATCCACGCCGGCGGACTGCGCTACCACGGAGAGTCGCCGTTGATCTCGCAGCTCTACCATGCCGGCCAGATCGAGGCCAAGGCCTACAAGCAGAATGCCTGTTTCGAAGGCGCAGTGCTGTTCGCCAAGCACGAAGGGATTGTACCGGCCCCGGAGTCTTCCCACGCCGTGAGGGCTGCCATTGACGAGGCGGTACTGGCCAAAGAAGAGGGTAAGGAGCGCACGATCCTGTTCGGTCTTTCCGGCCACGGCCAGCTGGACATGGGTGCCTATGATTCCTTCCTGTCCGGCAACCTTGAGGACTTCGAGTATTCCTCCGAGATGGTGCAACAGTCACTGGAGCATTTACCGAAAATCAATCTATGACTAGGGACAGGGGACTAGGGACTGGTAAAAACAACTCCTGATCCCTGTTTCCTGATCCCTGTTTCCTGGTCCCGAGCATAGCATGGTCAAAGTCAAAATCTGCGGCATCACCAACCTGGAAGATGCAATCACAGCAGTGGAAGCTGGTGCAGATGCGCTTGGCTTCGTATTTTATGCCGCATCGCCGCGCCACATCTTCCCCGAGCAGGCCGCTGACATCATCCGCGCCCTGCCTCCCTTTGTGCAGACCGTCGGCCTGTTCGTCAATGAAGCAAGCGACACCGTCAACCAGATTGCCGACCAATGCGGGCTGGATATCATCCAGCTGCACGGAGACGAATCACCGGACTACAGCCGGGCGATTCGACGCAGGGTAATCAGGGCCCTGCGCGTGAAGGATATCAGTTCCCTTGATGTGATGGACACATATGCGGTCAGCGCCTTTCTGCTGGACGCCTGGTCACCCGATGCCTACGGCGGTACCGGGCGCACCTTTAACTGGGAGATTGCCGCCCATGCATCCAAGCGGGGGAGGATTATTCTGGCTGGGGGCCTGACCCCGGAGAATGTGACCGAATCGATCAGGCTTTCCCGACCCTACGGCGTGGATGTCTCCAGCTCAGTCGAGATTGAACCGGGCAGAAAAGATGCTGCCAGGGTTCGTGAATTCATCAGGAACGTCAAGGAGATCAGATCTTGAGACTACCAGACAAACATGGCCATTTCGAAGAGTTCGGTGGCCGTTATGTACCCGAAACCCTGATGCCTGCGCTGGATGAACTGGAACAGGCCTATGCCCACTACCGCAATGACCGTGAGTTCAAGCAGGAGTTTGAATACTACCTGCGTGATTATGTGGGCCGTCCCAACCCGTTGTACTTTGCCGAACGCCTGACCCGCAAGCTGGGCGGCGCCCGGATCTACATCAAACGGGAAGACCTGAACCACACCGGCGCCCACAAGGTCAACAACACCATTGGCCAGGGCCTATTGGCAAAACGCATGGGCAAACAGCGCGTCATAGCCGAGACCGGAGCCGGCATGCACGGCGTGGCGACCGCCACCATTGCCGCCCTGTTCGGCATGCAGTGCGAGGTATTCATGGGTGAAGAAGATACCCGCCGCCAGTCCCAGAACGTCTTCCGCATGAAACTGCTCGGCGCCAAGGTCACACCGGTCACCGCCGGCACCGCCACGTTGAAGGACGCCATGAACGAGGCCATGCGCAACTGGGTCACCACCATCCGTGACACCTTCTATGTGATCGGCACCGTGGCCGGCCCCCACCCCTATCCGATGATGGTGCGCGACTTTCAGTCTGTAATCGGCAAGGAAGTCGCCCGGCAGCACAAGCAGAAGGAAGGGCGGCTGCCGGACTGCCTGTTGGCCTGTGTCGGCGGCGGCAGCAACGCTCTGGGCCTGTTTTATCCGTTTATCAACAAACCATCTGTAAGACTGGTCGGTGTGGAAGCAGCCGGTTACGGCCTGGAAAGCGGTCAGCATGCCGCGCCACTCTGCGGTGGAACACCGGGAATCCTGCACGGCAACCTGACCTATTTGCTCCAAAATCGAGACGGCCAGATCCTGCCTGCCCATTCCATCTCAGCCGGCCTGGATTATCCGGGGGTCGGGCCGGAGCATGCCTGGTTGAAAAAGACCGGCCGGGCCGAATATGTCTCCATCACCGATGATGAGGCGCTGGCCGGATTCAGGCTGCTGGCAGAGGAAGAGGGCATTATCCCGGCGCTGGAATCCTCCCACGCCATTGCCCACCTGACCAAACTGGCCCCCACCATGCCCAGGGACGCCAGCATCGTAGTCTGTCTGTCCGGCCGCGGTGACAAGGATATGCACACCGTGGCCCAGGCCATGGACATGCAATTCTGAAAACAAATCCGGTTTGGACGCTTCAATGCTACGGGCCGCCATGGGCGGTACGCATATATTTCATGTAAAGGTGAAACAATGGGATTGATTACACAGATCAAGCAGAAGGCGCACAGAAATCTCCAGACAGTGGTTCTACCCGAGAGCTATGATATGCGCATGCTGGCCGCCGCCGAAAAGGTGGCGCACCAGAAACTGGCCCGGCTAATCATGCTGGGCGATCCGGACAAAATCCGATCCGATGCCGATACCAGAGGCATATCACTGGAGGGGGTCGAACTGGTCAATCCCAGCACATCACCAAAACTGGATCAGTATGTGGCTGACTATACTGAACTGCGCAAATCGAAAGGCATGACCGAGGCAGAGGCGCGCAAACTGCTGACCGAAGCGGACAACCTCTACTTCGCCGGCATGATGGTACGCAGCGGGGATGCCGACGGAGAGGTCGCCGGTGCCACCTGTACCACCGGCAATGTGCTCAAGGCCGCCTTTCAAACCGTTGGACCGGCCAAAGGCATCAAAACCGTATCATCGTTTTTCCTGATGGTCACTCGCAACCCGCTCTTCGGGGAAAACGGGGTGGTTTTTTTCGCCGATTCAGCCGTAAACCCCAACCCGGATGCCCAGGCCCTGGCAGAAATTGCCATTGCCACTGCTGACAACTTTAAAACCTTCCTGGATGTGGAAGCGCGAGTAGCCATGCTCTCCTTCTCCACCAAAGGCAGCGCCAGCCATCCGGACTGTGACAAAGTCATCCAGGCCCTGGAGATCGCCCACCGCATGCGCCCAGACCTGCAGATCGACGGAGAACTGCAACTGGATGCGGCCCTGTTCCCTTCCGTAGCCGACCGCAAGGCACCCGACAGCAGGGTAGCCGGTCGCGCCAACGTGCTGATCTTTCCCAATCTGGACGCCGGTAACATCGGCTACAAGCTGGTGGAACGCTTTGCCGGCGCCGACGCCATCGGTCCGGTGATCCAGGGGCTGGCACGGCCGGTCAACGACCTTTCCCGCGGCTGCTCGGCTGACGACATCGTCAACGTGGTTGCCATCACCTCGGTTCAGGCCTCCTACAAGCCGGCCCAAGCCTGACCGCACTACACGCATTGACCACAAAACAACAGGCGCATCCAGCAATGGATGCGCCTGTTGTTTTGACTGCATGAATGCAAAGGCTTACTTGACCGCGCAGACCCGGTTTTTGCCGCCGTTTTTGGCCATATACAGCCCCTTGTCAGCCATGTTGACCATGGCCTGCCGGTTTTTGTGCCTGGTTGCGTCAAAACTGGAAATCCCCAGGCTGACGGTCAGCTTGATGGTGTAACTGTCCACCGTTGTCTCCAGTTCCTCCACCGCGCTGCGTATGTTTTCCGCCACGACAGCGGCATGCTCCATATCGGTTTCGGGCAGGATTACGGCAAATTCCTCACCGCCATAGCGGGCCACGTTGTCCGTAACCCGCACACTGTGCTGCAGCGTGCGGGCCAGATTGATCAGCACCAGATCGCCGACGGTATGGCCATAGGTATCATTGATATACTTGAAGTCATCCACATCCAGCAGTATCAGAGAAAAGCTCCTCTGGTAACGCTTGGCCCTCAGAAATTCATGTTCCAGGGATTCCTGGAAATAACGGTGATTGTAGATATTCGTCAATCCGTCCTTGTAGGCCATCTCCTTGTGCGTCTCATAGGCCTTGCGTAGTTCTTTGGCCAGCCGTTCGGCCTTTTCCTTGGCATGCTTCAGCTCAATTACCCGCAGCTCATAGGAGTCATACAGATTGGCCAGCTCTTCATTGGCCTCCTGCAATATCTCTGAAAACGGCTTCATTGAGTCGGGCGGTATCTCGAATGTGCCCAGAAGGTCAAGAGTACTCTTGGCCACATCTTCAATCAGCTTGTCGACCTTATTGCCGGTCAGACCAAAGGCACTATCCAGGATTGACTTGCCCAGCCGGATCTTGTCCACATCCTTGCCGCAATTGTAAAAAGAGGAAAGCGCATTGGCAACATGGATAATATCACGCTGCTGCTTGTACAGATCGGGCATGGTCTCGTTGTGATGGTAGCAGATCGGACCGTAGATATCTTCGGGCAGGTCCCAGCGTTTGAGCATCTCGTAACCCAGCTCCTGATGGTCGAATCCGAAGGCCTCCTCCTCCAGCTCGCAGAGCGTCCTTCCATCCTGCCCGCGCTGGGAGAATACCCGCAGGTATTCCTTGTGGCGGCAGGTCAAAAGCACCATGATGCCGATATCCTGCAAAAGGGCAATGATGAAGATATCGTCACCCTTGTAGCCAACCAGCCTGGCAACCATGTCCGCCGCGACCGCGGATGTGATTGCCCGCCTCCAGAACAGGTCAGGGTTGAACACATCGGTCGATTCCGGCTTGAATTCGGTTACGATCACGAAAGACAGGGCAATATTCTGCACCGACTGGGTGCCCAGCACCGAGAGGGCCTTTTCAATGTTTTTCACCGGACCGACCGGATAATAGGACGAGTTGGCCATGCGCAGCACCCGCGCCGCCAGCGCCGGGTCGGACTCGATTACACGGGCCAGTTCCTTGAAGGAAAAATCATCCTTCCTGACCGTCTCCAGGATCTTGATGGCAATCGCCGGAGGCGTAGGCAGACGGATCTTGCCGCTAAGGATATTGGTAAATGCGCTCATTCAAACCTCAATCAAAAGGGATCTGTGCATGCAGTGGCAGGGGAGTAAATTCGCAGGGAAATCAAAAATCTGTGGATCTCGCAACAGGTTCAGATCATCAGTATCCGCCCTGATAGCTGAGCGGATCAACCATGCCGGCCTCGGCAAACCCCTTTAGCCGCAGCCGGCATGAATCGCAGCGTCCGCAGGAAAGCCCCTCCGGCGAAGGATCATAGCAGGAGTGGGTGCGACCATAATCCACACCCAGGGTCACGCCGGTCTTGATGATCGCGGCCTTGGTCAAATTTATCAAAGGGGCATGTATCCTGAAATGGCCGTCCCCCTCCACACCGGCCCTGGTGGCCAGATTGGCGGTCTTTTCAAAGGCGGCGATATATTCGGGACGGCAGTCGGGATAGCCGGAATAATCCAGGGCATTAACGCCGATGAAGATATCGAAGGCCCCCAGCACCTCGGCCCACCCCAGTGCAAAGGAAAGAAAGATGGTATTGCGGGCCGGCACATAGGTAACCGGTATATCGCTGCCCACACCATCCTTGGGCACAGCTACGTCGGCAGTCAGGGCGCTGCCCCCCATCAGGCGCAGGTCAAAATCAACCACCATATGTTCTACTGCGCCCAACGGTTTTGCGTTGTCCCGGGCCACCTTCAGTTCATGGCTGTGGCGCTGTCCATAGGAAAAACTCATGACATAAGGCTGAAACCCCTGATCCCTGGCAATCGCCAGACAGGTAGTAGAATCAAGACCGCCACTATACAGCACAACCGCCTTCTTCCCCATCCCTTAAGCGCCCCCTGTTCTGTAAAAAACCTGTTTATATTATCAGATTCACTATATGAGTAAACAGAAAACTTGCCGCAGCGCTATTGTTTCCTGCAGCCATTGCTGATACATTCCCAGCCATGGAAAACACGGTGCGCCTGCATTACGAAACCCACCCCTACCCGCACTATCCGCTGCTGGCATCGGTCAGGCGCTGCGATAGCTATGCCCTCAACCTGAGCGCCCTCTGGGCGCGTTTCAACGGCCAACTGCCGACCAAGTCCGACCAACATATCCTGATCGCCGGTTGCGGCAGCTTTGCCCCCTACCCCTTTGCTGTTGCCAACCCGGATATCCGTATCACCGCCCTTGACCTTTCAGCGGCAAACCTCAGGCGCGCCCGTTTGCACTGCCTGCTGCACGCCATCCGCAACGTCAGATTCCACCGCGGAGATCTGCTCGACCCGGCGGCCTGCCCGGGAGCCTACGGCCTGATCGATGCCTACGGCGTGATCCACCACCTGCAGGAGCCCCTGGTTGGGCTTAAAGCGCTGACTGATCGTCTGGCAGAGCATGGCATCATCCGCCTGATGGTCTACAGCCGCTACGCCCGGCAAGAAGAGGACTCCATCCGGCGCGCGTTTGCCATGCTGGGCATACGGGATGTGGCATCAGCCAGACAGCTGCTTTCCAGGGCCAGACCCGGATCACGCCTGCACAGTTTTGTGCGCAGTTCTTTCGAGATGCGCTCATCATCCGGCATGGCCGATGCCCTGCTGCACCCCTGCGTAAAAAGCTATTGCATTGACGAGCTGCTGGAACTGATGCATGGAGCCGGCCTCACACCCCTGCTGTTCGCCCATCACGGTGCGCTGGAAAATCCCGTTGAAGAGATTGCGCGGCTCCGGGAGATGGAGGCTCGCAGGGAGTCGCCCGGCAATTTTGTCGTCTTTCTGGGGCGGGACAACAGCGGCCCCTGCCGCCCGACTGAGGGCACCTGTCTACTGTTGAACCCCTGCCTGCAAGGCTGCGTCAACAGCCTTTGGCCCGGCAAAACCTCTGTGCTGCCACGCCTGGGTCATGACACCCCGCTGCTTGACCGTGGCGCCCAAAAGTTCCTGCGCCGCTTTCGGCAGCCCGTTGCACTGGACACACTGAGCGTCGGGGAACAACAGGAAGCAGCGGTTTACACCAGGGCGCTTTTTCTGCTACATTATCGCCCCTGATCAAGCTCCACCAATCCATAAACAACCTAAAGGAAACTGGCGGCACATGGCTGAACTAACCCCCATGATGAAACAATACCTGGAGATCAAATCGGGCTATCCCGATGCGATCCTCTTTTTCCGCATGGGCGATTTCTACGAAATGTTTCTGGATGATGCTCTGGTGGCGTCGCGCCTCCTGGACATCACCCTCACTTCGCGCAACAAGGGCAGCGGCGACGAGATCCCTTTCTGTGGCGTACCGTTCCATTCCGCCACTCCTTATATCGCTAAGCTGATCGAAAACGGCCTCAAGGTCGCCATCTGCGAACAGGTGGAAGACCCCAAGCAGGCCAAGGGCATTGTGCGGCGCGAGGTGATCCGAGTAGTCACCCCCGGTCTGCTGATCGAATCGGAAAGCCTGCAGCCGGACGAAAACAACTATCTGCTCTCCCTGCACCAGGGCGATGACCAGCAGTGGGGTATCGCCTGGCTGGACCTGTCCACCGGCGAATTCCGGGTAACCCAGCTTGGCACCGTTGCCGCCGCTTCAGAAGCGGTGGGCGTCAATCCACGTGAAGTGTTGTTGGCGGATGGAATTGCTCAGGACACATTGCCGCACGAAATGCGCGAACTAATCGGCGAACGCATCGTTTCCCGCACAGCGGGCTGGGTTTATGAAAAGGATTACTGCACCTCGCTGCTCTGCGGACAGTTCGGCGCCGCCTCCGCCGAGGCATTGGGAATAGAGGCCATGCCGGCCGGGCTGATTGCCGCCGGGGCCGCTCTGCATTACCTCAAGGAAAACCGCAAGTCTGCCATCCCGCACATCCGCGAGATCAAGGTCTATGAGCATAAAGAGCACCTGACGCTGGACCCGGCCACGCGCCGCAACCTGGAAATCACCGCCACCATGGCCGAAGGGCGCAAATCCGGTTCGCTGCTGGGCTGCCTGGACCGTACCGCAACCGCCATGGGTGCCCGCCGGCTCAAGCAGTGGCTCAGCTATCCGCTGGTGGGTCTGGAACCGATCCGTTGCCGCCTGGATGCGGTGGAGGAACTGCTGGAGGCAGCCTCCATCCGTGATGAGCTGCTCACTGGGCTGCGCAGCATTGCCGACCTGGAACGACTTAACAGCCGCATCGGCATGGCTTCCGCATCGGCCCGCGACCTGCGCGCCCTGCATGACTCACTGCAGCAGATCCCCCCACTGCTGGAACAGATGGCCTCGCTGCAAAGCTCCCTGCTCTGTGCGCTGGCAGCCGAAATCGACCCGCTGGACGACCTGCGCCGCCTCATCGGCAACGGCATCATCGAAAATCCGCCGTTCTCGCTGCGGGAAGGCGGCATCATCGCCCCCGGCTATCATGCAGAGCTGGACGAACTGCGTAACATCAGCAGCGAAGGTAAAGGCTTCATTGCCCGTCTGGAGGCGCAGGAGCGCGCCCGCACCGGCATTTCAACACTTAAGATCCGCTACAATCGGGTCTTCGGCTATTCCATCGAAATCACCAAAAGCAACCTGGCGTCTGTGCCGCCGGACTATATTCGCCGTCAGACCCTGGCCAACGCCGAGCGTTACATCACTGAAGAGTTGAAGAATTACGAGGAAAAGGTGTTGGGGGCGGAAGACCGCATCTGCGACATCGAATACGCGCTATTCCAGGGGATCAGGGAACAGGTGGCCGCAGAAGGGCCGCGCATCGCCCGCACGGCAGATGCCCTGGCCAGCCTGGATGTGCTCATCTCGCTGACAAGCGTGGCCGAGGAACGCAACTACTGCAAACCGCAGGTGGATGAGGACAACATCATCGACATCCGTGACGGCCGCCACCCGGTGATTGAATCCATGAAGCTGGGGGAGCGCTTTGTCCCCAACGACACCCTGCTGGACGGAGACGACAACCAGATCCTGATGATTACCGGTCCCAACATGGCCGGTAAATCTACCTATATGCGCCAGGTGGCCCTGATCGTACTGATGGCCCAGGCCGGCAGCTTCGTCCCGGCCTCTTCCGCACAAATCGGCATTAGCGATCGCATCTTCACCCGCGTCGGCGCCGGGGACAACCTGGCCCGCGGCCAGTCTACCTTCATGCTGGAGATGATGGAGGCGGCCAACATCCTGCGCAACGCCACCCCCAGGAGCCTGATCGTCATGGACGAGATCGGGCGCGGCACATCCACCTTCGACGGCGTCTCCATCGCCTGGGCGGTGGCCGAGTACATCCACGACAACCCGGCCTGCCGTTCCCGCACGCTGTTCGCTACCCATTACCACGAACTGACCGAGCTGGCCACAACCCGTGCACGCATCAAAAACTACACCGTGGCGGTCCGGGAATGGAACGATCAGGTCATCTTCCTGCGCACCATCATACCGGGCGGTGCCTCACATTCCTACGGCATCCAGGTGGCCCGGCTGACGGGCATGCCGGCCGATATTATCGACAGGGCCAAGGAGATCCTGCAAAATCTGGAAAACGGTGAGTTCGAGGAAGGCGCCCCCAGGCTGGCCAAGAGCCGCAAACCGGGGCGACAAGCGGAGACAGGCCAGTTTACCCTGTTCGAGACATCCGAGGACCTGCTGCGCCAGCGGCTGAAGAAGATCAATGTCTCCACCATCACCCCGCTGGAGGCGCTGAACCTGCTGGATGAGTTGAAACGGATGGCGTGACAGGCCATTGCTTGCACTTTGAATGAACACGCGTTTTTTGCTGCCAAAGCTCTATTCGGTTGAAGATGTGCTTGAGATGTTATAGATTCGGCTGCATCAATCCTTTTACTACCCAGGGTCCAACGACAGATGCGCAAATACCTGCTTTCCATAATTTCACTGTTGCTGATCGTACTGCTGCTGCCCATGCATGCCGACGCAGCCAAAAAGAAGAAAAAGAAGGTCCGCAAACCGGCGCCGGTCGAACAAACCGCCGCCAGCCGCCCGCTGGCTGTGTTGAACGACATGCGCCACTGGTCCAACCCGGATTACACCCGCATATCCATCGAACTGAATCATGATGTCACCTGGGAGGTACACGATCTGGTCAAGGGGGCTCCCGACCAGCCGGGAAGGGTTTATATTGACATCAACCGCTGCCGTCTCGGCAAGACCGCGCGCGACATTACCATTGGCGACGGGCTGCTGAAAGGCGCCCGGGTAGGCCAGTATCAAAAGGATGTGGTCCGGGTAGTGCTGGATACGGTCAACATCAAGGACTTCAAGGTGTTTCCCCTCTCCAACCCGGCCCGACTGATCATCGACGTGCGCGGCGAGAGACGCAGCGAGATTGCCCGGTTGGAGGAGTCACTGACCGCCAGGGTCGAACCGCTGGTTGACAAAAAGGCCGCACCGGCACAGGGGACTGCCACCACCCCACCCATCCTGGCAGCCGCCAGGCCCAAACCGGCCAAAAAACCGGTGATCACAAAGATCAGGCGAATCGTGATCGATGCAGGCCACGGCGGACACGATCCTGGAGCCGTCGGTCCCAGCGGGTTGCAGGAGAAGGACGTCGTCCTTGACATCGCGCTGAAACTGCGTGAACTGGCCAGGGAGGAACTGGGCCTGGATGTGGTCATGACCCGCTCCACCGATGTTTTCATACCGCTGGAAGAGCGCACAGCCATCGCCAACAAGGTCAATGCCGACCTGTTTGTCTCCGTGCATGCCAATGCCGCTGCCAACCGCAACGCATCTGGCATTGAGACCTATTACCTGAACCTGGCCAAAACAGAAAAATCAGCCCAACTGGCCGCCAAGGAAAACGGCACCTCGCTGGAAAAGGTCAGTGTGCTGCAGGCCATCCTGTTCGATCTGATGGCCAACTACAAGCTCAACGATTCAGCACACCTTGCAGAGGACATCCAGAAGGCGCTTTACAAGAAGGTCCGCAGTAAATATGGCGATGTCAAGAATCTGGGGGTCAAACAGGGCCCTTTCTATGTGCTGGTAGGCGCAAGCATGCCAAGCATACTGGTCGAAGTGGCCTTCCTCAGCAACAGCCAGGAGGAGGCCCGCCTGAAGAAACAATCCTATCTGGAGCTGAATGCGGAAGGAATCATGGAAGGTATCCGAACCTACATATCCAGCCAGAAATAGGCTCTGAAATAGAAAAAGGACCCCTGCCGATTGAGCAGGGGCCCTTTTCTGTGTTTGATCGTCAGTCAGCAGGCCTGTCAGTTGTTTTTCAAATCAATACACTCCCGCACCTTGCCAACCAGATCGTAAGGACTGATCGGCTTCCTGACAAAATTGGAACCGGCGTTGAATCCCTCAAAGCAGTTGGCCGAATATGCGCTCATGAACAGGACGTTCACGTCCGGCCTGATCTTGGCCATCTCCTTGTATGCCTTGACCCCGTCGAGTCTGGGCATGATCACATCCATCACCACCAGCTTGATGTCGTCGCACCTTTCCCTGAATATCTCCAGGGCATGCATGCCGTCAACGGCCTTGAACACGGTGTATCCAAACTCGCTCAGAAATTCGTCAAACATGCTCAGAATCATCTGCTCGTCGTCCACGATCAGGATCGTCTCGGCACCAAAATACTGCCTGCTGGATTCCAGGGTTTTATTGCTCATCTCGCCACTCCATGCCGGATATTGCCGAATTGATGAATAAATGCTTTCCCGAAGGGATACGTTGTTACATCTGAGCAGCAGCTCGACCTCATACAGGATCTTGGAGACCGGCACATTAAAGGCGCCTGCCAGCTGAAAGATGGTGACCAGCGTCGGTTGCTTGCGACCACACTCCAGGGCGGAAATAAAGGTGCGATCCAGCATGCTTGCAAACGCCAGTTTTTCCTGCGAGATCATCAGCTCCTTCCTGAGCTTCCTGATCACATGCCCGAACGCCTGCTCAATGGTCAAAACAGACACCTCCCGACTGATGTTGCGAGTAACTCGCTGCCCGTATTGACAGAATCATAATGCAGACCGGAGCAAAAGCAACTGCCATGGCGAATCAGTATGAAAAAAACCATAACACCAGGAGCCAGGATAATCTGCTGTCACAAGGCAACAAGCAAAAAAACGCCGACAAGACCTCAGCCCAGTTCTTCGTATTCCCGCTGCCTGAAAACCGCCCCCAGCTCTTCGGCCAGCCGGCGGCAAGCCGCAACATCCACCCCTGGTAATGTCACAGCGCTGGCGACAACCTGCGGAATATACTGGCCGGCCTGGCAGATAAAATCACAGACCCCCTGAAAACCGGCCACCCCAAAGGGGGTCTTGCAGATGCGGAGATAGGTTTCAGCGTCGGGGGCATTCAGACTGACTGAAACGCAATCAACCAGACCGGACAGTTCCGGCAGTATGTTGCGGCCATGCACCAGATTGGCCTGCCCGTCGGTATTGATCCTGATGCTGTAACCGCGTTGTTTGAGGGCTGCCGCCACCTGTTTAACCAGATCGAGCCTGATCAGGGACTCTCCATAGCCGCAGAACACAACCTCGGCTATCTCGGCAGCCGGCTGACCAATGGCCGCCATCACCTCGTCGAAATCCGGTTCACGCTGTAAAAGCAGGTTGTGGCCCTTGACCGTAAAGTCATCGAACTTGGCACAGAAGGTACAACGGTTGGAACAGCGGTTGGTGATATTCAGGTAGAGCGAGTTCCTGATCCGGTAGGCGATCTTGGCCGACTGATCCCACAGGCGAATGCCGAACAGGTCTCCGGCATTTTTGGTGGTGATACGGGCCACATCCTCCATGGTCAGTCCTTTCAGCTCCGCCACCCTGCCGGCCGCCAAGGCGACATGGGCCGGCTCGTTGCGTTTGCCGCGGAACGGCACCGGCGTCAGATACGGGCAGTCGGTCTCCACCAGCAGGTGTTCGATGCCTGTGGCGCGAACCACATCATGCAGAGCTTGACTACCCGGATAGGTGACCGTACCGGGTATGGAGATGTGGAAACCCATGGCAATCACCTCGGCCGCCATGGCCGCATCACCAGAGAAACAGTGCAGCACCCCCTGTCTGACCTTCTCCTCTCGCAGGATCGACAGAATCCTTCCATGGGCGTCCCGGTCATGGATGATCACCGGCTTGCCCAGTTCGTCGGCCAACTGCAGAAAACGGCGAAAGACCTGCTCCTGCACATCCCGAGGGGAGCGGTCACGATAGAAATCCAGTCCTATCTCGCCGATGGCAACCACCTTTTCACTCGAGAGCGCCAGCTCACGTATAGCTTTAACCACATCCTCCGTTACCTCAGCTGCGTCATGGGGGTGTACGCCTACGGCGGCATACAGTTGCGCATATTTCTCTGCCAGCGCAACCGACGCTCGGCTGGAGTCCAGATCGGTTCCAACCACCAGGATAGCCTCCACGCCAGCCTCCCTGGCACGCTCCAGCATGGCTTCAAAATCCCCTTCGTAATCCTTGTAATAGATGTGGGCATGGGTATCGATCAGGCTCTGTTTTTCATTCATGTGGGCAAGTTCCTTTATCTTCAGAAATTTTTTGTGAATTCGCGCAGCACGGAAGTGGCATAGCTGCCCCTGGGCAGACTGAACTCCAGCAGCAGATCACTGCCCGCCAAACGCCACTCCGGCTCTCCCAACGGCACTCTCATCGGGCGTCGTTCCCCGTTCAGCTTCAGTCCCCCCACCGGGCTGAAATCCTGCATGGTCATACCGGCCTCGGCAAGCACCTGCTGTTCCAGCTGAAACTGTTTGCCTTCCGGTTGTTTCATGCCCGGCCCGAACATGGGGCCACTGGGTGATATCTCCAGACTGGCCGCCCGCAGGGCCTCGGCCTGAGGGTCTTCAACAGCAAAGCAGGCGCCGTTGACGTGCTTGAAGGCCAGATCCCCCAACCAGAGCCGATCTAATTCAGACAGACGCATACTGACCGTATGGTCGAACAGGGCCGACTGGCAGGCCGACAGGTACAGCTTCATCAGCCGACGGTCGACCGCAGCAAAGGCCTTTTCCCAATTGTCAGGCCGTGACAACAGGCGCTGCAACACATCACGCTCGCTGCGGCAGTGACGGGGCATCCTGTCAAGCGACCCCCGCAAATCCCCCTGCTGATAACAGAGGATCGCTGCCTGCCAATCCGCATCTGCCACCGCAGCCGGATCGCCAATCAGCCGATCAACAGCCAGACGCCAATCCCGGCGCAGCATGGCACTGCCGATCAGGTGCGAATTACCCTGGATGCCGTAGCGCTGGTAGCCAAACCAGTTGGGTACGCCCCGTTCCCGGAGGGTTTCCATGATCGATTCAATGGTTGATGCATGGCAGCCGCAAACACCGCGCACCACAACACGAAAACGGTTGCCCTTGAGATGGCCCAACCGCAGTTTGTTGATATGCCGGACTGCCGACAGCACAGTAAGACCAGGTAACTGCAAGCCGGTCACGGTTTCCGGACGTACGCGGGGCAGCGACAGGGTTTGAATCGTAACTCCGACGGCATCCTTCATGCCGGCATAACCGATCTCCCTTTCCGGCACGCCCGTAGCAGCAGCAATCCTGCGGACGGCCTCCAGGGTGGTCAGCCCGATTTTTTCAATGGTCAGATAAACATGTTCCCCTTCGCCGCAGGGCTGATAGGCCGGCAGCTCGGTGACCCGAAAATCATCGTTTGAATCCTTGATGGTGCCACCCGTACCGGCCAAATCTGCGGTCAGATAACCATAATTACTGCCGGGAGCGGGCATCAAACAATCCTGCCCGTCTGGCGCAACGCCTCGTAAAGCACAATACCGGCCGATGTGGAAAGATTCAGGCTGCGCACGGCACCTGACGGCATGGGAATCGTGATGGCGGTCTCGGGATTTGAGCTGATCAGCTCTTCCGGCAACCCTTTGGTTTCCTTGCCGAAAACGATGAAGTCACCGGACTGAAATTCAGCCGACAGGTAGCTTTTACCGGCCTTGGTGCTCAGATAAAAAAAGCGGCTGGCCGGAAAGGAAGACATCAACTGGTCAAGACCGGACCAGAGGCGCACATCCACACTCTTCCAATAATCAAGTCCGGCCCGCTTTAACTGACGGTCATCAATGGAAAAACCCAGCGGTTCCACCAGATGCAGCACAGTGCCAGTAGCGGCACAGAGCCTGGCGATGTTGCCGGTATTGGGCGGAATCTCAGGTTCTACCAGAACGATATGAAATAAGGGTTTGCTGTTCACGACACCTTCCCACTGTTTGAAATCAGGTAAAAACAATATCCCACTCACCGCACAAAATCAACAGATGCGGAAAACAGTGTACTGCCGGCACTTGCTTTTTGCATACCGAGGTACTAGTATTCATTTTTTAAAAATCACGATCGAGGTTTTCACATGAAGGTTATCGTAACTGACGAGGTATCACCGGAAGGGCTGGCGCTGCTCACCCAGGATCCGCGCATCCAGCTCGACGAAAGGCTTAACCTGTCCAAAGAGGAACTGCTCGCCATATTGCCGGAATATGATGTCATTATCACCCGCAGCGGTACGACCGTTGACAAGGACGTACTGGACGCTGGCAAGAGGCTCAAGATCGTTGCCCGCGCCGGGGTCGGCATCGACAATGTGGATGTGGATTACGCCAGCAGCAAGGGTGTCATTGTCGTTAACGCACCGTTCGGCAACACCAATAGCGCCGCTGAACACGCCATGGCACTGCTGCTTTCATTCTGCCGCAACATCCCGGCTGCCAACGCCAGCCTCAAGGCGGGAGAGTGGAAACGCGGCCCGTTTACCGGCTATGAACTTAAAGACAAGGTTGCCGGCGTGATCGGCCTCGGCAAGGTGGGTGGTCGCGTGGCAACGCGCCTCAAGGCATTCGAATGCGAGGTGCTGGCATGCGACCCTTATGTTTCAGTCAAGAGGGCCAATGAGCTGGGGGTCAGGCTGGTATCACTGGATGAGCTGTGCAAGCACAGCGACATTATCACCCTGCATACACCGCTCAATGATGAGACCAACGACATGATCGG
>Ga0116182_1000919_pt1 | contig 31587 bp, 38 predicted proteins | sample AD_UKC077_MetaG_FD_89805 | JGI IMG/M metagenome (GOLD analysis project Ga0116182, IMG submission 89805) | Active sludge microbial communities of municipal wastewater-treating anaerobic digesters from USA - AD_UKC077_MetaG | ecosystem: Engineered > Bioreactor > Anaerobic > Digestate | place: USA...
CACCCCCCTCCCTCCCCGACCCCGTATTCGGCTCCCCACGGCATAACCCACTAGGCACTGACCGCAACACGTATTGCGGTGCAAACCAGGAGGACACAATGCCACGCAAACCACACCGACCACTCGCTGACGTATTGCCCACCGATGAGGCACTTGCCCAGATGCGCAAGGCCGGGGGGACTTGGGCCGCATACCAGAACATCGCTCTCGACAGCGCCACCCTCGGCGCGTTGCGCTTCCTCAAGGTGGGGCCGGGATGCACTTGCGAGACGGCCCCGGAGCGCTTGCCCGACTCTCACCTTGGCATCGGGTGGCGCTTCTCTCACGTAGGCTACGTCGACCTCGCCACGGGCGAGATCAAGGAGACACCCAATGACTGACAGCTACTCGCCCCCCGTTGGGGATGTGGACTGGAAGGTCTACCGCGTAGACCAAGCCGGTCACTACCAGCCGACCGGCGCAGTCGTTCGGGCGCATACCTACTTTGACGCCCATCGACAAGCGGCTCAGTTGCTCGGGGAGCCCAACCTGGGAGACGTGAAGGTGGAGATGGTCGGCGGCAATGACCCCCCGGCCAAGGAGGACGCCACGACGGAGGTCCACTACACCGTAACGTTCCACGTCAGCTACACCTCAAAGGAGCAACTCCACAAGGGGCAACGCGAGCGTATCGCACGCGACATTGAGAATGCTACCAACGAGGCGCTCGACTCCCACCCCTACTTCCGAGACAAGAAGCAAGTCGACTACACCATAGCAACCGCGACAACCGAACAGGTCAAACGCGGGAGAAGGAGCCGCAAGCATGGCTGAGCGAACTACCATCGAGGGATATGACATCGAGCAGGACTTCACCGGATTCAGCTACACGAAGCTGAAGGCGATGTACCGACACCCGCGCATCAAAGCGCTCAAGGCGGATGGCGTGGTGCGCGTTGCTGGCATGAGCTATTGGAAGGGGCCGGCGTGGTACATCCTTGTCGGCCAAGCGCTCAATCCCGACGACGACGACTTGCACGCTACGTTCGTCAACGACTCTCAGGGCGAGGCGAAGGTGCTCGTGGTGCGCGAGGGGGTGGGGCTCACCATCGACGGCATTGAGGTGCTCCGCAAGCTACTTCCCCGCCGCTCGTTGGAACTCTTCGACCTCGGGCGCAAGGTGGGGGAGATGCATATCCTCCGCCTCGGCAGCGGCAACGGCCCCCTCTACCCGCACGGCGAAGCGTTGGAGTTCCTCGCCGGGGTGGGGAATCTCTCCACGATGAAGTGAGGTGTTCAATGCCACGACGTTCAACCTATGTGTGCTTCGCTTGTGGCAGGAAGGGCCACCTCGCGACCCGCAACTATGACGCCTATCAATGCCCCGTATCGACGGGGCCATGGGGGGATGTCGTGGAGCCCGACGAGGATGGCCGTTGCGGTCATTGCGGGGGGAGTGGTTTCGCGTACAAGAACGGCATGCATACATCAAGGCGAGGGGTTCGCGGATACCGTTGCATGCGATGCGGGTGTATCAAGCGAGAGGACTGGAAGGAGCGAAAGCGCAAGAGGAGGCCACATGGCACGCAAGAGACTGACGGTTGAGGAGACTATCGAGTTCCGAGAAGGGGGGTTGCCCAAGGTGGGGGAGCTATGGGTCATTGAGCCCTACGGTCTGCACAAGGTGCTCAGTGTCCCCGAGACACCCGACGAGCACGGGGCATTGATTGTGAGGTGCGAGAGTGTTGCAACCAAGCGCGAGCTTGGACTCTCGCTCTCACACTGGATGCTCAAGCACCCCTCCTTCCCCAACGGTTGCCCCGCACGGAGGTATCAATGAGCAGCAAGCGCAAGCCGGCTCCGGTCGAGGAGAAGCGCACTCGCAAGCTCGGGGAGGTGCCCGACCGCATCCGCCTCCCCAAGCGGCGAGTGGGGTTCAACCAGGAAGCACGGGTCGGGGGCCACAAGCTCTACATCAGAACGGGTGAGTACGAGGATGGCACCCTCGGTGAGATATTCCTCGATATGCACAAGCAAGGCTCGGCGTTCCGTGCGATGATGAACTGCTTTGCAATGAGTATCAGTCTCGGGCTCCAGCATGGCATTCCGCTGGACTCCTACGTAAAGATGTTCACCTTCACTCGGTTCGAGCCCAACGGGTTGGTCACGGGGCACGAGAAGATCCACAAGGCTACGAGCCTCGTCGACTACGTGTTCCGCGCGCTTGCCATTCACTACCTCGGGCGCGAGGACTTGGCCCACGACCCGGAGGAAGAGATGATTCATACAGGGGTGTTCAACGGGGGCCGCGATGCTTGATGCAATGCTACGCAAGGCCGGGTTCCTGACCTTCAAGCAGTCATTGGAGTTGGAGGCAGACAACCGCGAGATGAGACAACGCATCGAGTATCTCATTCAGCGCAACCGTGCGCGTTCTGAGGCACTCACCCGAGAGCGGGACGAACTGAAGCAGAGGCTCGAAGGCATTGAGAAGGGGTGGGGCAACATGGCAGAACGCAACCGGGAGTTGGAGGCCCAACTGAAGGGCCGGTTGTCCGCGCCCGACTCTGCCGTGCTACGCGAGGCGTTCTACAACCTTCAGGCACTCGTACAGAACACCATCAACAAGAACCGTTGGGAGATGACTGACGACGGGCTCCTCGGCAATCTCACGGCGGAGCAACAGAAGTGGATGCCGTTCGTCAATGGCGTCCGTATGCAACTCAAACGCATCGAGGGAGTGTTCAATGGGCAAGGGTAGAGACAAGCGGCGCAAGAAGCAGCGGCAACAGAACAACCACGCAAGGCGGAGCGAGCCGCGTTCTCTCGCGGAGGTCCAGGCAATTGGCGTCGACCTTGCGAGCGGCCCAGACTCCACCGTTGTCCAGGTCTGCGACGTAACGATTGACGGCAAGCTGATTGCCACGCAAGCCGTCGCAGTGCTCAACCCCAAGCTCTAGTCCCACCCCCAACCGCAACACGTATTGCGGCCCACCCCCCGGCAGAGTATCCTACCCCCACCAGACTGAGGCGCGGAGGCCACCCTCACGACCGAAAGGCGATCCCATGAACTACGTTCTCATCCACTATCCCGCTGACGTGCGACTCGTAGGTACGAAGCACAATACCGAGTTCGCTCATCTGCTACGTACGAGGGGCGGAGTGCTCCTCCCCGTGGCAGACAATGGGCTCAACACTCTGCACGATTGGGCTCGGCGCGAGTACGGGCATCAGGGGCAATTGCCACCTTCCCCCAACCACGTTCTGCGGGGGCCGATCTTCTACATTGACGGGCAACGTTCCATCTCGTGGGCCATGCTGCTCGACACGGAAGGGGCAATCAGCGGGCGGGTCACTCCGGTGCCGAGTACGGTGCAGAGCGGCAACGGCTTCGTGCGGCTTCACCCGAGTGGCACACAAGCCATCGGCATCGACACCGCAACACGTATTGCGGTGAAGGGCGAAGGGGAGAGTACCGTGGAGAGCGAGTGTCTGCTTACGGGGGAGTTCGCCGTCAACCCCGCACAACACGGCTTCACGGCGATTGACTTCTACTTCTCCTTCCCCAAGGGCTTCTCCGTTCGGTGGATTGCCGTTGCGCAAGTAGCGAGGTGAGCCGTGTTTGCGTGGTTGAAGGACAAGGCGTTTCTGTTGTTCGCCATAGCGGTCGAGCTATGGCGACAGCGCAATGAGCCCTATCCCCCACCCTCCACCCCGGCCATTGACGAGGACAACGCTGCTCCGCTCCAACCCATCATTCCCCCCGAGGGGTTGGCAATGAGGTGGAGGGAGGAAGCCCCAACCAAGCCCGATGTCAACCCCAAGCCAGAGCCTCTGCGTGGTAGCCTTGCAGACCGCGTGGAGAAGGCGAGACGAGGCAATCAATGAACGAGCCCCTAGCCGACATCATCCCCTTCATGCAGGTCACTACCGACTTCAGCCGGTATGGCTTCAGCGACAACGCATCTAACTTCCGCGCAACGCGCGTCGTGGACAGTGTGCGGTGGAAGGAGATGGAGCGTTGGCAGCGATACTTTGAGTGCAAGCAACACGATGCCAAGCGCTACGACTTCGACGGGCGGCTCATGGCTCCTCGTGCTGTCGGTAGCGGGTATTCCCAACCGCTCATCAGCGCCGAGCGTGCGACGTGGTATGTCCCTCTGAGAGCGCGCAAGCCGTCTACCCCCTACCGCATCGGTCGCCGCATCGTGCTCAGTTTCACAAGCATGGTGTTCGGTGAGAGTCGTTGGCCCGATGTGGTGGTCAATGGGGACACTGACGCGCAGGAGTTCCTCAACGCGCTAGTCGAGGAGACTGGACTACCGACCAAGATGATCCAACTCCGCAACATCGGAGGCTCGGTCGGCACGGCGGGACTGTCGTGGTGCTATCACAACGGGGTTCCCAATGTCGAAGTCCACAACGGCAAGGGCATCATTGTCCACGAGTGGGCCGACAAGGCGAAGCTCCGCCCGAAGCACGTCACTGAGGTGTATCGCTACGAGCGTGACCATTGGGACGCAAGGAAGCGGTCATACGTGCGTGAGCTATGGTGGCATCGGCAGGACTGGACTGAGACTGCCGACGTGGTGTTCAAGGAGTGCAAGGTCGAAGAGAACAACGAGCCGAGGTGGGAGGTCGACGAGGAACTGACCACTATCCACAATGACGGCTTCTGCCACTTCGTCTATGTGCAGAACATCCCACCCATCGACGGGGTGGACGGGCTCCCCGACTGCGATGGAGTGTGGGACCAGATGGACACGCTCGACATCCTGGTCAGCATCCTCGCTCGTGGTGGGGTACTCAATCTCGACCCGACACTGAAGCTCAAGATGGACCCCGAGCTTGTCGAGATGGCGTTCGTGCGCAAGGGCAGCGACAACGCGCTAGTGACTGGCGAGACTGGCGACGCGAGCTACATGGAACTCGCAGGGAGCAGCATCACGGCAGGAATCTCACTGATGCAGATGCTACGCGTGCAGACGTTGGAGAGCACGGAGTGTGTCATTCCCGACCCCGACAAGGTTGCGGCGGCAGGAACGAGCAGCGTGGCACTCAAGATGGTCTATGCCCCCATGCTCTCCAAGTGCGACCTACTGCGTGACCAGTATGGCAAAGCTCTGCGCGAGCTACTGAGGCAGATGCTTGTCGTGGCCCAACGCATCTACAAGCCACGTCTCGAAACACGCAACGGGGAGGACGGCACTGACGAAGAGGTGGAGGTCACTGGCTTCATCCACCTCCAGCCGAAGGTGATTGTCGAGCCAGTGTTCGACGAGGACGGCGAGGAGACTGACGAAGAGTCTGTCACCATGGAGCCGCATACGCCGGGAACGTCGAGCTACATCGAACTCAGTTGGGGGCCATACTTCCACCCGACTGCGGATGACCAGCAGAAGACGGTATCGACACTCACACAAGGCACGGGGGGCAAGGCTGTTCTGTCGCAGAAGACTGCGGTGGAGTTGCTCGCGGGGCTCATCAGTCGCGACCCGTCGAAGATGCTCGACGAACTCTACAAGGAACAGGATGCCGAAGCCGAGAAGCGCAAGGCATTGATGGACAGCATGGGTGGGCAACCCGGCCAACCCGTCGAGCCGATGGAGCACGAGGACGAGACTGAGGAGCAAGAGACTGAGACAGAGCAACCCCCGGTCCAGGCAAGCGAGGCCAAGGTGGAAGTCACTGGCGAGGAGCCAGTCGTCATCGACGAAGCCGGCCAAGCCCCACCCCCTCCAGCGAAGGAGGTCAGCGTGACACTGACTGCCACCGACGTCGCCAACATCGTCACCGTCAACGAGGCTCGCGCTTCGCAAGGGCTCGGGCCGTTGCTGCTCGCCAACGGGGAGCCCGACCCGGACGGCAACCTCATGGTCAGCGAGTTCAAGGCGAAGCGAGCCGCCATGATTGCGATGGTGGCAGGGGCCGAGCAGGGGCAAGCCCCCGGCGAGGAGCCACCCCCCGACCAAGGTGGGTTCGGGGGAGGCTTCGGAGGCTAACCCATGGCCGGCCCCAAGCGGCCCACCAGAGGCTCGGCAGGCTCCCCGGCCCCCCAACCCCCGGCCAAGCCTGCCAAGCCTCCTAGCCCCCGAACACGAGCCGGCAAGCCGGCGAAGCCGGGAGGGGTGGCAACCCCTGCCACGGTTCGCACGGAGCAAGCCAAGGAGCGTGTCATTCGGGCGACCATCCTCAATCGCCAGCAAGCGTTCAACTATGCCAACCAAGTCGGGGCCGACCGGGTGGTCAGTGTGCTCCGCCGTGCCATGGCCGACTTGGAGCTACGCCTCGCCACGGTCCCGCGCTCGCTCATCGTGGAGGGGGCATTCACCCCGACTGCCATGCGGGCGACAATGCATCAGATCGAAGACCTCATTGCCGAGCTTGTGGTGCCAGGGGTGAGGGGCGCAGTCATCGACAGCAAGCGCGTCGCCGCTGCTCTGGGCAAGGTCGACGGGTTGCGCAACCTCGTCGAGATGGACACCCGCTTTGCTGGCATCGTCTCCACCGCACGGCTCGGCATCGCTTCCCAGCTTGACCCCTTCGGGAAGGGGCCGAACGCTTCAGTGCTCAGACGCCTTGCTACCGAGTACCCCAAGGAGGCTCCCGGCAAGGGCATCATGGAGCGCTATGGCATGGAGGTGATTGGCAAGTTTGAGGAGCGGCTCATGGTGGCAACCATCAGCGGCAAGCCGTGGACTGAGGTACGGGAAGACCTCGTTAGCGAGTCTCAGTGGTTGCAAGAGAGTCCGATGTTCTGGGCGCAACGCATCGTTCGCACCGAATGTTTCACGGGGGATTCAATCGTGTCGTCTGCGATGGTGCGGGCAGTCTATAGACGGTGGTATGAGGGAAAGATTGTGAAAGTCAGAACCCGCAATGGTCGCGAGTTCTCCGCAACCCCTAATCACCCGATGCTGACGGAACGAGGGTGGTTTGCGTCTCATCAACTCAAGGTGGGTGATAACCTGATCTGCCACCTCTGGGATAAGGACTCTAGTTCTACGAGAGATGAGTATGTAGCAAGAAGACCAGCCACGATGGCTGAGGTATTCAATACGGCGGCGACAATAGGGGTCATTGAACGGAGACGTGGAGGAGAGCCAGACTTCCACGGCGATGGGATGAATGGCGATATCGATATTGCGCGTCCCGCAAGGCTCTTGGAGGTTGGTGGATTCTCCCCTATTACGGAGCCATTGTGCCACGATGTCTTCGCCCCAACCGATAAGTCTGCTCTTGCTTTCTGCCCCTCGTGTGGTGGATTGCTCCCTGTCGATAAGACTTCTCACTTGTGCGGGGCTTCTGAGTTCAACGCCATTGCGTTCGAGTCTTGCGGCGATGGCTCTATTGGAAACTCCCAAGTCGGAAGCAATGTGGCTCAGTGGTTCCCCGGAATTGTATCGAGTTACTATAACTCGCTCATCGAGGGGAATGGTTCTGGGGTGACCAATGACAGTGAAGCGGTTGATTGCGGCTTCACTTCTGGTTCGCAAGAGCCCCTCGGCAATGAGAGTCTTTCTGAGACGGAATCTGCCGATGCCACATCGAAGGGAAGCAGAGTCGAGACTTGCGCTTTGGATGTAGAGTTGGATTGCATTGTCGAGATCGTCATTGAGGAGTTTGCGGGTCATATTTACAACCTTACAACCCCGCACGGGTACTATGCAATCAATGGTATCTATACGGGCAATTGCATGGGGGCATACAACCGCAGCATCCTTGAGAACGGAGAAGAGGCCAACGACATCGTGGGCGGCGACATGGTGAAGATTCTGGTGGCAGGCTTCGACGACAGGACGGGGTGGGACAGCTATCAGGTCCACGGACAGATACGTAGGCTCGACGAGCCCTTTGAGTGGGTGACGAAGAACGGAGAGACTATCGCCTACATGACTCCCCCCAACCGGCCCAACGACCGCGAGGTGGTAGTCTTCCACCGCGTTGCTTGGGAGATACCGGAGGAGCTTCGGCCCGTGCCCGATGACGTGTACGAGGCGCGGTTTGCGGAGCAGAACAAGAAGGGCAGTCCACCCGAGCGCCCGAAGATGACCACGGTTCCGCTTGAGTTGTTTGGCAAGGAGAGCGCGTGACACCGCAACACGTATTGCGGTGGAGTTGAACCAACCCTCACACCCTGATAGGCTTGCACCATGGCGAAGAAGGAAGAAGGCTATATGGGCTTCGAGAAGCTCAAGGAGAGCCTCAAAGAAAAGGGCCACGACGAGGACAGCGCGAAGGCACTCGCCGCTTGGATTGGGCGAAAGAAGTATGGGGCCAGTCAGTTCGCGCAGATGGCTCAAGCCGGGAAGAAGGGGTGAGTCCCATGCCGTTCAAGAACATGCAAGAACCCAACGTCACCAACGGTCCCGTCGACACCACTGAGGGCCGCGATGGATACGGTAGCGAGTTCGACATGATGGAGGAGCAACTCGACTACCAGCAGAGCGACCCGAACTGGCGAGCGGACGAGAAGGGGAGGCCGACCAGTGAGCCAATCGCCTACGAGGATGTCGGAGGACGAAAGTCCTTCAAGCTCAATCAGTGAACCTCTCCGCAAGTGGCTCCTCCGTAGTCGCTCCAACGCTACAGCGTTGTTCCGCAGGTTGGGCCAGGAAGCCAAGACACCGCTTGACGCCTATGAGCACTTGAGACGCCGCTTGACGGGAGAGGAACCGGGAGGCACTATCTCGAAACGTGTAGTCACTCAACTCGAACGTAGCGAACGCGCGTACAAGGGATGGGAGACGCGGTGGAGCAAGGAGCAGAATGATGGAGAACGAACGCAAGCAGATGAACGACCCGAAGGATGACGTCAACCCCAAGTTCGTTCCCGAGGGCGGGGATTGCTTGGCAGAGGTGCTCGACGACATGACCAAGAAGGAGAACGATCCGAGTGAGGATGTCGTCGGCAGTCTCCAGAACACGCATGTTCCCTTCAAGGTGAAGTGAGGTCGAAGCCATGGGCCAGACGCGACTCGATGCCAGCCTGAGCGCTGGACCGCCGAATGCAGGGGAGTCGGTCTTCCCTGGCACGACTGCGAACATCCCTGTCAACCTCACTCCCAACCCCAAGAACTGGCAACACGCGACCGGCGTACTCACCCGCGTTGTGAACGTGGCGACTCCCGCGTGGCTCACCCTCGACGGGGTGGGCGCGACTGCCACCATCAGCGAGTGCGGCTTGCTCTACTTCCGGTCGAGTGCGCCCCTCAATCTGCGCATCACCCAGACGGTTGCCGGGGTGGGCTCCGTCGTAACCGAACACCGAGTCTATGGCTTGTTCATCTGGGAGCCCCCGGAGAGCGAGCCCCTCACTCTGCTTGAAGTCCAAGGCAACGGAACAATCGAATACTTCGCTCAGGGCCAGCGCTGACACCCTCCCTGACCAAGTGCTCAAAGAGAGGATAGTCCAATGACCGAGAAGCTCCGCGATTCACTCAACCGCTCGGACCCCAACGTGGCCCACGACATCTTCCGCACCCTCAAGTTCGGCAACGTGCTGACCGGGTTGCGTCGGGTGGTTCGGGGGCAGAACGCGGTGACGGGCGACACCATCGTTCTCCCCAACATGGCGAAGGCCGAGCGCGTGCTCGGTGCCTACGCACGAGCCGGCGCAGGAACCCCCGGCCCCCTCGTCGTCAGTGCGACCCCGGCGACCCCCGGAGTGGGCGAGGTGGGGTGGAGCGCGACGGGCGACATCCTCTTCAATGCAGCGGACGACTGGACCAACGTCGATGTCGAGTACGAGCCGGTCGTCAATGTGGATGAGTTGGAGTTGGATGGTTTCCCCGTCGTGGCCGACACTCTCACCCTCCCGCCGACTGCCGTGCAAGCCGTGATGCTCCTGCTCGTCACGGGGTATACCGCGCTCGGCGTGGCGACGCAGAAGACCGTGCTCGCCGCCGGAAGCGTCCCCGGAGCGGGTGAGTGTGCGCTCGATGCGGCGAAGGCAACCATCGCGTTCAACGCGGCGGATGCCGTGGTGCGCGCCGACGTGACCCTGCTCAAGTCCGGTGTCGACATCGGAGTTCCGTTGGAGGCACTGAGCACGTTCATCTGATCGAACTACGACCTAGCGGTAGCCTCACGCCCACGAGGGCGGGTAGAGAGAGTGAGGTAGAGGGGGAGGTGGTTCACCCCCTCGTGTTTGCACCGCAATACGTGTTGCGGTGCATTGCCGCGTTAGGGAGGCCAGCATGCCGCCAGCAGAAGACGACACCACAATCAACCAAGACCAGAACCAAGAACCGAAGGGGGCAGAGGGCACCCCGGAGCCGAAGCCGAATGAGGCCGATGCCGGGGCAGCAAAGGGGGCAGACGGTGACGCCGCAGACGGCAAGGGCAAAGAGCCCAAGCCCGATGGCGACGCGGATGACGCCAAGCCCGAGACGCGCAAAGCGGCAGACGGCGATGACGTCGATGTCGACGACAAGGGCTCAGTCACCATGCCGTTCTCCGCGTTCCAGAGGCGGCTCACCCGTGCTGCGAACCAAGCAACTCGCAGCGCACTCAAGGACATCTTCGGCACTGACGATGCCTCGCAGATCAAGAAGATGGTCAAGCAAGGCAAAGAGGCGCAAGCCTCCCTCGACAAGACCCGGCGAGAGCAGATGACCGAGGTCGAGAAGCTCAAGGAGGACAACGAGCGACTGAGGGCGAGGGCGGAGGAAGCCGAGAGCAAGCTCTCCACGTATGAGGAAGACCAGCTTGCCGAGAAGGGTGAGAAGGTCGTCGCCGGCATTGCCGGCAAGTTCATCAGCGGGGACTACGTGGAAGACGCGGTCGCTTCGTATCAGCGTCACTTGGCGAAACTGAGCAATGACGAGTTGGGGCAACTCGACGCCAAGGACATCGAGGAGTGGTTCAAGGAGTACGCTTCTCGCAAGCCGGCTCTGGCACGCAAGCCGGGGGAGCGGCGCAAGGTGCAAGAGCCGGCAAGCAACGGCCCCGACCCTGCCAAGAAGCCCGAGCCTGCGAAGCCGGGGAGCAATACCAGCAAGACCCCCCGGCCCAACCAACAGAACAGCATGACGAAGCAGGAGTGGGAGGAGTACAAGCGTCAACGCGGCTTGAACTTCTGACACCTTCCTTGCACAACCCCCTTGACCGCTCATTCCGAGCGGGAGTATCTTATCCGCTACGCCTGAAACCCTTTCCCTCCTACGCTCACGACGGCGGTCAATAGTCGGCACTCTGGGGAAGACGGCAATCAACCGTTCAGTCTCTTGGAGGAAACACCATGCCACTCGTCGTCGGAATCCCGCCCGTCATTCTCAATCTCATTCAGGAAGGTGTCTTGGAGCGAGCATTCCACGACGCCTTGTACCCCAAGCTCCAGTTCCGCGCGGAGGCGCTCGCGGAGGAATGGCCGGCGAACATCGGCACTGAGATGTTCATGACCCGACCCGGACTCCTCACTCCGGTGACGGAACCTCTCCCGGTCGGCACCGATCCCGTTCCGCAGCAACTCAGCTACGAGCAATGGAGTGCAAGCCTGAAGCGCTACAGCGGGACCATCGACACTCACATGCCGACGAGCGTGGTGTCGAACGCCAACCTCTTCCTCAGCAACATCAATCAGCTTGGGCTCCAAGCGGGTCAGTCGGTCAACCGGCTCCCGCGCAATGCCCTGTTCAAGTCGTACCTGAGCGGGCAGACGCTCACGACGGCGGCAATCGCTGCGGTGGATACGCAGATCCAGGTCGCCTCGTGCAACGGCTTCTTCGACGTCATTCTGCTCGGCACGAACGCGCGCCCCGAGCCCGTGTCTCCGACTCGCCCGTTGCCCATCACCATCGGTGTCGGTGGCGGAGCCGTCCAGGTCAACGTCATTGGCGTTGCCCCCGTGGATGCGTCTGACCCCTATGGGCCGGGGACTCTGTTCCTCGATGCGGCGGTCGGCGCAGTCTTCCCCCCGCGTACGCCGGTTCGCAGTGCCTACGCTCCTCGCGTGGTCAGGGCGGGAGGTGGCGCGAGCATCGACGCCATCACCGGAGCGGACATCTTCACGTTCCAACTCATCATCAATGCCATGTCCATCCTGCGGTCGAACAACGTTCCTCCGCACTCCGACGGCTTCTACCATTGCCACATGAGTCCGCTGTCGAACGCGCAGATCTTCAGCGACGTTGCGTGGCAGCGAGTCCACACCGGAACCCCGGATCACATCCGGTACAAGGAGGGGTGGATCGGGCAGATCGCGCGCAACGCGTTCTTCGAGAACAACGAGATTCCGAACCAGTCCAACTCGGGAGCACTGACACCGACCGGCGCGAATGCTCAGTACGCTCGCGGCATCGGCGGCGAAGTGGTCAATGAAGGTGGCGTGGAGATCGGGCGTCTCATCATGACCGGCAAGGGCTCCATCTACGAGAAGTATCTCGACGAGATGGAGTACGTGACCGAGGCGGGAATGCAGGGCAAGGTCGGCGAGTTCGACGTGGTGCAGAACGGCATCCAGGTCGGCACCGAGCGCATCCGTCTCTACCTCCGTTCTCCGCAGGACCGACTCGGCGACATCGTGTCCTCGACGTGGAGCATCTCGACGGACTTCCCCGTGCCGTCCGACATCAGCGGCGGAAGTGGCCCCGAGCGCTACAAGAGAGCCGTAGTCATCGAGCATGCCCTATAATGCTCGATGAGTTTACATCGGCGACAATGCGGTGTAGACTCTGTGCATGCGTAGGCTAATCTCTCATCCAACTCCTCAGTCCTCACCAACCGATCTCACCAACCGACGATTCGGGAAGCTCACCGCTATCACACTGAGTGGTAGTCGGCAGGGGCGAAGTCTATGTTGGGTGTGTGAGTGTGATTGTGGAAGACGAATCGAAGTTCCGGCCAACAGACTGAGGGCGATGCGAACATGGCATTGTGGCTGTCAGGGGCATGGCAGACATGGCATGGTAGGAACCAAAGTCTACCGCGCATGGCAGGCTATGAAGGAGCGATGCCACAATCCCAATCACGCGGAGTTCCACAATTACGGAGGCAGGGGAATCAAGGTGTGTGACGAATGGCGCGATGACTTTCTCGCGTTCTATGAACACATAGGAGATCCCCCAACTGATAAGCACACTATCGACCGCATTGACTTCGACGGTGACTATGAGCCTGACAACATGCGATGGGCAACACCCAAGGAGCAGGCGAGGAACCAACGAAGCAATCGACTCGTGGTCTACAAGGGGCAGAGTCGATGTGTGAATGAATGGGCAGAGATTCTAGGCATCAAACCAATTACACTCTACTTCAGGTTGAGGAATGGATGGTCTGTGGAGCGAGCGTTTGAGGAGCCTGTTCAATCAAGACGTATACGTTCTCAATCGCTAGCCCTTGCCGCAATACGTGTTGCGGTGATAGGCTAGCTTCGCAGCAGCATAACCACACTGGCAAGGAGGCCACGAATGGCACGCAACACGATTCAGCACGAGCACACTCCCCCCGAGGGAGGCAAGGTCGAGACGGGTGGGGTTCCCATCACTGGGCTCGACTCCGTACCCGAGGGGCAGATTCCGTCCGAGGCTCCGGTGATGCGGGCGAGTGTCGCCAAGTCCAACCCCAAGGTCAAAGACGTTCCACCCCCCAAGCGCTACATCGTAGTCAAGCAAGCGGCAGTCCTGCTCGACGGCTCCCGCTCGACGTTGCCCGAAGGCAAGGTGCTCGATAGTCTCAACTATGACATCGACCACCTCAAGCGCTTGGGGGTCAAGCTCCAACCCTACACTGAGGAGTAAGCTCCATGGCATTCACTGACGCCGACAAGGCGAAGATCCGTCACCACATGGGCTATCTCAATGTCAGTGAGGTGCAGACCTTCGCGCTCGGCGTCCCCGCCGCGTTGGAGACTCAGTATCTCATTGAAGGTGCGATGAACCGCGTGCTCGCGGCGGCAGAGGTGCAAGCCAAGAACATCGTCGCCAAGATGGATATCATCGAGGAGCAGATGACTGCGGACTTGGAGTTGCTCGCAGTCACCAAGGTGGCGGAGATTGAGATTGACCCCAAGGAGATGCCGAAGCTCCGCCGTGAATACCGCTTCTGGCAACGCACCCTCGGGAACCTTCTCGGTATCCCGCCCAACCCCTACGACCAGCGCTTCACGAACTCCCTCAGTGTCCCCGTTCAGCACTAGCCTTCACACCTCGCCCGCTACGCGGTAGTCTACAGACATGCCGCGACCGAAAGCCCTCAGTCCCGATGAAGCCAAGCGCACTCTGGTCCACCGCTTTGGACCACGGGTCAATCGGCTGCGACAGATTGCCGTGCGCTTCGGCTTGCGCCCCTATCGCGTCTGGCTCGTTTGGTTCCAGTGGACTGGCGAGCAGATTGGCGAAGGTGAGAGACAAGAGGTCAAGCGCGAGGAGATTCTCCCCACCCCCGAACTCACCCTCAATACCCGCTTCCAATGGCTCAATGTCGGGCGCGTCGAAGACGGTCAGTTCTTGCTCCGCAAGGTGGACCCCACCTTGGGTGAAGCGTTGCTCGCCGGCAGACTCTACCCCGGCTTGGTCACTGGCTCGCCTTGCCCCGCAGAGGGTGGCCTCCCTACGAGCTTCCTGTTCCTGGTCAAAGAGGACGGCAGGAGTGGCCCCGATGTGGTGGAGCGCTGGTTCACGCTGTCGAGCATGCCATACCGCAAGGCCGGACTCCTCGATTGGGACATCCAACTAACGCAAGTGATGCATCAATGACGACCATCAAGATTGACCGCTTGTCTGCCGCGTTCGGGCGCATGTTCGAGTCGTACCGTGCGGCTCAGAAGCGCGGGTTGCTCAACGCGGCAATCAAGGGGCAGTCGTGGATCGTCACCAAGATACTCCCGAGCATTGAGCCCTATCCACCGTTCGACATGGGGGCATTCAGGGCGGGTTGGAACTTCAAAGCAACCGAGGACGGGGCAATCATCTTCAACCCTGTTCCCCATGCTCCGTTCATCAACTTCGGTGTCCCCAAGCCGAGAGTGTCTGGGAGGCACCTTGTCGAATGGGTCATTCGGAAGAACATCGCAGACTCGAAGAATGCCCCGCGCGTTGCGTGGTTGATTGCACGCAAGATCAATGCAAGGGGTCTGTTCACTGACCCTCAATTCCGAATCACCCAGAGGGTGGTTGACGAGTTCCTGGTCAAAGAGGTTGCGGCTCAGATTGTTGCCGAGTTGCAGAAGGTGGGGTGGAAGCCGTGAGTCACTACTCGTTTGAAGGGTTGGTGAAGGGCATTGCCTGGAATGAGGTATGGCCCCCTCAACAACCCCCCGGCCTCAAGGACTTTGCTGCTCGCGACTACGCGCTAGAGCGCTTGTTCGACTACCTCGCAACGGTCGTCTGGAGGCACACTGGCCGGGACCGGGATGGTGAACCCGTCGAGTTCCAGATTGAGCGTTGCCGGATGTTCGTCGAGCAACCAGAGGGTGACATCAAGCTCAAGTTCCCGGCCATTGCCGTGCTCCCGAATAACAATGCACCGGAGTCAGAGTGGCTCGGTTCCCCAATCATTGTCGATGACGGGAGGGCCGGCATCGAGCCGAGCAAGTATGACCGCTTCGGAGAGCAGACTGTGCTCGTGTGTGCGGCGGAGTTGAGCGAGGATGTCATTCTCGATATGTGGTTTGAGACTCGCGCCCAACGCAGAGCGGTGCAAGCCGGCATGGAGGGGCCAGTAATGACCACGAACCAGGGGCCGCTCTATCTCACTCTGCCGGGGTACTATGACCGCATCGCGTGCTTCACCTACATGGGGTCGCGCCGCTTCGATGGAGACTTCGCGGTCAAGAACCGGCGCGAGTTGCAGGTCACTCTCAACCTGCGAGTGGAGTGCGTGTTCCCCGTCCTGGCGAGGGACTTCGATCCTCGCCTTCTCATGGAGACTGAGTGATACCGCAACACGTATTGCGGCAGGGTTAGACAACCACAGACGCTAGAGGTATTCTGCCCCTCGCGACCCCGGAGGATTACAATGTCCGTCTACATTCGACGCTTCACGGAAGATCCAGGGCTCGAAGTCTTGCTCGACATCGAGTCCGTCAACATCATTGACCTGGAGCCTCCCGAGGCGTTCGCAGGCATCGGCACGGGGACTGCCATCCTTGTCGCAGAGTTCGAGGATGGCCCCTACAACGAAGTCACTGAGGTGTTCGGTCCCTCCGACCTCGTGCAGACGTTCGGTGAGTTCGGCTACACCTACGACGGCGTGAAGGGGAACAACCCGTGCGCCAGAAGCCGCAAGGCCGACGCGGCAATCACCCCCGAGTATTGGAACGGCAACGGCTTCGTCCATCTCAATGGCAAGAAGTTCCGCCGTCTCATTCTCGTGCGCGTCGACACGAGTGTCGGCTACGTGGCATTCACCCGGCTCGCCGCACTCACTGGTCTGTTCAAGCCGACGTATGACCTGGAGCCGGGGCAGATTCTCACCGTCCAGACCGACCTCGTTGCCGCAACCAACGTCACCTTCTTGGCGACGGCGGCAACGGTGACGGGTGTCGGTGGGGTATTCGCTGGAGTGGTTGCGGGCGACTACATCGACCTCGCGTACGATGGGAACCCGACCGTACGCGTCACTTTCCAAGCCGGCGACAACAGCATTGCCGGGGTGGTCGCGCGTATCAATCTCGCGTTCGGATTCACCTTCGCAGCGGACAGCGGTGGAGAGCTTCAGTTGACTGGCCGGCGACGTGGCAACGCGGGCGAGGTCAGCATCGTCGGAGGCTCTGGCACCATCGTGACCACGTTCGGTCATGTGGTCGGCGTCAACGGGGGTGGCGGCAACGTCGATGACATTGACGCGGTGACGGTTGCCGAGGTCAATTCGTTGGTCGCAGCGGCAGTCCCCACCCTTGCGGTCATGCGGGACTACGACCAGAACATCGTCATCTACAACACCACGACAACCGGGGTGGCAGAGGTGGAGGTGGTCAGTGCTACGACTACCGCTCTCGACTTCGGCTTCCCGCTCGACACGACTGGCGAGCAAGCGACTGCCGACGAGGACGTGAACATCCCCGCCGGAACACGCGTTCGCAACGCGGGAGCAACGGAGTGGGTGACTACCGAGTCCATCGTGGCGAGTGCCACCGAGTACGATGGGTGGACTGCCAAGGTGCGTCACGCCCTCGACGACGGCACGGGGGTCGCTGCTCCGGTCGGCACGGTCAACGTCATTCCGTTCCCCGTTGCCGGCGCAATCTTCGCAGTCACCAACCCACTCCCCCTCAGTGCGGCGAAGACTGAGTTGGAGATTGACGCGGCGTACTATGCCGCAATCCAAACCACGCTCGACCTCAACACGGTTGCGCGTGAAGCGAACTTCATCTGGGCCGCACGGCAGTCCAACATCTGCCGGCGAGGCGTACGCGAGAATGCGATTCTCGCCAGCGAGCGTGGATGCTTCGGGCGGATGTGCGCCATCCGGCCCCCCATCGGAACGACTCGTGCAGTCGCCAAGGGCAACGCTGAGCCGGGGATTGGCGCATACCGTCACGACCGAGTGATGTATACCTTCCCCGGCGTGTCGACCTACGTCCCCGCCATCGCTCTCAAGGGGACTGCGGGAGGGGCCGGCTTCACCGCGAACGGCGTGGTCAACCAAGGAGCAGACGGCTTCGCGGTGAGTGTCTGTTGCCGGCTCCCGAGCGAGGAGAACCCCGGCCAACTGACGACCTTCATGGACGCGGTGCAAGGGTTGGAGTCCGGTGCCGAGTACGTCGGGTGGACCATCGACGACTACAAGGCATTCAAGAAGAAGGGAATCATGGCCCCTCGCATGGACGACGGGGTGGCAATCTTCCAGTCCGGCGTGACCAGTGTGGACCCCTCAGTCTACCCGGCCAAGGTGCGCGTCAGTCGCCGCCGCATGGCCGATGAGATTCAGGACTCGTTGGCGAAGATCAGCAAGGGTTACGGCAAGCGACTGAGCAGCAAGCAACGTCGCCAGCAATTCGTGCTGGACTGCAAAGCATTCATGGAGTCGTTGCTGTCGCCCAACGACCCCACGAAGCAGCGAATCGACTCGTACTCGATTGACCCCAAGAGCGGCAACACCACAACGAGCCTTGCGGCGGGAGCGTACTATGTCTTCGTGAAGGCGAAGACGTATCCGTCACTCGACGCCATCGTGCTCCAGACCGAGATCGGTGAGAACGTCACCATCAGTGAGGTGTGACATGGCGGGTATTGCCGACCAACTGAAATTCTGGGCCAAGGGCCGCAAGCCCCCGGCCAAGGGCAAGCCCCCCATGGGGGCCGATGAGGATGAGGGCGAGATGCCCCCCAAGGGCCGCAAGGCGGAGCCCGAGGGTGAGCCCCCTGCCGCTACCACCCCCGAGGGTGGGCGAGCCTCTGGTGAGGCGACCAAGGGGCCGCAACCCCCGTTCGCCAAGGAGACGACCCCCGGCAACCCCGGCATGGGTGGCAAGGACAAGCCCGAGCCCAAGAACCCGATTGAGGCGTTCGCCAAGAAGGCGAAGAAAGAGGGTGGCAAGCTCCCTCCCTTCGGGGGCAAGAAGGCTCCACCGTTCACGAAGGAAGACGGAGGCTGACCCATGGCACTAGTCGTCGCCAAGCTCGGAGAGAATCCGGTTCAGCCGGCGACGGCTCACCTTCGTTCCGTCTGGGAGTTCATGGTAGCGGCGGAGGTTGTTGTTCTGTTCATTACGGGTTGCCCATCGGCAATTCTCAGGGCAATAGTCTCCGTCGTTATCAATGCGGTCGATACTGTGCTTCGAGCTTGGGCGTCTCCCCATGTCCTCAAGGAATGTCTCGTAGGACTCCCACCGTTCACAGACGCGGATTCCCCTTGCTCCGTAGTATTGAAACATGCGGTGCGATGGGTTGGAGCAACGAGACTTCATGTTCCCCCATGCTCGATACTCGGGAGTCTCTTTCCCGTTGGAACCTTCGCCGTGTTTAGTAGAGTCAACTCCTCGTTTGATTCCAAGTTCGCGACGAAGGCACCCACACGATTTGGTTCTACTGCTCACAAGGAGTTCGCCTCTGACTACTTTGGTTGTTCCGCAATCACATCGGCATACCCAAGCGGAGTGACCCTTGCTAGAGGCATCTCTCTCAATAACAGTGAGTCTCCCGAATCGTTGGTTGACAAGATCGTAGGCTTTCATAGGGTGGAAGTAACACTCTAAAGGAACAAGGTCAAGACATGGCGCTCAGGCTGAAGGGTCAGGAAGTTGAAATTCGCATCAGCAAGGCGGGAGTCCTTCTCGACACCATCACCAAGGTTACGAACTTTGAGTTCGAGGCCAAGGTGGAGATGAGCGAGGAGGGCTTCCTCGGTGCGACCACGAATGAGTACGACGAGATCTACAACGGATGCTCGTTCAACTTCGAGGTCCACTTGGATACCCCGGACTGGCTCGACTTCCAGCAGAACGTCATCGACAAGGCACGGCGCGTGACTCCCGATGTCCAGTTCAGCATCAGTGCGGTTCTGTTCTGGCCGGCAGGGGCAACGAAAGCGGTGCTCATTCCCGACGCTCACTTCGGCGCGTTGCCCATCAGTGTCGGTGGGCGAGCCGACTTCGTGACTGCGAAGTGCGAGGGAGGAGCATCGGAGTTCACGCTTCAAGACCTGTAAGGGCACCCCGCGTTCGCGGCAATTGTGGCCCTCCCTTGTGCGGTATCCGGCTCGGCTAGGTGTCGGTCGTGACGGTGGCCTCCAACCCCGCGCAAGTAAGAGGGCCACCCTTTCATTGGAGGCCGGAAGGAGACAACACCATGGCACACAAGCAAGACAAGCAATCAGACTCCACCGCAACACGTATTGCGGCGGACCCCTCCCAACTCATCAGCACGGGGGCAACCGAGATCCCACTCGACGAAGCCCTCAGTTCCGATGATTCGGCAATGCCAGACAAGTCCAGCATTGCCGCCGCGATGCAAGCGCTCGCTGATACCCCCGCACCGAAGTCGATGCGTGACGTGGAGGAAGCGGACGCCATCCCACCATGGGCCACTATCCCACCGAACTTCAATCCTCCCAAGGGAGTGCAAGTCATCTTCATGCTGTTCAAAGCCGAGTGGACTGCCAACCCCCGCAAGGGCAATCGGCAAGCCATCGCATGGCCGGTCACAGTCATGGAGGAGAAGAACGCACTCAGTCGCGCTCGTGGCGACGTACTCCGCAGCATCGACGAACTCAGCAAGGCGATGGTCAAGTACATCGACGGGGTTCCGGTTGACTGGACCGGGGCCAACCGCGAGGGCAACATTGACCAATGGTGGAATGAGGTCGGCCCCAAGTGTCGCAACATTCTGCACCGCATCTACACACAGACGCACAACCTGAGTGATGACGAGCATGCCGATTTTTTCGAGAACTGCATCGCTGTCAGAACGGTGGGCTGAGTGAGTATGCGGATGTTCGTCAGAAGCAACTGACCAAGCTGGGAGTCGACTTCGACCCTCACTTGCGCTCAGTCCGCTACATCCTGTCCGAGATTGACCCTGCGGAAGTGCTCCGTTGGCGTTCTCGGCAGAAGATGGAGCTAGGTCGCTATGGGCGGCAATCCGTTCTGCAATGGGACGCGGTTCCGCTGCTAGAGTTCCTGCGGTATCATAGCGACCTAGTGAAACTCATCGACAACGAAAACACCCGCTCAGGCGGCACGATGCCAGGGGAAGACTGATGGCGGATACAGCCGAGGTCCAGGTCAAGCTAACGCTCGACGACGCTGCGTCCAAGGTGGCTGACACCATCAAGGGCAAGTTCGGTCAGCTTGGCAAAGCAGCCGACAAGATAAAGTCGGAGTTCATGTCGGTGGCGAAGGGGGCATTGACTACCGCCATCGGTGTCAATCTCGCTCCCGGCTTGCAAGGCATTGTCGGCGCGTTCAAGGGCATGGTCGACAACGCGGTGAACGTCCAGGGGCGGATGCGCGCGATTGCGAGCTACTTCGTCTCGGGCGCGGACATGGCATGGGACCAGGCGATGGACCGCGCCAACCGCATTGACGCTTCGCTCTACAAGGCGTCAATCGCAATCGGGCAGAACATCGACGACGCGAGGCGCGCGTTCCAGAACCTCGCGACCCAGACTGACGGCACGGTTGAGGGGATTGAAGCGGCGGCGAAGACCACTGAGAAGCTACTCATGTTCGCGGACATCACCGGAACAAGCGTCAGCACGATTGCCGACGAGTGGGCGATGATGGAACGCGGCATGGTCCGCACTCGTGGGCAGATGTTCAAGATGCTATTCAGCACGGGCATCTTCGGGAAGAACATCCGCGAGGCGTCGAGCTACTGGTCAAAGCTCACTGACGAGCAGCGCTCCGCCGCAATGTCGAAGGCGCTCGGCACCATCTATGACCGCTTCAGCAAAGCACCGCAGACCATGGGCTCGGTGCTCAGTGCGTTCGATGACATCAAGCAACGGTTGCTCGACGTGGTGGGGATGAATGTCATTGGCGTGCTGACTGCCAAGTTCGACAACCTGCTCAAAGCCATTGAGGGCAAGCGTCCTCAGTTGGAAGCAATCGCGGCCCGGTTCGGGAAGTTCCTTGGGACTCAGATCGAGGGAGCCCTCAATTGGGCCGGGGAGAAGCTCACTTGGCTTGAGGACCATTGGGATGACGTGGTGAAGGGGGCAGAGGAAGGGGCCAAGGCAATCCTCAAAGCGGTGAAGTTCATTGTCGAGAACAAGGAACTCATCCTCATGGCATACGGGCTCAATGTCATGGCTCCTTCGATTCAGTTGGGCATTCAAGCAGCGGGGGCATTGAAGCCCATGCTCATCGGTCTGAAGGCACTCAGTTTCACTTCACTCCCTGCGTTCACTACCAGTGTGACAGCGGCGGCAGGGAGTGCCGCGACTCTTGCGCTTCAGTTCGCCGCTGTCGCAGCGGCGGCTCTTGCCATCTATGCCGCGTTCGATCAGTACAAGAAGCTCCAGAGTGAGGGTGGCTTCCGGCAGGCATGGCAAGAGGCGCGCTACGGACCAGGAATGCACTATAGCGAAGCCGACATCGAGGCTACGCGTAAGAGCATCCAAGAGCAGCAAACGGCGGGAGGTGTCGAGTCCGCAGCGGCAATCATACAGCAGAAGCAGGAGAGCCTCGCTGCAATGAAGGCGAAGGCTCAGGCCAAGTTCGGCGCATCGGCTCCAGAGCATTACGAGGCAATGGGCATCACTGCGATGGAGAACATGCTCGCCAAGTTCGAGAAGACCATGCCGACCGCCGCGAATGTGGCGTTCGCCGCTACCGTTCAGACGCAGAGCGAGTTGATTGCCGCGTACAATCAAGCCGTCAAGACTGGCGATGACGCGATGGCGAACTACCTCGCAAACCTCGCCGGCAAGAGTGAGAGTCTGGCGTACGGGTTGAACGATTCCTCGGTGCAGATTGAGGGTGGTTTTGACGGCTTCATCAACCGGCTCGGCACCACGACTCGCACCTTCGTGGAGAAGCTCAACAATATGTACTCCGAGCAGCATCCACAGAACGTGAAGCCCAAAGAGGCGGCAACCAAGTCCCCCGCTATCCACATGAGCGGGGGGCAGACGTTCAATATCAAACAGGAGTTCCGCGAGGCAGACCCGGACAGGATTGCCTTGTTCTTCCGGCGCGACCTCGTGCGTGCCGCAACGTCTCGCACTCGCTCGCGGGTGAGGACGCCATTCGGGGCATGACACCGCAACACGTATTGCGGTGAGTGAGGCATAGCATGGCCGAGCAGAGCAGCATCAGCGTCGACTACGAGACTGAGGCGAGCCGCATTGAGCGGCAAACCAACGTCATGACCATCACTGAGCTTGAGGGCAAGAAGCGCGTCATCACCCTCAGTACCTCAAGCATGCCGAAGCGAGGGGTGGCATGGGGCATGGAGCAACGCATTGCCACTCGCTGGCCGGCAGGAGCCCCCGAGGCTACTCAGCAACTCCTTGGCCCCAAGCAACAAGACACTCAGATGCAGGGCATCTGGCGGCGAACGTGGTTGGGGCGCAATCCGGTGCTCGTGGTCGAGAACGGTAGAGAGATTCGCGTGGTCTACCCCGCGACCATGCGTGACCTGTTCTACGACATACTCATTCAGGGGTCGCTCTTGCAGGTCACTTGGAAGTCAGTCACCCGCATGGGCCGGCTCAAGCTGTTCAATGCTCCCCACGACCGTGACACCGACATCGCGTGGGATGCCACGTTTGAGTGGATCAACTCGGGCACCCTGTTCCCCTATCGCCTTGTCAGCACGCGCGACCAAGGGGTCAAGTCTGAGGTGCAAGGGCTCATCCTCATTAGCGAGACTCTGGTCGAGCTTGAGGCTACCGAGATCCCCGTCGACCTCCGCACCCCCCGGCCCAAGGGCACTCCGACATTGACGGTCGGGCAAGTGAGCGCCTTCTTGGACTCCCCCAAGAACCTCATTGACGGGGTGGGCCGCAACCTGCGCGAACTGACGAACAAGCTCAAGTCGGTGGCAGACCTTGCAACCAAGTTCAAGAACATGCCGGCAGAGATCAACGCCTCAATCCTTGCTACGGCAGAGAACATTGTGGCGACTTGCAATCAGTTCCACGACGAGTTCACCCGCGTCTCCCCGGAGCAGACTACCTACGACCGGAGGGTGGCGAGTCTGGTGCAGACTGCCTCGTACTATTCGACCGGAACGAAGCAGACTGAATACATGGCGCAGACTGCGGACCAACTGAGGGAGAAGGCGAAGCGGCGCAAGGCCGGGGGCAAGGTGCTCAATTCGCAATACCCCACTCAGGGGGACTTGCTCGCCCTCCACATCGTCAAGCAAGGCGACACCTTGGCTGGCATCAGTGCGAGGTACTATGGCACCCCTGACCACGCGCTCGACATCGCCAAGGTCAACGGGCTCACCTACCCTGTCGCCCCGGTCAGCACGGCAACCGGCAAGCCCACCATGGGGGGCAAGTCAATCCTCTCCATCCCGAGGGTGTGAGTCATGGCTGAGTTCCCTCACCAGACGTATTATCCCGCGTGCAAGGTGCGTCTCATTGTGCGCTTTGACGAGTTCAGTGACGAGCCGAGTGCGGTCCCGCCGAAGAAGCCTGCCACCATGCGCAAGGGGCAGAAGGACAAGGGGCAAGTGCTCGACTACATCATTGACCCCGATGCCCCCGAGGGGACCAAGCGCTATCGCCTAGCGGGCCGAGGACAGACTGAGGCGCAGGAAGCCAGCAAGGACAACCTCACCCACGTCATCGAGGGCATCATTCCGGTCAGTGCCACCTTGGAGAAGAACACTTACAAGGAGGCTGACACGCTGGAGCTTTCGCTCTCGTACCTCGACCTTCCCTTCGACCCGAGGACCGTGCGCTCGTGCGCTGTCGAGTTCTACCTTGGCACCATTGACGGTGACACTTGGCGGGAGTCGATGCGGCTCCAGGTCATTGCGGACTTGCCCGACGAGAGCGAGTATGGGACCAACCGTCAGTTCAAGGGGTGGGTCGATGATTGGCGGGTGAATTGGGGCAACGAGGAAGCGGCAACGGTGGAGTTGTCGTGCCGCGACAACACTGCTCTGTTCATTGACCAGGATGCTCCGCCTCAGATCAAGGTGGACCCCAAGGTGGGAATCGACGAGGCGATTGCAAAGTATCTGTCATGCTTCCCTCAGTACGAAGGTATCGCCGTTGAATACCGCCCTATCAACGAGGATGCGCCGGCCCTCAAAGACGTGATGCAGCGGAGTAGCCAACGCAACGGTGGAGTCGGCCCCGGCAAGGACAAGATGTCGGTGTGGGACTTCATCATCGACATCACTGGCATGGTGGGATGCGTGGCATTCATTGACGGGGAGACGGTGGTCATTCAGAAGCCTCGTACACTCTACGCCGATGGCTTCTCCCGGCTCGAAGACCCGTGGCGTGGCAGGGTGGCCGACAACATCCCAATGAACAACCGGACGATGATATACGGGAGGAACCTCACCGAGTTCAGCGTCAGTCGGCGTTACAACGAGAAGGCACCACGCAACATCGAAGTCCGGTGCTACTTGCCAGAGCGCAAGAAGACCATCGTGGTCAGGTTCCCCGGCGTCAAGAGCAGGGTGCAACCGGGGGAGTCTGCCGACAACACCATAACGGTTTTCCGGGTGTCAGGGGTGCAAACGAAGGAGGCATTGCAGGTCATAGCCCAAGGCATCTATGAGGACATCAGTCGGCAGGAGATTGAGGTGTCCATGAAGACACCCAACATCGCCAGCTTCGGCGGCGACAACACTGAGCCCGACTTGCTCTACCTTCAGGCCGGCGACCCGATTGAGGTGTACTTCGCCAAGGACGATTCGGGCGATCCCGTCACGTTGCCTGCCACTCAGTCTCAGGTCGAGGACGCGCTACTGACAAGCGACAAGACCTTCGACTACCTTCAGTCGTTGGGCTATGACCCAGACATCGCTGCGGCCTATGCGGAGGCGTACACGAACGCGGGATACCAGACTGCGTTCCGCACCTTCAAGGTGACGTACGACTGGACTGACGAGGACGGAGTGACCATCTCAATCGACGCCATCAACTACATTGAAGTCCGGTACGACAAGGCTCTGCCGGATGGGCTCGAACCGGAGCCGACTGCGGAGTAACAATGGCACCCAAGAACAAGCGGCACGTCTTCGACCCGGCCTTGATTCAAGACATCATGACCGGAATCCCCGGTTCGGATGGGCGTATCTGGGTGTCATACGGCACGGTCGAACTCGACGAGAACCTTGAGGGGGAGGAGGACCGTGCTCTCACCTTCGATGAGGATGCCGGCCCACTCGTCGAGGTTCGATTGCAACCTTCCGACAAGGTGGTTACTTGCCGCGTCGCTACTCCGGTGTCGGGGGTGCTCCAGAGTCAATGGGTGCCACTCGTCGGAGGCGATGAGGTGGTTGTGGTGTTGCCCATGGGCCAGGAGCAGTCTCCCCCCGTGGTCATTGCGCGTCTCAACAACGCTCTCGACAAGTTCCCAGAGAAGGTCGCCGGCAAGGATGCGCGTCAGAACAACATCGCATTCACCCGCACACAGACCCCCACCATCATCGAGGCTGGAAGCCTCTACATGATACGCTCCGCGCAGACTGGCGCGCTCATTGGCATTGACGAGGAAGGCAACGTCACTGTCCGTGATGGCAACTCGACCGGATTCCAGTTCGGCCCGAGCGGCTTCGCGGTACAGGACGCCGATGGCACGGGGCAGATAACCCTCAACACTGAGGAGAGCTATGCGTCAATCTGGTGGCAGAGTACGGTGCTCAAGCTCGACGGCACCGACATCAACCTTGCGGCGAGCGGCAACGTGGCAATCGGCAGCGCTGGCAATACCCCCGTTCTGCACGGCATGGCGAGTGAGCAAGCCGTCAACCTCTTGGTCAGTTACACTCAAGTCCTCGCCGCTGCTCTCAACCTCATTGGGCCGACCCCATTGACTGGTTCGGGGCTCGCTACCGTGGTTGACCCAGCGGGAGCCGGCATGGCCCTCATAACGGCGGCGATTGCGCTTGCCGGGTCCAACGGGGCTCCCACCCTCACCGCTGCTCTTGCGGCCCTCACAGCGGCTCTACAGGGGCCGGCCCCGACTACCCCCCTCACTCCCGGCGTAGGTTGCGCCGGCTTCATCGTCAGTTAGGTGCGCCATGGGAAGCCCCCCACCCAAGTCAGAGCCACCCCCCGAGGAGCAGGATGTCGTCGATGCCGGCGTCGACTTCGACCCGGAGCCGCCGACCGCTGCGTCGTTGTGTGGGTTCAAGTTCCCACCATCGTTCACGTTCTTCTTCAGCTTCAACTTGCCGGCCTTGCCGGCTTGTTTGCTGGACCCTCTGTCGTGCATTCCGTTCCCGTGGTTGTCACTCAATTGCGACCTCTCCAACCCTGTCAGCGTAGGGTGGGGAGGTGGCAAGGAGCCAACGGTGGACGACGAGGACAATACAGAGGACAATCCCTACGATTGACGCACAACCGCAACACGTATTGCGGTGGATGAGGTAGGCAATGAGCACTGGAGATTGGGGAGTAGATAGCTGGGGAATCGGCCCGTGGGGTGGAGAGGAAGCCCCCACTCCCCATGCGACCGTGGAGGCTATCCGCGAGAACGTGGTGAGGGCTACGTTCGAGAGCAATCTCCTGCTCACTGGACTACTCGACCGCAAGGACTCCCTCAATCGGGTTCACTACTTCGTAGGGGAGCAGTCGGGGCAAGGGCTCGACGACCAACCCGCGCAGACCGTGGGGGTCATTCTGGTGGAAGCCGTCAGTGGCGATCCGCGTAGCGTCGACATCTACGTTGACCGGCCCTTCACCCACTATCCTTCACTCTACGTTCTCCGCTGCGTCAATATGTACGATGCCGGGGGTGCGTTGTTTGCCGACGTCATCAACGAGAGCTTCTATGGACTGAGGAGCACGTTCGAGAAGCCTGTTCCAGAGACGTATGCCCCCGATGGTACTCGGGACTTCGCCAACCCTTCAACCAAGGATGCCTTGTTCGACCCGTTGCCCGACATCAGTTTCACCAACCTGGGAACCTTCCCGTATGGCGATGATGGCGACTACGGGTATGACGAGGGGGTGGAGAACCTCAAGAAGCGCGTCATTCGGCGTTGCGTTGTCAGGCCGGGGGGCTTCGTGTGGTTGCAAGGCTACGGGGTGGGGATTGCCGAGGAAGGCAAGAAGCTCAACAACGCTGCGAGGCGGGAACGGCTCAAAGCCAGCATCAAGAACCAAGTGCTACAGGAGCCCGATGTCCGCTACGTGCAAGTCAACATCAAGTATCTGCCGAGTACGCCGGGGATTACTTGGTTCATCATCAAGGTGATTACGACGGTGAACAAGGCATTCAAGTTCGACGTTCCGTTCGTCGGATTCTAGGAGTCAGTCAATGCCAGACCTACCGACCAGACTGGACCTCTTCTCCATCGGGCGGAACTACATCCACCAGAGGGCAAAGAAGGTCGACCCGGCGCAAGTGGACATCGTTGGAAGCGATGCCAATCTGTTCGTTGGTTCCACCTCATACATCGCCCGTGAGGTGGTCAATCAGATCGTCTCCGAGGTTGCGTCTCTGTTGCTCGATAGTGCGGAGAAGGAGTACCTCGACCGCTACGCATGGGACCGCTATCAACTCCCGCGCAAGGGGGCGAGTGCGGGGTACGGTGAAGTCACCTTCTACCGGGACTCCACCGCTGCGGGAGCGGGGAGTGTGCCAATCGGCACCGTCGTCAAGACCAAGACCGGCATCGAATACATCACCACGAGCACGGCAACCTTCGGCCCAACCACGGGCGAGGCGAATGCGTATGTCAAGAGCGTGCAAGCCGGCAAGGCTCAGCAAGCGGGGGCGAATGCCATCCGCCTCATTGCCGACCCCAAGTCACTCTGGGATACCTCGCTCAAGGTCAACAACGCAGAGCCAACCGCTCACGCCGAGGACGCCGAGAGCGACCCCGTGTTCCGTGAGCGTATCCGAGACTTCTGGGCCGCTGCTCGCCGTGGCACCTTGGGTGCCATTGCCTACGGTGCAAGGCGGGTCGCAGGGGTGGAGAGCGCGAATGCGATTGAGGCATTGACACCCGAGCCCAACCCGGCCCGAGTGGTCAATCTCTACATCGCAGACTCAAGCGGCATTGCCTCACTCGCCATTGCAACGCAAGTGCAAGCAGAACTGATGGAGTGGAGAGCCGGGGGCATCACGGTCATCGTGTATACGTGCTCGGTTCAAACTGTCCCCGTGAAGCTGAAGCTCAAGTTCAATGCGGGAGTGGTGACGGCTCCCGTCGTCGAGCGAATCCGCGCTACCACGGTCGAGACAATCAACAAGGGTGGAGCCAATGAGACGCTCCTCCGTGGCTCTCTGTTCGCCATGCTTGAGATGTTCAAGCCTGCCGGACTGATACCCGACCAGGACACCATCGTTGAACCGGCGGGTGACGTGGTTCCGGCGCAAGGCAAGACACTGAGGACGACCATCGACGACGTGACGGTGCTCTGATGCCTGGATATTACACACGAGAAGACTTGCTCCAACTCTGGGTCGACTCGACCGACAAGAGCTACAATCGCCCGTTCATCGAGAAGGGGGACGGGGCCGGGTTGGAGGTGTTCAATCAGGCATGGGCTCAGTTCGAGCGTGTCAGTCTCGCAATCCGCAACACGTTCCAAGCGCTCTACATCTTGCCGTGGAGCGGGCAGACGGCGGAGCCGGCGAGTGGCGAGCGCTTCGCTACGGTGCAACTCAAGCTCACTCGCGACCCCACCATCGCCCCTTCCCTCTTCGTGCGGATGCCCGAGGGCGTCATTGCCCTTGAGCGGACCTTCGACCATAGCGAGCAAGGGTCGGTCGAAGTGCTCACTGGCCGGGAGTATGCAATCGAGTCCCCGATCTACTGGCTCCCCGGCAACGTGACTGAGCAGTATCGACAAGCGGTCTGCACGACATCGGGGTGGGGAGGAAACAACCCCCTTCCAGAAACCATCACTGTCTGGCGGCAGAATGGCAAGCAACTGAATGGCACGCGCGCGAACGTCGAGTGTGCCGTGCCTCGTTGCTCTGTTGTCGCGTTGCTCGGTGGCGACGGCTTCATTCCTTCACACGTCGGGCAGTATCTCCAGTTCAGTTCGGGTTACAACGCGGGAGTCATCCGGCGCATTGCGGCTCAGTACACTCCCACCCCCAACGACTCTGGGAGAGCGGAGTTGGAGAGTACGCTCTTGCTCTATGTGAGCGGCGCAGTCGGCACCTTCCAAGCCGGGGAGACAATCATCCATGGAGGCACGGGGGCCAAGGGGGTTGTCATTCACTACGATGCCCCGAGCGGCTTGCTCGTGGTGGAGCGGACTGGCGGAGTCTTCGACCTCGCCGGCCCTCCCGTGGTTACGGGGGACACGTCGGGGGCGACTGCCACCTTGGACGCGATGAACCTGGAGGGCTTGCTCGTTGCGCTTGTGGTCGGCCCCGTTCCCGTGCCGTTTGAGCTATACGAGAATGTCACTCAGGCTGTCAGTGGCGCGAGTGGCACCTTCGCCCTCTATGCCAACTCGACCATCTACATCAAGCCGGCATCGGGGCCGGCGTTCGACGCGGTGAACACCATCACCGGAGGCACCTCGGGTGCGACTGCCACCCCTACCATCGCTGGATATGACCCGATGCTCGTGCCCGAGCCAGGGCAGACGGCAGGGTGGGGAATGATGGAGTGGGATGCCGAGTTGGGGATTGAGGTGCTCAATGAGGAACAACCGGATGGGGGTCGCTCTGCCATGCTCGACGAGCTTGGGTTGGAGAAGAACATGCCCCGCATCCAAGGCGAGGGCGATGATGCGTACCGTGACCGCATCAGCAAGCCGGCAGACGTGGTGAGCCCGAACGCTATCATTCGAGCAATGATACGAGGGCTCGACCCGCTTGGAGTGACAGGGTGTTTCCGCGAGGTCGGGCAACCGCTGCTCAAGGGCTTCTTCTACGACGTAGACCCGGCCCTTGCGCACGAGTTCGCGTTCGCCTACGACATGGACCCCGTGGTGCGACCCTCCGACCGTTGGAAGGTCTATCTCGACTATGCATCATTCCGCGCCTTCTTCCTCATAGGGATTCCACCGACCTCCCACGGCGAGTTCGGCTTCGCGTATGACAACCACCCTCTGGGCGCGTATGATAGCTTCCCGACACTGACCTTCTACGATGGTTATGCCGTGCTGACTGCCAACGCTCTGAAGGCACTATGGGCCGACATCAACAACCGCAAGGCCGGAGGCGTCGGCTTTGAGTTCTACCAAGAAACCGATGGGTGCGTGTGATGGCTGACGAGATCAAGCTCCCCGAGACTGGTATGCACAAGTCGCTTCGCGATGGGCTGGAGAAGCTCCTCAATGGGGGGCAAGCCCCGAAAGCGTATCCAACCGGAGTGAAGCCCTCAGAACGGGGTGTTCGCCTCAAGGCGATGTACCCGCAGATTGAGCGGGTGATGAACCTCAGTCACGTCGACACCGAACTGACGCCCGAGCAAGCCGAGGCACTCGCCAAGGCGGAACGGTGCGTTGCCAACCCTCGCCGCAAGTAACACTGAGCGCTCCACCGCAATACGTGTTGCGGTGAGGAGGACACCATGACCGTTGGAAGCAGAGATGTCGTCATCAACAACCTGGAGCGCGCGGTAAGCACCGACATCAACCGGCTCCAGACCTTCAAGGACGCGGCCCTCAGTCAGCTTGCGAATTGGTTGTTCGGAGTCCAGCAACTCAACACTGAGTTGTTCCCCGGCTTCATCACTCAATTCCCTCCGGGGGCGCTCGACCCGTACCAGAACAGCGTCATCGTCAATGGACTGATGCCCTATCCCCTCAACGGCTCCGTTGATATGTTCGTGTCGCCGGGGCTCGCGTTCATGGAGGATGGAGGCTACACGGCAGACCAGAGCCCGTTCCGCTACGTGGACGACCCCGGCATAAGTGCCATTGGGACGCTTCAGTTGACGCCGGCCCCCGGCGCAACCCGCATCGACGTCATCGAGTGTGCGCTCATCGAGAACGTACTCGAACAGAGCAACCGAGACATCTACAACCCCGCAACCGGGTTGTTCACTCCGGTGCTCGTCGACAAGGTGAAGGCGGGAAGGCTTCAATACCGCATCCGCGAAGGTGCGCCGGGAG
>Ga0116182_1000921_pt1 | contig 31538 bp, 30 predicted proteins | sample AD_UKC077_MetaG_FD_89805 | JGI IMG/M metagenome (GOLD analysis project Ga0116182, IMG submission 89805) | Active sludge microbial communities of municipal wastewater-treating anaerobic digesters from USA - AD_UKC077_MetaG | ecosystem: Engineered > Bioreactor > Anaerobic > Digestate | place: USA...
GGAAGAGAAACTGGCTCTGGTAGGTCTTGGCTATGTTGGTATGCCTATTGCGGTAGAATTCGCGAAGCATATCAAGGTAATTGGCTTTGATATCAACGAAAAGCGAGTCAATGAATATAGAAACGGCATTGATGCTACCAATGAAGTCGGTGAGGCAATCAAAAACACAACAGTAGATTTTACAGCAGATCCTACAAGGCTTAAAGAAGCAAAATTCATTGTGGTAGCTGTTCCAACACCTGTGAATGATGATAATACACCGGATCTCAGACCGGTAGAAGGAGCCTCAAGGACTGTTGGCCAGAATCTTACTCCGGGTACAATTGTAGTGTTTGAATCCACCGTTTATCCCGGAGTAACAGAGGATATCTGTGTTCCTATCATTGAAAGGGAATCTGGACTGAAATGCGGAGTGGACTGGAAAATTGGATACAGTCCTGAACGAATCAATCCTGGTGACTATATTCATCGCCTTCCAACCATTGTAAAAGTAGTGTCCGGCATGGACGATGAATCTGCAGAGGAAATCAAAAAGGTTTATGATATTGTCATTAAGGCTGGAACATTCCCTGTAAGCAATATCAAAACTGCAGAGGCTGTCAAGGTTGTTGAGAACAGCCAGCGTGATATCAATATTGCTTTCATGAACGAAATAGCCATCATCTGTGATAAGCTTGGTATTGATACTATAGAAGTTCTTGATGGTATGAACACAAAGTGGAATGCCCTTGGATTTAAACCTGGTCTTGTAGGCGGTCACTGTATTGGCGTTGATCCTTATTATCTTACTAGTGTAGCTGAAAAACTTGGCTACCATAGCCAGATTGTTTTGAATGGACGTAAGGTTAATGACAGTATGGGAGCTTTTGTTGCGGATGCTGCCATTAAGCAGATGATAGAAGCAGGTCTTGCTCCGAAGAAAGCAACGGTAGTTATTCTTGGAATCACTTTTAAAGAGAATTGCCCTGATACCAGAAATAGTAAAGTTGTAGATATTATTGATCATCTGAAGGAATACGATATTAATGCAATTGTGGCAGACCCTTGGGCTGACCCCGTTGTTGCAAAACATGAATATGGAGTGGACCTTGTTGCTCTCGAGGAGTTACCAAAGGCAGACTGTGTTATTGTAGCAGTCGGCCACAATGAATTCCGAGCAATGTCTATGATGCAGGTGAAAGAATTGTTTAAGGAATGTCCTGACGATGAAAAAGTATTGGTTGATGTAAAGAGTTTATATAGAATGGATGAATTGAAAGCATCCGGAATGAGATTCTGGAGATTGTGATATAGTTTATAGGGAGAACAAACTATGGGAATGTTTACAAATAAAACACTTATGATAACCGGCGGTACCGGTAGCTTCGCGTGAGCCGGAAAGAATAATGTGTATTACATAGATGTTGTGTATATAAAACAGCAGGAGCACAATATCTATGGACAAGTATTAAACGTGTTCCTCTGTTTTTCTGTGTTCCTCTAAAGAAGTAGGAAACTACGTTGCTAATTCTTGTTTTTAACAATTAAGAATATACCGGAATATGTACATTCAGCGGGGCAGATGACGGGAGACACGATATGAAGTTTGAAGAATATGCAAGGGACTGGCTGGTCCGGCAGGAACTGATAAAAAGTTCACGGAAAACCACCAGGCAGGCATTGGAAGTATATTGCTTTCCCGCGATTGGAGACATTGATATTGCCAATATCACGGAGTCGGACATAGATAGGATATTCTTCAATGAGAGATTGTTTAATCGACGGGGAGATTTTATTGAACGCGTGATGCGTGTACTTACCGCCATTTTCGATGAAATCATGGAACGTCAGATTATAAAAAGGGATCCTGTATTGCACATATACTGCCCGGTTGTTCTGTCACATGAAAGACTTATCCTTGAGGAATTGGATGTTGAGTTGACGAACAAATCTCCGTTTGTGGATGTCTCCTGCATGTGGCTTAAAGAGCAGGGATACAAACCTGTGACATATAACCTCTATTATCATTTCCTGAACAATTTTATTCATCCTTTTATAGGTAAAAAGCAAATCGGTCTGGTTGATCAGAATAATATTAGGAAGGTTTACACGTACTTCAATACCGTTAATACCAATGAGACATGGACCAGACAGATCCACCTGGTTATGCGTATGGTTTTTCAGTACGCGATTGACAAAGGTATAATAATCGCTAATCCCCTTTTAAACATAAATGACCCACGTCTGAAGCCAATCATTGAACTTGACAGAAACAAGAAAAACGCAGTGAGAGCGGCTTTTAGCAGGTATGGTTTCAGAAAGACAAAACTAAAAGAACTGTCAAAGGAGCTGTATGGCATTCTAAATGCAAAGGATGAATATGTCGGCAGGACGGGGGCCAGCAAAACCAATATCACCTTCTACGAGGTTTTTCAGCAATGGCACAGGAATACCCAGGCTGGGATTCTCTCTGCGGCAACGGCAGAATCTTCATTTCACAGCATGGATGTTTACACCATACCGAATTTCGGCGACAAACCGATACAGGAAATTGCCCTGTCCGATATTCAGACAGTTTTGGATGTTTATGCTTTAATGGGCAATACCGCAGATTGGTACATTATTGCGAGACTCAGGTCACTGTATGATTACGCAATTGAAAGAGGGTATGTGTCAGTTAATCTAGCCTGTCACCTCAAGAGCGCTAATAATCCCGCTGCGGTAAAACTGGTATTATCAGACAAGGAAATTAAAAGTTTTTTTACTATCTGCGATGAAATAGACACAATGTATAGTTGTATGTTTGTCGTAGCTTTGTGCACGGGCTTAAGAATCCGTGAAGCGATGGCGCTGGCGCACGCTCAAATAGACAACGAGTTGAAGACAATAAAAATTCAGAGTATGATTAAGGATGGCAATCTTATATCGGCAGTGAAAACCCGTCGCGGAAGGAAAATAAGGTTGTCCAAGACAGCTCTTGCTAATCTTGAAAGGGCAAAAAGATGCCAGCAGGCGTTTGAGAAAAACGAAGGCTATTATAATGAGTATGGTCTGGTATTTACGACTAAAGAAGGCCGGCCGTTGTCTTATACCACCGCAAACAGAAACCTTGAAGAGATCGTGCTGAAGATGGGAAGACCCGATCTCACCAATCACTCGCTCAGGCATACCTATATGACTGTTTCAACAAGATGCGGGGAAAACCTTGATGAGATACAGAATGAAGTAGGGCATGGATACGCTTCAGACGTGATTACAGAGTATCTCCACCAGACGGATGAAAGCAGGCATGAATCAGCAATCAGAAGACAGGAATATCTGATGAATATTATGTCGAAGTACGGAGCGGAAGATGGAAATTAATGCTCATAAAATTCTGTCCACTCATCGGATTTCAGTGAAGACGAACAGAAGGAAAAATGGAACGGTTGATCAATACTATTCCATCCAATTTACTTATCCGAAAAGAAAGAAACAACAGTTTACCGGAAAAACGGAAGAAGAAGTCAGGCAAAAGGTTTATCGTTACTTTGGCGTTTCCTGCATGACCTTTAGAGAGCTATATGAACAATGGCAGACTGATTCGAATTTGAGTAGCGTCGAGCAGGCGAAGGCACGATCTTCGCGATATGGCTTTGCAAGATATGTGGACGAGCTGGGAACAATGATTGCTGCCGAGGTAACGCCTGAAGATATACTGGACGCAGGGAAACATCATATTGAAAGCGGATGCAAAACGGGATCGGCAAATACTCAGATTCGCAATATCAACTATATGTATGAGTATGGAATTAAAAGAGGTTTTGTTGAAACTAATCCTGCGGCGAAAGTAAAGCGATTTAGAGTTAAGGAAACGCAGTATGAAAGATACTATCTTACGGACAGACAAATCTGTGAATTCCTTGTGGCTTGCAAAGAACGGAAGGAGTACATATTCGCAGCGTTTTTCATTTGTGGAATCGATATGGAAAGATTTGTTCCCCTTCGATGGAAGGATATTGATTTTGAGAATCACCGGATCGATATCAATCGTCGAATGGAAGGCAGAAAGAGCTTTGAAATAGTCGAATTGGAGAGAATAGAAAAGGTCAGAATTGAAGAACCGGAAATAGCATTTGATTATTTGAAAATGGAGTTGGAGAAACAGTCAGGGAGTATAGGATTAGCGAAGGAAAAGCTTGCGAACTCTGCACGCTTTATAATTATGCATCCTGGAACGACGCATAACACATCCAGACACGCATTCGCTTTGAGGTTAGATTATATGCTGAGACAGAAAATGAAAGCCGACTACAAAATGGGCGACATTTTTTATACATCAGCCGTTTATGCTTTTAAAGCCGAATGCGATCTGCCATCTGTCGCTTCAATTATTGGTTATAATAAAGCCATCGATATGTTCAGAACCCCCGAAAAGTATGATTTATTTGAGCGCAAAAAGAGTAGGAATATCAACGACTATTATGATGAGTTGTACTTTGGAGAAGCGGATGGAGAAGAAATCTAATGATAATTTATTTTGATTCTTTATAGAATATGCTGATGGAATAGATACTTTACTATAATGCAACAAAGTATTGATATTTGATATATACTAATAATAATGGTGAAATAAGATATAAAGGAGATATAAACATATGGGGCTTTTTACAAATAAATGCCTGATGATTACCGGTGGAACTGGCTCGTTCGGCAATGCGGTTTTATACCGTTTTCTGAAGACTGATATCGGAGAGATCCGTATATTCAGCCGCGATGAAAAAAAGCAGGATGATATGCGTCACGAATTTCAATCAAAGATGCCGGAGGTTGCGGACAAAATCAAGTTCTTTATCGGAGACGTTCGCGATATTGCGTCGGTCAAGAACGCCATGCACGGCGTTGACTATATATTCCACGCGGCAGCGCTCAAGCAGGTCCCGTCCTGTGAGTTCTTCCCGATGGAGGCCGTTAAAACCAACGTCATTGGCACAGATAACGTCCTGACAGCTGCAATCGATGAAGGAGTTAAGTCTGTTATCTGCTTGTCAACAGACAAGGCCGCTTACCCCGTTAACGCCATGGGCACATCTAAGGCCATGATGGAAAAGGTCATCGTTGCGAAATCACGTACCGTATCTTCGGACCAGACTAAAATCTGCTGCACACGCTACGGGAATGTCATGTGCTCCCGCGGTAGTGTTATTCCGCTTTGGATTGAGCAGCTTAAGGCAGGTAAACCCATAACGATTACAGAGCCTAAGATGACGCGCTTTATCATGAGTCTGGACGAGGCTGTCGACCTTGTCCTATTTGCCTTTGAAAATGGTGTTTCCGGTGATATACTTGTACAAAAAGCCCCTGCCTGTACTATCGGCGTGTTGGCCCAGGCAGTGAAGGAGTTGTTCCACGCGGAGGACGAGATTAAGATTATCGGTATCCGCCACGGTGAAAAAATGTATGAGACACTCCTCACAAACGAGGAGTGTGCACACGCCACCGATATGGGCAATTTCTACCGCGTCCCCTGCGACAAACGGGACTTGAACTACGACAAGTACTTCACCGAGGGAAACAGACAGCGTAATATCCTGACGGAGTTCAATTCCAACAACACTCAGTTGCTGAATGTTGAGCAGGTAAAGGACAAGCTGTTAAACCTGCAGTATATACGAGACGAACTTGCAGCGTGGGAGAATAGATGATGAATATTCTGGTTACCGGCGCCCGCGGGTTTGTTGGTCAAAACCTTATTACCGCCTTAAAGAACATTCAAGATGGTAAGGACAAAACGACTGGTGTGACCCGGAAATTATACCTGATGCCCTACGACATGGACACGGACCCAAAGTTGTTAGACGAGTACTGCTCTAAGGCTGATTTTGTATTCAACTTGGCAGGAGTCAACCGCCCCAAGGATCCGGCGGAGTTTATGAGCGGCAACTTCGGTTTTTCCTCTACACTACTGGAAACGCTAAAAAAGCATCACAATACCTGCCCGGTACTTCTGTCCTCTTCTATTCAGGCAATGCTGGACAACCCCTATGGCCAGAGTAAGAAGGCAGGGGAGGAGCTGTTCTTCACCTACGGTAGGGAGACCGGCGCGAAGGTGCTTGTTTATCGGCTACCCAATTTGTTCGGCAAGTGGTGCCGGCCTAATTACAACAGCGCTGTGGCTACCTTTTGCTATAATATCGCCCATGAACTACCCATCACCGTCAATGACCGCTCGGCGCAAATGACACTGGTATATATCGACGATCTGGTAGCCGAGTTCCTCCGGGCGCTCCAAGGAAAAGAGAACAGGGAGGGGGACTACTGCCGGGTGCCGGTGGAGCACAAGATCACGCTGGGCGAAATTGTTGACTTGCTTTACAGCTTCAAGGCAAGTAGGGAAGATCGTAGCGTACCTGATATGTCGGATGCATTTACCAAGAAACTATATGCAACTTATCTATCTTATTTGCCTACAGACGGGTTCTCCTACCCATTGAAAATGAATGCAGATCAGCGCGGCAGTTTTACGGAGATCCTCCGCACCGCAGACCGCGGACAGTTCAGTGTGAATATATCCAAGCCGGGTATCACCAAGGGTAATCATTGGCATAACACTAAGAATGAGAAATTCCTTGTGGTTAGCGGTAAAGGCGTAATCCGCTTCCGTAAAATCGGAGAAATTGAAGTCTTAGAATACTTTGTTTCAGGTGATAAGTTGGAGGTCGTAGATATTCCCACCGGCTATACCCACAACATCGAGAATTTGGGCGATACAGACATGGTCACCTTCATGTGGTGCAATGAATGCTTCGACCCGGAGCATCCTGATACCTACTTTGAGGAGGTCTAAAATGGCAAAGTTGAAGCTGATGACCATAGTTGGTACCCGACCAGAGATTATCCGGCTGTCTGCCGTTATAAAAAAATGCGATAAGTACTTTGATCAGATACTCGTCCATACTGGCCAGAACTACGATTATGAGCTGAATCAGGTCTTTTTTGATGATTTGGGTTTGCGTGCCCCTGATTATTTTCTCGAAGCCGTTGGCAGTGATTTGGGCGAAACCATCGGCAATATCATCGCCAAGTCCTATAAGCTGATGGAGGAGCAGAAGCCGGATGCCCTGCTCATACTTGGTGATACAAATTCCTGCCTGTCTGCAATCAGCGCAAAGCGCCTGCATATCCCCATTTTCCATATGGAAGCCGGAAACCGTTGCTTTGACGAATGCCTGCCAGAGGAGACCAACCGCCGTATCGTTGACCATATCGCTGACCTCAATATGTGCTATTCAGAACATGCTCGCCGCTATTTGAATTACGAGGGAACGGCTAAAGAACGCACTTTCGTAGTTGGCTCTCCCATGGCAGAGGTGCTCTCTGAAAATCTGGAAAAAATCAAAGCCAGCAACATTCTGACCCGCTTGAATCTGGAACAGGGTAGATACATCCTGCTTTCGGCTCATCGTGAGGAAAACATTGATACAGAGGAGAACTTCTTTGCCTTGATGAATGCGGTAAACGCAATGGCAGAAAAGTATGACATGCCAATTTTATATTCTTGTCACCCTCGTAGTGCTAAGTATATTGAAGCTCGCCATTTTACCTTTGATAAGCGGGTTGTGCAGCATAAGCCGTTGGGTTTTCACGATTACAACAACCTACAAATGAACGCCTTTTGCGTCGTGTCCGATAGTGGCACACTGCCGGAGGAAAGCACCTATTTCAGCGCGCACGGTCACCCATTTCCTGCCGTCTGCATCCGCACCTCCACAGAGCGGCCAGAGGCACTGGACAAGGGCAACTTTATTCTGGCTGGAATTACTACGGAGCAGGTTTTGCAAGCGGTTGATACAGCTGTAGAGATGAACAAAAGCGGTGACTTTGGCTTGGATGTGCCGGATTATGCGGATGAAAATGTATCCACAAAGGTAGTAAAATTGATCCAGAGTTATACCGGAGTCATCAATAAGATGGTATGGAGAAAAAATTGAATCGAAAAAGGACTTTGACCTTAGTCCTGATAATCCTCATCCTCGTCACCATTGTTTTCATCTGGAGCAACTCCCTGCAATCCATCCCGGAATCTCAGGCAAAAAGTATAGGCTTCTTAAATAAAGTCAAGCCATTTCTCGAAATCTTTGTCGGTACTGGCAACGTCACCGACCACCTTGTCCGCAAGCTAGCACACTTCACGGAATTCGGCACGTTGGGGTGTGAGTTAGCGCTGCTGTTGGCGCTCCGAAAGCACATAAACTGGCAGTCAGCCATTAACTCAGCCTTTTTTTCTATGACCGTGGCGCTGATGGATGAAACTATACAGATTTTCATCTCTGGGCGTGGCTCACAGGTAAAGGATGTGTGGCTGGATTTCGCCGGATCATGTACCGGCATCCTTTTCGTGGTTGTTATTTTTGGCCTTATCAAAATGGCGCGCAACAGAAAGAATAAAAAGCACGGAAACTGAAAGCCTCAAGGATTATTCAATTTCCAGAGATATACCGGTATTGTGAATAAGCTGGCGTGGAGGAAGTACTAAATTGTTAAGGGAAGTTGTCTCCGATATAAGACGGATGAAAACCGTGTCCGAGCTTTTGGACTATATTCCGCATAAGGCACTGGAGAAAGCGTCTTATGCGCTTCTTTGTGTTCTGTGCGCTCTGCCGCTGTTCAGCATTTTGAACTGTGCAATTTTCGGTGAAAGAACGAACGGTTCGGACCTTGTGTTTGCGACGATGACTTACCAATATGATTGGGCATGTCTGGTTGAAATTATCGGATTGCTTGGCATAATTGCAGGTATTGTTGCTTTATCAAAATCGGTTTTAGAGAATAGACGGAGTGGGAATAACGTACAGGATTTTCTGCGTGCTCACTCTGTGCAACTGTTGCTTGCGGCGCTTTTGCTGTGGAGTACAATCTCCTGCGCGTTATCGGATAATATGGAAAAGTCCATTCTGGGAGATGGTTATCGTCAGGAAGGTCTGATGATGTACTTTTCTTATTACGGGATTTTTAGTCTATCGTATTTATTAGGTAGCGAAAAGTACCGAAAAAATATTATCAGTTTGATTCCACTTTTAGCCTTGCCTATTGCCGCGGGGATCAATTTTGAAAACGAATGGTTGCGGACAATTTTAAATTACCAGAACGCGGAATACGCTAATCCCTTCATGAATATCAATCATGCGGGGTACTATCTTTGTGTTGCGATTATGTGCTCCGCCGCGTGTTTTGTGATGGCTCAGAAGAAATGTAAAGCACTACTCTTGTGGAGTACGGCTTTCGTCTTTTTATCTGCGGCCTTACTGATCAACAGTTCGCTGGGACCATATCTTGCGGTAATAGCCGGGCTTGTAATTATGCTTATCATAGGCCTACTGCTGAGAAAGAACATTTGGAAGCGCGTGGTTATTATTGGCATATTATTCGCTGTTGTTACTGGCGTCTATATATTGTCCACGAATCGGCTGTCCAAGGATACAGAGCGGCTGAAAGGTGATATAACTGCAATCGCAGAGAATGATGAGGCAAAAGAAGTACATGCGGGTTCGGGACGCTGGCCGTTGTGGACGGCGGCGGTGGAGTTTGCTCGGGAAAAGCCTGTATTTGGTTTCGGCCCGGATAATTTAAGAGAGCAATATGCGGCAAGAAATTTAAAGATGGACAGGCCTCACTGTGTGCCGCTCCAAATTGCCGCGAGTCTTGGGATTCCAGCATTGATATTCTATCTATTGGCTTTAACTGTTTATATCGTGCTGCTTTTCAAGAAGGGCCGGCGGGCAACCGTGTTCGATGTGATGTTGTTTTCCATTGGCTCTGCCTATTTTGTATCGTCGCTTGTGGGAAACTCTATGTTTTACACCACACCGTATTTCTGCTTGATTTGGGGGATGGCTTTACGGCTGAAATCCGCAGAGCCTGTAAAAACATGATGGAGATTACGGCCAGCGAGCCACATGTGACGGAGTTCGCAGTGCTGGGGGCGTTCACGTTTCTATTGGCGGAACGCAAAGAAAAGAAAACCACTCAGCAGTTTTCCAGCATTGCGCTGTTCGGGCTACTCATTGCCCTTACCGATGAGACCATCCAGCTTTTCAACGACCGGACCTCGGCAATCAAAGATGTCTGGATCGATTTTGCTGGCTTTGCAATTGGCTGCTGTTTAATGTCATTGGCTTTATATCTTCATACGCAGAAAAAGCATAACCACAGATAAATACATAATCAAAGAAACGGCATTATAGCTTGCTGACCATTAATCAATTTTCGTAATATACGGACATGCAATAGGAGAAATTACCATGCAAATTGGCTGCACAAAAAAACTGTTAGATTATCTCGGACAAACGGGTGTAGTGGCGGACCCCGAAATTGACCCGTTGTTGAGTTGGAGCGCCAATCTGCTGATCCTTAATCGCAGAAAAGCAATCGCAGTAGTCAACGATGCCTCGCGCTATGGTTTCGTGCTCTATGGCCTGACGGCAAAGAACCGAAAGGAACTGAGTACACTTCTGCTGCAGGGCGTTCGCGCCTGTCTGGAGGCTGAGCACATTGCGCCCGCCATCATCGACCGCTATATAGCAGACTGCGGCGAAACGATCGTCTTCTCGAAAACCGCAAACCGCTCCCTCGTGGCGCGGCTGAATAAATTCTGTGAACGCGTGGATTGGTTTTCCGAGAATATGTGCACGGAAGAAATAATGCAGCGCAAGCTATTAATTGCTTTAAACGACGATTATATAACGACAGGAAAGGAATTCCATACTTCCTATGATCTGTTGGCGGAGGGATTGTCCAGACGATATAATTGTGCAGACATCTATCACTGCCGTGCCGGTGTGTTTGATGTGATGCTAAAGCTGGAAACGCCATGCTATCGCCGCATCGTAATTCCCCTGGACTGTAGCTTCTCCCAGTTCCATATTGCGCTACAAACGATGTTCTGTTGGAAGGACTATCATCTTCACGACTTCTGGCTGGAGACTTACCCTGATGGTCGGTTGAAGGACACGTTGGTAGGCTCTCCCCGCGAGGATGAATACGAAGGCGAGACGACCCGCCCGGACGCGGACGTGCTGCTGTCTGAGGTGTTCCCGGAGCGAAAGAAAATCATCTACAATTACGACTTTGGTGACGACTGGATTCACGAAATCACGCTGGCTGAAATCGTGGAGGATTATCAATACAATTATCCTCAATGTATTCTCGCCATGGGCAATGCACCTCCGGAGGATGTGGGTGGCTCCCATGGATATGCCGACTTCCTGCGTATCCTGTCTGACCCGAAAGACCCGGAATATGACCACACTAAGCGGTGGGCTGACGGGATGCACTGGTCGCCCTTTGATATGGAAACAACAAACCGAAGATTGAAATTCTGCCTGCGCCATCACAGCGTCTGGTGAATACGGGAAATAAACAAGAAGAGCGAGGAGGCATAACCCATGAACCCTCGTAAAATCGGAACAGTAGTAGTGGTGATTTTTCTGCTATCTACACTGGTTTTTATCTTTTCAAACTCGCTGCTCCCGGTAGCTTTGTCAAAGGAGAAAAGCCTCGGAGTTATGAAATTTGTAAAGCCCGTACTGGGGTTATTTGTTGGTGAGGAAGCAGTGACCGACCATCTGGTGCGGAAGCTTGCACATTTTACAGAATTCCTTATCCTCGGTATTGTGCTCACTCTGCTGTGCGCGTTACGCCACAGAACCCAATTTCAAAATGTGGTCAACTGTCTCAGCTTTGGGCTTGCCGCAGCGGTTAGCGACGAATCCCTGCAGATGCACGGGAGACCGAGGTATCGTTTATGGAAAACGCAAATAAGTTAACTGAATACTTAAGGAAATGTTTATCATGAAAATAGCAGTTGCAGGAACCGGTTACGTCGGCCTTTCACTTGCAATATTATTCAGCCAGCGCAACGAGGTGACCGCCGTGGATATTATTCCGGCAAAGGTCGATCTCATCAATAACCGCAAAAGCCCTATCGTTGACAAGGAAATTGAAGAATACCTTGCCACAAAGGAACTGAACCTCAAAGCTACTACTGACGGTGACAGAGTATATAAGGAAGCAGATTATGTTATCATCAGCACCCCGACCAACTATGACAGTACGAAAAATTATTTTGATACTTCCTCCGTGGAATCTGTTATCGAGCAGGTAATCGCGGTAAATCCCGACGCTATTATCCTTATGCAACAAACAGCGAAATTGCCTATGAGGGAGACGACTCCGACGGTATCATCGGTGCGCTCCGTGAGCATGGTGAATATTCCGCGCGAGATTGAGCGCCTTGACCGGGCGAATTGTGCACTGTAACCGCGCAGCTTGGGCATGGCTTCCGCGCCCGTTGGGCACTTGCAATATAATGTGAATATGCGCCGCTTACCGCGGTGTAAATATTCATAGGAGGTCATCAACATGACCAATTATCGCGAGGTTCTGAGGCTTAGTAGCCTCGGGCTCAACAAAGTGGAGATAGCCCAAAGCTGTGGCTGCTCAAGGAACACTGTAGCTGCAATATTGCAGCAAGCGGAGAGCTGTGGCTTAAAGTGGCCGCTGCCAGACTCTTTATCGGACAAGCATCTGGCAGAAATGATTTATCCTGCTGCATCAGAAAAACCAGCCTTCAAAATGCCGGACTACGAGTATGTTCACCGTGAACTCCAGAAAAACGGCGTCACGCTGAATCTGTTGTGGCTGGAATACTGTGATGCCTGCAGGTCAGTAGGAGAGATACCATACCAGTCAACGCAGTTCAACAAATACTACAACGACTTTCTTGTGAAAAAGAACGCCACCATGCACCTGAACCACAAGCCCGGTGAGATTATGCAGGTTGATTGGGCGGGAGATACGGGAACCGTAACAGATACGGATACAGGCGAAGCGATTCCAGCATACGTTTTTGTAGCCACACTGCCTTTCAGCGGCTACAGCTATGTGGAAGCGTTCTTTTCAATGAACCAGGAATGCTGGACGTCAGCTCACGTAAACGCCTACAGGTATTTCGGCGGAGTAGCCAGAATCATTCAGTGCGACAACCTGAAAACCGGAGTGGACAGGCACGGGCGCAATGAGGTTACTTTGAATCGAACCTACCGTGAGCTTGCCGAGCATTACGGTACGGCGGTCATCCCAGCAAGAGTCCGCACTCCAAAAGATAAGGCAATGGTGGAAGGCACTGTCGGCGTAATTTCCACCTTCATACTGGCCGCTATCCGAAATGAACAGTTCCTGTCCCTCTCGGAACTGAACACTGCCATCATGGAACGGCTGGAGACTTTCAACCATAAGCCGTTTCAGAAGAGAGACGGCAGCCGGGCGTCGGCGTTTGAGGAAGAGAAGCCGTTTCTGCTGCCTTTGCCGCCGAGACCGTTTGAGTTGGCGACATGGAAAGTAGCGACCGTGGGACCAAACTATCATATTTCTGTCGAAAACATGAATTACTCCACTCCATACGAATACATCAAGCAGAAAGTGGATGTTCGCATTACAAAGGGCACTGTTGAGATTTTCTTTGATGGAAACCGCATTTGTTCTCACCCCAGACTCTACGGCAGGGCAAATCAGTACAGCACCGTGGAAGACCATATGCCGCCGAACCACCAGCAATATGTTCAATGGAACGGTGAGCGCTTCGCCAAATGGGCGGCTAAGATTGGATGCAACACTGAAACTGTTGTTCGCGCCATTCTTGCTGGATACAAGGTCGAGCAGCAGGGCTACAAGGCCTGTATGGGAATTCTCAAGCTTGCTGACAAATACTCGGCCGAGCGCCTTGAAAACGCCTGCAAAAGAGCTCTGTCATATACGCCCCGACCGTCTCTAAAAAATGTACAGACAATCCTGAGCTCCGGACAGGATAAAATTCAGGACGAACCCGCAGCAAAACCTTCTTCCTCCGCGCAATATGGGTTTACCCGTGGCGCGGACTACTACGACAGGAGGAAAAAGTGATGCTGACAGAAAATACCGCAAACAAACTCAGGGAAATGCATCTTAGCGTTATGGCCTCCGCCTTCAAAGAGCAACTGACCGACTCGCAGTTCCAGAGCATGTCCTTTGAAGACCGCTTTGGTCTGACCGTGGATAAAGAATGGTGCGCCAGAAAAAGCAATCATCTGAAAAGACTGATTAAACAGGCCGGTTTCTCCGAATCCGGCGCCTGTGTGGAGGATATTGAGTACCACCCCGACAGAAATCTGGACAAGAACCAGATTGCGAGACTTTCCTCCTGCAATTACATAGCTGAACACCATAATGTCATGCTGCTCGGCGCTACGGGAAGCGGCAAGACCTACCTTGCCTGTGCTCTTGGTATGGCGGCGGTTCGCAATTATCTCACTGTGAAATACATCCGTCTGCCGGAGCTGCTCGTGGATTTTTCAATTGCCCGCGGAAGCGGCACAATCCGCAAGGTCATGGCCCAATACAAGAAATATTCGCTGCTAATTATTGACGAATGGCTGCTATCTCCGATGAAGGATACGGAATCCCGGGACCTGCTCGAGATTATTGAGGCCAGGTACAAAAAGGCTTCCACTGTATTTTGCTCCCAGTTTGACGTCCCAGGCTGGCGTGAGAAACTCGGAGACCCCATTATTGCAGACGCCATCTGCGACCGCATCGTTCACGATTCCTACACGATTGTAATCGACTGCAAGGACTCCATGCGAAAACGCAAGGGCATTTCGGAGAATTAGCAAAGGAGCCTTCGGCTCATCGGGCTCCGCCCGAACCCGAGGTTTAACGCATTAAGGCCGCGCATTTTCCGTACATGAAGGCCATGGACGAATTCGACTGCGGCCGGCTGGAGCACGTCTCGGAAGCGCAGCTCCGTCAGCTCGCCAGCTGCGATTTCGTTGCCAGCCGACAGAACATCGTCATGATAGGCAACCCCGGCACCGGGAAGACGCATCTGTCAATTGCGCTCGGCATAAAGGCCTGTATGCTCGGCATGAGCGTACGGTTCTTTACCGCGGCCAACCTGTCCAACGAACTCATTGAGGCGCTGGACAACCGCCGTCTGCTGAAGCTGGAGAAACAGCTTGCCTCCTGCGACCTGCTGATAATTGACGAAATGAGCTATCTCACCTTCAACCGGCACCAGTCTGAGCTACTGTTCAAGGTGATAGCGGACCGCAGCGAGCGGCGGAGCATTATTGTTTCAACCAATCTGGCGTTTTCAGAGTGGCTCACAATGTTCGAGAACCAGACGATGGTTGCCGCCATGATTGACCGCCTCACTTACCGCAGCTTCGTACTGAACATGAATTCCGAGCATCCGTACAGAGCAGAGCACACGGGGAAAAGTAATGAGCCCTTCTCGCCCTAACGGAGTGGTAAACTTTTTCGTTGTCAACGCTTACCGTGTGGTAAGCGAATTCGTTGTCATCAGTGGTAAACTTTTTCGTGAGCACTGGTCAACTTTTTCATTGACATTCACAGTTCTAAGGACAGCATTTATAAAAATATTAGGAAATCAGTATACGGGGATTTCATCAGTATTCACGACGATACTTACTATGCTGTCTTTATCGGAATTAGGCTTTGGAACAGCTATCGCGACTGCATTATATAAGCCTCTAAAAGATAGAGATACTATCAAAATACAGCAGTTGATGTATTTCTATAAAAAGGCATACTATTTCGTTGCTGGATTTATTCTAATAATTGGTTTAGCTCTGACTCCATTCCTGAAGTATTTGATTAAAGATGTTCCGGACATAAAAGAAGATATAAGATTGATATATTCAATGTATATTATAAAGACATCTGTTTCTTATCTTATGATATACAAGACAACTCTGTTGAACGCGGATCAAAAGATTTATATTGTAAAAAAATTGGAGATGATATGCCAAGCGATTAGATACATTATCGAAGTCGTTGCGCTTATTATCTTCCGAGAATTCTTACTCTATTTAATTATTGAAATTGCCGCAACAATAGTTCAAAATTTGATAATAACAAAGAAAGCTGAAAAAGAATATCCGTATGCGTTTCAGCGTCCAGAAAATACGCTTTCGAAGCCTTCAATGCTCTCTCTGATGAAAGACGTGAAAGGACTATCGCTATTTAAACTTTCAGGTACTATTGGAAACAGTATTGATACAATACTAATTTCGGGATTTATTAATACGTCTACAGTTGCTATTGTTGGCAATTATACATTAATTAAAGATCATTTATATAAACTGTTGATGCAGTTTTTTACATCTGTAATTCCAAGCATAGGCAACCTTGCAGCGGAAGGCAGTGGTGAAAAACAGGAAATAGTTTTTAATAGGTTGTTCTATATAAGCTTTCTTGTAGTAAATTTTTGCTCAACTAGTATGTTTGTTCTGTTCCGACCATTTATCAGTTTGTGGCTTGGATCAGATTATTTGCTTTCTACCCAAATTAGTTTTGTGATTTCTTTTGATTTTTTCCTTTACATTCTGCTTGAGGCTGTTGCTTCATTTAGAACTGCAAATGGTCTATTTGTAAAAGGACAATATAGACCATTAGTTACAGCGCTGTTGAATGTTGTGCTGTCGGTACTTCTTATAAAGCGGTACGGTATCTTTGGAACTATATTTGCAACAATTATTGCAAGGCTTACTACGCAGTGGTATGACCCATTTTTACTTTATAAATATATATTTAAAAAATCATTTGGAAAGTTTTATGTCAGATATCTGTGTTATATTGTGATCTATTTATGTGGAATGATGTTGAGCGGTTATTTATATATGAAGTTTACTGGATTTAATATGTTGTCTGATTTGCTCATAGGAATAATGATTTGTCTTATTGTTCCAAATGCTATTTCCGTCATATTAACGTTTAAATCAGATGAGTTCAATTACTTCAAAAAAATGCTCTTCAAGCGAGTATAGGATAGTAACACGATTCTAAATAATCATTTTGGAGGATTAAAGAATGAAGACTTACCTTATCACAGGGTGCGCCGGATTCATCGGCAGCAACTTCGTCTACTACATGCTGAATAAATACCAGGATATTCTCCTGGTGAACCTGGACAAGCTGACCTATGCTGGAAATCTGGAAAACCTGAAAGGCGTTGAAGAAGATCCTCGTCATGTGTTCGTTCAGGGAGATATCTGCGATAAGGAATTGGTTTCTGGCCTTTTTGCTCAGTATGACTTTGACTACGTGATTAACTTCGCAGCGGAATCTCATGTTGACCGCTCTATAGCTAACCCGGAGATCTTTGTCCAAACCAACGTCATGGGTACTGTTAATCTTCTTCAGCGAGCGAAAGAAGCATGGTACGATGCTGAAAAGAAAACCTGGAAAGAGGGCAAGAAGTACCTACAGGTAAGCACAGACGAAGTCTACGGTGCGCTTGGTGCAGAAGGCTTCTTCATGGAGACCACACCGATTAATCCTCATTCTCCTTACTCCTCATCTAAAGCCTCTGCTGACCATTTCGTGAAGGCTTTCCATGATACATACGGGATGCCGATCAATATCACCCGTTGCAGCAACAACTATGGCCCTTACCAGTTTCCAGAAAAATTGATCCCTCTGATGATCAACAACGTCAAGCATCACAAACAGCTCCCGGTATACGGTGATGGAATGCAGATTAGAGATTGGCTGTACGTTGAGGATCACTGTAAGGCCATTGATATGGTCGCAAACGGTGGCAAGATAGGTGAGGTCTATAACGTCGGTGGCCATAATGAGAGACCGAACATCTTCATCGTGAAAACTATCATCGAACAACTTCATGATCGTCTGAAGGACGAGGGTATAAGCGAAGAGTTGATAAAGCATGTCGAGGATCGCCTTGGCCATGACCGGCGCTACGGTATCGACCCGACCAAAATAAAAGAGGATCTCGGCTGGTATCCGGAGACTCCGTTTGAAGTCGGTATCGTGAAGACCATAGACTGGTATCTGGAGAACGAAGAGTGGATGAATAGAGTCACGAGTGGGGCCTATCAGTCTTACTACGATGAGATGTACAAGAATAGACAGTAAGAAAGAAAGCTCTTTCAGAGCAGCGGAATAAGGAGCCGGTACACCGGCAGGGAAAAGAGATTAGAGTTTTTATAACAGGAGTAACAGGCCAGCTCGGACATGATGTCGTGATTGAGGCGGTTAAGCATGGTCATGAGGTCATCGGCTCTGGCGGTCGAAAGGGTGAAGACATGAAGGTATTCGTAACAGGTGTTGGAGGACAGCTCGGCCATGACGTGGTTAATGAGCTGTGCAGCCGCAGCTATGAAGCTGTTGGATCTGATATACAACCGGATTACAGTGGTGTCCAGGATGGCAGCGCAGTAGTAAATGTTCCATATGTTCAGTTGGACATAACGGATAAGGAAGCAGTCAGCAGAACAATAAAGGATATACATCCGGATGTTATTATCCACTGCGCTGCGTGGACAGCCGTTGATGCGGCTGAGGATGAGGAGAATAAAGAGAAGGTGGATAGAATAAACCACCTCGGGACGAAATACATAGCTGAAGCTGCCAAAACGGTGGACGCAAAGATGGTCTACATCAGTACCGACTATGTATTCGATGGCAAAGGAGAGCGCCCCTGGGAGCCAGATGACAAGTGCTATGCTCCTCTGAATGTCTACGGTCAGAGCAAACTGGACGGTGAGTTGGCGGTTTCCAATACTCTTTCCAAGTTCTTCATCGTTCGCATTGCATGGGTGTTCGGCCTTAACGGGAAGAACTTCATCAAGACGATGATTAACGTCGGAAAGACGCACGATACGGTGCGGGTGGTCAATGACCAGATCGGAACACCTACCTACACGCTGGATTTGGCCCGCCTGCTTGTTGATATGATAGAGACCGAGAAGTACGGCTATTACCACGCCACCAACGAGGGCGAATACATAAGCTGGTATGACTTCTGCTGCGAGTTTTATAAGCAGTATGGACTGAACACGAAGGTTATCCCGGTGACTACGGCTGAGTATGGACTGAGCAAAGCGGCGAGGCCGTTTAATAGTCGGTTGGAGAAAAGGAAATTAGCTGAAGCAGGTTTCAAGCCGTTACCCACTTGGCAAGATGCAGTTAAAAGATATTTAGCGGAGGCACAACTATAATGGCATTTACATTTGAGAAAACGAAACTGCCCGGTGTAGTAATTATTCAGCCTCAGGTGTTCGGCGATTCCAGGGGCTACTTCATGGAGACTTACAAGAAGGGGCAGTTTGCTGAAGCTGGGATTGATAAAGAATTTGTTCAGGATAACGAGAGCAGCAGTACCAAGGGCGTCCTGCGTGGTCTGCACTTCCAGAAGAACCATACGCAGGGGAAACTTGTCCGTGTCACACATGGTGAGGTCTTTGATGTCGCCGTGGATGTAAGGCCAGGGTCAGAGACCTACGGTCAATGGGTCGGTGTTACCCTCAGTTCTGAAAAGAAGAACATGTTCTATATCCCAGAGGGTTTCGCCCATGGCTTCCTCGTTCTGTCGGACACAGCGGAATTCGTTTATAAATGCACCGATGTGTATGACCCGACCTCTGAAGGTGGCGTTCCGTGGAATGACCCCACGATAGCCGTGGAGTGGCCAGAACTGGATGTTCCGTATAAGACGAGCGAAAAAGATGAAAAGCATGAAGCCTTTGCCACTCAAGACTTCTCATGGGCAAAGAAGTGGCTGTAATAGATAACACGAAAGGATAGAAAAACGATGAAAGGCATTGTACTCGCTGGCGGGTCCGGCACACGGCTTTATCCGCTTACCAAAGTGACAAGCAAGCAGCTTCTCCCTATCTATGATAAGCCGATGATCTATTATCCGTTGAGCACCCTTATGCTGGCGGGTATAAAGGAAATCCTTATTATCAGCACCCCGACGGACACCCCAAGGTTTGAGGCACTTTTGGGTGATGGAAGCCAGTTCGGCGTGGAATTGAGTTACAAAGTCCAACCCAGTCCCGATGGGCTTGCGCAGGCTTTTATTCTCGGCGAAGAGTTCCTTGATGGAGAGCCTGGCGCTATGGTACTCGGGGACAACATTTTCTACGGAAACGGTTTCAGAACCATGCTGAAGGCTGCGGTCAAAAACGCAGAAGAGAATGGAAGAGCGACTGTTTTCGGTTATTACGTTCCTGACCCTGAGCGTTTTGGCGTAGTCGCCTTTGACGAAACTGGTAAGGCTACAAGCATCGAAGAAAAACCGAAGGAGCCAAAGTCCAATTATGCCGTGACTGGCCTCTATTTCTATCCGGGCGATGTCTGCAAGAGAGCGAATCAGGTCAAACCGAGTGCCAGGGGCGAGCTGGAAATTACCACGCTAAACGAGATGTATTTAGATGACGGACTTCTCGATGTCCAGCTTCTCGGTCGCGGATTCGCATGGCTCGATACCGGTACGATGCAGAGTCTTCTCCAAGCTGCCGAGTTTGTGGAAATGATTCAGAGCAGGCAAGGGATTACTATTTCTGCGCCTGAGGAGATTGCGTACATAAATGGCTTCATTGGAAAAGAGAAGTTGTTGGAGAGTGCGAAGGCCTACGGGAAGAGTCCGTATGGCGAGCATTTGAAGGCTGTGGCTGAGGGTAAGGTTAAGTATTGACAAAACAGGGATGGAAACATCCCTTATCAGCACAAGGGTTATTTCCCAGTTCGACTCCGGGAGTGCTGAACCATCACTCTTTCTCCCTATGTCAGTAGCGAAGAACGGTCTGAGCCTGGCGGGGAATCCTTACTGGGAAAGTAAGGAAGTACGAAAAGGGAAAGGAGGCATCACATATGTTCATATCAGATTATCTTCAACTGAATGAAGAGCAGTTTGACCATTTTGTGGAAATGGGTGTGTTTGATGCTCTCCTGGATAAGGATTCCAATTTCTTCATAAATGTGTAAGAAGTACACAGACATGCTGCGGCTTAAGAATGTGACAGTCGAATTCGAAAAAGAACATCTCAGAACAGATGATTCGTCCAGCGCCTTTATGTTTTCCCTGATGTCCGCAATTGCAGAGAATGAGAGCCGGAGCATTTCCGAAAATGTGAAATGGGGGCAGAAGGAGAGAGTAAAGCGTGGTAAATACAACCTGGGGAATAACCGCATCCTCGGTTACGACTCAGCAAATGGAAAGCTGGTGCCGAATAAAGATGCAGCCATCGTTCGTCTCATCTATACACTTTTCCTGCAAGGAAAAAGCATTGAGGAAATCCGCAGGATGCTGGCGGGCATTGGTGTGACGACAAAAAAAGGTACTATGATCTCCCATAACGACATCCTCTACATTTTGAAAAATGAGACATACAAAGGTGATAAGCTTCTTCAGAAGACACATCCGAAAGACCTGATCACAAAGAAACCTGATCCGACAATCCCGTTTGAGAGCAACTACCTGGAAAATGATCATGAGGCGATTGTGAGCAGGGATGTGTGGGACGCAGTTCAGGCAAAACTGGAAGCGAATAAAAAAGTGGAAGAAGTGGTTGGTCACAGAGGTGGTCAGCCACATTTTTTATATGGAAAAGTTTTCTGTGGCGAATGTGGAGCGCCCATGACGCGGCGGACGGTCAACGGCCCCGGCGGGGAGATGATTAAAACCTGGATTTGCAGGGACAAGCGGAAAGGTTCCGGTTGCAAATGCCGGAATGTGAAGGAGGAAGAACTGCTGAAATACGGAGAAGCGAAGAGAATCGAGATTAGAGGCGTAGGAATTGAGGTTGCGTGATTGCCCACCTGTTTTGTTTTCAGGGAGTTGGAGAGATGTTCTTCATACCGAAAGCAGAGCAGGTGGGCTTTTTGTCGTTTACAGCGTCAATGCAAAGGTTTGAACTGTTGCTAACAACAACAGAATATCGAGTTTGTGGACTAGATTCAAGAAATGTTCACATAAAATAGCGACAAAGGGCTTGATTCCGAACACTACATTTGTTAAAATAATTTTGTTGCGAATCGACTAAATTGACGCTATCAGCAACAGGAGGCCTTGATGAAACACTTATCCCTGAAACTGCTTTCTGAGATTGTGGTTAGCAGAAGAAAGACCCTCAAGCTTTCACAGACTGCTCTTTCAGATATGGCAAATATAAATCGTTCTATTCTTTCTCGTCTTGAGTCGGGTGATTACAGCCCGTCTGTCGATCAATTACTGTCTCTGTCTGCCGTGCTTGGTTTCCAGCCCACTGATGTCATTGTGGATGATGAAGCCGAGGCTGTAACGGTTGAGCGGAAAAAGATTGTTGTGGCCGGAACCGGCTATGTCGGTCTGAGTCTTGCTGTGTTGCTTTCCCAGCATAACGATGTGACCGCAGTCGATATCCTTCCGGAGAAGGTCGCGAAGATCAACAACTGGAAGAGCCCGATCCAGGATGAATACATAGAAAAATTTATGGCGGAGCATGAGGAGAGAGGGCTGAGCCTCGTTGCGACCAAAGACGCGCTATCCGCGTATTCTTCTGCGGATTACGTTATTGTGTCTGCTCCTACCAACTATGACCCGAAGACGAACTTCTTTGACTGCAGCGCGGTGGAATCTGTGCTGGGGCTTATCAAAGAGGCAACCGCAGCGCGGGATGTAAAGCCGACTGTTGTGATTAAGTCCACCATTCCGGTTGGCTATACAGTTCAGATCCGTGAGAAGATGGGGATGAATAACATCATCTTCAGCCCGGAGTTCTTGAGGGAGTCCAAGGCACTATACGACAATCTCTATCCCAGCCGGATCATTGTTGGAGCAGAAGAGATGAATCAGAAGGCTGCCGAGGAGTTTGCGGCGCTGCTGCAGCAGGGGGCGATTAAAACATCCATCCCGGTCCTTTTCATGGAGACTACAGAGGCGGAGGCCACAAAGCTATTCGTCAATACATATCTGGCTCTTCGAGTATCCTACTTCAATGAGCTGGACACCTATGCCGAGGTAAAAGGACTTAAGACTGCGCCGATCATCAAAGGTGTATGCCTTGATCCGAGAGTCGGCGACTACTACAACAATCCATCCTTTGGCTATGGCGGTTATTGTTTGCCTAAGGACACCAAACAGCTTCTGGCGAATTACAGGGATGTTCCGGAAAACCTGATCCAGGCCATCGTGGAGAGCAATCGGACGAGAAAGGACTTTATTGCTGACCGTGTTCTGGAGATTGCCGGGACTTATGGCAACAGCGAATCTTACTCGGCTGAGAGAGAAAACCGGCAGAAGGAAGTTGTGGTAGGTGTGTTCCGGCTTGCTATGAAGAGCAATAGTGACAACTTCCGGCAGAGTAGTATCCAGGGCGTTATGAAGCGGATCAAAGCGAAAGGCGCAACCGTGGTCATTTATGAGCCCACATTGGAGGATGGCACGACCTTCTTTGGATCTGTCGTGGTAAACGATATCAAGAAGTTCAAAAAAATGTGCGGCTGCATCATTGCCAACCGGTATGACAGCGTGTTGGATGATGTGGAAGAAAAAGTGTACACCAGAGACCTGTTCAGAAGAGATTAAAGGAGCGAAATATAATGAAAATCACAGTAGCCGGAGTAGGATATGTCGGTCTGAGCCTCGCTGTTCTGCTTGCTCAAAAGCATGAGGTTACAGCCATTACAACAACAGAAGCGAAAGCCGAAAAGCTCAACCAATTCATCAGCCCGATCCAGGACGATGAAATTGAGCGCTTTTTCCGCGAGGCGAGGGAAGGGAGCAGAACACTAAATCTCCACACCACCACGGATAAGGAAGCAGCATACAAGAGTGCGGAACTGGTTATTATTGCCACACCGACCAACTATGATGATGTCCATCACTTCTTTGATACTTCCGCTGTGGAAGATGCCATCGAAAGGACGCTGAAGGTGAATCCGGATGTCCTCATGGTCATCAAGTCCACGATCCCTGTGGGGTACACTGAATCCGTGAGGAAAAAGTACGGCGTGAAGAATATTATCTTCAGCCCGGAATTTCTGAGAGAATCCAAAGCCCTTTATGATAATCTGCATCCGAGCCGCATCGTTGTAGGCTGTGACGATGACCAGAAGGCAGAGGCGCAGATGTTCGCAGACCTTCTTTTGGAAGGTGCAAGAGTGGAGGAACAGAGAGCTGGTCAGGAACCGCAGAATATCCCGGTTCTCCTTGCTCATCTGACCGAGGCGGAAGCGATCAAGCTGTTCGCCAACACTTATCTGGCTGTCCGGGTATCTTACTTCAACGAGCTGGACACCTATGCTCAGACCAAGGGACTGGATACACAGATGATCATTGATGGCGTGTGCATGGATCCGCGTATCGGCGGCCACTACAACAATCCGTCTTTCGGTTACGGCGGATATTGCCTGCCGAAGGATACCAAGCAGCTCCTCGCCAACTATAAAAATGTGCCTCAGACCATGATCGAAGCGGTTGTGAAGAGCAATACGGTGAGAAAAGACTTTATTGCGGATCAGATCATCAGCCGGAACCCTGGCACTGTCGGCGTTTACCGCCTGACCATGAAGAGCAACAGTGATAATTTCCGTGCCTCCGCTATTCAGGGTGTCATGAAACGGATCAAGGCAAAGGGCATTCCGATCATTATTTATGAGCCGACGCTGGACGATGGAAGCGAGTTCTTCCGCAGCAAAGTCGTAAATGATCTGGAGAAATTCAAGGCACAGAGTGATGTAATCATTGCCAACCGCTTTGACGCGGATGTACTCGGTGATGTGGAAGAGAAGGTCTACACCCGCGACCTGTTCCGGAGGGACTAAAGATGCAGCACATTGATCTGAATAATAAAACGATCCTGGTGACGGGCTCGCCTGGATTCATTGGAGCAAACCTGGTGATCCGCCTGCTGAAGGATTTACAGGGCGGGACGATTGTCAGCCTTGACAATATGAATGACTATTATGATCCGGCGCTGAAAGAGTATCGTCTGAGATTGGTGGAGAAGGCAGCGGAGACATCTCCTGTAAAGCATGTGTTTATTAGGGGCTCCATCGGAGATAAGGAGCTGGTGGATAAGCTATTTGCCGACTATCACTTCGACCTCGTGGTGAACCTTGCCGCGCAGGCGGGGGTGCGTTACAGCATCGACCATCCAGACGTCTATATAGAATCCAACATCATCGGCTTTTACAACCTGCTGGAGGCCTGCCGCCACAATCCTGTGGAGCATCTGGTTTATGCGTCGAGCAGCAGTGTGTACGGCGGGAACAAGAAGGTGCCGTTCTCCACAGAGGATAAGGTGGATAACCCGGTGAGCCTGTATGCCGCAACGAAGAAAAGCGATGAATTGCTGGCGCATGCTTATTCCAAGCTTTACAACATTCCGTCCACGGGACTCCGGTTCTTTACGGTTTACGGTCCTGCTGGCCGCCCGGATATGTTCTACTACAGCGCCACACAGAAGCTGGTAGCGGGAAAGACCATCCAGATCTTCAACTACGGCGATATGCGCCGGGACTTCACTTACATCGATGACATTGTAGAAGGCATTGTGAGAGTTATGCAGGGTGCGCCGGAAAAGAAGAACGGAGCAGATGGTTTGCCGATTCCACCCTATGCTGTGTACAACATCGGCGGCGGACAACCTGAGAATCTGCTTGACTATATCAGCACGCTCCAGGAGGAACTTGTGAGAGCAAAGGTGCTGCCTGAGGATTACGACTTCGAGGTCCATCGTGAACTCGTCGGTATGCAGGCCGGGGATGTACCCGTAACCTATGCGGATTCCGAGGCACTGGAACGTGATTATGGCTTCACGCCGAAGATCGGCATCCGTGAAGGTCTGCGTGCTTTCGCCGAATGGTACGCCGAGTATTATAAATAAACCGCAGCCCACCGACTACCTTTTCAACTTGGAGCACCTTTCCCGGTTGAACATGGAGCTGGTGGGCTTCTCTTTGTCTGTTTCTGACAAAAATAGCCTTCAATGCTTGCTATGTGCAAAACTCTGAGTTAACTTGTAGAACAAGATGGCAGATTCACATTGCCGTTGGAAAACCTAACCAGTTTGCTTACAGGATCTGAATGAATTGGATGGAAGAACTGATCAGCATTGGGAGAGGAGAAATAAGAACCATGGGGTTAACAAGAGTTCCGGCGCAGCGGGAAAACGAGAAGACACGCGTTGCGATTTATTGCCGTGTAAGCACAAAAACGGAGGAACAAGAAGATAGCCTGGAAATACAGAAGAAAGCATATATTGACCTTATCAGTCTTCGTTCCAATTGGGAACTTGTGGGCATTTATGCTGATAGCCTTTCAGGCTTAAGCGCAGAAAAACGGCCAGAGTTCATGAGAATGATTGAAGAGGCTTTGAACGGAAATATTGACCGTATCCTCTGTAAGAGCATTTCCCGTTTTTCTCGAAATGTAGTTGAATGTAAATTATACACGGAGAAGCTGCGACTTAAAGGAGTGGCGGTAGAGTTTGAGAAGGAGCACATCCGTACGGATGATCCCACCAGCGCCTTTATCTTCTCCCTCATGGCGGTCATTGCTGAAAACGAGAGCAGGAGTATTTCCGAGAACATAAAATGGAGTCAACGGGAGCGGGTTAAACGTGGGGAGTTCAACCTTGGCAACAATCGTATCCTTGGCTATGACACTGTGGACGGGAAACTGGTTCCAAATGATGATGCAGATACTGTGCGTCTCATCTATTCTTTGTTCCTGCGAGGTAACACTATTAATGAAATTATAAGGATACTGACGGAGCTTGGCGAAAAATCTCTAAAAGGCAATCAGTTCAGCCGAAGCGCAATCCGTTATATCTTGAGTAATGAGACATATAAAGGTGATAAACTCCTGCAGAAAGATCATCCGAGAGATCTAATCACAAAAAGGCCGGATCCGAATATTCCCTATGAGAGTAATTATCTGGAAAACGATCATGAGGCAATTGTGGACAGAAAGATGTGGGACGCTGTTGCCGATATGCTGAAAAAGAATACGGAACTCGAGGGAGCGGTTGGTCACAGAGGAGGTCAGCCACACTTTTTATATGGGAAGGTTTTTTGCGAGTGCGGAGCTCCAATGACGCGGCGGACAGTCAACGGCCCAGGTGGAGGGAAGATTAAGATATGGATCTGCCGGGAAAGACGGAAAGGAAATTGCAAAGGAAGGAACGTCAAGGAAGAGGAACTGCTGAATGCCGTGGTTGCAACAAGGATCGTGGTAAAAGGAGATGGACTTGAGTTTGTACAAGTGTGAGAGCGGGCATGCTATGTGAGTAATTCCGAATTATCTTGTGGAACAAGGCAGTAATCCCACTCAACGGACGAAATACATAGTCATAAAAGTGGCGCAAAGGAGGAGCAGAATGAACATAGAAAGATTCGGATTTGAGCAGACGGATCTGGTGGTGGTAACGGCTGTCAATGCGTACCTGAAGAAGCTGACGCCGGGATTGAGGAAGGAGATGTTAAAGTCAATCGTAATATCAGATGGCGTGGAAACCTTGATAGATGGGGCACATCTTGCCGATCTGATCGAAAATTCCAAAACCGCTGCAATGATTGGTTCTGTGGAGTGGAAAGACTGTGGTGATCCGCTTATGAAGAAAACATTGGATTTCATTCATGAGATATTGTCCACGATAGACGGAAAAAAATATGTGAAGGATTCTCATAATAAGTTCTTGAAATTTATCGTGAGCTGTGCGGCGGAAGCATGAGAGTCGAAGGAAAATGATCATGAAAAAGATTCTGTATCTTAAAAGTAGGACGGAGAACGATCAACAGTATATGGCTACATATTGATAGAGGGGCAAAAATGGAACTGGTAAATAATAGCCTGGAGCTTTTTTACGATAACGGATGCGGCGGAAGGATATTCAAGGTGCTGATTGAAAATAAAGCCTATCTCGTCAAGTGTGCGAACTACGGGCAGTCCGTAAATGAATATGTGGCTCAGTCAGTTATTGCTGCAATTGGCTTACCAGCTGTGCCTTCTGTTCTGGTCAGGATAGGACATGCCGAAATAAAAAAGGCTGGTCTTGGTGGAATACCTATTGATACCTTCGGGGCAGTCGAGTATGTGTCAGGGCTGAAACGGGTAACGGACAGAGAAATCTTTAAGGGCGGCAATAGAGAGAGGATGAGTCGCTATTGCGAGTTACTCATGTTGGATAGCCTTCTTGCTGATGACGATGATACGGTTGAAGTTTATGAAACCGAAGATGAAAAAATGATACTGCTTGACCTAGGCGAGGCTATCACACAACAACCATATTTGGAATCGGCATTACGAAAGGAACCAAATGCTGTGGTGGCCTTTTCGCTTCGATGTAAAATGTCTTCCGAGCTGATGATGGTTAACCGGCGCATTGAACAGGGCAAAAAATACTGCCAGCAGCGTATGGAAAAATACGACTATTTGGATATTGGAATGATTGATAATGCAGCTTTTTCTGCCATTGAACGTTTGGCCCGTTTGGATTTTAGGGATCTAAGACAATGCTTCAAAGGATTAGAAGAGAACTATGGAATTGAGATCTGTGAAGGATATAAGCTGTTATTTAGGAGATTACGGAGCACTTGCCGCTTGATCTTGAAATATCGGTGATGACTTAAGATATCACCTGTATACGCGACGAAAAGAATATAAAGCAGCCCACTGGGTTGTAAGCGTCAAACAAGAGGCCGTCTAGCGACATAATCTTTGGACGTCATCGCACCAGGGCATAAGGCTGGTCAAAAAGCCATCAGAATAGTTCCTGTTTGCGGAAGGCATGCGCTCCAACAGGAATTTGAAATACTGATACGGATTGAGGCCATTCGCCTTAGCGGTCTCAACAATGCTGTACACCGAGGCACTCGCTTGCGCACCATTGGTCGTGTTGCAGAACAGCCAGTTTTTTCGACCCACAACAAATGGGCGAATTGCGTTCTCCGCGTCGTTGTTGGAAATAGGGATTCTTCCATCGAGAAGGAAGGCGCACAGCGCCTGCTTCTGGCCTGTTGCGTATCCAATGGGCTTGGAGCAGGGATCGCTCTTCAAACGATTGCCGCTTGCGCACCATTGCCAGAATTCATCCAAGATCGGTTTGCTCCGTCTCTGGCGCTCGCCGAACCGCGTTTCGGGGGACAGATCGCGAAATTCGCGTTCCAGCATGAATAGCGCTTCGACGAGATCAAAGCCTTTCCTAAGCCCGGTTCCCTCCGCCGGGCACTTTCCGCTCGCCGCTTTGAAAAATTCTCTTCTGAGATGCGCCCAGCAGCCGCAGTTGGTGACCGTCTTGAGCGTCGGATACCCGGCCATGCCGTCCGTGACCAAAAAGCCCGCAAAGCCGCCCAGGAAGCGCTTGGGATGCTTTGCTTCCCGGCTGGGCTGGTATTCATAGATGACGATCGGATGCGCTTCGCAGGCGCCCGTCCGGTACACCCACATCTGCGAGTTGCTGCGGTCTTTTTCCTCCAGCACGTTGACCGGCGTTTCGTCGCTGTGAAGGACGTCGGACGCAAGCAGAGATTTGCGCAGATGCGCAACCACGTACTGGAAGTAATCCCGGTGGCAAAAGATCACCCAGTTCGCCAGCGTCGCCCTGGTGATCTTCAGCCCCGCCATCTCCCAGTCCTTCACCTGTCTGTACAGGGGAACGGCCTGCACGTACTTGGCGTACAGCACATAGGCGACGGTGCTGGCGCTCGCCAGGGAGTGGGCAAATACCGGATACCGTTTTGCCGGGGGAAGCGACGCCTTGACAAACACCGTGCGCGGGCCGTCCTTGCAGTCTTTGCACGCCTCGGCGGGCTTGTGACAATCCGGACATCCTTTGCCTCCGCCGAGGCAATCGCGGCAGGTGTAGGTTGCGCAGTAATACTCATGCACCTTGACGTGTGCGGGAATGTATTCGCACTCTTTCCGGATGAACTCCCTGCCGACCTTCTCCATCTCGTGACCGCAATGCGGACATCCCGTGTTTTCAGGCGCGAGGTCATATTCATGAACCTCTGTCGGCAGTCCCGCCAGAATTTCCTCTCGGGAACGGCGCTTTGCGCGCATGTGTTCCCGGACGGTGGAGTTCGTCTCACGCGGCAGATCTTCCGTCCTGCTGTCCGCCGTTACTTCGGCTTCGTCAAAGATGGATAACTGGTCGCATTCCGCCGGGATGGAAAGAGGCTGCTTCTCGCTCTTCTTCCCAAAGTACAACTTGCGCAGGTAATTGAGCTGGCTGGTCAACTCGGCGATCTGCTGTGTTTGCGTGGCGATCTGCTGCTCCTGGAACAGGATGTATTCCTTCGCTTCCGCAGTCAAGACGCCGTCTTTCGGTCTCTTCACGCTGGACACATCCCTTCGTTTCTTCTTGCTCCTATTATACGACACAATGAAGCCGGCGGCAAACCGGCTCATGCTGGGGGGACGCGCCAAAACAAGAACAGTTATTAAATTTATATGTCATCCCCATTCTTTTGGCGCATGTACTTTGCGTCTCTTGATCTGGAGTCCTTCGAGCAGCCGATGATACTCCTGAACGGTAATCTTCTGAACTTCAGCTTCGTTTCTCGGCCATTGGTATGTGGTTTCCTCCAATATCTTGTACAGCAGCAGGAAACCATCCTCCTCCCACAGTAGCGCCTTCATCCGATCCGCTCTTTTTCCGCAGAAGAGGAAAATACTTCGCTCAAACGGGTTCAGCTTGAATTGGTATTTGACGATGGAGGTCAGTCCGGTGATTGACTTCCTCATGTCCGTGTAGCCACAGACCATGTAGATGTTGTCAACCTCTATGTGTTCAGCGAGCATGGGCGGCAGCTTCCAGCAGTTTCCCAAGAAACGCCGCGCTTACATCTTCTGACACGATGATCTCCACGCCATTGAGTTTGAATGCGCATTCCTCCCGCTGCGCTACCTTCTCACAGTCGAGCTTCACGATACATGGAACCTGACTTTGGGTGGCTTGGACACTTGATTTACCTGCCATACTCCCAGGAAGAGCCTCCAACTCAAAACTTCTATGCCCTGTCGCGATTTTGACAGCCTCAGCCATGAGTAGTCGTTCCCACCGGTAATATGTCTTCGGATTGATCCTGTTCTGTTCGCACCATCTCTGCACCGGCTGCCCGCTGTTCCGGCAAGCGATGATCCGTTCCTTCCACTCTGAAAGCCGCGCCATGTGCTTGACTGCCCGGACTCCGTCCATTTCGACACCTCCATGATGGATGAGATTCAAGGGGTATCTCAGCGAATCTCTGTGACTCGTTTGGATTCCATGAGAGTCTCATTGATTCTTGAATCCCCCCACTATCTCATGATCTCATGTGGTTCGGACTGGTGTCCTCCCATCTGTTATTTGACGCTTACACTGGGTTTGCGTCCAACTTACGAAGAAGATCGTAACACGGAAGCACACCTGGTGGGCTTCTTTTTTTTGCTCTTTTTGACACTTAGCCCTTCTGACCAATGCAGGATTTCGCGGGCAGCGAACTTTAGCCCAACTGACAAACTGAACGAGGCGATTTAGCCCAACTGACAAATCAATATATAGCGTCGAAAAAGTCAAATGGAGATGCAAAATACTATATATGGTATTTAGCCCATATGACCACCTTGGAAGCAGATTGGATACTATACCATACTTTTTGGAACAGGAATCGGAAAGATTCCCTCTAGCGTTGTAGAGGCCTCAATGATCGATGGGGCAAACAGCTGGCAGCGATTAACTCGAATAACC
>Ga0116182_1000947_pt1 | contig 30865 bp, 25 predicted proteins | sample AD_UKC077_MetaG_FD_89805 | JGI IMG/M metagenome (GOLD analysis project Ga0116182, IMG submission 89805) | Active sludge microbial communities of municipal wastewater-treating anaerobic digesters from USA - AD_UKC077_MetaG | ecosystem: Engineered > Bioreactor > Anaerobic > Digestate | place: USA...
ACACAGCAGGCCACAGGTATCACATGGATTGGCAAAGGTATAGGGGTGGTGAAATCGGAAACATACGATGCAAAAGGTAAACTGACGAACAGGATGCTCCTGACCGGACTTGAATAGATTATCCTCCCTGTTGGGAGGTAAGAGATTATCATAAATCATTTATCAAATGAAAGTCCCATGCTGATTTGTTAATGGGTCTTCTCCTCGGGCTTCCGTTTATGTCCAGAAAGAAACGGCAGTCATTCTTTTGAAAAACGGTCTGATGCAATCATTAACCCATATCCCGCGAGGCTCTGTTAAAAGTACCGGATAATTGCTGACTGTAAATAAATCCGACCTTTTAACGTTGTTAAGAGACGAAGGATATATCATGGCTCATGAAAAACCATTAAGCCGGTACGAAAATCCCCTCGATTTTTTAACAATACATGAAATCAAATAATTCACTTTAAAACAATTAATCAATGAAAACTGTTTCAAAACTAATCATCACACTTCTTTTTTTAGCAGGCGCCACTGCCGCGAACGCGCAATTTAAAGCAGGCCTCAGGTTTGGAGGCAATCTCTCCAACATTATCACGGATGAGGAAGATTTTAAGGAGAGAATAAATGAAAAAATCGGATTCCATGGTGGAATTACTGCTGAATACATGTTCTCGCCCAGCATTGGCATTCAAACAGCCATTCTCTACAGTGAAAAGGGATCCAAGTTATTGTTTTTAGACACGGAAACTTCTATCGAGGATGGTCGTGCTCTCTACAAGGTTTACTTGACTCCCAAATTGGGATATATTGAGATGCCGCTGCATGCTGTTTACAAATTACCATTAGGCGCGGCTTCCAGTTTAACCCTTTCAGCCGGACCTTATATAGGATACGGCGTGACGGAAAAAATTAAGATGCACTATGACCTCAAATTTACGGGAGATATTACAAAGGAATCCAAGAAGGAGGCGAGGAACAGCCTTGATGAATTTACAGAAAACATGGAAAAAGGTTTAAATGAAACCATTGTCCTTTTCAAAGAAGATGGGATACTTACCCCGTTTGATTTCGGTGCCGGTCTGTCGGTGGGTTACGAACTACTTCAGAGATTCGAGGTAAAAGCTGGCATGGATATGGGCTTGAAAAACATCCTTCGGGAAAATGAGGACGAGTCTATAAAGAATACAAATATTTACCTCTCACTGGGTTTTAAGTTCTGACAAAAAAAGCTTCAGCAGGGGTAGCTTTCTGCCCCTGCTGTTTATGTGTCAACAGAAAGGTAACACTTTTTACGTGTATTATTACAGGACAGGGGATGTTGTCATCCCCTGTTTTGCTTTTACTCCCGGTATTCTTCGTTGACCCACCTGGGCTCGAACCAGGACTCTGCGGAACCAAAATCCGATGTGTTGCCAATTACACCATGGGTCAGTCTGACTCAACGGTGCTGCAAAAATAGGAAAATTTTTAAATAAAGAATTAAGCCGTATTACATTGCATCAAATGCAAGCTGGTCATCAGGAGTTCTTTGCATCACTTCTGATTCAATGACATAAAACGGACAGTCGACAAGCGACTTCATAATGAACGCGAGCTCACACATATCCTCATCTCCGGCATCATAATACCAGCAGATGCTAACATTCTCGCTGAGATCCTTCATTGAGGATATTTCCTTTATTATGTTGTAAATCCACTTAGTGGAACTGGTATTGATGTATTCAAATCCAAATTCAACGCTGGTCCTCTGTCCCCCGGCACGAACGTAAGATCTGATCCAGTCAAAAACCGGACGGTAAAACTCGCCTGGATTCTCCGGAATTGAACGTCCCACGATAAAGATCTTTCCGGGCCCCAGTAAGACCCGCGGAGTTCTTCTGGTTGGTTCAACAACGTATTTCTGTATACCTGTTAAGCCTTTCATCAAACTAACAAACGTAGAGTCCCGAAAATTATTCTGTAATTAATGGATGAGATTTTTGAAGAAATATCAGGAAACAGTAAAGGGACTATGAAAATCTGCTATTGCTGGTTGAAAAGAGTGGGTTCCGGTTCCTCCCACAACGACGGATGCTCTTCGTCAAAGCGCTTCAGAATAGCCTTCATCAGGGTCTCTCTAAGAAATTCCGACTTGTTGGAGATACGGTAGCGGCTGCAATAAATCCCGAGAGCCCTGGCTTCCCTGTTGTTAAGCATAACGGTAATCCTGTTGTTTCTTTTTAACCGCTCCTCTTTATATGGAACACGTTTCAAAACCCCTGCAATTGAATATGAATGCTAATTTAGAAAATCCTGAACTCTTTATTTTTTGGGGCGTGATTAGTTTTTAACAAGAAATGAAAAGCCAGTCTTAAGTGACTGGCTCCCCGTATTATATAATATTAAAAACTTTTAGCCCACAACTGTGCGGCCGCGGAATCGCTAAGCCTTTCCTTCGCTTCCCAGCACGTTGACTATCTTGTGCTTGTAAAGTTCCTTAAGTTTATCGCGGGCAGGCCCGAGATACTTGCGCGGATCAAATTCACCGGGGCTTTCCACAAACACCTTCCTGATGGCAGCAGTCATGGCAAGCCTTCCGTCACTGTCGATATTGATTTTGCAAACAGCCGATGCAGCTGCTCTTCTGAGCTGGTCTTCCGAAACTCCGGCTGCATTCTCAAGCTTGCCTCCATAGCGGTTTATCTCGGCAACAATATCCTGGGGAACCGATGATGCTCCATGAAGCACTATCGGGAAACCGGGAATCCTTCTCTCGCACTCCTCAAGAATGTCAAAACGAAGTGGAGGAGGAAGCTCACCGGGCTTTACCTTGAACTTGAATGCTCCATGCGATGTTCCTATCGAGATAGCCAGTGAATCAACGCCTGTCTTCTTCACGAAATCCTCAACCTCCTCAGGCTTGGTATATGTCGAGTGTTCTGCCGATACTTCATCTTCAATCCCGGCAAGCACTCCTAACTCTCCTTCAACGGTGACATCAAACTGATGAGCATACTCAACCACCTGTTTCGTAAGCCTGACGTTCTCTTCATAGGGGAAATGCGATCCGTCGATCATGACTGACGAAAATCCCGTCTCGATACACGATTTGCAGGTTTCAAACGTATCCCCGTGATCGAGGTGAAGCACTATCGGAATCGCGTATCCCAGTTCTTTCGAATATTCAACCGCACCCTTGGCAAGATACTGAAGTAAAGTCTGGTTTGCATACTTGCGGGCACCTTTCGACACCTGAAGAATAACCGGAGATCTGGTCTCAACACAGGCGCTGATAATAGCCTGCAGCTGTTCCATGTTATTGAAATTGAACGCGGGAATCGCATATCCGCCCGCCATTGCCTTCCTGAACATCTCTCTCGAGTTAACCAAGCCTAATTCTTTATAATGAAGCATAATATTAAGTATTTAAATGATTCGTGAAAGATAGGTAATTTGAAAATCGCAACCAAAATATAAGACAAAAAATGATATAAGAACCTGCCGTTTATGCCATATTCTCCTAATTGCTTATCTTCGTAGCCTTATTTTAAAGCAGCGGCCGTAGTGAGTTTTTTTGTGTTATATGCAGCATTCAGGAGAAAAATCAATCATTATAAGGTAAGCCGATCTCAATGATTCTAACAAACAATTTATCATGAAACCCACGTGTGTCAAATGCATAAACACATATTTATATTTATATTTATATTTATATATTTATATAATTTTCAGCCATGTGGGCCCACGCATGAGCGGGCTACCTTTAAAATCAAAATTATATCAGAATGAAAAGAATTTTCATAATTACAATTGCTTTGCTGCTTGCATCCTGGGGACCGCTGGACGCTCAGAAGGAATGGTCGCTCGAGGATTGCATCCGCTATGCCATTGACCATAATATCCAGATAAAACAGCAGACCATCCAGACAAAAGTTCAGAAGAACACACTGGAGCAGTCAAAGCTCAGTCTCCTTCCTACAGTTGCAGGCCAGGCATCGCACGATTACTCCTTTGGAAGGGCCCTCGACCAGACAACATATGATTTTCATAACCAAACCCTAAGATCCAACTATTTCTATCTGGGAGGAAGAACCGATCTCTTTACCGGACTTCAGAACCTTAACACCATTCAGAAAAACAAGTATGAACTGCTGGCAGGTGAACAGGATCTTCAGAGAATCCGCGACAATGTATCCCTCAGCGTTGCCCTAGCTTACCTCCAAATCCTGCTGAACAAGGAACTGGTAACTGCCACGGAGAATCAGCTGAACACGACCCGCGAACAAATAACCAAAACCGGCATAATGGTTGATGCCGGAAGCATGGCAAGGGGAAACCTTCTGCAGATAGAAGCCCAGGCAGCCCAGGAAGAGGTGACCCTGGTAAATATGCTTAACCAGCTTGATATATCATACCTGAACCTGACACAGCTGCTTGAACTTGAAACAACTGAAGGATTCGAGATAGTTGTACCGGATATCCATGTTGAGGAAACAGCAACAATTGATGGAAACATCGAAGAAATATACACACTGGCAGTTCAGTCGAGGCCCGAGATCAGAAGTTCGGAAATGAAACTCACTGCAAGCGAGTATGCCCTCAGGATTGCAAAGGGAGCCAGAAGCCCCAGCATTTCGATGAGTCATAATTTCGGGACAAGGTATTCGCATATTGCCAACTTTCCCGGACAGCAATCGTTCGAGGATCAGCTGAAGAACAACAAGAACTACGGACTCGGGTTCTCCATGAGTATCCCTATCCTGAACGGATGGCTGGTCAACAAGAATATTGCAAACTCCAAGCTGGCCGTTGAAAACAGTCAGTTCACCCTCGAAGGAGCCAGAAAAGAACTCTACAAGAATATACAGCAAGCTTATGCAGATGCCGTGGCCGCCCTCAAGAAGTACAACGCGAGTTCAAAAGCTGTTAAATCATCTGAAGAATCGTTCAGATACACCGAACAGAAATTCAACGTCGGAATGATAACTCCCGTCGACTACAACGCGGCAAAAACGCAGCTCCTGAACGCTCAGTCTGAAATGTCGCAGGCAAAATATGAATATATATTTAAAATCAAAGTATTGGATTTTTACAAGGGATTACCCCTGACTCTGAACAAGTAATTATAAATATGGTATACTGATGAAAAACAATAAAATACTTAAGATCCTCGTCCCTTTGACAATAGTCCTTATAGTTTTCGCATTGATTGGGAAAAAAGCCGGCTGGTTCGGAAAGGCGGCCACGGTAAAAGTGTCAGTTGAAAATGCAGAAAAACGAACAATCATAGAAACAATAACCGCCAACGGGAAGATACAGCCTGAAAAGGAAGTCAAGATCACTCCCGACGTTTCAGGTGAAATTGTTGAGCTTACCGTCCGTGAAGGTGACAATGTTGAAAAAGGTCAGCTGCTGCTCAGGATCAAACCTGACGTCTATATCTCACAGCGCGACCGCTCTCTTGCTGCAATCAGTCAGGCTCGTGCAAGACTTTCACAGGCCGAGGCACAGTTCATACAGGCTGAACTTTCATATAAAAGGAACAAACAGCTTTATGACGAAGAGACTATATCCAGGTCGGAATTTGAACAGGCAGAAGCATCCTATCTGGTTGCCAAAGCTGAGGTTGACGCGGCCAGATTCTCCGTGACGAGCGCGGAAGCAGCTCTTAAAGAGGCCAATGAAAACCTTGTAAAAACATCCATCTATGCACCCATGTCGGGAACCGTTTCAATGTTGCTGGTGGAACTCGGCGAAAGAGTGGCAGGTACAGGTATGATGGCAGGTACTGATATGCTTAGGATTGCAGATCTTTCCAGGATGGAAGCCCAGGTTGAAGTCAACGAGAATGATATCCCGAGAGTCAAGCTCGGCGATACCGCTACCATCGAGATCGATGCCTATACCGACCATAAATTCAAGGGTATTGTAACAGAAATAGCCAGCTCGGCAAAGACAACCGGTGTCTCAGCCGATCAGGTAACCAACTTTGACGTTAACATACTAGTGCTGCCTGACTCTTATGAGGCGCTTGTTACCAGCCATAACCAGAACCCGCTTAGACCGGGTATGTCGGCTACTGTCGACATCCGGACAGAAATCAGGGAGGGAATCATTTCAGTACCCATTCAGTCGGTAACAACCAGAACAGACACTACCGTGGTGGTCAGGAATCTGTCAGACGAAAAAATTCGTACATTGGTATTCATTACTGACGGTGAACGCGCCCTGGCAAAGGATGTGATTACAGGAATACAGGATAACAGTTATATAGAAATTATTTCAGGTGTTGCCGAAGGAGATCGTGTTATTTCCGCACCCTTTTCCGCCATAAGCAAAAAGCTGTCTGATAGCACACTGGTCGAAATTGTTAAGAAGGAAGACCTCTTCTCCCTCGAATAAACAACCTGCGGAAGAAGGATTCATAAGGGAATATGATAATTTGTCTCGAGACTTCAACTCCAATATGCTCGGTTGCTCTCTGCGACAGCAATGGTCCGGCTTACCTGAGAGAGAGCTCCGGAGAGAAATCCCATGCATCACTGCTTACCGTTTTTACCGCTGAACTTCTTGAAAGAGCCGGATTAAAGGCAAAAGACCTCGAAGCAGTGGCCGTTAGCAAGGGCCCCGGCTCATACACCGGACTCCGGATAGGCGTTTCAACCGCTAAGGGGATTGCATACGCGGCTTCACTGCCGCTGATCGGAGTCGAAACCACCCTTTCGATGTTCTACGGTATCGACGACAGAATGAGGAAGAAATACGGACTCGATAACAATTCTCTCTTCATCCCGATGCTTGACGCACGCCGGATGGAAGTCTATTACTCAATACTGGATGATGAAGGCAGAACCGTTAAGGAAACATCCGCTGAAATTATTGATGAATATTCATTCACTGACATACCCACGGATATAAGACTGCTATTCTTCGGCGACGGTGCAGAAAAATGCCGCGGTATTATTAAACGTGAAAATGTAGCATTTGCCGATGAATTCAGGATCTCGGCAGCCCATATGTACCAACCTGCATTTAAATCACTTAGACAACAGACTTTTGAAGATATTGCTTATTTTGAACCGTTTTATCTCAAAGATTTCATAACTTCACGTCCTAAAAAAAATATACTTGGCAGGTAATTTGATTGTTATAATCAAAGTACCCTTAAAAAAGCAGTATGAGGCATATTAAAGCTCTTTTGCTGGCCCTCCTGATACCGGCGCTTTCTTCCGGACAGGAAAAGGCTTACCTGCCGGGTGAAAAGATTAATTTTGTAATAAATTATGGAATCATCCAGGGAGGTGCCGTTTCTCTTGAACTCCAGACTGATACCTTCAGAGGCAGGAATGTGTGGCATTCAACCCTGCTGGGACGGACAACCGGGATGGTAGATGCAGTCTTCAAGGTAAAGGACATCTATGAAAGCTTCATGGAACCTTCGACCGGATTACCGGTGTTCTCGATCAGAAACATCAGGGAAGGACGTTATACCAAATATAACGAGGTGATCTTTGACCACTACAGCAGACCCGATTCGTCAGTTCTGACAAGCGACCTCTCTGGTGTGCATGTGACCGAAAAAGGTATACACGATATCCTTTCATGTTTCTACTTCATGCGGAACAATTATCTCCCCGGTTACGAAAAGATGAAAAAGGGAGATGTTATAACCATCAATACATGGTTCGCTGATGAATACTACCCGATTATTATGAGATACATGGGAACCGAAGAGATCAAAACAAAGATCGGCAGGCTCAAATGCCTGAAGTTCAACCCGGTCACTGAGGTTGGAAGACTGTTTAAAACACAGGATGACGTGACATTCTGGTTCACGGCCGACAGGAACTATCTGCCCGTAAGAATCAGGTTCAACATCTTTGTGGGAGCCTTTGTAGCTGAAATAGTTGATTACGAAGGACTGAAATATCCGCTGGAAATAAGAGGAAAAGATACTAACCAATAACAGAAATATTGTTTTTTTATGGCAACTACTGCAGATTTCAGAAACGGACTGGTAATTGAGTACAACGGGGAACTTCATACCATTGTGCAGTTCCAGCATGTAAAGCCCGGAAAAGGCCCGGCTTTTGTAAGAACCAAACTAAAGAACATCAAGACAGGAAGGGTGCTTGACAATACTTTTCCATCCGGCACAAGAGTTAACGTGGCAAGAGTTGAAAGACGCCCCTACCAATATCTCTACAAAGATGAAGTCGGATACTATTTCATGCATGTCGAAACCTTCGAGCAGATACACGTTCACGAGGAACTTATCGACGCCCATGAATTCCTGAAGGAAGGAGAAAATGTTGAGGTTGTATACCACGCCGACACCGATACCGTTCTATCAGTAGAGGTTCCGCAGTTTGTAGTGGTGGAAGTTACCTATACCGAACCCGGACTAAGGGGCGATACCGCAACCAACACCTTCAAGCAGGCTACCATCGAAACCGGGAGCACTATCATGGTACCGCTGTTTATCGATACCGGCGACAAGATCAGGATAGACACCGCGAGCAAAACCTATATAGAAAGGGCAAAACTATAGCTTAATGAGAAAAAAAAAGACTTCGGTTGACAGACTTCAGATATCCAGGTTCAAGCTTGACTCACTTCTGGATATTACCCTGTCGATAAACGATAACCTGCCGACCGAAGATCTTTTATCAAAATATGAATCGATTCTCAGAAATAAGCTGGGAATAGGTAAAATCATTATTTTCAAGCATTCCCTCCGCTGGGAATGTATTCTCAACGCCGGTTTCCCCGAGGAATTTGAAACCGGTATCGACGTAGAGAACAAACTCCTGAAATACAACGAGACAGAAATAAGGAACAAGAACCTGGGAATAGAGGGAGTGGAGATACTTATCCCCATTTTCAGCAACAATACACCGCTTGCATTTATCCTAATAGGCGATATCGAGGAAGATCGCAAGGGTATGAGCCCCGTGATCAGACATCTAAACTTCGTTAAGACCATATCAGGAATAATTATTGCAGCCATCGAGAATAAAAGGCTTTTCATGGAAAGTCTCAGGCAGGAAGCGCTAAAAAAAGAGCTCGAACTGGCCGCAGAGATGCAGCAGAAGCTAATCCCCGACAACAGGTCGATGCCGGTGAATGAAAAGCTCAGGATAACCGGCTTTTATTACCCTCATTACGAGGTCGGCGGAGACTATTACGACTGCATCAGGCTCTCCCCCTCAAAAACCGGATTCTGCATTGCCGATGTTTCCGGAAAGGGAATCGCGGCCGCGATACTTATGTCGAACTTCCAGGCCGGACTCAGGGCGCTTTTCACTTCCGACATTGAACTCGAAACACTTGTCATAAAGCTCAACGACCTTATCTGGACAAATGCCGAGGGAGATAAGTTTATAACATTTTTCGTGGCCCGCTACGATCATCAGACGGCTATCCTCGAGTATCTCAACGCCGGCCATAACCCTCCCGTATTCTTCAACAATGAAAGCCGTCAGCTTACTCATCTCCATTCACAGTGCATAGGCATCGGAATGATAGATGAAATGCCTCCTGTAAAACACGAGGTCCTGCATGTTACCGCCAACTCGAAGATAGTTTGCTACACCGACGGCCTTTCCGACCTTAAGGGTGACAACGGCAAAGAAATACTAACTTCTGAAATAGTGAAGCACATAAAAAACAAGATGCCTGTTGAGGAAAACGTCAAAAAGATGCTGGATAAACTGGGAATCCCCGATAATAATCCCGGGCTCTTTGATGATGTCTCCATTATTGCCGCCGACTTTATCAAATAACTGTAGCCCCCAAAGGGGGTTCAATCAACTTATCCTTAGCAGGTAATAATTCTTCTTTCCCTTCTGAACAAGCAGGTATTTATTGTTGAGAAGCATATCACTTCCTACAATCATATCAGGATTATCAATCCTGACCTTGTTTATGCTCATCCCTCCGCCCTGAACAAGCCTTCTAAGTTCACCCTTCGAAGCAAACACAGCGGAGTGTTCAGCGCACAGATCAGCCGCGCTTACACCGTTACGGATCACATCCATACTGATGTCAAATACCGGCACTCCCTCAAAAACCGAAAGGAAGGTTTTCTCATTCATCTTCCTGAGCGATTCGGTGGTGCCTTTCCCGAACAGTATCTGTGAAGCCTCAAGAGCGGATTCATATTCCCCGCGTGAATGCACCATCACTGTCATCTCCTCAGCAAGGCGCTTCTGAAGTATCCTTTCATGAGGAGACAGACGGTGACTCTCAGTCAGCTCCTCTATAACAGCCTTGTCGAGCAGGGTGAATATCTTTATATACCTCGCGGCATCCTCATCCGAAACATTGAGCCAGAACTGGTAAAAATGATAGGGCGAAGTTTTCTCCGGATCGAGCCAGACATTTCCCGCTTCAGTCTTTCCGAATTTCGTGCCGTCCGACTTGGTTATGAGAGGACAGGTCATTGCAAAAGCCTCTCCACCCGTCTTCCTTCTTATAAGCTCGGTACCGGTGACTATGTTCCCCCACTGGTCCGATCCGCCCATCTGAAGTTTGCAGCCAAGTTCATTGTAAAGATGAAGGAAATCGGTTCCCTGGACAAGCTGGTATGAGAACTCGGTAAAGGACATTCCCTCCTTTGAATCGGCCCCAAGTCTCTTCTTCACCGAATCCTTTGCCATCATGTAATTAACCGTGATGTGCTTTCCTATCTCCCTTATGAATCCAAGGAAAGAGTAATCCTTCATCCAGTCATAATTATTAACCATAATGGCTTTGTTCTTCCTCTCAGGGGAAAAATCAAGAAATTTCGCCAGCTGTATCCTGATGCACTCCTGGTTTCTTTGAAGGGTCTCCTCGTCAAGTAAATTTCTCTCCTCCGACTTGCCCGACGGATCGCCAATCATACCGGTTGCACCTCCCACAAGGGCTATCGGAACATGTCCTGACCGCTGGAAGTGAACAAGCAGCATAACCTGTACCATATGGCCTATATGAAGAGAGTCGGCAGTCGGATCAAATCCGATATATCCCAGGGTTGACTCCTTCGCGAGCAATTCTTCAGTACCCGGCATGATGTCATGGATCATGCCTCTCCATCTCAGTTCTTCAACAAAAGTCATAATTTGTGCTTTTATCCGGACTGCAAATATAGCAAAGGCAGCTAAACCGTTGTCTCAGCCGGGTTTTTTTTGGTTTCCTGTTTCTTCTTCAGCCTGTCAAAGCTTTTATCAAAATTGCCTTCGCCAATGATCGGGAAGAGAGCCGGTGCAATATCCGCTATGGGGCTGTATAATCTGGAAGTTTCTATCGTTCGTGCAGGCAGAAACCTGTGTTTTGCATCTATTGCATTCAATACCGTGAATATCACACTCAATATCAAAGCTGTTTTAAAAAGGCCGAAAAGAAGTCCGAGAAGTGAGTTCAGCACTCCCAGCGAGATCTTGTCAAGAAACATGTCAACGATCACTCCCACAAAATGAACCAGGATCACAATGATCACAAAGGTTATAAGGAATGCTATTATGCCCGTATACTGACCGGTCATGTCAAAGTAGTCATAGAGCCTTTCTGCAGTGAATGAGGAGAATTTAATGGCTCCCCATATTCCAAGAATGAGTGCCAGCAGCGATGCCAGTTCCTTTATGAAACCGTCAATAAAACCTCTTGCAAGTCCGAAAACGAGAAGTATAATGATGACAAAATCAATCCAGTTCATGGTTGTGTAATTTGTGCATGAAATTATGAAAGATCGCTGACTCAACAAAAAGCTTATTAAGTGTTTTCGGGAAATCCGGTATTATTTCCCTGTTTCTCCGGTTTTCAATAGTTCCCTGCAAAATCTCCGGGGCTTTGCTATCACGAAAAAAAGATATAATTTTACACCCCGGAAAATCCGGTCCCATAGTTCAATGGATAGAACGAAGGTTTCCTAAACCTTAGATTCAGGTTCGATTCCTGGTGGGACTACAGAAAAACCCCTTATATAATTGAATATAAGGGGTTTGTGATTTATTGTGCCCCCGTTTTGTACCCATTTTGATAGATTAGATTTGAGGTAACAATAATAATGTAATCTTCACTTAAAATATCATGACTAGTCTTCTTTCCCCGACTGTTTTAAAGAAGATACTGTTGTAAATCAAATGCATACAGTGGCATTTTTCTTTGTGGTAATAAATATGATAATAAAATATATATTCTTTGATCAAAGGTTATCCCTTTTTTTCGCTGCTGATGACTTGTTTTTCCTTCGTTTCTACCTCTCGAACACATCCAGTGAATATAATTTGAAGGCAATATTTCAACCTTTTGGGAAGAATCTCAGTAGTTGTGTCAATTATTAGTGCAAAATCTTGCAAGTTCTCTGGCTTCTTCGAGGATTTGCTTGGGAATGTTTCCTTGTTTGTCAAGGGAATGGGCTATTGAATATATATATACATTTTGCAAAACACCTGACAACTTAGTAGATTTATTATATGGTGTTGAATATTATTTGGTTATGAATGTCTCTAATTCATCATCAAAATAGGTTAATTTTATCTTCAGTGAGTTTACAAAATTTACATCATCAATTGTTGGGCGGGTGCTTAAAACTATTTCCAGATTTGCTTCTTTATCGTTAAAATATTGATATTCTAATAATTGTCCGACCGCAATCCTGATTGCATACTTGGTTTTTATATTTTCTGTCGGCTTTAACTCACAAAAACATATTCTTCCATCTTTACGATATTGAACATCAATAAAATTAGAGTTCTCTTCAAATTCTATTCCATTATCTGATAAATATTTGACAAACTTAGCTTGCAATTTTGCATGTAATGGTTCTATATTCCTTCGACCTTCGACCCAATAAGAATAGGAATTTATAGCTGTTGCATTTGTGACTTTTCTATTATACTTCTTTCGAAGTTCTGCATTTGTCTGAATAACAGGTGGGTTATTTACCCTATCATAATCAAACTCACCTGTAGTTAACCAATCAAAAACAAATGAATTTTCCTTTATTTGTTCATAAACAATATCCATAATAGTCTGTGGAAGAACTGCCTGGTAATTTCCATGCATAGAAACAAGTTTATTTTGACCTGAAATCTTTTTTGCATCTAATAAAATAGGTCGCTCAAACCATTTATAATTTTCAATCGGACATTTCCATCTAATCCATTTACAATCTTCCTTCCAATGTTCTAAAAACTTCTCAAAATCGTCATTAAAACAATTTCTAACAGTGCTTTGCTCCCAAAGTTGATTATAGTTGTCAAAAAAATTTAATTCTTTCGATATCAATTGCATCTCTTCATCATCATTGTCATAAACATTAGTGGCAATACCTAATGCATATTGATTTCTACTGTGTGATGCAATCATTAGAATACACAGATTACCATTTTTTGAATATTCAAATAATCTTGCCTGAGCTTCAGTATGGAATACTTTAAAACCACGCCAAATCCGATTTGGATTATTATTCCATTCTTCGTGTCCATAGCCTTTTTCTGCTGAGTATCCACTACTACTTTCAAATCCTGAAGGACTAATATAGTCATTGGTGTTCCACATCAACGGTTTCAAAATACATACTTTCATTATAATGAATTTAATTATGTTGACAATACAAAGAATTCAGCTAGTAACTTAACTACATCAACTTGTATAATTTTTTCTGGTATTACCCCTCTTCCTCCACCTCCTGGTTCAGCAATATCCCCTTCATAACGTGGAATTAAGTGAATATGGACATGTGGTATGGTTTGCCCTGTTGCTTCATTGCTTGTATAAGCAATAGTATGAAAACGAAAACATCTTTCACTTATCTTATTTATTCAATGGTATATTTAAGATGTTGCTCATATATCTTCTGTGCTGTTTCAATACATCTCCTGTCATTTGTTTCCAACAGATCGGCATAAGCTATTATCGGTGGAACCACTTTTTCATTTTCCTGACCAAATCGCCAGAATTTTTCATATACTGTAACATTACCGTTATTGTCCGGTACTAAGCGATAGTTTTTAATCAAATCCAACTTCTTTTCATTTGTATATAAAGTCAGAATTTGTGGGAGAAGATAACCTGTATAAATATTTCCGGCAGCTTCCCCCCCCCAACATGTATTTCCCCCATCTATTTTTAATTCCTTCCATTTATTAAAGTCATCAGCTTCTATGAACCTGAAATTACCGAGGAATAAAGTCGGTTTCAATTTATCATTGTAGCCAGTTATCCATTTCTGAAGCAAATCCTTTTTGTTCGTAAGTTTAAATTTTTTCCCATCCTTTCGCAGCAAAAAACCCCCTTCAGTTAGGTCATCAAGGATAAGCTTCACATTCCCAATTGCAATACCAGCATTTCTTGCAATCTCACGGTAAGTGTCATTGATTTTTTCTGCATTTAAAAGGAATAACAGGGTTGCTTTCAATCCTGTCTTTGTGAATGCTCTGCCATGTTTTTCAGGATAATGGCGTTTTTCCCTGTTTCCTTCTACTTTTATCATGATATTGTCTGCCTCAATATTCACATTGCCATTCAAGTCAATATATCCTATTTTATTTTCTTTAAGGAGATTTCTAATTTTAGGAAATATAGTTTCTGCAATGACAAGAAGTGGATTATAGATCTTAGCCTGATGAAAAATCTGATCCAATTGGTAATTCCTGAGTTCCTTCCTGATTGCTACATAGAAGGTTTGTTTTATTCTTTTATAGGTAATTGTCAGAATACCATCAATATCCTTAGCAACAGGTTCTGTCCATAAGGCATTGACATTATGCTCTTTAAGAATTTCTTCCGTAACAGTATATATCAATCTTTCTTTCATTAATGTTCATTTATATTAGATATTCACGTAACGTGAACATGCGAATATATTGAACATTTAAGGATTGTCCAAATTAATCCTGAAGGAAATATAGAGGTTCGATATATCTACTTTAAAATATAGTGAAATCTTTATATTCGTCTTGCACCCTGTGACCTGCGTGTTGCGTCACCCGAATTACCAGGGCCGCTCAGGGAGAACCGGGGGCTACTGTATCCCTTCAAGATCAAGCATGAAGGCATACTCCAGGGCGGTGGTTTTCAGCCGCTCAAACCTCCCGGAAGCTCCTCCGTGACCTGCAGTCATATTTACGTCCATGATTAGGATATTGTCATCCGTTTTCATTTCCCTGAGCCTGGCAACCCATTTGGCAGGCTCCCAATACTGCACCTGCGAATCCCAGTAACCGGTAGTTACAAGCATATTGGGATAATCCTGAGCCTTCACCTGGTCGTAGGGAGAATACGAGAGCATGTAGTCATAGTACTCCTGCTTCCGGGGATCGCCCCATTCATCCCATTCAAAGGTGGTAAGAGGTATCGTGGCATCGAGCATCGTACTTACAATATCAACAAAGGGTACCTGAGCTATTATGCCATTATAGAGAGAGGGCTCCATGTTGGCAACGGCTCCCATCAGAAGTCCCCCGGCACTTCCTCCCATAGCGTAAAGATGGCCGGCTGAAGTGTATTTCTCATTGATCAGGAAACGTGCACAGTCGTTGTAGTCGGTGAATGTATTGATCTTTTTCAAAAGCTTCCCGTCCTCGTACCACTGGCGTCCCATTTCACTCCCACCCCTGATATGGGCAATGGCGAAGGAGAAGCCCCTGTCGAGAAGACTGATGATTGATGAACGGAATGAAGGTTCGGTTGATGACCCGTACGATCCGTAGGCATAGAGCAGCATCGGAGCACTGCCATCGTTGACAAAGCCTTTCCGGTAAACCAACGAAACTGGTACTTGCGTTCCGTCGCCCGCCGTTGCCCACAAACGCTTCGATTCATAGTTGTTCCTGTCGAAGCCTCCCAGAACACTGTCCTGCTTGAGAAGGGTTCTCATCCGGTTAATCATATCATAATCGAAAACCGAAGCGGGAGTGGTGAGAGAAGAATAGCTGTATCGCAGAATTGTGGTGTTTGCCCCGGGATTCATGCTTATGCCGGCAGTATAGGTTTCCTCCCCGAAATCGAGGTTATGTTCCGATTTATCTGAAATATTGATGATCCTGAGGTTTGTAAGGCCTTTGATGCGCTCGTCTATCACAAGAAAATCGTTGAACAGCTCGAAATCTTCAAGCAGGACGTCGGGCCGGTGAGGAATAACTTCCTTCCATGATGCCATATCCGTCTTTTGTTCCGGACACGTCATAAGCTTGAAATTCGTCGCACTTCCGGCATTGGTAAGGATGTAGAAGGTTCCGTTCAGGTGGTCTATGGAATAGAGATGATCCTCCCCGCGGGCTTCGAATACCCTGAATCCCTTTTCAGGACTGGCTGACTCTATCAGGCGAACTTCAGTGCTAAGAGTATGATGCGAAACGATTGTGATAAACTTTTTGCTTTTTGTCCTGCCAAGACCAAGGGAGAAGGTCTCATCATCCTCGTAGAATACTACTTTATCCGCCGAAGAAGGAGTTCCCAGGATATGCATCATGACAGTTGCCGCCCTGAGGGTCTCAGGATCCTTGCTTATATAAAAGAAAGTTCTGCTGTCGGCTGCAAAAACCCCCTGTCCCGTGGTGTTAACGATCGTATCTTCTAGAAGCTCTCCGGAATTCAGATTCTTGAAATGAATGGTATACTGCCTGCGGCTTACATGATCAACCCCGTAGGCCAGGAGATTATTGTCAGGGGAAACGGATGCGCCTCCCACACCGGTGTATTCATGTCCTTCGGCAAGAAGATTTACATCGAGCATGACCTCCGGCTTGTCCGAACCTTCCTTTTTCCTGAAGTATACGGGATACTCCTTCCCCGGGAAATATTTGGTATGATAGTAATAACCATTGTCGAGGTATGGAACACTCTCATCATCCTCCTTAAGACGGCCCTTGAGTTCCTCGAAAAGGTTTTTCTGCATTTTCTCCGTATGTTTCATAACGGCTTTTGAATAGTCGTTCTCTGCATTGAGGTATGCCAGCACCCTGACAGTTTGTGAATCGGGAATTTCAGCATTCTTCTGCTCGTCGCTGAGACGCATCCAGAAATAGTTGTCAACCCGTTCGTTGCCATTGCTTTCTACAACAAAGGGGATTTTTTCAGCCACCGGAGGCCGGGGCTGCCTGCCGCATGAGAACACAAGCAGCAAAAGGCTTACTGACAATACAAAACAGATCTTCTTCATTGGGTAATAATAATTGTTTTATGTTTTATAAGATTTTCCCCTTTCTCCAACTTTGACTTCGGGGGATTCATAAGAGTACAAGGTAAAGATTTTTTTAGCAAAAGTTGATGAGTATATTGGTTTTTAGAATCAAGTTGTTTTAAGTCGACTGTTCGTTAAAAACAATCTCGGCTGGCATGTCATGGCAGGAATCGAATACCCGCTGGGTTCAGGCAATGGAATCAGGTCTTAACCCGTAAATGACCATTCACCGGCAAAAAGGGTTTTTCCCATATACTCCGGATCGCAGGTAAGGTTAACCTTAAGCTTCCGCCACCCTGCTTCATCTCCGGGTGTGGGAATATGGGTAAGATGAACCTCACAGTCCCTGAGGAGCTTCATATTCTCAAGGGCCATCTTGGCAGCCGGATTTGAAAGTGCACTGATGCCGAGAACTATCAGGGTTTCATCAACATCGAGATTGACCATTTTCCCCTCGAGGATGTCATGTTTCAGATGCATCACCGAGTCGATAATAGCCTCCGGAAGAAGGTACATCCTGTCGGGAAGCCCTGCAAGGTGTTTCGCTGCATTCAGGATAAGGCTCGAAGAAGACTGTAAAAGCGGAGAATTCTTCCCGGTTATAATTGTCCCGTCACTCAGTTCCAATGCCGCTCCACTGAAAACCCCGTTATTACCCTTGCCTTTCTTTTCGGCCTCCTTTGCAGCATCCCTCGCCGGACAAACAACCCTGCGGTCTTCGGGCTTCGCCCCGGCTTTCTTCATTAAGGCCTTGATCCTGTCCACCGCATCCTTTTCAACCAGTCCCATGGCATACTCAACCCTGCACCTGAAATAACGCCTTATTATCTCCTGGAAAGAGGCCTCCCTGATTATATCTTCATTTACTATGCCCGAACTTGCCCGGTTCACACCCATGTCGGTAGGCGACTGGTACATCGATTCACCGCCGGTGATCTTCTCAAGTATTCTTTTCAGAAGGAAAAATGCTTCTATATCGCGACTGTAATTGACTGTCTTTACATTATATGCCTTAAGGTGATATTTGTCGATCAGGACACTGTCGTCGAGATCGACAGTAGCAGCCTCATAGGCAAGATTTACCATATGGTCGACAGGAAGATCCCATATCGGAAAGGTTTCGAACTTTGCATACCCCGCCTTGATCCCCCTGTTATACTCATGATACAGGTTGCACAGGCAGGTGGCAAGCTTTCCGCTGCCCGGACCGGGACCGGTAACCACCACAATCGGTTTTGTGGTGCGGATATATTCATTGGCTCCGTAACCCCTGTCACTAACAATAAGATCGATATCTGTAGGATAACCCTCGGTAGGATAGTGCAGATACACTTTTATTCCCCTCATCTCGAGCTTGTTCCTGAAAACTTTAGCCGATGTCTGGTTCTGGTAACGAGTGATTACCACTGCACTTACATCGAGCCCCCACTCCCTGAAGTCATCTATTGTCTTGAGGGCATCAACATCGTAGGTAATCCCGAAATCGGCCCTGATCTTCTTTCTTTCAATGGCTCCGGCGTGGATACAGAGTATTACATCGATCTTATCCTTCAGCTTCTGAAGGAGCCTCATCTTCACGTTTGGATCAAATCCGGGAAGCACACGTGCTGCATGGTAATCATAGAGTATCTTCCCTCCAAACTCAAGATAGAGCTTCTGGTTGAACCTGCTGACCCTTTCCAGAATTGCCGTAGTCTGCTCATTCAGGTATTTCTCATTATCGAATCCTATGCGGCCTCCCGATGTCATTTCGCTTCCACTGTGAATAATTTGTCCGGATTAAAATTTAAGGTTCCAATATTAGGAATTTTTTCTTCCGGTAGTTGCATTTTTTATTAATAAAATTGCTGAAACGTCCGATATTATTTGGTTATGAGCTGTTCTTCAACTGCTGGCGTATCAGGCCCGATGGAATATGTGAAGCCCTTCTCCGAAGCATTCATGACCAGTACCCTGAATATTACCAGATTGGCAAGTATCGACTCGGCCCTGTAGGTGCTTATCCCCGATATCTTCCTGAACTTCGACAGGCTTATCGAAGCGTTCTTCTGAAGATATTCCATGAGCATGTTTTCCGCCTTGCCGAACTTGACAAGCACCCCTGAACCTTTCTTCTCCTTTCTCCATATCTGAAGCAGAACACGGTTGGCGGAAAGATTCTGATCGAGATGCCTGATCCAGGATATCCACCTGCCTTCCTCATTCATGGCCTGGTAAGGCTTTTCATTTCCCTTGCTTACCTCCACCTCAAGAATGGTCTTCCCCCCGATAACATGCTGCCTTAGAGAATATTCAATAACCGGCCTGCAGAAAATATGCGCGGCGGTGTCGACCATGTAAATCTCCTCATCCGACCGGATACCGGCAATACTGCCGTTGTCGCGAACACCGATAAGCAACCTGCCGCCGTCAGTGTTGGCAAAGGCCGAAAGGGTACGGGCTATCTTCCGGCTGTCAGATACACAGTACTTGAAGTCAAGCTTCTGATTCTCCCCTTCAGCTATCAGTTCCCTAATATGCCTGTCCATAATCCTTGTCCTCTTTCAATGGGCAGCTACAATTTATAAACATTCACAGGAAGTTCAAGCTTATTCCGGATTTATTTTTCAGCATGTTCTTGTTCATTTTTTAATAATTGTGCGCCAAATATTGCATTTTATTAATTTATTTTGTATTTTTACTTTTATATTAAAACTATATAGCTATCTTTGCCTTATAAATTAAAACCGGAACGGGTTTATGGTTAAGGAACAGATGAGTACAACAGTGGAGACCTGCAGGGATATGCTGAAGACAGAGGAGGCTATATTTTTCATTAAGGATTTTTTCGGGAAGAAACTGGCCGCCAATCTCAATCTTGTTAATGTTTCAGCTCCAATTGCCGTGCTCGACGGTACAGGCATAAACGATGACCTGAATGGTATTGAAAAACCCGTCAGTTTTTCAGTAAAGGGAATAAAGGATCAGAACGCGGTCATTGTTCAGTCGCTTGCCAAATGGAAACGCATCAGACTTAAGGAATACAATATTGAAGCCGGAAGGGGACTTCTTACAGATATGAGGGCCATCAGGCCGTCAGAAGAACTGAGCCCCATTCATTCGGTGTATGTCGACCAGTGGGACTGGGAAAAGAGTATATCTCCATCGCAGAGAAATCTTAACTTCCTGAAACAAACCGTCAAGGCAATATATCAGACACTGAGAGCAACTGAAATGGCCCTTTTCAAGAGGCATCCGGAATTTGTTCCCTTTCTGCCCGAAAACATCTATTTCATTCACGCGGAAGAGCTTCTCCGCCAATTCCCCGACCTTACTCCCAAACAGCGTGAGTATGAGATTTCCAAAATCTTCGGCGCGGTATTCATTATTGGAATAGGAGCAACCCTGAGCAACGGCGAACCTCACGACGGAAGAGCTCCTGATTACGACGACTGGAGCTCGACAAACGAAGATGGCTACAAGGGATTAAACGGCGACATTATTGTATGGAACCCTGTTCTTGAAAAAGGTTTCGAACTCTCTTCAATGGGAATCAGGGTTAACGAGGAAGCAATGGAACGGCAACTCCTCATCCAGGGCTGCACTGAAAGAAGAAAACTCCTCTTTCACAGAATGCTCCTCAACCACGAGCTCCCTCTCAGCATCGGCGGAGGAGTGGGACAATCGCGAGTATGTATGTTATTCCTCCGAAAAAAACACATCGGCGAGGTTCAGTCCAGCATCTGGCCGGAATCGGTCAGGAATAACGGAGGTAGCCTGAGATTGTTATAAAGTCGTGCAGGTCTCGAAAGTGAAGCGGCTCGGGATTTTGTAGGTCGACCATGCTCCCGCTCTCATAATTTTTTTGTTTTTAAATTCCTCTTTTTTAGGAATTTGGTTGTTTTGTTTTTCTTTTCTGTCAATAAAACAGCTTGATTATTACCTCTTTCCGGTCGATTTTGATTAACTTTGCCTGAGACCTCAGCTCTGACATACAAATATTACTTGTTAATCTTTTAATCTTTATGGAGAATCGAGAAGATGGATAATAAAGATCCAATTTTTTACACACCAAGGAAATACAATACTATAGAACTCTGGAAAAATGTTACCGAACAGCAATGGAACAATCCCTTATGGCAGCTTGGGAATTCCATCCGAAAAATTAAAGATCTCAAAAAAGTAATAAAACTGAATGATTACCAGGCTGCGGAAATTGCCAGAACGCTCTCGGAAATGAAGAGGCAGGGCAAGGAACCCATGCGGATTACTCCCTACTATGCTTCGCTGATGCAGGAAGATCCTTTCCACCCGGCAATGGAAGAAAAAAACAGGCTTGATCCCATTTTCTGGCAATGCGTTCCCACTCCGGCAAACCTGCTGTTCCCCAACACTGGCCTGGAAGCCGCGATGAGCGAAGGCTCCAGGAGTTTCGGTGCGGCATACCAGAGATATCCAAACAGGCTCGCGCTGTTTGTTGCAGAAAATACAAGCTGTGCATCATATTGCGTTCACTGCCAGAGAGCCAAATCGCTCGATACATCAGCAGATGTGAACCTCACGGAAGTACAGAAAGGTTTGTTCTACACCGGGTACAACAGGAACATCAACGAGGTGCTGGTAACAGGAGGCGACGCCCTGATGATAAGCAAAAAAAGACTGGCCTATGTGCTTGAGGAACTCAGCAAAATAGACCATCTCAGGGTTATAAGGATAGCAACCCGCATTCCGGTGGTGATGCCGATGGGTGTTACCAACGATCTGCTTGAACTTATCTCAAACTCCGCCAATAAATACTCAAGGGGACATGAAAAGTATGTCTATTTCATGACTCACATAAACCATTACCAGGAGATAACTGCCGACCTGGCAGCAGCGGTTAAAAGGATCCGGAACCACGGCTTCACTATCAGGAACCAGACAGTACTCCTTAACCACGTGAACGATAATTACAAGTCGCTTGCCGAAACCTTCAGAAGGATGTTCTGGATAGGAGTCCACCCCTATTATCTTCTCCAGTGCCATAAGGAAAAGGGAATAGTTCATTTTATCACACCCATACAGATCGGGAAGATCTATATGAAACATCTCCAGGGATGGATATCAGGTGTAACCCTGCCAAGATATGCCGCAAACATAGAAGGCGGAGGAGGAAAGGTGGTTCTGATGCCTTCCGGACACGACACTATGAATCTCAACTTTTCCATTGAAGAAAAGATATCAGAAAGCTTCGCCAGCGTCCTTACCTGGGACGACAAAAAGCTGCAGAAATATGAAGCCCTAGGCTGGACAACCAGGGAGGAATTCGAGGAAGGTGTCAGAATAATGGACGATTTTATCGGAAGAAAAGGTGTCTTTCTTCCAAAGCTCATAATCACCGACGACGACGGCAATCACCTGGAGACTACGAACAGGACAAAACTGCCTGTACTTGAAAAAATGAAGAAAGCCGACCTGCTTGGCTATGAAATCTATGATGGAGAAATGCCCCTCACCAATCCGGCTGAGATCTCGGATGAACTGGAAGAAATGTTCAATAATTCAGATTTTATAAGCGAAACGATATCTGATCGTCCGGCTTCAGGGGAAAGGCATAATATCTGAACGGTTTAGTTGTTTACTTTTCCGGGGTAAAGCTAATGTTTTGACCTGATCCGCATTATATTCTTATCTTTAGCTCTGCAACTCATCTGCAAATGAAGAAATGTCTTATCCCTGCCCTGGCGGCTTTGTTCCTGTCTGCCCTTCAGATATCAGCCCAGCAGACTGGCTGTCCTGACCGGCTGGCTGTAAACTATAACCCTGAAGCCATTGCCAATGACGGAAGCTGCAGATACAACCAGGCAAACATTATCCCCCTCGGCAGCCTCGAACTCGAAGCGGAGATAGCCGAAACATCAGGACTGATCTTCTGGGATAATATGTTCTGGACACATAACGACGACCACGATATCAATTTATATGGTCTCGACACTATCTACGGTAAAGTGACCCGGACATATCCTCTCCACGGGATCTCCAATACCGACTGGGAAGAAATATCTCAGGATGAAAGCCATATCTATATCGGCGATTTCGGGAATAACTCCGGGAACCGCAGAGACCTGAAGATTTACATGATATCAAAGCAAAGTATCATCGATAATTCGCCGCTTTACGACTCGATATGCTTTTCCTATCCCGAACAGACCGATTTTAATCCCGGATCCTATAACTCGGATTTTGACTGTGAAGCCTTTATTGTTTCGGAAGACAGCCTTTATCTTTTTACCAAAGGCTGGGCCAGCAGACAGACCACACTTTATTCCCTTCCAAAAACTCCCGGAACATGGGATGCAAAAAGAAAGGCATCATTGAATGTAAACGGTTTGATTACCGGCGCTGTTTATAACCGTGATAAAAGAATAATAGTCCTCACTGGCTACAGCAATAAGCTGCAACCTTTCCTCTACCTCTTGTATGATTTTGCAGGTACCGATTTTTTTGGCGCCAACAAGCGTAAAATAGACCTGCTTCTGCCATATCACCAGGTTGAGGCCATCACCACAACCAAAGGCACACGGTTCTTTATAACAAACGAAGCTTTTTCGTACAAGCCTGTTGTCAGAGTCAGCCAGAAGATACATCTTGTCGACCTCAGAAGCTTCCTGGGAAATTACCTTGGACTTCCCTTACCCATCCCCGACGAGCTGAACAGTTTCATTATATCCCCTATCCCGGCAAACAACTATATCATGGTCCAGGGCCTGCCCGAACTTATTCCGGCAAATTATCTCATTGTCAACATGTCGGGCCGGATAGTAAAGACAGGTGTACTGGAATCCGATATATCCATGGTCAGCCTTTCGGGACTAAGCTCAGGCATCTATTTACTGAGGATAGGAAACGAAAGACTGTACGCGTACAAGATAGTCAAGGAATGAGAAAATCGGCATGCGGTGGGCGGTTCACGGCGTGAGCTTTGTCCCTTAAAGGGTTAAATTATTAAGGCTATAAGTGGTGAATATATGTTTTTTTGTGATTTTTGATATTCTTTTTACAGTTAATGCCTGTATTAGGATTATCTTAATCCGCTCAAGATAATTACTGAAATTATTCCCTATGGAAAACGAAAAAGCTGTCATTGGTTTCCTGGGAGCCGGGGGAATAGCCCGCTCTCATGCATTTTCCCTCAATTCCCTAAAATATTATTACCCCGATTCTCCCCCTGTGGAAATGGCTGCAGTTAGCTCTGCCCGCGAGGAAAGCATGGAATCATTTGCCGCCAGCTACGGGTTCCGGAAAGCCTGCCCTGTCGAAGAGCTGCTGGCAGACAAGAGGATAAACACCGTCTTCATACTTGGGCCAAACAATGTCCATTATAAGCATTTCAAAGCCGCCGCCGCTATGGACCATGTAAGGAGGATCTACCTCGAAAAACCTGTATGCTCGGGCAGTGAGGAAGAGAAAGGCATTCTTGAGATAATCAGTTCCCGTCCCGGATTGCAGGTTCAGGTCGGATTTCAGTATCTGTACACCTCGGCCGTCAGGGAGGCTCTCGCCTTCTGGAAGTCGGGAGTGCTGGGGAAACCAATTCACTTCGAATTCAAATATTATCACGGCGATTATCTTAAGAAATCATACCGCGAAAAACGTGTCACACGGCTCAGCCCGGCTCCCGACGGCGGGGCCATGGCCGACCTGGGATCACATATCCTGAGCCTTCTGATAGCTTTCATCGGTGATAAAGTGGAGATCACCGGAGCTGTTCAGGCCGGGGAATATGATGACGTTCCGGAAGGATCGGACCTCTTCAGCCAGATATCTCTCTATGACAGGGAAAGCCATGCTGCCGGAACTCTTTCGGCAAGCCGTATCAGCTCAGGATCAGGCGACAGCCTTTCGTTTGAGATCTTTGCAACGGGAGGATCCATCAGGTTTTCTTCAGAGAATCCCGGACAATTTGAGTATTACACGGAGGAATCCGCCACCTGGTCAAGAAAGATAAGCGGAAGCAATTATAAGCCCCTCACATCCTTCCCGTCGGGCCATGTTCCGGGAGGCTGGCACAGGGCAATGATCCACGCGCACTATGTATTCCTGACAAACTGCAAAACAGAAGCAATAGTCCCCGGGATCATGCACGGACTTGCTGTTCAGAAACTTCTGAACAGCACAGCCGGACACCTGGCACGCTTCCGTGAACTAAAATGAAATTCCTTAAATTTGAACTAAGATCAACCTTGCCAATATGACCTCAAAACCTGCTTCCGTCAATGCCCCCCTTCCCGGAAGAATTGCATCGGTAGACTTTTTCCGTGGATTTACAATGTTCCTTCTCGCGGGAGAAGCAACACGGCTCTACTCTATTCTCGCGCGTTCCGGGAATCCGGTTGTTCATTTCCTTGGGAACCAGCTTCAGCATCATGAATGGCATGGACTCCATTTCTGGGATTTGATACAACCTTTCTTCATGTTCATTGTCGGAGTGGCTATTCCTTTTGCCGTTGCCAACAGGATTAGGAAGGGACAAAGCCTGAGAGAAATCAACCGGCATGCCTGGAAGAGGGCCTTCCTCCTGCTCTTCTTCGGCTGGGCCCTGTACTTTATCCAGGCCGATAAGCTGGTGTTCAGATTCCAGAATGTCCTTGCACAATTGTCCGTGACCTACATTGTCGCATTTCTGATAAGAAATAAAAGCTTCCGCTTCCAGATAATCTTCAGCCTGGCTATACTGCTTCTGATAGACCTTGCATACCGTTTTTTCCCGGTAGAAGGTTTCAACAACCCCTGGGTAATCTACGAGAACCTGGGCGCCTGGTTCAACAACAAGATCGAGGGCGTTGAGAAAGCCAGTGCATGGGCTACCCTGAACTTCGTTTCAACCACGGCTCACACCGTGTGGGGAGTCCTTTGCGGTAAACTGCTGATGAGCGATAAAAGCCATACGTACAAACTAAGGGCGCTGGCTATAGGCGGAGTGGCAGCACTGGCCGCCGGCTATGCCCTCGACCTGCTGAACATCACACCGATAATCAAGAAGATAGCAACATCATCATTTGTTCTTGTTAGTGGCGGCTGGACAATCCTTGCACTTGCTTTCTGCTACTGGCTTATAGATGTGAAAAAACTTTTCAAAAAAGGCTCCTGGTTCTTTATCGTTGTCGGGATGAACTGCATATTCATCTATATCTTCTTCCACATAGGAGGAGCCGATTTCATCAGGAACATTATCCAGCCTTTCGTTAAACTTTTCTTCTCGTGGGGAGGAGAAACAACTGTCAAAATCCTGACCAGCCTGGGGATATGGGCAGGTCTTTGGTATATTTGTTACTGGCTCTATAAAAACAAACTGTTTATCAAAATATAAGGGAATAACCCTGTTTTTAAATTTTTTCTGACAATCACATTATGAACAAGCGTTTGATTCTGAAAGCGGCCGCTTTCTGCCTTACTTTGATCATTGCCGCCTCATGTTCTCAGGCTGATCAGGGAAACTCCGGAAGCCATAAAGGAGATAATAAAAAATCCGACGGGAGAAAAAGCAGACCTGTCGATTATGTCAATCCCTTTATCGGAACTCAGTATTTCGGACACACATACCCGGGAGCTTCTCTCCCCTGGGCTCTCGTGCATGTGAGTCCCGACTGCCACACTACAGGATGGACTTATGCCGCGGGCTATACCTGGGCCGACAACACTATCATGGGATTCAGCCATACACACTACAGCGGCGTCGGGATGACAAGCGGGGGCGACATCCTTTTCCAGCCCACGGTAGGGAATAAACTGCAAATAACGCCCGGAACTGCCGACAATCCGGATGAGGGATACAGATCAACCTTCGATCACTCTGAGGAAACGGCCTATCCCGGATATTACTCGGTTGTGCTCAGGGATTACAACATAAAAGTTGAACTCACTTCAACAAGAAGAGTGGCATTCCACCGCTACACCTTTCCTGAAACCACCAATGCAAATATTATCATCGACCTGGGACACCAGATCGGAACAGCCCCGCAACCGGACGATTCTCATATTATGATCGCGAGCGACAGGCGCATCGAAGGCTACAGGAACAGTCCTACGGGAAAGGTCTTTTTCTGCGCGGAATTCAGCAAACCTTTTCTTTACTACGGTACCTTCGACCTCGGCCGCAGCACTCCCGAATCGGGAAGTGGCATCTTCCCCTACAAGAGCGGTGAAACAGGCAAAAGAATAGGAGCCTTCGTCAATTACAGCACTTCAGAAAATGAACGGATAACAGCATGCGTGGCCCTGTCGTACGTGAGCCTGGAGGGAGCCAGGAAAAACCTTGAAGCTGAAAAGGGCGACGGTGATTTCGACAGAGTAAGGAAAGAAGCCCTTGAAACCTGGAACGACGAGTTATCGCGAATTGAAATAGAAGGAGCCGGCCCTGAACAAAAGGAAATCTTTTACACCGCCCTGTACCGTTCGCTCCTTTCGCAGTACATATATCAGGATGTCGACGGAAAGTATTTCGGGATGGACGGTAAAGTACACGAGGCTGCAGATTATGATTTTTACGGTTCCTTCTCGTGCTGGGATACCTACAGGTCGCAGCATCCACTGCTTACTATCGTGGCTCCTGAAAGAGTCAACGATTTCCTCAAGTCGATAGAAGCCAAAATAAGAGACTTCGGATGGCTGCCGGCACAGCATTTTGCAAATATATACCGCGAATCGATGGTAGGCGATCACCTTGTTCCGGTTATTGTTGACGGATATCTTAAAGGACATACAGGCTTTGATGCCGGCTTCGTATACAATGCCATGAAGATCAAGGCGCTCGAGATGCCCAAACCTCCTGTCCCCCTGAGTTCAGGCCGCTCGGGACTCGAGTACTATCTCAAACTGGGCTATACCCCGGTTGACAAGGTGACGGAATCTGTTTCGAACACCCTTGAACTTGCCTATGATGACTGGTGTATCGCCCAAATGGCCAGCGCCATGGCTAAGGAGGACGATTACAGGATGTTCATGGAAAGGGCGAAAAATTATGTAAATGTGTGGGACAGCGAAACTGAATTCATGAGACCGCGAAAAGAGGATGGCTCTTTCCTGGAGATGGCCGGAGGAAAAGAACAGGATATAGTGGAAAAAGACGGTCACCGCTATTACCGGTATTTCGATCCCCTTCTTGTCGGCGTCAGGCCAAACCGCCATTACACCGAGTCGAACGCGTGGCAGTATCTCTGGTCGGTACAGCACGACATAAACGGACTGATTTCCCTTTTTGGAAGCAATGAAAATTTCAACAGGAAACTTGATACATTCTTCAGCATGGATCCTTCCATTACCGGTCCTAAGTATATCGGTGTGGTTGGAACAATAGGACAATATGTCCATGGAAACCAGCCTTCGCACCATGTGGCGTATCTCTGGAATTATTCCGGAGAACCCTGGAAAACACAGTATTGGACCAGGCAGATATGTGAACAGCTTTACCGGCCGGGTCCGGGAGGATTATGCGGAAATGAGGATATGGGATCCCTTTCTTCGTGGTATATTCTCAGTTCGATGGGATTTTATCCGGTGACACCCGGAAGCCCTGTTTACAGCATCGGAAGCCCTCTCTTCGGGAAAACCACCATCAGAACGGCTGAGGGTGTGGAATTCATAATTGAAGCGAAGAATAATTCATCCGAAAACAGGTATATCCAGTCGGCCACCCTTAACGGCGAAGTGCTTAACATACCGGAAATCAGTCACGCGGACATAATGAAGGGCGGCAGACTCACATTTGTCATGGGCCCGGAACCCAACAAGGAACTATTCAAACTTCACCGCTCCGATTCCCCCGACAACAGGTAAGGTAATCTCAGTACCGTTGAGATCAACAGTAAGCCTTGTACCCGGATCGGGCCAAAGCGTGTATTCCCTGTCGCTCGAGAATATCATAAGCCCTATCTGTTTTCCTGCCGGAATAATCTGATCGTCGGGTTCGAGCTCAAAAGTCATTTCATAGAAATGGCCCGCCTTAAGCGGCTCGCTTTCGGTCAGCGACCTGTAGTTCCGAAGGTCGGCCCAACCCCGTGTTATTATGTTATCCGTCGGCTTCGGGTTTCTCGATTCCGTCCAGGGCAGGCTTACAAGCCATACTGATAAATTGACGGCAGGCTTGTCGCTCGAAGCCTTTATTTTTATCGAAGGAGTCCCCGAAATATGCAAGTCTTCCTTCAACGGAGGTGTAAGATAAATAAGCCGGTGGTCGGTCCATTCGGCTTTTGCGAGAGTGCTGCCGCTAAAAGAGAAATTGTCCACAAGAGTCTCATAACGCTTTTTGGCAGGCTTGTTCATAAGCAGCGAGCCGGCCTGAGGCGCACCCGGACCCAGGAAGAACCTGACCGGCGATGCTTCCGGATTCGGATAATCGGGATAGGAAGTCGGCTCCAGCCTGTCGTCGCCCTCACGTACAATCCATGCCTTCGGATCTTTTTCGACATCATTCTCAACCCCGAAAAGATAACGTGTGAACCATCTGTTCATCATCCGGAAAGGAGGCTCGCCTCCATGGCCTCCCTGGTGAAAATACACCTGAAGCGGAACTCCTTTATTCTTAAGTACATCCATAAAACGGATACTGTGGCTTATCATCACATTCCAGTCGTTGAAGCCGTGAGCCATAAGTGTTGCCGCCCTGTAATCGTTCATGTAATTCATAAGGTCGCGCTCAGCCCAGAAATCATTGTAGTCGCCTGTTTTCCTGTCCTGCCTCGCGTGCATCACTCCCCGTTTTATAACACTGTCGCAATATTCGCAGTTATCGGGATTTGAATGGATGAAATCGTAAAGGACATCAACATCCTCGCCGATATAGCCTCCCGGACTGCGGACCAGACCGTTGGAACGGTAATAATGGTAATACGAATTGTTTGGAGCAACAGGGATTATGGCCTCAAGTCCCTCAACACCGGTAGTGGCAGCCGCGAAAGGTATCGTTCCGTTATAGGAGGTCCCGATCATACCGACTTTGCCTGTAGCCCAGTATGCTTTTACCTCTTCTGTTCCATCGGGAGTAGTGTAAGCTTTTGCCCTGCCGTTAAGCCAGTCGACGACCGCCTTCGGGGCAAGCGCCTCAATCCTTGTGCCTACCGTCGGACAGCCCTGCGACAAACCGGTCCCCGGAGCTGAGGAATGAACAACAATAAAACCATATGGTACCCATGCCCTGGTCTGGGAAGTGGATATCACCGGCCGCTGACCCCTCCTCTGAATGGGAGGCATCTTCGCCCTTTCCGGAGGATCGGCATCCAGTTCCTGCCTCACGTTCCAGAAATACTGACTTGCCGATGACCCAGTACCCGCGAAATATGGACTCGATTCGTATACAACGGGTAGCTTCAGACCATCTGTCTCAGTCTGCGCGGGACGGGTTACATCAACATGCATCCTGTCTTTCCGGCCATCACCGTCGGTGTCAAACTCAGTCTCCACCCAGAGATCATGACGTATCCATTCCTCAGGATCTTCAAATTCAGGTATCCTCTGAGCCTCACCGTTCAGGATAACAGGAACAACCAACGACCTGTCCCTGCCGGATTCAAGGCTTGATTTATCTACAGTCTGGGAATTAATTCCTGACTGAAAAAAGACAGCTGTAAGAGCTGAAATAAAAAACATTTTTAAAAACTTCGGCATATCTGATTTGGAATAAGATTCTTATCTTTTCTTTTACAAAGAAACTGATTTTCCCAGAATAAAACCCGGAAAAATATCAGCACAAAACAATGACTTCAGTGGCTTGATCAC